>ERZ894236.221-NODE-221-length-80372-cov-16.0221_pt1 | contig 80372 bp, 91 predicted proteins | sample MGYA00380297_ERZ894236 | MGnify/ENA primary metagenome ERZ894236 (study PRJEB32331, sample SAMN06328420) | human gut metagenome | biome: human gut microbiome; feature: stool | host: Homo sapiens | collected 2014-08-04 ... | reverse complement strand
TAGCCAAGCCGGGACGGGATAAACGCTGAAGGCATCTAAGCGTGAAGCCCCCCTCAAGATGAGATATCCCATTCGAAAGAAGTAAGACCCCTTGAAGACGACGAGGTAGATAGGGCAGAGGTGGAAGTGCAGCAATGTATGCAGCTGACTGCTACTAATCGGTCGAGGGCTTGACCTGAGCATGAAAATGCAAACGGCGGAGTTGAAAAAAGGTTTTTGAGTTTTGTATATGCGGTTTTGAAGGTACATTTCAGAAAATTGTTTTTTTTGAAAAAAAGTCTTGAAAGAAAATCTATTTTATGTATAATAATAGATAGGATATAGGGGATTAGTTCAATGGTAGAGCACCGGTCTCCAAAACCGTCGATGGGGGTTCGAATCCCTCATCCCCTGTTAAGAAAACTTTATAATTAAAGGAGAAAATGGCTGTATGTTGATATGAGTCAATATGACCGTTTGAATCCTTTGGTAAGCAGTGATATAAGAGTAAGATATATCTTATTTTTATATTACTGCTTATTTTTTATTGCATAGCACATTTGTGTGATGGACCAGTGTTCGAGACACCCAGAGCTTCATATCCGGTTTCTAATAATTCTGTATGCGTCATAGCCACGTTTAACTGCCGAGGTGAAATAAAAACCCTTGCGTGTTAGATTAAGGCTTGCCGAAGGACACATAGACGTGTATATAGATAGGATCGTTTCGGTAGAACATTATAATGGCTATAAATATACGTAGGTGAAGAGTGCTGGTTTCTGCAAGGCTATTGCATTCCTGTACAGGGTATAATAGAAACCGTGCAAGGTAAATTTTGCGTCTTAAAGTATGGAGCTGGAAAAGAGGGTATCAGGTTAAGAACAACAAGGCTGTATAAGAGCGAATCTGAAACTAGGGTGGCGATTCCAAACTATGGTAGACGTTGGCGTAATCCATATGATTATGAATATTAAAAAAAGACTGCATAATTACAGTCCTTAATGCAGAAGTTATTTGACCGGTGTTTCTGATGGTTAATTGTTTGATGAAAGTGTTCAAAATACCTAATTAATATTAGCTTTAACTAGATAATATTGTTGCTTTTAATATAAATAAAAACTACTATTGACATTTACGACTATTCATTTTAACATAGTATATAGAAAGAGGTGAAAATGTGAGATATTGTGATGGATTTAAAAAGGGAATAATGGATTTTTTGTATTTAAGAATTCTTGCTGAAGGAGATTGTTATGGGTATCAAATCTCACAGATTTTAAAAAAGGTAACAAATGGTGTAATTGAGGTAACAAATGGTTCTATGTATACATCACTTGATAGATTAGTGAGTAAAGGGTACATAACAGATTATAAGCGGGCCGTTGGCGATACGCCTCCTCGTATATATTATCACATAGAAGATGCCGGAAGAGAAGTGTTAGGATATATGCTTGAAGGTTATGATGAATTTGAAAAAGCTGTCCATATGGTATTGGATTACGTTCCCCATGAGGTATCGCAGGAGGATGTTGTATAGTATGGAATTGGTCTATATGAGAAATAATTGTGCGAAAAAGTATTATAAGATATTGAGAGAATTATTCTTAAACGTAAATTATATGAATGGGAGGTTTTTAACAAATCTAAAATTCAATTTAACAGAATATGTAAAAGAAAATCCGGGATGTACATACGAAGAATTGGTTGAAGTGTTTGGACGGCCAGAGGAAGTTTTTTGTGAATATATTGCCGGACAAACCCCAGATTATTTAATATCAAGCATAAATAAAAAACATTTAAGAAAATGGGTGGTGTTAGGTTTAAGTGTAGTAGTTCTTTGCTGTTGTTTTGTCTGGGGATTATTTTATTATAGGTTATATATTGAGTGTAAAAATACTATTATTGATAAAGAAGTAATTATTATTGAGGAGGGGGATAGTTATAAAAAAAATTAAAAAATTAGTTGGGATCTTATCGGTTATATTGATGTTATGTTTACAAGTGGTGTTGGTTTCAGCAGCTCCAACAGATACACAAGAAAACATTATTAGTGTTGAACGAGAATATCTTGAAAATGGTGATTATATAGAGACTGTTTTAGCAGAATCACCAATTGCTCTGTATGGTAACGGAACTAAATCAGGTTCAAAAACGTCAACATATTACAGTAATAGAACGGCTTTATGGTATGTGAAAGTTACAGGAAGTTTTGCATACACAGGTAATAGTGTGAGGTGCACAAGTGCTTATGTGGATGCTGACTCATATACCAGTTTTTGGAAGAACACAGATTGTTCTTCCAGCCGCAGTGGAAATATAGCAACAGCAAGAGTTACAGGTACACATTTTTATGGAAACACTATTTTAGAAACAATTGATAAGTCTGTTAGTTTGTCTTGCAGCGTGGATGGTTCACTATACTAGAAGCTGTAATACCATCAGTTATGTCAAGCTATCCAAACGATGATATATTTTTAGAGTACAGTCAAATACCTCACTCTTTTTCAGGGGCTGGTGGCATAGGAACTGTCGTTTGTCATTCAAGCACTCAGTTGAAAAAGATACTCATAGATATGCATGTGCTGTTGTAGCTTTATTGAATATTTGTGCTCAATCTGGGACAATGCATGGTACTTTAGCCACAACATTTAATAATCTTTGGACAAAAACTAACACAGTTGAAGATCCGGAAACGAGTCCTGATAAAAATGGTAACATATTAGGAACAACAACAAATGGAAATATCGGGATAGGTATGAAAAATTATATGAAAACATATTTAAATAAAGATATATCATATACCCAAAACTCAAACCCATCATTTGAAGTTATAAGGGTGACAGTTAATGCTCCAAGACAGCAAACTTTTTCATATGGTCTTAATGTAGGGGGAGACCGTCATGGTCATACAATTACAGTTGACGGATATAGAATAATAACAAATGAGGGACATTATCTTCAGGTGGCAAATGGTTGGGATAGCTACACTAAATATTTAAATATGGATACAACTAGTTTTATGGATAAATATCAAACTACTTTTATAGGAGTTCCGGTTTACCTTGATTAAAAAAATTAAATTATGCATATGCCTCATATTTTCAATTATTGCATTAATAGTCATAGTTTATATGGTTCGAGAAAGTATAAATGTTCATTACATATCTAATTTGTCGAGTGGACCAGGAGATTTGAATTTAGAAGAATTAAAAGGTGAAGTGATTCAGATAATTGATGAGCATACTCTTATAATTAAAATTACGGATTTATTTGACTATGAATACGAAGAAATACAAGTGGATGACAACGTTATAGTAAAAAGTCATCTGGTATTATTATCGCCATATATTCATCCTGACTATAGTACACCGTCAAGAAACTATCAGATTAAGACGGGTGATGTAGTCTCATTTTATGCTTCGGATATATCAGATGAAAATGGAATAAATATTATAATTAATGACTATTTATCAATAAAAAAGGCGATTCCAATGGGGAGGAACCCCACTGGGTGCCTGCTACATGACGGAGTCTGGCACATACGAGCATTAAAGCACTCTGCCCATCCGGGAAGGCACAGATCGCTTTTGTTCGTCTCTTGATTTCACGGTTGAGACGCTCAATTGTATTATTGGTACGGATTCGACTCCAGTGCTGGCTGGGGAAATCCATATATGTAAGTGTTTCATCAATACCGTCTTCCAGTTTCTTGGCAGCGGCGGAAAGCTTCCTTTCACTGAGTTTTTGGGCTGCCTGAGCAGCTTTTTCACGGGCAGCTGATTTACATTCCTGTGAATGAATTGCCTTTAACATCATGGCTGCTTCCTTCATACATTTGCGTGGTGTTGCAGAGAAGATGTTGCGGTAGAAATGTACAGTACAACGCTGATATTTTGCATCAGGAAACACTTCGGGGATTGTTTCAAGCATACCAAAGCATTTATCACCTATGATGAGGCGTACACCATATAAACCACGCTCTTTGAGCCAGATAAAGAAGGAACGCCAACTCTCTTTATCTTCCTTCATGCCCTCGGCTGCGCCAATAATTTTACGGCAACCGTCCTGATTAACGCCGATTGCAACAAGGATGGAGATGTTTTGAACCTCACCGCCCCAACTGCGTTTCAGATATACACCATCCACATAAACATATGGATATTCTCCTGTCAGTGGTCTTGTACGCCAAGTTTCAATGTGTTCATAGGCCTTTTTGTTAAGGTTACTGATGGTTCCGGGAGACACTTTGGTTCCCCACAGAGATTCTGTGATATCCTCAACACGGCGAACAGAAACACCGGCAAGGTACATCTAGATAAGGGCTTCTTCAACAGAGCATTCTCTGCGGCGATACCGTTCGATAATAGCAGTTTCAAACTGAACACCTTTTAGTTTAGGAACATTTAGGGTGACATCCCCAGCAGTGGTCTGGAAGTTACGGTTGTAATGGCCGGAACGGTACCCCTTACGATTACCAGGACGCTCATACTTCTCAGCATTTACTAATTCTTCTGTTTCATGATCAGGCAGGGCATTGAGAGTTTCCTCAACACTGGAGCGGACTAAATCTCGTAAATCGTGCTTTATTAAATCCTCGTTGAGTTGTATAATGTTATCAGACATGTTTTATAGCCTCCTTTGTGAGATTTTTGTGTGGTAACTTAATTCTACCAAACGGCTATAGAACATGTCTATTTTTATAAAAGTGAATTTTCGAAAATAATTATACGTCATCTTAGTGAGTGGTGGTTATTAACTGTTTTGAGAGGAGAAGTATATGAAAAAACGAATCATTTCTTTGATAATTATAGGGCTATTATGTGTTTCATCTGTTGTGCCTGTGGGTACAGCAACTGATGCAGAAGTCGCTAAAGCCGCAAGTGAATTTGCTTTTCGACAATAATGTATGTCTTTGGTAAATACGCTGGGTGATACTATTGAACTTGAAAGAGCAGAGGCTGGAATCTCAGATGTGCAATCATACAAGAAATATTGGATAACTGCATTGCGACTTCGACAGATGAAAATGGAAATGTAACTGATTTAAAAATAAAGGCGACAATAAGGGATTTGGGAACAGTCACGCGTTCTGCCAATGAAGAGAGTAGTAATTTATACGCATTAACTGCAGTAGCATCTGAGCAAGTATATAATGAGGAGTATGTAACTCAAGATGGAATTACTGCTTATAGAACTTTGATATGGATAGATAATTTTGGTCCGCTAAATGAGTTGTACGGGGTTAGTGGACAATGGGTTAGTAGGACAAGTGATTTTCCTAATTGGAGACAAGTAGATTATGGTTCTACCAGTGGGAATTACAGAATTGCATATCCTACCATTAATGCGTTTACTTATTACGGAGCCGGATATGGGTCTTACATAGGCTTAATCTTATATTTAGATATGGAATGTAATACCGGATACGGCACAGATGTTCGCTTACGAATATTAAGCCATTAAATTAAACATTCAGACTAATTGGAGATGAATTAAATGAGAAATGTTCTATACCAGATACTAAAAACATTGGGTTTATACTTATTTGCATTTGTTTTATTTTATCTTTGTAATATGGTAATAGCATGTATAACCAATAATAGCATGGTATGGTTTGTGTTAATATGTGTACTGATGGTGGTTGGAGGGATTTTGCTTTCATTATTCATCAGAAATAGCCATATAACAAAAAAAGAAAATTTGAAAAATATTGCGATTCAAATTGTGACTATTTGCGTGTTATTGATTTTGATTGATTTGAAATCATATAATCAAATTTATTATCCAATTAGTCTGTTGCGTGATAATTTGGAAAAAGTGATTAGTAAAGATGCCGCTTCATTCGTCACAAGAACGCTTCCTGTACTTCATACGACTTATTTTTTAATTGCGTCTATTTTCTGGGTGTTTTATACATTGACTCGTACTGTGAAAATACATAAGATGAATTATTAATTAGAAAGATAGGCGATACCAGTTATAGGTCAGTTCATCTAAAATACCGTATACTATAGTTATTATGATATGCGTGAAGGAGATGTATTATGGTTAGCATTTTCTATATAATCTTAGTATTGTTGCTGATTTTACATACGATTTTATCTTTAAAAAAGAATAAATTTTTAGGACTAATAGTACCATTAATAACTATATTTATACTATTCTGCAGAGATAAAACAGAATTATATAGTATTATGTGGAATAATAATATGTATGAATATTCAGCAAGAAGTGATTTTGAGGAAAAAGCAGCTGATCTTATTGAGCGTAATGAAAATTATACAGGTGTCATAACTGAAGGACATGGAAGGACCATGATACTTACGTTGGTTATAAAAGGTGTTTTATGCCTAGAAGTTGTAATTTGTATTATTTGTTGTCAAATAAGAAAAAGGAGAACGTAATATATGAGAAAAAATCAAAAAAATTGTTGAGTATGTCTATAGCAACATTGTTAATAATATCCACATTAAATAGTAGCATGGTATATGCTGCTGAAGAGAGTAGCAAGTCTCAAAAGACTATCAATTATTATTCAGTAGTGGTAGGGAATAGTTTTTTTCACTTTCTCAATACTTTTTCCAGATTCATCAATCAAAGTCTTTAAAGCGATTAGAATAGGTTAATCCTGTAAGCTGTTTTTCTGGTCGTGTCATGAAATTCAGCAGGTCAGCGCAGAAATGCGCTGACCGTAAGAATCCGCTTAGCAGCCAGGCAAAAATCCTATCGCCAAAGGTAGATTTGCGTGAATGTTTTTCTTTAACTTTGAGGGCACTGATTTAAATGAGCAGGAACATATATTTAATACTTTTTCATTAAGTGATTAAATATCACAATACCAATCAAAATCTGAAAGACTAAATATCCGCCCAGGACTAAAACGATAATATTACCTGTTTGTACGATCTCCAGAGAATTTAAGACTGCAAAGAGCATCATGGAGAGCGCGATCACAAAAAGCCCTGCCGTATATGCATATCTTCCGGACTTGTCTCTCAACTTTTCTTTTAATTCATCGTGTAATTCGATTTTTTCATTTTCCAGTTTTTCAGCATAACGCTCTTTATTTTTCGGAGAGGACCAATAGCAATATTTAAATATCATCATGATTCCGGGGATGATACCGGCGCCTGCAAAACCGAAAAATAAACCATCTAATTTTGTATCAGTCAATAATGCAGTGCCCAGAAAAACGATTCCTGCCAATAAATACACGATTCCTGTGATTAAATTACTTTTTTTCATTTTGACAACCCCTTTCATGAATAAAAATTTTTTCTATGCTTGTGTCAAAGAAATCTGCAATCGTAAAGGCCAGTTCCAATGAAGGATTATACTTCCCTGTTTCGATTGAACTGATCGTTTGTCTTGAAACTCTAATTGCTTTTGCGAAATCATCCTGGTTCATGCCAGCTTTTTTTCTTAATTCTTCAACTCTGTTTTCCACATAATACCTCCTCTCTTCAAGGTTTTCTTATATCCTTCGTGTGATCCAATCTGATGTTATGACAAGTTTCCTTTACAATTTTAGTATATTCTACTCTATGGGTTTTGTCAAGGTTCCTTTACATAAAAATGCAGCTTACGGCACGTTCTTATTGAAAGTATGCCGAGTATGGCAGCAGCTGCTGTAAAAAAGGATGGAAATATTATGAATGATGCATTAGCGGCAGAACAGGTCGTCGCTTATTTAAAAGATTTGGCGGAGAATGTATGTGATAGATGGGAAAAGTTTGATAAAAGAGGCAAGATGGACCAGAGTGCAGATAAGTTTCTTCGGAAGCCGAAAGGCACAGATGCTCAAAATCGAATTCTGTCCTTGTCGGTTGGAATACCGTTGGTTATTGTTTCCCATTCGCCGTTTTTAAATACTTCGTAATTGGCAAACGCGCAGGGAATCCCCTTGGCAGAACACATATCATCACTGTCCATGAGCTGAAAATGCAGATGAGGAAAAAAGGAATTGCCGGAATGTCCTATGCAGCCTAAAAGGTCTCCCTTTTTTACCTTCTGTCCTATTCGGACCTTGACAGAGCCGTATTTTAGATGTGCAAACGCGGCATAGATGTGGTCATCATATTTTATAATAATATAGTTGCCTGTGACAGACTGTATGCTGTCTCTCCGGAGGCGAAAAAAATGTGCACTTTTTAAAGCAATAAAAATATCAGAAAGAAAAAATGCACGTCTTCTTTCTTTATAAAAATCTTTTGCATCAACTACAGTACCGCTGCAGGGGGCATAGATGTCTTTTCCCCAGCAATAGCATTTGCTCAGGGAGACGCCGAAGAGCAGGTAGGAAAGCCAGTGCACCCGATAATTCGGATGGCCTCTGCGTGTCCAGTCCACCTGTAAAAAATCATAGGCATATCGCGTGCCGAAACGGTTTGTGCCGTGGCTGGGGACCCGAGTTCCGGGGGTATTGGGAGACATCCACTCACCCCTCAGGGGAAAATCAACAATGACAGGCGTATTCACATCACTCATTTTGCACCTCACATTAGATTGCAGAGTTTTAGGCAGCATATTAAACAGTTTCCGATGTATAAAATATCTTGCGCAGTTCTGCAAAGTAATGATTCAGTCTGCGTATGAAAGCGTCACTGTCTATATGAGCCACTTCCATGCTTCGGATCTCTTTCAGTATCTCATTCGTAAAGCCGACATTGGACCAGAAGATAAACTGCTTGCAGGTTTCAATATCTAATCCTTTTCTCAATTTTGTTTCATCTATATTGTCAAATAATTTCGGATAGCAGTCGGCCGGCCTGGCAGTGTCGGAATTCTCTGTGTGTGAGAGCTTGCTAAACTCTAAAATCCAGGGATACTTTTCGGATAATTTAAGCTGCAGGAGATAGGACTGCTGCAGTCTGGCAAAGATATCCTTTTCATCAAAATTCATCTGTTCCCAATACTCTTTTTTTATCAGATTGGAAAAATAATCATGTACAATAAGATAGAGTTCCTGTTTGCTGTTCACATAGTGAAACATGAGTGCTTTGGATATACCGGCTTCTTTTGCAATGATATTTGTGGATGCCTTGTCATAGCCCTGCGATGAAAATTCTTTTAGCGCGGCATTTAACACAGCATCTCTTCTTTGAGGCTCCATGTTTAATAGTTTTGCGGGCATGATAAACTCCTTCCTGCTGTTTACCTATCAGATCAATATCTATTATAACTTTATTTACCTAAAAGGTCAACGAATTCTTCTGTTATTTTTTTGATCTTACATATGGTATTTGCAAGCAGGACAGTCACAGCTAAGTTCGGCATGATCAGGAGGGTTTCTATCCCCGGTTCGGCATCATATGGCAGTTTGGGTACGGCAGCATCTGTGTATTGCGGAATTGTTAATGGATACGGGGCGTAATGGCATGCTTGTGTTTTGGAGATCTTGTTTTACCGGTTGTTTCCGAGGGATAAAAAAGGTATAATAGTTTTGAGATTACATGTGCGAATCACAGACAGAACCTATAAAGTAGGAAAGAAGGTCAATGTGAGATACATAAAAACAGAGAAAGGATATTGCGGGTATATTCTGTGCTGACAAAAAAAGGAGACAGTTTATGAAAAAGTATGAATACAAATTTATTGAGATTCCCCTTGTGCCGGTTAAGAAGGAAAAGGCAAAAACCGTACGCGGTGAGATGCCGCCGGTTCCCTTTGAAGCCTGCAGGGAGGCGATCGTCCGGGAAGCAGCCGATGGCTGGCGCTTAAAACAGATATTGGAACCAAAAGTGAGCGTTTACGGCGGCAATTGCTATCAGATAATTTTTGAAAGAGAAACAGAAGAATAAGAATCACAGATATAAGTGAGCCCTCCGGCCGTTTGAGAGAAACGGGCCGGAGGGCTCACTTATGTTTTTACTCGTTTGTTAAACTAGCGAGAACTTCATCAAGTGATTTACCTGATTCCATTACTGCTTTATATAAAGCCTCTTTTTTGTCTTCCGTGATTTTCTGTTCGATTTCTTTTTTCCTGCGGCGCAATTCTTTTAATTTTTCTTCATATGTGGCGATTTCCCCGATAACTGCCTGCAGTTGTTCGTCCAGTGTCCTTGTCTCTTTTTTGCGTCCTCTCGCCATTCTGTAATCCTCCTCATACATAAAATAAATTCATTTAACAGTATAACATTTAAAATAGGGAATTTCCACTATTTTATCCTTAATATTCTGAAATGTTTTGTCATAGGGGGTATAGGTAATCGCCATAAACGGAACACTTTTTTGTGTATTATTTCCGAAAATCAGTAAATTTTATCTGCAATTACTGCCAATTGACTTTATCCGGATAGAGTGGTATCCTACTATAAAAGAACGGTTCTGTAAGCGTGCTTAAAATAACTGGTAGTTTACAGTGCGAAAGTGAAAATGAGGAGGATTTTTATGAAAAAAGAGAGGAAATTCAAATTTTCTATGCCGCATGCCTATGTGATCATGATGACCATGGTTCTCATCAGTGCCATTTTAACCTGGGTACTGCCTGCAGGGCAGTTTGACCGGGCTGTGGATCCGGCACTTGGAAGAGAACTGGTGGTGCCGGGGAGTTATCACGGGGTGGATGCTAACCCAATCGGCCCTTGGGCTTTCTGCATGAGTATTTTTCAGGGGTTTGTAAATGCAGCGGATATTATATTTTTCCTGCTTTTCGCATGCGGCTATGTAACGCTTCTGATGAGCACAGGGACCCTGAATGCCCTGGTGGGGTCCATACTTAGAAAAATTAAAGGCAAGGATTATTTTCTGATTCCCATATTTTTCACACTTTTTGCCCTGGGAGGCACCACATTCGGAATGAATGAGGAGGCATGGGGGCTGATTCCTGCCTTTGTGGCCATTGCAATTACACTGGGATATGACAGGATCGTGGGTTCCTCCATTGTCATTCTGGGTACAGGTGTCGGGTTTGCTGCTGCAATCTTAAATCCCTTTACGGTTGGCCTGGGCAGCAGTATTGCAGGCATACCCAGTGTTGGGACGAAGATCACCACATTCCGCATCGTGGCATTTGTCTGTTTCGTGGCTGTGACGATCCTCTACATAATGCAATATGCAAAGAAAATAAAAAAAGACCCAACAAAGAGTTATCTCTATGGTGTACCGGAACCTACCGTCACGGCAAGCCGTGATGAGGTTATGCAGATGCCCTTTACAGGAAGACAGAAGATCACTTTGCTGGGATTCGGAATCATTATCATGACCATTGCCATAGGCGTGGCAAAGTTTGGGTTTTATCTGCAGCAGCTTGCAGCCGTATTCTTTATCGGTATGATCATAACCGGCTTGATCAACGGTATGGGGCCCAGCAAAATCGCGGATTCCTTTGTGGAGTCTTCCAAGTCCATGGTATTTACAGTTCTTATGATCGGATTTGCACGCTCCATTGAAGTTGTGATGAGTTCCGGTAACATTATCGATACGGCTGTTTTATATCTGTCAAATATCGTGAAAGGATTTCCATCAGGGTTTTCAGCATTTGCCATGCTGCTGGCACAGAATCTGATCAATTTCTTCATACCGTCAGGAAGCGGGCAGGCGGTTGTGACTGTGCCGATCATGGCGCCTCTGGCTGATGTTGTGGGGCTGAATCGTGAGATCGCCATCATAGCTTACCAGTTCGGCGACGGCTTTTCAAAAATGTTCTGGCCTACCGGATGCGCGATGATGTGCGGTGTCATGGGAATTGGGATGAATAAATGGTATAAATTTATCTGGAAGCTGTTTCTCATGTGGTTTGCACTGGAGGTTATCCTGATCATGGGAGCTGTAATGGCAGGTATATAAAAAGGAGAAGAATTGGATATGATACAGGAAAAAGAAAGATTATGCAGAAATATTGAAAAGAGAGAAGAAATTTACTCCCGGATCAGCCAAAAAATATGGGAATACGCGGAACTGGGATTTAAGGAACACCGGTCGGCAAAGCTGCTTCAGGAGACATTGGAGAGAGAAGGATTTCAGGTGGAAACTGGGCTTGCGGGAATCCCAACTGCTTTTAAGGGCACTTTTGGCAGCGGAGGACCTGTAATTGCCATTTTGGGAGAGTTTGATGCACTTCCGGGGCTGAGTCAGAAGCCGGGAACAGATGTGCAGGAAAAAAGAGAAGATACGGACTGCGGCCACGGATGCGGGCATAATCTGCTGGGAACCGGCTCTCTTGCAGCGGCTGTGGCTGTCAGGGAATATCTGGACCGGAGCGGGAAACCGGGCACTATCATTTATTTTGGCTGTCCCGGGGAGGAAAAAGGCTCCGGCAAGACATTCATGGCACGGGAGGGATGTTTTAAAGGGCTTGATGCTGTGTTCTGCTGGCATCCCTGGGATGTGAACGGGCTTTTCGCATCCAGTTCCCTGGCAGATATCTGCGCCACTTTTATTTTCCACGGCAAGGCATCTCATGCCTCCGCCTCTCCTCATCTTGGCAGAAGTGCTCTGGATGCGGTGGAGCTTATGAATGTAGGGTGTAATTTCTTAAGAGAGCATGTGATCCCCGAGGCCAGAATCCACTATGCGATCACAAACGCAGGGGGAAATGCAGCGAATGTTGTACAGGAAACGGCAGCTGTCTACTATGAGGCAAGGGCACCGCGGCTGAACCAGGCGTTTGAAATATTTGAGAGAATCTGTGAAGTAGCGCGGGGAGCAGCAATCATGACAGGTACTTCCTATGAAATGGTGCGGGGAGATGGATTCAGCGATTACATACCCAACAAGGTACTGGGAAAAGTTCTGATGGAGAACTTTCAGGAAGCCGGTGCTCCGGCATTTGACCATGCGGATCATGAGCTGGCCGAAAAAATACGGGATACTTTTTCAGAACAGATGATACAGGAGGCCGCAGCAGCGGTGGAGAATCAGCATGGAGAAAATGCGGCAGCGGCAATGGAAGGCAAGGTGTTGGCAGATATAGTACTGCCTGTAAATCCGCTGAAAAGTACAATGCCCGGGAGCACAGATGTAGGGGATGTGAGTTATCAGGCACCCACAGGTCAGATTCTGACTGCCTGTAAAGCCTTTGGAACACCGGGGCATTCCTGGCAGGAGGTCAGCCAGTCAGGTTCCTCCATAGGAAAAAAAGGAATGTTGACAGCAGCAAAGGTCATGGGAATGGCTGCTATAGATGTCTTCCGAAATCCGAAAATCGCTGAGGATGCGAAAAAAGAATTTGACGCAGCAGTAAGAGGAGGATATCATTGTCCGATCCCGGAGGAGATAAAACCGGATTTATAAAAAATACAGGAAAATATGAGAGCAGCCATACGGGGATACCGGAATGGCTGCTCTCATGTTTCCTGAAAGGAATGTACTGTCAGGTCAGTATTTCAGATTGATCTGGTAAATGTTGATGGGCCGCCCCTTATTGCCGGAGCGCCTCATACCCACAACCTCCGCATATCCGTCCTTCTGCAGCGCAGCCAGGAATTTGTTGGCAGCTCTGGAAGAGATATTCAGATGGTGCATCAGTTCCTGGGAGGTAAGTTTGTTGGTACCCTCTTGTTTCATGACGCGGATGATACGCACAATAGTTTCTGAGGAGAGACTTACCTTATCTGCGATATCATTGATATAATCGCCGGAAACCTTCATTCCAGCAGGAACCAGACCAATCTGCAGGACCGTGAGCTGATCATTTTCATCTATCAGATAACTGCCGTCTTCCCGGAGACTGCCGTTTCTGGAATAATGACTGGCATCAACGGCATTTATCCTGGCTTGATAAAAGGTGTGGCCAATGCCATATCCTACAGAACCCTTAAAAGAGAGCAGGCTGTGAAGCTGTTCCAGTATCTGGCATTTCTTAAAATCCCCTGTGATCTCTTTTATGATGCTGTAATCTCCATACAGTTCAAAATCCCGGTATGTGTTTTTTATCACAAGGCGGTTCAGGTATTTTTGGTTCAGCTCCATGATCATCTTATTGATCTCCAGCCGTGTCTTTTCGTATGACACCTCATCCTGAACCGGCATATTTTCCATATTAATATGTATGACAGCAGGCAGATGGCTCTTCATATTTTTTATGGATATGCTTTTTTTCATGCTTTTTACAATATCACTGATCATGTTTTCATCAGGATAGACATAAATACAGGGAATGGATGTATCCCGCATATTTTCAATCACGCTGTAGAAATAAGTGATGATCATATCCAGTTTGTTCTGGGCTGCCAGCTCCCTGTACTTTACGGAGAGCGCAGCCTCCCGTTCATCCAGATCCACAGAGGAAGAGAAGTCTCTCCACTCCTCCTCGAACTCACGGATGCGCTGGGCGAACCGGTTGCTGACAAGAAGCTCTTTCAGGGTATGGCCGTCCTGAATAAAATCCATACCGATTCTGGAGAGTTTCAGGTGTTCATCCAGCACAATCTGCTGGAGCAGAATGTGGTAGGTGTTCTCCACACTGATGTGGAAATAATCCACCACAGCGTCGGCTGCCTGCTCGCCAAGGGAATATATGGCTTTCATGGGGGCAATACCGCTGACAAGAAATCCTTCAAAATCATCTTTGATTTTCAGATAAATATTTTTAAGCTCGTCCAGAGTATCATAAGTGAAGTATTCTACGGAGACATCTTCGCTGATTCCAGGGAGATGATCATTATAATGCTGGTAATAGTGCTGTTTCAGCAGCAGTGCAATTCGGTATCCCATAAGTTTTCCCCTTTAATATATAACAATAGTAAATCAGCCGGGCATATTTCTATTGTTTTGTTACAAAGCGATCATAAATATACCGGTTGGCCTCAATCTCCTGGCTGTCGTCGAGAGGGGCAAGTTCTGCCTTTCCGTATTTGCGCTCCAGAGCGTTTGCAATGAGGTAATCGCAGATATGCGGGTTTTTGGGAAGGAGGGGGCCGTGGAGATAGGTGCCCACTACATTTTTATAGAGCACGCCCTCGGCTTTGTCTTCCCCGTTATTGCCGTTTCCGTAGAGGACTTTTCCGAAAGGCTCATTGTCTCCGATATAGGTGCGGCCTCCGTGATTTTCAAAGCCGACGATGGGAAGGCTGAATTTATGGTTTTCCAGGACGATATTGTCAATCAGACGGGGGCTGCCCTGCTCTGTATACAGGTCAACAAGGGAAAGACCCTCAATGCGCCCGTCATCCGTGTCGTAATAATGGCCCAGAAGCTGATAGCCGCCGCAGACAGCGATCACTACGCCGTTGTCCTCCACATAGTCTTTGAAATCTTTTTGTATGCTGCGGAGTCTGTCGCAGACCAGCATCTGCTCCCTGTCGGAGCCGCCGCCCAGAAGCACAATATCAAGGGCGGAAAAATCAATGTTGTCCTCAAGCTGGAATTCCACAGTTTCTGCCTCGATGCCTCTCCACTGGCAGCGTTTCATCATGCACTGGATATTTCCCCTGTCCCCGTACAGATTCAGGAGGTCCGGATATAAATGTCCGATTGTGATTTTCATGATTTTCTGCCCTCCATTTTCTTCAGTATGTTGTGAGTGGTATAAAGGCCGGTATAGTTTACAAGCAGGTACAGGTTTTTAGTTCCGCTTTTGAGTTTTGAGAGGATGGCCTTTTCAATATCCGGTTCCAGAGTGGACGGGATGTCCACGTATTTCAGACGCAGGCGCATATCCTGGCAGCGGATGCCGCTTACGGTAATAGAGGCGGCATTGGCGTCCTTCAGCCTGTCAAAATCCACATCCCAGAGCCAGGATACATCTGTGCCGTCCTGACTGTTGTCATTGATCAGGATGATGATATCTTTTGGAGCCGTGTCTGTCATGACCGCGCCGATATTCTGGTTAAATCCTGCCGGGTTTTTAGCCAGGTTGAGCATGACCCTGGTGCCATCAATCTCAAAGAGTTCGTTTCTTCCGAACTGGGGCGTGTAATCCCCCAGAATCCGGTTGAAGCTGTCAAGAGGGATACCCGCCAGGGAGGCGGCTCCGTAAACGGCCAATATATTATAAATATTGTAGAAACCGCGGTAATTTGCTTTTACATGAAAATCACCCACATCAAAGGACAGACCGTCTGACATATCAATATGGCTGCCGTCAAACTGGGGCACAGGGCGGGCAAATCCGCATTTGGGGCAGTGATAATCTCCAAGCTGGCTGTAGTGATAGAAGTTGTATTCCATCTTTTCTCCGCAGCGTTTGCAGAAACGGCCTTCCCGGATCTCCCTGGAGTCCTGTTCCTGATATACCTGCTCACTGATGCCGTAGGTGGTGTACGCATTGTCATTGTCCATGGCAAGGAAGGTGGATAAGGAGTCATCCGCATTGACCAGAAGTTTCATGTCCGGCGCCATCTTCATGGCCCGGGACAGGAGATTCATGGTAGTGTCAATCTCCCCGTACCGGTCAAGCTGGTCACGGAACAGATTGGTGAGTACCATATAGTCAGGTTTGAAATGAGGAAATACACGGACTGTGGATGCCTCGTCAATCTCAATACAGGCGTAATCCGCCCGCAGATGTCCGTTTGCCCGGGCATTCAGGACAAAGGCGGAGACGACTCCGTTCAGCATGTTGGAGCCGGTGCGGTTGCAGACAACGCTGCAGTTATTTGCTTCCAGAACAGAGGCTAAAAGGTTGTTGGTGGTAGTTTTGCCGTTGGTGCCGCAGACAACGAAAATGTCTTTTTTGACCTCAGACGCCAGTTCTTTTAAAATCGGGGGATAGATGGACAGCGCTATCTTACCGGCCAGTGTCACACCCTGCCTGCCGGTGATCTGGCAGGCTGTCTTTATGAGCTTGGCGCTCCATACAGCGAAAAGTCTTCTTATATTCATATACAAAAGTTCCTTTGTTTTTATTTGCGGTTTATCGAGCCGCATTCAGGGTTTCCAGATTCCCCATTTATTATACATAAAGTGAGGAAAGAGTACAAGCGGCATTCTGAATTGAGAAAAAAATCCCCGGCCCTTTTCGGCCGGGGCAGGGCTAATCGTCGAAAAGCCCCATCTCTTTTGCTTTTTTAATGATGTTTTCCAGTATCTTATCTTCGTACCTGTCACAGATTTCGATAAATTGTTTTTTGTCGTATTCTGATGAATACTTTGGCTCCTCATGATTTGTCATAAAATATTCCCCCATTCCATTCTTTTGTTTTAAATATACTCAATATTTTGAGTATAGTCAAGAGATTGAGTATGATACTATTCAATAAATGCACTGGATAGGAGAAGGGATTATGATAAGCTACAAACCATTTTATGAGACACTGTTCAGAAGAAACTTCACAGAGTATCAACTAATCCATCACCATGGTGTATCAGCGAATACCTTACACAGAATTAAAAAAGGTGAGGCCATAACCACAAAGACGATTGATACACTGTGTGACATCCTCAATTGTGAGGTACAGGATATTATACTTCATATATGAGGAGAGGCAGCAAAATGGGGGGAGAGAAAAAAGAGAAACACAGCTTTTACAGTGTGTTTCTCTTTTTTGCTATCTTACCAGCATATAAGCGGCTGCAGCCAGTATTACCTGGATGATCAGGAAGCGGACCACTACTTGTGTATCTGACCAGCCGCATTTTTTCCTTACGTGGTCATGAATGGGAGTTCTTGTATTTTTCAGGATAGAGATTTTCAGAAATCTCTTCAGAAATACTTTTACAAGACCCAGGCCGCCGTCAATGATCAGTACGCCTGCCAGCAGAAGGTAAATAACCGGGTGCTGGGATTTGATGGCGATCACTGCAATATAAAAACCAAGGGCCCTGGAACCGGCATCTCCCATGAGCATGCTGCTGGGCGAGGAATTAAAGTACAGGTATGCCAGCAGAACTGCGGCAAAAAGGAAGTTGGCGATCACATAAGTACCCAGAGTTTCTTTGAAAATCAGGCCAAAGGACAGCATGACAATAACACAGAGGCTGGCGCACAGCCCGTCCACACCATCGGTACAGTTTGTCACATTGATGGAAACCCAGAAGAGGATAATGCCCAGTATGGCATAGACAGCTTTGGGGATTTCCAGCTCGGTGAAGCCAAGGGAGATGGTGGTGCTGTTGAAATTCAGGAAAGTGAAGACCGCTACGGCTGATATGATGAGGTCGATCAGCCCCTTTTTGTATTCGTTCCATGGTGTCTCCGCGGCATCATCCAGATAACCGCTGAGCATAATGCAAAAAAGCAGTATGGCATAGACAATGTACTCTTTGCCAAGAGGCATAAAAAGTACGGTGCCGATAATAAAGCAGATGACAAATGTCAGTCCAACGCCTCTCGTTTTTCCTTTTGAGAGTGCGCCGTTTAGGGCAAAATCACGCCCCTGGTCACTGGGGAGAAAGGAAAACGGGTGCTTCAGTGCAAAAAATGTGATGAGAAAGGTAAGGATGATCCCCAGCATCACAATCTGTTTGGTGTCTAAATATTGATTCAGTAAATGGTACATAAGATTTCTTTTGCTTTACAGCAATCCTCCTTCTTTGTTTTAAAACACTTTTAGTATACCACATCCGGAAATGAGGGGAAACAAAAAATTTATCAGATATGTAGACCCGGAAAAGGCCAAAAAACCGGCTGTGCGCTGCAGGTAATTCTGCGCGTCACAGCCGGCTTGGAGAGCAGCGCATCTCAGGGGCGGAACATGGATTCCACATATTCCCGCATCTCGTGGCGGGAATTTACCTGTCTTGCCTTGTCTACCAGAGGCTTCTGTTCCGACTTGGAAAGTCTGGCAAAATGGTTCAGGATATCTGAGTGCATGGCCAGTTCCATGGTGAAGCCGATGGGAAGTTCTTCGTTGTCAATCATTTCAGGTCACCTCGCTTCCTGTCAGCCTTCTCCGCCGGGGCCGTCTTTGCGCGGCACTTCGTCGGGGATCACGTCAGTGGCGTCGGACTCCCTGGGAAGGTCGATTTCAGGAATGTTTCCGTCATCATAGTCATTTCTGTAAGGTTTTTCTTTTAACATGGCAGTTTCCTCACTTTTTTTACTTGTGTTGGGAGGCAGCAATGTTGACCGCGCTGCAGAATTAGTATGCGGAAAAAAATTTTTTCTATGCAGAGTGTCACCTTTTGTCGTTTTCGTGCGTCTAATATATGGTTGGTTCATTCCCAGCAGAATTCTGTGACAGGATAGAATATGAAGAAAAATTTTCACATACAATAAAAAAATAGAAAGTATGACAAAAGCTTTAAATTTTTTTAAGGATTGATTTATATTTATCCGGTTGTAGAATTTTGTGTTATAATAGACAAGTATTCGCGCTTATGTCGAATACTGGCGGCTGCGGCATGGAAAATCAGGTAAAAATAGCTGCAGGCCGGACAGAAATGTAATATCGGGGAGCAAATTAAATGAAGAAAAAAACACAGCAAAAGAAGATGCAGCAGGCAGAGAAAAAGGCAGAAGCTGCTGTCCGTCAAGGGGAGAAAAAGCAGACACAGCCTAAGTCAGAGATGGAAGCGAAAATCGACTCTGCCATGGAGAAGATCATCCAGGATACCATAGGAAGCCAGGAGGAAGCGGCTGCTTACCGGGAACCGGATAAAAAAGCTGAGAAAAAGCAGAAGAAGGCAGCTAAGAAAGAGATAAGGGCTGAGAAAAAGAAGGGTAAAAAGACCGGAATAAAAATTGCACTGGGCATCACAGGAGCTGTCATCATACTGGCAGCAGCCGGCTATGGCGCAGGTGCTTACTATTATAAAGATAAATTCTTCAAGGGAACGACCATCAACCATATAGCCTGCGAAAATATGACCGTGGAGCAGGCAGAAGACCTGATCCGGAAAAAAGTGGAGGATTATTCCATCCGGGTGCAGTTCAGGAATGACCAGACAAGAGAGATCAAAGGCCAGGATATCAGCTATGCCTATGTCAGTGACGGAAGTGTGCAGAAGCTTTTGGATGACCAGAACCCATTTACCTGGATCAAGGGATATTTCAGAGGAACGGACTATGAGACCGCGGAAAACATACAGTATGACAAGGAGGCCTTAAGGGCGCAGCTTCAGTCCTTTGACTGTATGCAGGCGGCCGGTATGGAGGCTCCCACGGATGCGTACATTGATTTCCGGGAAAATCAATTCGTCATTGTGGATGAGACGGCAGGGACCACTGTGCAGGAGGATGTTATGTTCTCTGCCCTGGAAACAGCAGTGGCAGGCAGTCAGGAATCCGTCTCCGCTGAGGAGGCAGGCGCCTATGCGGCTCCGGCTGTCACAAAGGAGGACCCCACGCTGCTCCATCAGAGGGATGTGTGGAATTCCTGTGCGGCGGTGACAATTACTTACACCTTCGGAGACAAAACGGAAGTGTTGGATGGCATGACCGTGAAAGACTGGATGACGTACGATGAGAACGGAAATTATGTGGAGGACCCGGCAACCCTGGAGGCCAGAGTGACGGAATTTGTGGCCTGGCTGGCTGAGAATTATGACACAGTGGGCAGAGACAGGACTATCACGAGCACTGCCACAGGGGAACCGATCACGGTCTCCGGCGGCAATTACGGTTTCCAGATCAACCAGTTAAAGGAAAAGGCACAGCTTTTGGAGGACATAGCAAACCATGTGGTGACGGTCCGTGAGCCTGTATACTCCAAGGCAGGCGTGACCTACGGGGATAATGATATCGGAGGCACCTATGTGGAGATTGACCTGACAAGCCAGCACCTGTGGTTCTACAGGGACGGCGCGCTTTTGATGGATACTGACTTTGTGTCCGGTACTTATGTCATGAGGGACAGAAGAACACCGGGAGGTGTGTATTCTCTCATGTATAAACAGACAAACCAGGTGCTTAGGGGACGTAAACTGGAGGACGGCACCTATGAGTATGAGCAGCCCGTAAAATACTGGATGCCCTTTAACGGCGGTATCGGCCTGCATGACGCCAACTGGAGATACAGCTTTGGCGGTTCCATCTACCGGACCAGCGGTTCCCATGGCTGTATCAATCTGCCGACCTCGGCGGCGGCAACCATATATGAAAATATAGAAGCCGGCTGTCCTGTGGTATGTTTTTACAGGGAATAGGGAAGAAATTAAGTCTTGCAGGGCACAGAGGATTGTGCTAAGATATAAGAAGAGACAGGAGACAAGAGGATAAAGCCGTATCACGGCTTTATTGTCTTGTCTTTTTAGAATCAAATGGTTTACTAGTTTACAGTACAGAAATGGAGCGTCTCATGAAACAACAGGAAATTCTGGAACAATTTGAAGACTGCCCTGTGGTGGCAGCCATTAAGGATGAACAGGGACTGAAGCAGTGCCTGGAGTCAGAGATTGGAATCGTCTTTGTGCTCTATGGGGATATCTGTAATATCGGAGATATTGTAGAGCGTCTGAAAAAGGGCGGCAAGACGGTTCTGGTACATATTGACCTCATCGGAGGTCTGAGCAGCCGGGAGGTTGCCGTGGATTTTTTGAAGAATACCACAGAGGCCGACGGTGTGATCTCCACCAAGCCGGGAATCATCAAACAGGCAAGGGAACTGGGGCTGTTCGCAGTCATGCGTTTTTTTGTCATTGATTCCATTGCTTTTGAGAGTATCAGAAGACAGACGGAGAGTGTGCACCCGGATATGATCGAGGTGCTGCCGGGGGTTATGCCGAAGATCATTGCAAAAATCTGCACGCACAGCAGAACACCTGTCATAGCAGGGGGACTGATCGCAGATAAGGAGGATATCGTGGCAGCGCTCAGTGCAGGAGCCGTATCCATATCCACCACCAACCAGAAGGTCTGGTTTATGTAAAAACATAGATATAACGCTGGAGAACAGAGACAAAGCGGAGGACACATGTAAGAAGCATGTGTATTCGTTTTGTCTCTTTTTATTTTTTATGGAAAACAGGAGGAATGAAGAGATGAAGTATGATGTGGTGATTATCGGCGCAGGTGTTGTGGGAAGCGCTGTGGCAAGGGAACTGTCCAGATATGATTTAAAGACAGCCGTCCTGGAACGGGAGGAGGATGTGTGCTGCGGAACCTCCAAAGCCAACAGTGCCATTGTGCATGCCGGTTTTGACGCTGAGCCCGGTTCCATGAAGGCCAGGATGAATGTAAGGGGAAGTAAAATGATGGAGGCTCTGTCAAAGGAACTGGATTTTCCATATAAGAAAAACGGTTCTCTGGTCCTGTGTTTCCATGAAACGGACATTCCGAAGCTGGAGGCGTTAAAGACGCGGGGAGAAGAAAACGGCGTGGAGGGTCTCAGGATCGTGACGGGAGAGGAGATCCATAAATTGGAGCCGAACATTTCCCATGATGTGAAAGCCCTGTTATATGCGCCCACCGGCGGTATTGTATGTCCGTTCAAGCTGACCATTGCCCTGGCGGAGAATGCCAGTGTGAACGGTGTGGATTTCTTTTTGAACACAGAGGTTAAGGCAGTCAGAAAGCTTGAAAAGGGCGGTTATGAGATCGAGACTGACCGGGAATGTTATGAGACAGCCTGTGTCGTCAACGCGGCAGGCGTGTACGCGGATGTTTTCAACAATATGGTAAGCAAGAGGAAGCTTTCCATCACCCCAAGAAAGGGAGAATACTGCCTGCTGGATAAAAAGGCCGGAAATTTTGTGTCACATACCGTATTCCAGCTCCCCACCAAGATGGGAAAAGGTGTCCTTATCACCCCGACAGTTCACGGCAACCTTCTCGTAGGTCCTACTGCGGATGACATTGAGGACAAAGAGGGAATCCAGACAACAGCCCGGGGACTGGGAAAAGTGGCATCCCTGGCACGTGTCAGTGCCGCGGATGTGCCCCTGCATATGGTGATCACCTCCTTTGCAGGACTACGGGCCACGGAAAAAGACGAGGATTTCGTACTGGGTGAGGCAGAGGACGCGGAGGGATTTTTCAATGCAGCGGGCATTGAGTCACCGGGTCTGTCAAGTGCCCCGGCCATAGGGGAATATCTGGCGGAGCTTGCGGCAGAGCGTCTGCAGGCCAAAAAGAAAGAGAATTTCATCAGCACCAGAGAGGATATCCCCAATGTGGCACAGGCATCCCCGGAGGAGATTGCAGAGCTGATCAAAAAAGACCCGGCTTACGGCAATGTGATCTGCCGCTGTGAGACTGTGACAGAGGGCGAGATCATAAATGCCATCAGGCGGCCTCTGGGCGCCAGGTCCTTAGACGGTGTAAAGCGAAGGACAAGAGCGGGAATGGGCAGATGCCAGTCCGGCTTCTGTGCGCCCAGAACCATGGAGATCCTGGCAAGGGAGCTGCACATGGACCCACTGGAGCTGACCAAGGCGGGAAAAGGCTCAAAGCTTCTGACCGGCGTGATCAAAGAGGACGAAACGGGAATTACAGAGACATTCTAAACGGGGAAAGAGAGGAAGAATCATGCAGTATGATCTGATTATAATAGGCGGAGGCCCTGCAGGCCTTGCAGCCGCTGTATCTGCCAAAAAAGAAGGGGTGGAGAACATCCTGATATTAGAGCGTGACAGAGAACTGGGAGGCATATTGAACCAGTGTATCCACAATGGTTTCGGTCTTCATACCTTTAAGGAGGAGCTGACAGGGCCGGAATATGCCTGGCGTTTCATTCAGCAGGTGGAGGAGCTTCAGATTCCTTATAAGCTGCACACCATGGTGCTGGATATCCGGGATGGGGAAAACGGCAAAACAGTCATGGCTATGAACCGGGAGGATGGTCTTATGATGCTTACGGCCCGCGCTGTTATCTTAGCCATGGGCTGCAGGGAAAGGCCAAGAGGTGCCCTGAACATTCCGGGATACCGGCCGGCAGGCATATACACTGCAGGAACTGCGCAGAGACTGGTAAACATGGAGGGATATATGCCGGGCAGGGAAGTTGTGATCCTGGGTTCCGGTGATATCGGTCTGATCATGGCCAGAAGAATGACTCTGGAGGGAGCCAAAGTAAAAGTGGTGGCAGAGCTGATGCCCTTCTCCGGCGGTCTTCAGAGAAATATCGTACAGTGTCTGGATGACTTTGACATCCCCTTAAAACTCAGCCATACGGTGATCGACATTCAGGGAAAAGAAAGGGTGACGGGAATCACATTGGCAGAAGTGGATGAGAACAGAAAGCCGATTCCGGGAACAGAGGAATTTTACGCCTGCGACACTCTGCTTTTGTCCTGCGGCCTGATTCCGGAAAATGAACTGTCAGGAAAAATCGGTGTGGAACTGTCCCGCATCACCTCAGGTCCAGTGGTGAATGAAAGTCTGGAGACAAATGTGCCCGGTGTATTCGCCTGCGGCAATGTACTCCATGTACATGACCTGGTGGACTATGTGTCCGAGGAGGCGGCAAGGGCAGGCGCCTGCGCGGCAGCGTATATCCGGGGTGAGAAGGAGAAAGAGGATACAAAAGAGATTCCCGTCTTCGCTGTGGACGGTGTGCGCTATACCGTGCCCCAGACAATACGTCCTGCCTGTATGGAGGATACCCTCACACTGCGTTTCCGTGTGGGCGCTGTTTACCGGGACTGTTATGTGAGTGTGTATCTGGGAGACCGGCGGATCTGGCATAAAAAGAAGAGAAAACTGGCACCCGGCGAGATGGAACAGGTTGTCCTGAAAAAATCGGATTTGACAGACCGGGAAAGTTTCGATAAGATTACTGTGAAAGTGGAGGAGGCATAGAGATGGAAACAAGAGAATTGATCTGTATTAACTGTCCTCTGGGATGCAGCCTCACTGTGACCATGGAGAACGGAGCTGTGAAAAAGGTGGAGGGAAACACCTGCAAAAAAGGCGAGGCATATGGAACGAAAGAAGTGACCAATCCCACAAGGATCGTGACCTCCTCTGTCCGTGTGACAGGAGGCACACTTCCCGTAGTGTCTGTCAAGACAGCTTCCGATATTCCAAAAGGAAAGATTTATGACTGCGCGAAAGCTTTAAAAACCGTGGCAGTGAATGCCCCGGTACATATCGGTGACGTGGTACTTAAAAATGTGTGCGGTACCGGTGTGGATATGATCGCCACAAAGAACATTCCGGCGGTATCAAAATAAACAGGTTTTACAAGGAGAAAAAAATGCTGACAGATAAGAACGGTAAAAATGCAGAGAGCTTAAGAGACAAGAAACTGTATCTTCTGGATATGGACGGAACCATCTATAATGAAGATGAGATTTTTGAGGGGACACTGGATTTCCTGGATGAGATTGAGCGAAGGGGCGGACAGTACATATTTATCACCAACAATTCCTCCAAGTCAGTGAACGACTATGTGGATAAAGTGGCAAAGATGGGCATACGGGCCGGATACGAGAACTTCTACACATCCAGCCAGGCGACTGCCATGTACATCCATGAAAATTATCCGGGCCAGGTGGTCTACTGTATGGGAACCCGTTCTCTTGTCAAGGAGCTGCGCGAGGCAGGTATTCAGGTGGTTACAGAGGTGGATGACAGAGCATCCATTGTCCTCATCGGATTTGACACGGAAAATACTTCGGAGAAGATCAGGAATACCTGTATCATGCTTGGTAAGGACGTGGTGTATCTGGCTACGAATCCGGACTTTGTATGTCCGGTGAGCTTTGGATATATCCCTGACTGCGGCTCTATGAGCATAATGCTGAAAAATGCCACAGGAAAAGAACCATTTTTTATTGGTAAACCTGAGCCGATTATGGTAAACTGTGTATTAAAGAAGCTGGGCATGAAGGCAGAGGATGCTGTCATCATTGGTGACCGGCTTTACACAGATATCAAGACCGGAGTGAAAGCCGGGGTGGATACCATCTGTGTGCTTTCCGGTGAAGCGACTACACAGGACATAGAAGAAGGAGATGTAAAGCCAACCTATGTCTTTGACAGCGTTAAAGAGATTTATGAGGGACTGACAGAAGCATGAGATATAAGAATATCAGGGAAGGGCGCTTTTTAAGCCGCCCTAACCGTTTTATTGCCCGTGTGGAGATTGACGGGCTGGAAGAAATCTGTCACGTAAAAAACACTGGAAGGTGCCGGGAATTGTTAGTTCCCGGTGCCTCTGTTTTTTTGGAGAAAAGTGACAAAAAAGAACGGAAAACAGCGTATGACCTGATCGCTGTGAGAAAAGGGGACCGCCTGATCAACATGGATTCCCAGATTCCCAACCGGGTAGTGGAAGAGTGGCTGCGAAATGGCGGCCTTTTTGGTGAAGGCGCATACATCCGGCCTGAGACAAAATACGGAACTTCCCGTTTTGACCTGTACATAGAACAGGGAGAGCGGAAAATTTTTATGGAAGTAAAAGGCGTGACCCTGGAGGAAGAGGGAATCGTCCGCTTCCCGGACGCGCCTACGGAGCGCGGCATCAAGCATATAAAGGAGCTGTGCCAGTGTATAAAAGACGGCTATGAGGCGTATATTATGTTTGTTATCCAAATGAAGGACGTGAGATATTTCGAGCCGAACAAAAAGACACAGGAGGCGTTTGCCCGGGCACTTTTGGAGGCAGAACAGGCCGGTGTGCATATTCTGGCCTATGATTGTTTTGTGGAACCGGATTCCATCTTTCTGGGGGAACCGGTGGAGGTACAGCTTATATGAAACTGGAAGAGATAATAAAGCCCCTGCTCTCCTGGTATGAGGAGAATAAGCGGGACCTGCCCTGGCGCAGGGAACCGACTCCCTACCATGTGTGGGTTTCTGAGATCATGCTGCAGCAGACTAGGGTGGAGGCTGTAAAGGGATACTATGAGCGTTTCCTTACAGCTCTTCCGCAGATTGAAGACTTGGCTGCCTGCCCGGAAAATAAACTCTTGAAATTGTGGGAGGGTTTGGGCTATTATAATCGTGTGAAAAATATGCAGAAGGCAGCTAAAGAGATTGTTTTGAAGTACGGAGGAGAGCTTCCCGCTGATTACGAGGAGATTCTGGAGCTTCCCGGCATCGGCAGTTACACGGCAGGTGCCATTTCTTCCATTGCCTACGGCCTGAAAAAGCCGGCCGTGGACGGCAATGTACTGCGGGTCCTTTCCCGGATCACAGAAAACGGGGAGGATATCCTGAAGCAGTCCGTAAAGCGCCGGGTGGAGCAGGAGCTGGAGGCAGTCATGCCTGCAGACAGGCCGGGGGCCTTTAACCAGAGCCTGATGGAGTTGGGGGCTGTGGTGTGTATACCGAACGGTATGGCAAAATGCCAGGTCTGTCCGGTACAGCATCTGTGCAGTGCCAGAGCTCACGGCACGGTTTTGGAGTATCCGAAAAAGGCAGCGAAAAAGCAGCGCAGGATTGAGGAAAAGACAGTCCTTCTCATACAGAACGGGCAGGAATACGCTGTCTGCAGGCGCCCGGACAAAGGGCTTCTGGCGGGTCTGTATGAATTTCCGAATATGGATGGCTGGCTGACCGAGGAGGAAGTGATCAGGGCGGTTGAGGCGTTAAAGCTCATGCCTCTTCACATAAAAAATGCCGGAGAGGCGAAACATATCTTTTCTCATGTGGAGTGGCATATGAAAGGATATGTGGTCAGAGTAGCCTCCACAGAGAAGAGGGCAGGAAATCTGCTCTTTATTGACAAAAAAGAGTCGAAGGGAAAATACCCGATTCCCTCCGCTTTTTCCGCATATAGAAAATATATTGAGGAGGACTAATAAAATGAAATTATTGTCCGTAACAGTTCCCTGTTATAATTCACAGGCATACATGGAAAAATGCGTGGATTCCCTGCTGGAGGGCGGGGATCAGGTGGAGATTCTGATCGTCGATGACGGGTCCGTGGATGACACGGCGAAGATCGCAGATGATTATGCAGCCAGATTTCCCGGCATTGTAAAGGCCATACACCAGGAGAACGGCGGCCACGGGGAGGCCGTGAACACAGGTCTTAAAAACGCCACAGGAATCTTTTTCAAAGTGGTGGACAGCGACGACTGGGTGAACAAGGAGGCTTATGACGCGATCCTGACAAAGCTTTCAGAGATCGTGGGAGGGCCCCAGACCCTGGATATGATGATCAGCAATTTTGTCTATGAAAAGCAGGGTGCCAGACGGAAGAAAGTCATGCGCTATAAGAAATACCTTCCCCAGGGAAAAATTTTCACCTGGGAGGAGATCAGTAAGATGCCGGTGGGCAAATATATCCTGATGCATTCCGTGATCTACAGGACCGGACTGCTGAGGGAATGCGGCCTGGAGCTGCCGAAACACACCTTTTATGTAGACAACCTGTTTGTCTACCAGCCCCTGCCCTCTGTGAAGACCATGTATTATATGGACGTGAACTTCTACCGGTATTTTATCGGCAGGGAGGACCAGTCAGTACATGAGGATGTGATGATACGCAGGATTGACCAGCAGCTTCTGGTGAACCGTCTCATGATCGATTCCGTGGCCGGCAAGAGGATCAGCGACAAACATCTGCGCCAGTATCTGCTCCGGTATCTGGACATTATCACAGCCGTATCCTCCATCATGCTGATACGCTCCGGCACGGAGGAAAATCTGGAGAAGAAAAAGGATCTGTGGAAATACCTGAGAAACGAAGACATCCATATTTACAGAAAACTCCGCCTGGGTATTCTGGGCAGAAGTGTAAATCTGCCGGGATGGAGCGGAAGGAATATTTCTGTGGCGATCTATAAAGTGGTGCAGAAGTTCTATGGGTTTAACTAAAGGATAAAGGGCAGCGGCATTTGCCGGTGAAGCCATATAAAAAGGACGTTCCAAAAGCGGAACGTCCTTTTTATATGCAGAATTGTGAATTGTTATTTTACAAAAGCAGGCTGTTTCTGTCGTGCCGGATGTTCTTTGTAGAACATCTGGTAGCAGAAGACATTCAGCGCAAATGCCGCCACCACATCCACAAGTGTATGCTGCTTCAGGAATACGGTAGCCATGATGATAAGTATGGTCAGAAGCAGGGTACCGCCCAGAAGGACGGGATGCTTTCTTGCTTTTGCGTTTTTAAACACTGCGGTACAGCAGGCCACGGAATTAAACACATGAATGCTGGGCAGTATATTGGTTGGAGTGTCGATCCGGTATAAATGCCTCACCAGCTCTATGAAGATGCTGTCACCCGTAAGCTTGGGACGCAGGTCCTGTCCGTTGGGGTAAATGTAGGAGATGACGAGAAACAGTGTCATGCCCACTCCAAGGGTAAATATAAGCTGGTAAAATTCCCGCTTGCTGTCATTAAATAATGAGAAGTACAAAACGGTCACTGCGATGTAGGCAAACCACAGCAGATACGGGACGATGAAATATTCACAGAAAGGGATATAGTCATCAATCTTCATATGGATGATATGAGGCCGGACATCGCGCTGTTCCAGATACTGGAAAGCTGTAAGATAAAAGATGCCGTATACCGGGATAATCCAGGTGTGTTTGTATTTTTTCAGCAGATTCACATAATCACCTTCTTTTCGATGCCGGAGCCTTTCTTTGTCCTGCCCATTATAGCACAGGAAAATCAAGATAACAATGGGATTTACAGTAAATTCAGAAAAGCTTCACATCCCATTCACACTCTGAAAAAAACGTCTGTTCATGCCTGTTTTGGCGGAAGAAAGCTGTCAAAAATGACGGAATCAAAACGCTTTTTACAGGTTTCATAGGCTTCCGGCGTGCGCAGTGTCCAGGCAAATACAGGTGTTTTGTACAGATGGCGGTTCAGACAGAAGCTCAGGTTTCGGCTGTCCTTATAGCAGTAGGCAATGAAGTCAGGGCGTCCGATGCAGTTGGTGAGCAGATGCTTGACCAGAAAGCTTAAGACATATCCGCCCTCAGCTACCGGACTTGTCAGGTTGGAGGAGAGCTGTCCTCTCACAACATCCGGCCGGTTGCGGCGGTACCAGAAAAGTGCCAGGGAATTAAAGGATTCGATACAGTAGCTTCCCTGATACCCTTGTAACAGTTTATCCACCAACGCACATGGATATGTATGGTGAGAGTGAAGTTTTATCTCGATCAGCAGGGGAACCCGTCCGTCCACAAGCTTCAGTACGTCCGAGAACAGCGGGATCTTCTCACCGGTATTCTGCAGGGAGAGCTTCTGCAGCTCCTCGTACGTCTTTGTCTCCAGCGGGAGGTCAATGCCGCACATACGGCCCAGTGTGTAGTCATGGAAAACTACGATCTTGTTGTCCTTAGTCACCTGGACATCCAGCTCAATGGGATATCCGCACAGAACTGCCCGTTCAAATGCCGGCATGGAATTTTCCGGGATGCCCTCCCCGGGGTCGAACAGGCCCCGATGGGCAAAAAGCCTGTGCATAAAGGCGCGCGTCTGCGATTTTCTTGTAAAACGCGGCATGATACAGTAAAAGTAAAGTAAAAAACCGAGCAGTACAATGGCAGCGGTTATCAGCAGTAATTTCATAAGTTAAACCTTCTTTCAACTATCCGGTGATGACTGAGATCTGTTCCCGGGCTGTCGTTAGGGAAAGAGAGTCCCTGAATCCAAAGGATTCCCCGTCACAGTGTACAGGGAGAGGACGCCGGCTGATGATCTCCACCACATGCCCCTTTTGTATTTCTATGCCGCGGAACCATATATGTTTCCCGATAAAGGCAGTGGGCAGCATGGTGATGATCTTTAACTTGGAGAGTTTCCCGGCTACACAGATATGTATATTTCCGTCTGCGTGATCCGCGTTCGGACAGAATTTGCATCCTCCGCCCTCATATTTCAGATTCATGCCCGCCACGAAAAAGCAGCGGGGAAAACGGCAGATCCTCTGTCTGTCCAGCCGGATATCCACACGGCAGGGGCGGTAGAGAAATAATTGTTTCAGGGCAATGGCCGCGTAGGTGAGCTTGCCCAGATGGTATTTGTTCAGAAAATCCTTGAGGCCGGAATTCAGCGCCTCGTGGCAGATGGAGGCATCAAAACCAATGCCTGCACTGATGAGGAAATACCGCTTCTCCCCGTTTGACTGCGCGATTCCAATGTCCATCTTCTCTATGTCTGCCGGGGCCAGGATCTGTTCCACGGCTTTTTCGGTGTCTTTGGTAAGCCCAAGGCCTCTGGCAAAGTCATTGCCGGAGCCGGTGGGGATATAGCCCAGGGTAATGTGGGTGTACACGGTTTTCACAAGCCCGTTCACCACCTCATTCACGGTGCCGTCACCGCCCACAACAACCAGGGTGCAGGGTATGGAAAGGGCAGCGATCTGGTGTGCCAGCTCAGCAGCATGTCCCTGCTTCTGGGTAAAATAGGCCTCATATTCCAGATTTTCCTCATCCAGACGTTTTTTTACACGGTCCCAAATCTCCTGTCCTTTGCCGGAACGGGAGCGGGGATTGATGATAAAATAGTACATATGCTTCTCCTTCTTTGCCATTATTGTAGCAGTTTCCCGTTGTGAGGACAAGTAAAATATGTTATGATAAAAAAACAGTGAGCTGAAAGGAGTTAAGATACATGGACAATGAATTTGTAACCTTTACAATAGGTAAGAAAAAACATATTGCGCTGATCGCCCATGACAATGAAAAACCGAAACTCATCGAATGGTGCAAAGAGAATTATGATATACTGAAAAACCACAGCCTTTACGGAACCGGCACCACAGCCAGACTGATCGCGGACAAAGCAGGGCTTCGTATCAAGGGATACAACAGCGGCCCTCTGGGCGGTGACCAGCAGATCGGCGCCAAAATCGTGGAAGGTGTCATTGATTTTGTGGTGTTTTTCTCAGACCCTCTGACGGCGCAGCCCCATGATCCGGATGTGAAAGCCCTTATGCGTATCGCACAGGTATATGATATTCCCATGGCTATCAACAAGGCTACAGCGGATTTCATGATACATTCCCAGTTTATGGACGCAGAATATGACCATGAAGTGATCAACTTTAAAAAGAATGTGGAGAGACGTGCGGATTCCATGTAGGGATACGTGTTCACTCTATAAAACCAGAAAAGATGTCTTCCTGCCGTAAAGCAGAAGACATCTTTTTCTTTGTTATCTCAGGTAGTGATCCAGGTGCTGTATCCTGCCCGCCGCAGGGTCTGCTCCATCCTGACGGCATTTGCCAGATACTGATAAGCGCCAACCTGCACTTTATAAAAGCCGTCCTCACTTAAAATGTATGCCGGAAATCCCTGGTCCTGCAGTTCATAGAGCAGGTTATCGGCGTATTGTTTTTCCCGGAACATGCCCACCTGTACCCGGTAAAGCACGGGCTCCCCTGCAGGCGGCTTCTCCACCTCTTCCTCCTCCAGTGTTCCCAGGATCGCGTAGGCGATGCTCTGGGCGATCTCATCAAATTTCTCGTCAAACAAAGCGTTGTCCGCGTCGTTGTTGATAAAGCCAACTTCAACCAGTACCGCGGGCATCTGTGTGCGGCGAAGGACTACCAGACCGGGCCTTGCTCTTACGCCCAGGTTCTTAAAGCCAAGTTCCCCCAAGGCTCCATTGATATTTTCCGCCATGTCAACCTTTCGTCCCGACAGGTCATAGACCAGGGATTCCACGCCGGAATACTGGTTGGGCTGAGGACTGGAGTTCCGGTGGAAGGAAATGAACCAGTCTGCCCCGGTCTGATTTGCGATGCGGGCTTTCTCAAATGGTGTCTGATATACATCGGTGGTGCGGGTGTACACCACATCCACCCCGTTCTGGGAGAGAATCCGGCCTACTGCCAGGGCCAGCCGGAGATTGTCATCTTTCTCCTGTCTGCCCTTATAGACAGCGCCGGGATCCGTTCCCCCATGCCCGGCGTCTATTACAACTTTATATGCCAAATGGTGACTCCTTGAATCGCTTTATGATTATTATATGCGCTGCCTCTGATTTTGTGCCCTGCACAGACGGCGGAATTTGAAAATCAGGGGCAGGATCATCAGGCACCAGATGATTGGCTCTGCAATGATGATCCCCATATACTGCAGAATGGGGGTCAGAAACAGGGCAATGAGCACCTTGCCTGCAAGCTCAATGAAGCTGGATATGACAGGGGTGATATGGTCCCCGATGGCCTGCAGGGCGTTTCTTAAGATATTGATCCCGCAGGCTACAAAGTACAGCAGAGAATTTATACGCAGATATTTGGATGCGTTCTCTATGACCGCCGGACTGCTGCTTCCTGTGACCAGATGGATCAGGAAGGGGGCGGCTGTGTAGCTTAAGAGGATGATGATAAAGGTCCATCCCCATGTGATGAACAGTGCCTGCCGGATACCGATCTTCACCCGGTCAAACTTTCCGGCGCCGAAGTTCTGTCCGCAGAAGGTAGCCATGGTCACGCCCATGACGGAGATGGGCAGGAAATAAAACTCGCAGATTTTTCTGGCAGCGGTATGGGCCACAATGATCTCCGTGCCGAAGGTGTTGATGGCACACTGAAGAGCCAGGGTACCGAAAAATACCAGGGACATCATAAGAGCCATGGACATGCCGGAGGAGTAAAGGACTTTAACCATGGTTCGGCTCAGCCTGAAGTCCCCGGGCTTCAGCCGGAAAATGGGATAGCGCCTCCACATGTACACAAAACTCAGCACAACGGATACGCTCTGGGCCAGGACCGTTGCCAGGGCAGCGCCTCTCACCCCCATATGAAACTGCAGGATAAATAAAAGGTCAAGCCCCACATTCAGAAGGGCAGCACAGACCAGGAACAGAAGCGGCGCTACGGTATCCCCCACTGCCCGCATGATCCCGGCCAGGGCGTTGTAGAGCATGGTGATGAGCATACCCATCAAAATGATTTTTATGTACCCGGATGCCTCCGAGAGGAGCTGGTCCGGGACCTGCAGCAGGGATAAGAAGCCACTGAGCCCCAAAAGGGATACCACAGTCAGTACCACTGTGGTCAGAAATCCCAGAAGAAAGGTTCCCGCAGCCGCTTTTCTCAGCCGCTCTTTCTTGTCAGCCCCGAAGCTCTGGGAGACAATGATGGAAAAGCCGTTGGTCAGGCCCTGCAGAAAGCCGATGAGCAGTGTGCTGATGGCTGTTGTGGCACCGACAGCGGCCAGGGAGGATTCCCCCAGTGTGCTTCCCACGATTCTGGTGTCAGCCAGACTGTAAAAAAGCTGGAACAGATTGCCCAGGCACACAGGCAGGGCAAAGGAGAGCATAAGCTTGGTTGGGTTCCCCTGAGTCAGATTCTTCATATTTTTAATCTCCAGTGATCGTATTTCTAAAAATCCTTTACCATAATATCACAAGTTGTGAAAATAGCAATAACAATTCTAAAATCTCCATAAAGTCTCGAAAAACCTCTTCCTTTCTCAATTTAGAAGTGATAAAATCTAAATCAGCATAAAAAAAGGACGGATGAGTGAATCAATGAAGAAACCACAGATGAAAGACGAAACAAGAAAAAAAGTTGACAATTTCTGGTACTATTATAAGTTCCACGTGCTGATCGGAGCATTTCTGCTCTTTATGGTCATTGTGTTTATCAAGGATATGCTTGGGAAAGTGGATTATGATTACAATATTGCCTTTGTCACGGACTACATGATCGCGGATGAGGACAGCCAGGCGCTGCAGGGGTATTTTGAAGCCAATGCAGAGGATTTGAACGGAGACGGGGAAGTCCACGTACAGATCCAGAACTATGTGCTCCCTCCGGATGATGCCCAGGGATATGATCCCCAGATGCTGGCGGCAGGCCAGACGAAAATGACAGTGGATATGCAGGAAGGAACCAGCATGATATTCTTTATCAGCCAGCAGAATTTTGAAAAGTTCAAGGACGCCGGTGTTTTCCCGGAAAAACTGGAGGACTTTGCCAAGGTGGAAGACTGTGCCGCCTATGAAGAGATTGGCAGGCCTGCCTCTGTCAAGGATTTGTATGTCGCCATGCGCAGCCTGGAAGGGACTAAGATGGACAAGGACGAAGAGATGACAACCTATTATGATGCCTGCGAGACACTCCTTGATCAGTTTGTCTCCGGCCAAAAATAAGAAAAAGATGATTGAGGAACCTGTCAGTTCAGTTCCCCAATCATCTTTTTAATATTCTGCATCTGGTTGTCAACAGCCGTGATGGTGTGGGCGCATTCCAGAAGCTCCATACTGATGAGTTCGTGGTCTTTGTTGCTTCCCAGTTCTTTTTTGTAGCGGAGCTGGTGTTCCAGGCTTGCCCAGAAATCCATACCTATGGTTCGGATCTGCACCTCAGCCCGCATGGGTGTCTTTCCCTCAGCGAAGAAAACGGGAATCTCCACGATCATGTGATAGCTTCTGTAGCCGTTGGACTTGGGATTCAGGATGTAGTCCTTGATGCGGAGGATTTTGATATCGTCCTGTTCCGCCAGAAGATTGGCAACTGTGTAGATATCGTCTATAAAGGAGCAGATAACGCGGATTCCGGCCACATCGTTTAACTGTTCCCGGATATTGGTCTCCGTAAAATCGTACCCCAGTTTCTGCAGCTTGCTGTAGATGCTCATGGGCTTTTTGATCCTGGTCTTGATGGAGGAGATGGGATTTCGGTTGTATTTTACGGAGAATTCATCATCCAGCACTTCCAGTTTGGTCTGGATCTCCCGTATGGCACAGCGGTACATCATCATGAGAGAGTTGTAGTAATCTGTATTTTTTATAAAGCGCTCAGGAAAGCGCACGTCAAAGTCCTGTGGAGCTATGTTCATATCCTCTGTTTTTTTCTGCAAAAATATGCCTTCTTTCATGTTTTTTTTCAGTATATCGGAAAAATAAGGTTACGTCAATGTGGGGATGGTATTTTGCAGAAACTTATAGTATAATAATATAGACTATGTCAAGAAGTAAGAACCTGCAGCAGGCAAGATGCTGCTGTTCACAGAACTGCGTTTTGCAGGGCTGTGAATAGTAACGGCAGGAGAAAGGCAGCTAAATCATATGTTTGGATATGTGACGGTGGATAAACCGGAGCTGAAAGTAAAAGAATTTTATCAGTACAAGGCATATTACTGCGGTCTTTGCCGGACCTTGAATGAGGAATACGGATTTCGGGGGAGAATGACACTCACCTATGATATGACATTTCTGGTGGTACTCCTTACTTCTCTTTATGAGAGCGAGACCAGGGAAATCAGCTCCAGGTGCCCGGTGCACCCTGTGAAGAAAATTCCCATGCTCCAAAATGAGATCACACAGTATGGTGCCGGGATGAATATTCTGCTCTCTTTTTATCATTTTGCCGATGACTGGCAGGATGACAAGAGCATGAAAGGACTGACAGGCATTCATTTGTTTAAGAAACAGGCCAGAAAAATCAGTCAGGAGTACCCAAGACAGAGCAGGGCGATTAGGATGAAGCTTCGTAAGCTCTCGGAGTATGAGAAGAAGCAGGAGACAGACCTGGATCTGGTGGCTGGCTGTTTCGGGGAACTGATGGCTGAGATCTTTGTGATTCGGGAGGATGTCTGGGAAGAGTATTTGAGAAAATTCGGTTTTTATCTGGGAAAATTCATTTATATTATGGATGCCTATGATGACCTGGAAAAGGATATGGAGAAGGGCAGCTACAATCCGCTGAAACCCCTCTATGAATCTTATCGGGAGGACAGGGAAGGCTACGAGAAGGAAGTATACAATATTCTTCTCATGATGATGGCTGAGGCCAGCGGTGCCTTTGAGAAGCTTCCCTGTATTAAGGAGTCTGAACTGCTTCGGAATATCATCTATTCAGGAGTATGGTCAAAATATAATAAATTAAAAAAAGAAAGACAGGAGATAAAAGAGAACCATGATCAACAATCCTTATGAAGTGCTGGGCGTATCACAAAACGCCAGCAATGACGAAATCAAGAGAGCATACAGGGACCTGAGCAGAAAATACCATCCCGATTCTTATGTGGACAATCCGCTGGCAGGTCTGGCAGAGGAAAAATTCAAGGAAGTACAGGAGGCTTATGACCAGATTATGCGCGAGAGGGACGGCGGCTACCAGAGCGGCTACGGCAGCAATGCAGGGAACAGCTACAGTTCAGGTTACAGCCAGCAGAATTACGCGTCCTCCGAGGACAATGTACAGCTTCAGGCAGCAGCCAATTACCTGAACGCCCGCCAGTACCAGCAGGCGCTTAATGTGCTGTCCCGTATACAGAACAGAAGTGCACAGTGGTATTATCTCAGTGCAGTAGCCAATATGGGAATGGGTAACAATGTAAATGCCCTGAATCTGGCAAGGCAGGCATCCAGCATGGAACCGGGCAATCCGGAGTATTCCAACCTGGTGAACCGTCTGCAGTGGAACAGCCAGCGCTACCAGGGCGGCGGCAGTCCTTACGCCAACAACGGCGGTTCCTCCTGTGGTACAGGAAACTTCTGCTGTGATCTGTGGTGCGCCGACAGTTTGTGTGAGTGTATGGGAGGAGATCTTTGTCCATGCCTGTAAATGGAAAGAAAATGGCCGTATCCGGCCTTCTGATGGCTTTGTCAGTGGTTATGATCGTACTCAGCGGTATTCTGGACTTTAATACTTTGTTTTTTCTGGCGGCAGCCGCCTTCTGTGTGGGTATCATTGTGAGAGAATATGAGCTGAAGACAGGAATCATCTTTTTCGGGGGAACCCTGCTTCTGGGATTTCTTCTGGCGCCTCAGAAGCTCTACTGTATTACCTTTGCCATGATGGGGGTCTATGTGCTTTTGATAGAGGGCCTGTGGCGTTTTCTGGGAAAACACCAGAATATGAAAAATCCTAAGCTGGTTTTTGCGGCAGGAAAGGTTGTGATCTTCAATATCATGTACCTGCCTGCGCTTTTTCTGTTTCCGAAGCTTCTCTTTGCAGGTGAGGTTTCCGGAAAGCTGATGCTTGTCTTTGTACTGGGAGGCCAGATTGCCCTGTATCTGTTTGACAAGGCATATGATTACTTTTTGATCCGCATGTGGGGGAATTTACGCGGAAAATTATTTGGGAGAGGTTAAAAAAATGCTGACAAATGAAATAATAGAAGATTATATTAAAATCCTGGAATCCGAGCTGGTTCCGGCCATGGGGTGTACAGAGCCCATCGCGCTTGCCTACGGCGGCGCCAGGGCAAGAGAAGTTCTGGGCCAAATGCCCGAAAAAGTTATTGCAAAGTGCAGCGGCAATATCATCAAAAATGTACGCTGTGTCACCATACCGAATTCAAAGGGGCTGGTAGGTATTGAGGCCGGCGTGCTTCTGGGTATTGCGGGAGGTAATGCACAGAAACAGATGGAAGTCCTGGAGGATGTTGCGGACGAGGATATTGAGAAGGCAAAGGATATGCTGAAAAAAGGTGTCTGTAAGGTGGAATTCCTGGACAGTTCCAGTGTACTCCATATTATTCTGGAGCTTTACACCGAAGAACACAGCGCCGTGGTGGAGATCCGTGACGGACATACCAACATCACCAGCATTCGGAAAGACGGGAAAGAGCTGCTCGAGGGTGCCGCTTTAGTTGAGCACGATGACACAGACGAGAGAAAAGTCATCCTGAATATGGAAAACATCAAAGAATTTGCCGACACGGTGGAACTTTCCAAAGTGCAGCATTTGATAGAGAGACAGATCACCTGCAATATGGCGATCGCCAATGAGGGAATGAAAGGCGGATACGGCCTGGGTCTTGGAAAGCTTTTGGTGGAGTCTTATCCTGACACTACATTAAATCAAATGAAGGCATATGCCGCGGCAGGCTCTGAGGCCAGAATGGGAGGATGCGATCTTCCGGTCATCATCAATTCCGGCTCCGGCAACCAGGGAATCGCCTCCTCTGTTCCTGTGGTGGTCTATGCCAGGATCAAGCAGGTGGACCAGGAGACACTTTACCGTTCCTTAGTATTTTCCAACCTTCTGACCATATACCAGAAGACATATATCGGCAAGCTGTCCGCCTTCTGCGGCGCGGTCTCCGCCTCCTGTGCCAGTGGTGCGGCTCTCACCTATATGGTGGGCGGAACTCTGGACCAGATCAAAATGACCGTGGAGAACACGCTGGCAAATATACCGGGTATTATCTGCGACGGAGCGAAAATCTCCTGCGCAGCCAAGATCGCCACCAGTCTGGACGCAGCCATTATGGCACATAACCTGGCAATGAAGAACAAAGTCTATGCCCCCTATACGGGTATTCTGCAGGAGGATACGCCTGAGACCATCAGTTGTGTGGGATATATAGGCAAGGAAGGCATGAAGCAGACAGACAAAGAGATACTGAAAATTATGATAGAACATAACGAATAGAAGGGATACAAATGAACTTTTTACGTTTACTTGCCGGGCCGCTCATCGGGGCGGTCATCGGCTACTGTACAAACTATATTGCAGTGAAAATGTTGTTTCGTCCCCTGTATCCGGTGAAGATCGGAAACTGGACCCTGCCCTTTACGCCGGGCATCATTCCGAGAGGAAAAAGCAGGCTGGCAAAGGCTCTGGGAAGCGCGGTGGGCGACCATCTGATCACAAAGCAGGATCTGGAGGACATGCTGCTGTCCGATGGTGTAAAGAATACCATTGTGGGCCGTATCAGCGAGGGTATCCAGAAGGTGCAGAAAAGCGATGACACAGTAGAGGGGTTCCTGCAGCACTATGTGGAGCAGGACGACTATGAGGCCATGCGTGAGAAGCTGGAAAATTTTATCACAGAACGCATCATAGAGGGGCTTAATAAGCTGGATGTGGGCTCCATCATTGCGGAGGAGGGTGCCAAAGAAGTGAAGCAGAAATTCCAGGGCTCCATGGTGTCCATGTTCCTTACAGATGATCTGATCAACTCCATTGCAGAACCCATCGGCAGAAAGGTGGGGGATTACATCCGTGAGAACGGCCATGACAAGATCCATCCGGTTGTGGTAGGAGAGATCGCGGCTGTGGAAAGCCGTAAAGTCAGTGAGATTGTGGAATCCATCCCTCTGGGCGAGGAGAGAATCCGTGGCCTGGTGGAGAGCATCTATGTAAAATTTGTAGGCGACAAAGCAGGAGAGCTGGCGGAACAGTTCCAGATCGCCAAAGTAGTAGAGGAGAAGGTAAACGGTATGGATGTGCTGGAAGTGGAGAACATCCTCATGTCTATTATGAAGAAAGAGCTGAATGCTGTCATCAATCTGGGAGCATTGATCGGGTTTGTCATTGGGCTGCTGAATCTGCTGCTGTAGGGATGGCAGCCTGAGAATAGTGTGCCGGACAGAGATTATTTCTGTCCGGCGCTTTTTAATTGCTGTTTTCTTTTTCCAGATTCCGTAGATGAAGGTAGACGGTGTTTTTAGAGATGCCAAGGCTTTCCGCCGCCTTAATGACTGCGTCCTTCATATTAAAGATACCTTTTTCGTACAGGAGATGAATGATCTCCTTATTTTTATTGGTGGTGGAGATCAGAGGATTGGCGTATACTTTGTTTTTGGCCTCGTCCAGTGCAGAGGTGATCAGGTCGTCCACATTGTCGCTGAAGGTCTCTGTCACACCGGGGACAATGCTGTTTGCAGGGGTGAAGCTTGCCAGGATGCTGGCGAAGGACACCTCTGTGTGAAAATTGATGCAGAGAAGGCCGATGATGCGCTTCTTTTCCCCCAGGATAGGGATGGTAGCGGATTTTAATGTGTTTCCGTTTTTCTTATTAAAATAACACAGGGCCGCGGGCTCCTTTTTCTGACGGATATTATCCAGCATTTTTAAAGCAAGGTCCGTGATGGGGGCGCCCTCCACGCGTCCGGTATAGTGGCCGTTGATGATCTTGATGACGGAGTGCTCCAGATTCTCCAGACTGTGAAGAATCAGCTCATATCCATCGCCTAAATATTCTGCAAGTCCGTCCAGGACTGTCTTATATGATTCCAAAATAGCTTTGTCTGTTTCTGTCAGGGTAAGGTAATTCATGGTAAAATCCTCCTTTTACCCATTATAACTTTTTTACGGGGGAAACGCAACCTGGACTGAAAAATATTTCAGTCAAAATGATGAAAGAATGAAAAAATAACTATTGACTAAAAAATAGTTTAGTGATATACTCTTTAATATGATAAAACGACAGAGGAATGGGGGGACTGAAATTATGGAAATCATCAGTACAGAAAAAGCACCGGCCGCAATCGGCCCATACTCACAGGGAATGAAGACAAATGAACTTTTGTTCACTTCAGGTCAGATACCCATTGACCCGGCTACCGGCCAGGTAGTGGAGGCGGAGATCACCGCTCAGGCAAAGCAGTCTATTGAAAATGTAGGTGCCGTGCTTGCAGCAGGCGGAAGCAGTTTTGAAAAAGTGATCAAGACGACTTGTTTTCTTGCGGACATGAAGGATTTTGCGGCATTTAATGAAGTTTACGCAAAATACTTTACCACCAATCCGGCGCGCTCCTGTGTTGCGGTTAAGACGCTGCCAAAGGGTGTGCTCTGTGAAGTCGAGGTGATCGCCGAGCGTTAGAAAGGGGGGAATGGAAGCATGCATTTGCTGGAGACTTTTTTGGAGAAGACAGAACGCGTACCGCTGATGCCCGCTCCCACGCCGCTTCACCGTCTGCACAGGCTGGAAGAGCAGTGGGGCTGTCCAAAGATCTATATCAAACGTGATGATATGACAGGCATAGGCCCCGGCGGCAACAAGATCAGAAGCCTGGAATACATACTGGGAGAGGCAGTAAAAGAGGGCAGTAAAGTGATTCTGGCTGCAGGACCTGCCCAGTCAAACCTGTGTACCCTGACAGCTGCAGCCTGCGCGAAAGTGGGACTGGACTGTGAACTGGTCCACAATGGCACCGAGCCGGAGAAGAAGCAAGGAAATCTGCTGCTGAATCAGATTCTCGGGGTGAGATCCCATTTTCTTGGGGACGTGGATTCTGACGCACGCAATGCCTTTGTGGAGGAGCTTTTTGAAAAATACCGCAGAGAGGGGAGAAATCCCTATGTAGTGAGAAACGGGGCTACCACGGGAAGAGGCGCTTTGGGCTATACGGCAGCCGTACCGGAGCTTATGAAACAGTGCGAGGCACAGGGAATCACCGGCATGACAATCTTCGCACCGGGTGGTAACGGCGGTGTGGCAGCAGGGCTGGTGTATGGAAATGCAGTTATGGGAAATCCCTTCCGGATCGTGATCGTGAGTGTGGAGGATGACAAGGAAAACCTGAAGAAACACATTGCGGACACTGTGCGGGAAGTGGAGGCTATAACCGGAATCCCTGCAGGGAAATCCGTGGAAGAACTCTGCAGTATTGAGGACGGTTTCCGGGGCCGGGGCTGGGGCGTAAATACCAGCGAAAGTGCCCGGGAGATTTTTGAATTTGCCAGGGCAGAGGGTATTTTCATTGAAAATATCTACAACAGTAAAGTCCTGGTCGGCATGAGGGACTGGTTGGAAAAGGGGAAAGCAAAGGGGCCTGTCTGTTACCTGCATACAGGAGGGTTTGGCTCTTTGTTTGCCCAGTATTGACACAAAAGAGGAGGGAATACTATGGATTATGGATTTTTGACATTAATTCCGCCGATCATTGCCATTGCATTTGCCATTGCGTTTCGTAAGGTGGCGCTTGCTCTTTTGATCGGTATTTTTTCCGGAGAACTGATTCTGTGCGGGTGGAATCCCATCACCGCTGTAAATGAGCTGGTGAACCAGATTCTAAATGTATGTGCAGATACCGGAAATCTGAAAACGTTTTTGTTTACCACGCTGATGGGCGCATTTGTAATACTGGTGCGTGTGTCAGGCGGCGTCAATGGCTTTGTGACGTATCTGACTGAGCAGGGAAATAAAGTGAGAAGTAAAAAGATGGCTATGATGATCGCCTATATTATCGGTGTCATTATTTTCATTGACGGCCTTTTAAGTATCATGTTCACCGGCGTTGTGACAAGACCTCTGATCGACAAATATAAAGTTTCCAGAGAAAAGCTGGCTTATATCTGTGACTCCACGTCAGCGCCCATCAATGCCATTATTCCGCTGAACTCCTGGGGTGCCATGCTCATGGGACTTATCGGGGCGGAAATCACTGCCGGCGTTATCGCCGGAGACCCTATGAATCTTCTGATCCGGAGTCTTCCGTTCCAGTTCTACAGTATCGTGTCTCTCGTTATGGTATTGTTCTACATACTGAGCGGAAAAGACTGGGGCCCTATGAAGAAAGCTGAGGAGCGTGTGCAGAAGACAGGCAAGCTGTACGATGACGGAGTGGTTCCTCTGTTAAACGACAGTGAAGGATTTGATGAGCTGGTAGAGCCGGGCAAGGAGAACAAGTGGAACATGATGCTTCCGCTTATCGTGCTGATCGGCGGTACCTTCATCGGCCTGCTGGTCACAGGAAAAGGAAATATCACAGAGGGTGACGGAACCACATCCATCCTCTATGCAGTTACCATTACACTGCTTGTTATGGGTATGCTCTACACAAGACAGAAGATCATGACCGGAAAACAGTTTGGGGATTATGTGCTGAAAGGTGTCAGCAATATGCTCACACTTGTCATCCTGCTGGTTCTGGCATTTGCCATCGGCGGTGTGATCAAGACACTGGGTACCGGTACCTTCCTTGCCAGCCTGATTGGAGGAAAAGTCAGCGGAGCCTTCGGACCTGCTATCATTTTCCTGTTGGGTGCAGTTATGGCATTCAGTACAGGTACAAGCTGGGGAACGTTCTCCATTATGATGCCTATTGCCATTCCAATGGCGGTTGCCATGGATTCCAATATTCTGCTGGCAATCGGAGCGGTTGTTTCAGGAGGTATTTTCGGAGACCACTGTTCTCCTATATCAGATACCACCATTCTGTCCTCCATGTCGGTGGGCACGGACTTGTTCTCGCATGTGAAGACACAGCTTCCCTACGCACTGGTGACGGCGGCGATTGCTACGGTGCTGTATGTGGTATGCGGCTTGGTAATGTGATATTGCATGAAATAATGCGGCGTCTGCCTTCCCGAAGATGGGGGGGCAGGCGCTTTTTTTTGTTATACTTAGAAAAATCCGTGAACTTTTTAGCCGCAGGCGGCTGCGCTCAGGAGCGGGAGTCCGAAAACCGGACTCTTTCTTCTTTTTGTTTGATGCAGGAAAGGGTTTTCGGTTTGACAAGAAAGAGGGTACAGGGTAGACTGGTAGAAAAGGGAAAATGGAGGCAGTTATGGCGAAAGCAAATATGAAGATCCAACTGTCCGCCAGCGCGGAACAGGTCTGGAAGGTGATCACGGATAATAAGAATTACGGCTGGCGCAGTGATTTGGACAGGATAGAAGAGATGGGGGATGGGAAGACCTTTGTGGAGTACACAAAGAGCGGGTTTCCCACTACATTTACGATCACAAAAAAGGTACCGTTTTGCCGGTATGAATTTGACATGGAGAATGAAAACATGAAGGGCCACTGGACAGGCCTGCTCCGTGAAAGCGGAAATGGCACGGAGATAGATTTTACTGAGGATGTGGAGCTGAAGAAACCGTTTATGAAGTTTGCAGCGGGGATGTATCTGAAGAGGCAGCAGAAAAAGTATGCGGAAGATTTGAAAAAAGAGCTGGGAGTATAGAGGTGACAGAAGTGTCCCCTGCTTTACGGGCAGTCCATCTATTACATACCGGATGCAAAACATAGCAGCAGAGTAGAGTTTCTGCCGGAGTACACTTACAGGGGGCTGGAAGGGGAGAATCTTGGGGAGCTTCAGGGAACAGAGGGATTTGACAATTCCTTGTTGTTTGATGAGAAGGGAAGAACAAATACATATATAGTGTTTTATGCGGAAATACATGGAGAGATTGCAGGGCTTGCCGGGGCCTCCATAGAATCCGGAAGGGTTTGGGAGATCGGCGTGGATGTAAAGGAAAGGTATCGGAAGGGTGGACTGGCATCAGTGCTGGTGAATCATCTGAAGCATGATATTCTGGAGAGGTATATTCTGCCTATTTACTGCGTCGCTTCCTCAAATGCAGCATCCCAGGCAACAGCATTCCGGGCGGGATTGAAGCCTTGTTGGATCAGTACATATAAAATATACTGGATGGGAGTTCGGGGTATGATGAGTTGGCGCGGAGGCTGTACCTAAAATAGGGTATTTTTCCTGACCTGGGATGTAGGGCATTCCCATGTGGATTCCAAAGAGTATGAGAGCTTTATTTTGGAGCATGAGAAGAAATTGGTACATTTTCATATGCATGATGCGGCCGGAAATAAGATTCATCTGGCTTTGGGGACAGGAGAAATTGACCTGAAAGAGAAATTTGAGATTGCCGGCAAAAGAAACTGCAGATGTGTGCTGGAGACAAAGACTGTTCAGGCACTCAGAGAGTCTGTGGTATGGCTGCAGGAAAATGGTATGATGGACAGGTAAATGAGCGGAAGGGGGATTGGCAGCAATGGTTCAGGAAAAATATTCAGATATTATCAAAGAACAGACAAACAGGGCATTGTGGGAAGTGGAAAATGTAGTTACCTGCATTCCGGATGCGATGTGGGAAAAGGAATACTGCGGAATGCCTTTGTGGAAACATGTGTACCATATGCTGCACTCTCTGGATTTGTGGTTTATAAATCCAGATGACCCGGGGTATGTAAAACCGTGGTTTCATGATAAAGATTTGAATAATCTGGATGTGGTTACGAATAAACTGCTTTCTCGTGAGACTTTGGAGGCGTATTTTCTGGAGATTGAGAAGAAAATTAAGAATTATACGGAAAATCTGGAGGATGATATGCTGCTTTTGAAACCGGAAGGATGTAAGTATACGAGATTTACACTTATACTGGCACAGCACAGGCATCTGCATACGCATATGGGAATGATTATGGGCGTTATAACAGCAGAGACAGGCCTTTGGTCCAGAGTCCTGGGACTGGAAGGTAAATTCCCGGATGGGGAATATGAGAAATATTTTTGAGGCGAAGATGCTTTTCTGGAATAATTGGATTAAGTGTGTTATAATGATATAGCGCTTTGGTGGTGCGAAACGTAAGTGGACATTAATTCCTTAGGGGATTCGCACTGGAAAAAGCGCATTTTGATAGGGGGATTGGTGGAGGAATGGGGTGGAGAATATAAAACATTAGTTGATTTGTATAAGGAAATGTGTAGAATATAGATGGAAATTGGTAATAATTGCCGTCTCCGGCTTCGCGCTGGAGTGGATTGAAATAGTCCCGGTTGGTGATTATCTTTATATCACATCGGTCTCCGGCTTCGCGCTGGAGTGGATTGAAATTATATGGAAGATGCACAAAAAGTTGTGAGGCAATGGTCTCCGGCTTCGCGCTGGAGTGGATTGAAATCCCCGTGTCCCCCTCAAAAGAAATGGTTATTTTCGTCTCCGGCTTCGCACTGGAGTGGATTGAAATATTTGTGGAGCTTTTCCAAGGGGCAGTTAAAAGTGTCTCCGGCTTCGCGCTGGAGTGGATTGAAATCGGTGTTGGTAGTACATATATAAAAGATGTGATGCGTCTCCGGCTTCGCGCTGGAGGGGATTGAAATAGATGGATATGTAGTTGAGCCAACCTTCGGTACCGTCTCCGGCTTCGCGCTGGAGTGGATTGAAATTGTAATTGATGAAGATAAGCAAAAATATGACAAGTCTCCGGCTTCGCGCTGGAGTGGATTGAAATTTGTACATGGGAGTGTAGATCCGACAGGTTCCTCGTCTCCGGCTTCGCGCTGGAGTGGATTGAAATCTACCCCCAAAACTGTCACACCCGGAACTGATGTGTCTCCGGCTTCGCGCTGGAGTGGATTGAAATAAGGCAGATAGAAAAGAAACCAGCAAATGTACAGTCTCCGGCTTCGCGCTGGAGTGGATTGAAATCAGCGTATAGCCTTTCCCATCAAGGGCTTTTACCTGTCTCCGGCTTCGCGCTGGAGTGGATTGAAATCGTCTATGTAAGTCGTTTCTTCGTCCTCATACTCCGTCTCCGGCTTCGCGCTGGAGTGGATTGAAATCCGTACGGGTTGGTGCTATCCGGCTGCTCCCATTGTCTCCGGCTTCGCGCTGGAGTGGATTGAAATAGCGGACTGTCAGAAGAACAGCAGCAATTGATCATGTCTCCGGCTTCGCGCTGGAGTGGATTGAAATTCCCGGGTTTCCCCATACTGAGGCAGCCACCATGTCTCCGGCTTCGCGCTGGAGTGGATTGAAATACTGCGGCGAAAAAAGTCAACCAGGACTATGCAGGTCTCCGGCTTCGCGCTGGAGTGGATTGAAATGGCGGAGTGGCCTTTGATGGATTTAGAGTTTTACGTCTCCGGCTTCGCGCTGGAGTGGATTGAAATCCACGTTTCCCGCAGGTTACGGAATCTGCAACCAGTCTCCGGCATCGCGCTGGAGTGGATTGAAATGAGGGAGCCTACAACACAGAGTACATGGGACAAGGTCTCCGGCATCGCGCTGGAGTGGATTGAAATAAAGCTGTTGTCCCCTCTGCTTGTGCATGTATAGTCTCCGGCTTCGCACTGGAGTGGATTGAAATATGCAACATCTGCTTCTACTCTTGGACAATTAAGTCTCCGGCTTCAAGCCGAAGCAGATAGAAATGCTTGTAGGAATACAACCACAGTTTTGGGTATTGTCTTTAGCTTCACACCGAAGACAGTCACAATAGTATTAACACTAAATACACCGGACAAAATTCATACCTTGAAATTAACGTCCACTTAAATTAGAATCAAAACAAGATCACCTACAATTTATATTTACGTTTAATAAAGACATAAAGATAATAATCAGCACTGCAAATTCAAATTTTTATCGCATTTATGCATAAAAATCATCTTGCAAATGATTCCCCAACAATAATACATCCCAGGAGGTTTACAGCGTTATAACGTGACCGGAATCTGTATACCAGAGAAACATTATATGGTAGACATATCACAAAAAGTAAAACAAATTGTAGAAGAATACATTGAACCAGGGTATTATTTTGCAATTAACAGAGGCAGGCAATACGGGAAAACCACAACGCTGTATCAGTTAGAAAAATATTTGCAGGATCAGTACATGATTATCAGTATCAGTTTTGAAGGCGCAGATGATTTATTTGATTCCAGAGAAAATTTTGTAAGAGGATTTGCGCAGCTGGTCACCAAAGAATTGGAAAATGAAAGTTTAGATGCTAATGTAATTGAACAATGGAATCATTATGAAGAAGATGAGCTGACTTTTCAGAACCTCGGCGATAAGATAAGCCGGTTATGTACGGATTCAGATAAGGAAATCATCCTTTTGATTGACGAAGTTGACAAAAGCTCAAGCAATCAGATATTTCTTTCTTTTCTCAGTTTACTTCGAGACAAATACCTGGACAGAGAAAAGGGAAAAGAGAATTTTTTTCATAACGTGATTCTTACGGGTGTTTACGACATAAAAAATTTAAAATTGAAGATCAGGCCGGATGCAGAGCATAGATATAACAGTCCATGGAATATTGCAGAAAGTTTTGATGTAGATATGTCCTTTTCGCCGAAAGAAATAGCTACAATGCTGGAAGAGTATGAGGCAGATTATAAATATGGAATGGATATAGACAAATTAAGTAATGAAATATATGCCTATACGTCCGGATATCCATACCTTGTATCACAAATCTGCAAATTGCTGGATGAATCAGTCTGGAAAAATAAAGATTTTGGTGACAGAGCCTCTGTGGGGTGCCCGGAAGGAGTAAGAGCTGCTGTTAAATATATGCTGATGAGCCGGAGTATACTATTTGATGATATTAACAAAAATCTTGACTTGTATCCTGACTTAAATGAGATGCTCCATCATATACTTTTGGGCGGAAAATCGTACCCGTTTTCGCTTGCGGATAATACAATTCAAATAGGCACAATGTTTGGATATTTGAAAGAAGAAGACTATAAAGTAGCCATAACAAACCGTATTTTTGAAACGTATCTGTATGATTTATTTTATCTCAATGAAACAAAGAACAGCAGGCTGGCAGATGCTGCGGCAGTTGAAAGAAACCAGTTTATTTCAGGACACTATTTGGATATGGATAAAGTTTTGGAACGATTTCAGGCTCATTATACTTCTTATTATGGAGAAAAAGATTGGGAATTCCTGGAGGAAGATGGCAGATTTCTGTTTCTTACATTTTTAAAACCAATCATTAACGGCACAGGACATTATTATGTGGATGCCGGAACACGCGACCAGCGGCGGACAGATATCATTGTAGATTACCATGGAAAACAATATATCATTGAACTGAAAATATGGCATGGTGAAGAATACCAGGCAAAAGGTCGAAAGCAGCTCTGTGATTATCTGGACAGCTATGAGCAAAATAAAGGATGGCTGGTCAGTTTCTGTTTTAATAAAGCAAAGGAAAAGAAGACCGGAATTAAAAAAATCAACGAAGCCGGAAAGATAATCACCGAAGTGGTCGTATAGGAGGAACATGCATTGATATACTTAGAAACAGAACGCCTTATTTTACGGGATTATACAAAGGATGATGCAGAAGAGTACAGCAGACTTATGGCAGACGACGAGGTGATGTATTATCTTCAGGATATCCAGCACCATTCCAGGGAGGAATCGGAGAAGTATTTTGCGGATATTCTGCAGGATATCCGGGGGAAAGACAGGTGCAGATATTTTCTGCACATGCAGAAAAAGGATACAAAAGAACAAATCGGCAGTATCGGATATACGGTCATGGATACAACACCTGTGGGAAAGCTGGTGCACCTGGGGTATTTTACATATCCGAAATTCTGGGGCTGCGGTTATGTGACAGAAGCGCTGGAAAAGGTGATGGACTTTGCTTTTTCAAAGGGCGGCGTATACCGCATCACCACCGGATGCCTCAAGGAAAACAGAGGCTCCGAGCGTGTTATGCAGAAATGCGGCATGATCAGGGAGGCAGAACATGTGGACTACGAATGGCATGACGGTAAAATGAAAACACGTATGGAATACCGCATGCTGAAAAGCGATTGGGAGAGTATCCCTTGCCGCGCAAAGCGTGCCTGCCGCAGGCATGAATGACGGAATGCGCTTTGGGGTATGCCTTAAGATTCCACAGGGGTCAGCCCCAGCAGGTCTACAAATGTATAGGACATCATAATAAACAGCCTGACATTGGCATTATCCAGATTAGTATGGATGATGCCGTTTATTTTTTTCAGTCTCTGGTACAGGGTGTTCCTGTGGATATAGAGTTTCTGCGCGGTCAGAACCGCATTTCCTCCGCAGTCCAGATAAGCCCTCAATGTTTCCAGAAGATTTGTTTTATTCTTAGAATCATATATATAAAGCTGCACTACACCGGGATGGCACAGATGTCTTCCGTCAATCCGGCTGGTGCCGTAGTGCATAAAATAGTGCAGCACATAGTCCTCAAAATCATAGCACCACTCATGAGGACTATATTTTTCTCCCATCTCAAGAGCTCCCAGAGTCTGTTTATAATAGCTGGAAAAAGTGCTGAAATCAAAGAAAATATAACTGATGCCGGCGTGAAATAATCCCTCTCTCAGGAAAATAGAGAGCATATGGACAGCATCCGTCTTGGTCAGGCGGGCCTGGTCCAGATTGATAACAGTGAGAAGATTGTCTTCAAAATAAAAGGCAAAACTCTCAGGTATCTGTTTTTCAATGTTTCCGCAGATGTTATTGTAGATAGAATTGATCTTGTCGAAACGGTTAGTCTGAAAGGTAACTAGCAGGTAGTTGTCCCCGTTTTTCCAATTCATAGCCAGCAGATAGCGGTCTATCACGGCCTGTTCAATCTGCGTGTCGTACAGAAGCTCTTTCAGAAAATCCTCAAACCGCAGAGAATGTCCGGAGCTTAAATGATTTCTTCCCAGGGCAAGCCGCAGAATACCGGAAAAGTACAGGGCAAGCTGCCGGTGTACCCGGGTGAGAGGGCAGTTTGTCTCCATAACAGCCAGGGTCAAAGGGGAGCCGCTTCCCTCCACAGGGGCAAAAAGCGTATTGTATGCAAAATATTCCTCCGATACAAAACAAATATCAGAGGATTCAGAAGCTCTGCGGTATTCCGGAGAAGTCTTGATGGCATTGACTGTATCAATGGAGAGCATTTTGGAATCCGACCATTTGTCACACACCAGCTCCAGTTTCTCCAGGCGGGAATCCGCTTCCCCTAAAATGCAGTAATTTTTATCGAAAAGAATGAGAGGGTTTCCGAAGAGGGCCTCACCGATTTTCAGTATTTCCTGCAGAGGGGCGTTTTTCATGACAGCAGAACTGAGCCGCGTGTCAATCGCCTGGTATTTTAGGAAAACGGAATTAAGCGCATTGAACATGTCGCTGAATGTGCACTGTGCATCCCCTCGATTCAGTATCAGAATATCCGCGTCCGCTGTATCCGGCAAAAGCCCGGCTGTATTTCCCATGACAGCCAGTGTGATGCCAAAAGGGCAGCTAAAAGAATCCGAAATACTGTCTGCATCCACGGCATAACAGATTTCCGGCGACAGGGAGGATTGGGAATGGTACAGGCCGACACCCTGCAGGTTTGGCGCTGTAGTATCTGATTTTTTCCTGCCTGCCCGTCTGGGGGAGAAGGCAGATAATTCTTCTGCGATGATATCCAGATTGATTTTCATAAGAATATACTCCTTTGTCAAAATATTATAATTTATGGATCTATTTGTCAAGAAAAAGTATGGGCAGAGTGCCTATAAGGAGTGGAAAAACAGATACAGTCTGTACATTTTCTGAAAACATAGATTGTTATACAATAGAACTATAAAAGTAACTGTTCAGTCAGGTCTGCGCATTTACTGCGCTGACCGTGCATAAGAGTAGTGGCAGCAGGTATTCGCCCCATCGCGAAGCAATTTTTAATGGACGAATACCCGTAACGATTCAGCTGGCTGAATAGTTACCTATAAAAAGTTTTCGGAAGACAAAGGAGGAAACGATCATATGAATCTGCGGGAAAACGCTATGGCAATTTATAACAGGGAACAACCTGATTTTTACGGGGATTTGATGGATGCCGTCGTACTTGTGCCGGACCCTGTACTCATGGGAGACATGTGCCCTCAGGATGGGCTGGAGCACAAGGATTCCTGGGGAACGGTCTATATTTACAAGCCGGGTGCCCCCGGCCCTCATCCAAGGGTGAACAGTGAAAATGCTGTCATCAAGGATATTGAAAAATGGGAGGAGCAGCTCACCGTACCGGATCTGGATCATCTGGACTGGACGCTGGTGAAAGAGGAAGCGGCGAAAGTGGACCGCAGGGAAAAATTTGTGGGATTTATGTGTGCCGGAGGCCTTTTTGAGCGCTCTCATCATCTGATGGGAATGGAGGAAGCCCTGGTAAATTATCTGGAGTATCCGGATGAAATGGCAGCGCTGCTCCGGGTGATTGCTGATTATAAAATAAAGTATATCAAGATGGTGGCAGAACAGATCCACCCTGACATAATCTTTTATCACGATGACTGGGGTTCCAAACAAAATGTTTTTCTTCCGCCAAGGGTATGGCGCCAAATCATTAAACCTCTGCAGAAAGAGATCGCGGATACCATACATGCCTGCGGTATGATTTATATGCACCATGCGGACTGTATCTGCCAGCCCATTGTCACAGATATGGTGGAAATCGGCGTGGATATCTGGCAGGGTACGATTGCGCAGAATGATATTGTGGAAATCCAGAGAGTGACAGAGGGAAAGCTTGCTATGGTCGGCGGCATTGACGGCCCGAAAGTAGATATTGAAAATATCACGGAGGAGGAGATCAGGGCAGAGGTCAGAAGAGCGATTGATACCTATTGCCCGGGCGGAAGATTTTATCCATCCATACCAAACGGCATCTGTTTCAGGGAGTGGAATAACAGCATTGTCATGGATGAACTGCACTCCTACGGAAGAAAATATGCGCAGGAGCATCCGGTTGGAAAATAAAATAATGTAGTGGTCCGATTTCTGTAAAATGATACGGCGGTTTTGATGAAAATTCAAAATCACCGTATCATTTTTTTGAGACAAATAGGAAAAGAGTGCGTATATATAGATGAGTTTCCATAAGCTTGAGAGGAATGACCGGGGTGACGGACCGTTTAATGGTAGGACAGTGTTTTACGGGGCAGTTATCAGTAGCTTCTGGGGTATCTGGGAATGTATTTTTTTCCTCATAGATTGATAGGAAAAAAGAGCCTGTGTCACTGGGAAGAACAGGCTCTAAAAGAAATTTTTTAATTGATTATTTCAGTATGTGTGATTTTAAAACCATTTTTTATATACATTTTAAGGGCTCCCTGATTCCAGTCAGCGACGTAAAGGCGGATAGGGGAGATCTTATTTTTTTGTAAATATGAAACTGCGAATTTTAATAATCTTTCGCCATACCCTCTTCTTTGGTGACTCTTTGCTACGATTAGGTCGTCAATTTCATTTCCATATACAGCGACAGAACCAATAATTTTTTTGTTATCCTCAAGAATAAAAATTTTCTGGCGCTTTTTTAGTAAGTTTTCCTCTTTGTCACAACAATTGATAGGATTTATACTTAAACAAGATCTCATTTCAGAGAAACATTCATTATAGATAATTTGATACCGGCTAAAATCGCTGCTTTCATAATTTCTCAACGTAAGTGGGGAATCTGCTTTTTCTCCGGTATATTCCATTGTATGTACAATTATTTTCATTATAATCTTTCTGCTTTTAAAAGCTCTTTTCTCCCGGGTGGGCACATCAGTATTCATGATCAACTACATAACGGCATGACAATGGTAAATACAACACTGTTATCCTGATTCCCAATTTGAAACCGGAATCCATGATATTCCAGAAACGACTTTACAATATACAGCCCTAAGCCTGTGCCGTTCCCTTGGCGTGATTTATCAACTTTGTAGAAAGGTTCAAACACATGTTGGATTTCATCGTCCGGTATGGAACTGTTCATGTTTTTAACAGTCAAAACACATGCGCGCCCCGATCGTTCGGCTGTGATATAAACAGAAGAATCCTCCGCGGAATGGACAATGGCATTATTGATCACATTTGCAAGTGCCTTGCTGAACAACGCCTGTTCAAGGTTGACAAATAACCCTTGTTCCAATGTCATATGGATACTGATATTTTTGGATTCTGCCAGCTCATTTTGATTTTGAATGATACCGGCAGTGATTTCTCCAATGTCAGCAGGGCGCATTCCCCCATTATTCTGCAGCATCTGTGTTCTCGCCGCTGCTAAAATATCTTTGATCATTTTTTCCATAGTCTCGATGACCTGCATGGAGTGTAAAAGATATTTATCCCTGTTGTCAAAAGGGGTTAAGTTCTGGAGCATTCCTTCTGTTTCGCCTTTCAGAATGGTAAGGGGCGTTTTCAGTTCATGTGAAATCGACATGAAAAAGTCAGATCGCTGCTTTGCCTGGGTCCTTTCTTTTTCCATATCTAATTTCAATTTTTCATTGGCGTCCTCCAATTCTTTCAGTGTTTTGTCTAGTTGAAATGCCATATGATTCAGGCTGTTCGCCAGCAAGCCGATTTCATCCATTCTGTTAATCCTGCACTTCCATGTCATATCAAGCTTTTCCATTCGCCTGGCTATATTGCTTATTTCAACGATTGGCCCGGCAATATGTTTTGAATAGATAACCGCAATCACAGCAGACAGGATTAAGATCACAAGCAGGAGCAAGGGGTACATTTCCTTTATGACTTCCGTAACCTCTGAGCCTTTATTATGGGAAATCAATAAGTCCAGAGTGTAACTTTTATTGTCCGTTGTAAAGGAGGCATTCAAATCTCTGACATACACCGGATTTTCCGCCAGTATGTTTTGGGACAGATCTATTTTGTATATGCGGTTTTCGTTTTGATCGAACAATTCCGCTGCTGTTCCGTTCTGCAGACAAAACGCCAGAATATGATTCTTCATTTCAGCCTCTGTCAACGGCCTGCTTTCAAACATATCTACTAATTCCATTGCCCGTGAATCCAATTCATATGCAATTTTTTCCGTATATCGGATGGGCAGGTAAAACTTCAGGAATAATACGATCCCGGTGCACGTCAAAAACAGTATGGTGAATAGCTGCAGGAATAGTTTCAGACCCAGGTTACTTTGGATTTTCGCTGCTGATTTTGTAACCCATGCCCCAAACCGTTTGAATAAGTTCACAATCCAGTTTTTTTCTGATGTTTTTGATGTGGTTGTCGATGATTTTTTCATTCCCGTAATATTCCTCTCCCCATAGGGTGTCCAGCAAATGGTTCCGTGTGAACACATGGTCCTGATTCTCAAGCATGAATTTGATCAATTCATATTCTTTTGGGGTAAAGTCGATCAATGCATCACGGTATCGTATTTCACAGCTGTTTCTGCGTAATTCTACTTCGCCATGCCTGATAATATCGTCAGGCGGATTGTCCGGCTTATTTCGCCTTAACACCGCCTCTATCCGTTTGACCAAAATCGTATGCGAGAAGGGTTTCACAATATAGTCATCTGCCAGTAAGTCGAAGCCGCGGGCCTGTTCCTGCTCTTTACCTAAAGCAGTCAGCAGGATAACAGGCGTGTCTGAGATCTCTCTTATTTTTGTCAGCAATTCATATCCGTTCATGCGTGGCATCATGATGTCGAGAATCACCAAATGGGGAGCCTCCCGGACAAAGAGATTGTATCCGGCGATACCATCGGCAGCAGTGATGACAAAATATCCATTTTGCTGTATGAACGCCTGCAATATGTCACGGATGCTTTCCTCATCCTCGACGATCAATATTTTGGTCTTCTTATCCAATGCACCTGCCCCCTTGCCGTTTAAATGAATCTGTTTCTAACATTATACAAGAATGCGGATGATATAGCAAACTTGTTGACTTTGGACTGTTGTTGACTTTGGACTGTTGTTAATTTTGGATGCCATTCTTTCAAATGTCATATGTTTGTTTATAGGCTGTTCTCTTTACGAAGGACACCGTCCTCCAGCTTCAACACAACATCAGCTTTCCGGGCAAGTACAGGAGAATGCGTAACGGCGATCACGCAGCCTTGCAGCGGACCATGCGCATATTGTATGAGTAAATCAAAAACTGCGCGGGCGTTTTCTTCGTCAAGACTGCCTGTCGGCTCGTCGGCCAGTAATAAGGAGGAATCGGAAATCAGCGCGCGGGCTATGGCAGCCCTTTGCTGCTGTCCGCCCGACAGTTTCATGACATTGCGTTTGGCAAGCTCCCTGTTTAATCCGACCTTTTCCAGAACAGGAAGCGCAAGAAGCGGGGATACCAGCTTTAGGTTTTCTTCCACTGTCAGATAGTCGATCAGGTTGTAGCTTTGAAAAATAAATGAAACGTACTTTTTTCGATATTCTGGCAAATCTTTTTTGGTCAGAGGTTTTCCATTGTACAGGACGCTGCCTGAAACAGGCATATCCAGCCCTCCCATAATGGAAAGCAATGTTGACTTTCCACAGCCCGAACTGCCCACTATGGCATAGACACAGCCTGGGCGGAAGGCGGCGTTTATGTTATTTAATACGGATTTTCCCGGTTGATATGAATAACTGATGTTCTGTAATTCCAGCATTTTATGATCCTCCTGACTTATATTTATTGGATTGCTTATGTTTTATAGGGGATACTCATCCGGGTATGTCGTAACACATGCCCAGACAGGGGGGGCGGAACACTGCGGATCAAGATACGGATCTTAAGTTTTCGTCCGGCTCTTTTTGTAAAACAGGATACTCCGCTGCTATAACGGAGACAGGAATCAGTAAAAATCCAAGTATCAACATGATTCCGGCCGCGTCCGAAGAAACAGAAGTTGGACTGCCATCGGCTTGTTCCGGCTGGGCCTGCTCTGTCCCGTCACTTTGCTTAACGGCGGCTGCGATCATATGCTCTCCGGCCACGTGTACGATGCCTCTGCTCAAAGCGAAGGCAATGACCATCGCAGTTGCGGCGGCAAGCAAAACCTCGGCAATATGCTGCATCAGGATACGGCTTCTTGACAGTCCAAGACTCATCAGAATCCCGATTTCCCGCTTTCGCTGTTTTACCCCATGAGACAGCAGGAAATATATCAGGGTGATACACACAAGTATAATGACGATCCATAGGATCCTAAGCAGGTTTGACAGAGAACTCAGGGAACCGATCATATCAGCGTAATGATCCAGGTCAGAAACAATACTGTTTGGCTGCCCGGCGGGCCAATCCAGATTTTTGACAGCATTTACGGCGGCGGCAAAATCCGAAGAGGAAGCAGCGCTGAAAGCCGCCTGAAAGAAAAAGGGTGGTGCTTTCGGATTGAATACCGAAGAATAGGTCTCCAAATCAAGGTAGCAGTAATTTTCGTATAGCTGATGTGAGAGGTGCATCCCTGCAGTATGTCCGTTATCCTGCGATTCAAAAATGCCTATGATTTCTGCCTGAATCGTATGGGTGTTCATATGGCTTGTGTCATATCCCATGCTTTCCAGGTCCCGGGTGATTGCCCGGGGAAATTTTAACTGTATGGTATCGCCTAGGTGCAGGGAATTTTTATCTGTCAGTTCTTTGTGGACTAAAATTTTGTGTGCATCATTTTCCTTCACATGCCTGCCTGAAATGATCTTGAGTGTTCCCTCTGAAAACAGCTCGTCGGAATCTGACGTCACATTGCTGACAAGTGTACCGGCGTGTTCAAAGCCGGGGCTGATAAAACAATTGTCACCATCCGTTTTTACGGACAGAGATGTTCCGTTATTGTCCGCAAATTCTACAGGGACGGCGTTTGAGATCAGGCGATATGCGGTGATATCTTCCCGGGCTGAAATCTCATGTATTCTTTCCAGTGTCAGTGAACCCGGTGCATTCTGCGCGTCTACAACGAATTCCCTGTTAAAGTTATGTTCCATTTTCTCGAGGACAGTCTTTGCGTGACCGGCAACAGACACAACAGTCAGTAACAATAGAAACACTGTGGTCAGCAGCAGAATCAGAAAAATACTCCTGCTTTTTTTCCTTATAAAACAGCGGCCTGCGCATTGGATAAAGTTCATAGATATTTACCTCAGTTGTTTTTTTCAAAAACCGTATTTGGCGGAGCGTTTAAAATTCGGGCACCGGATATCCATATAGATGCGGTCAGAAGACTTAAGTTGAGCACAAGGATCTCTGCGAGTGTCACCATGGGGATATCCTCTGCAGGTATGTTGAATGCATGAAACAGTACACCGGATAACAGGCATCGGCCTATGAAGTATGCGGCGGCTATGGAGATTCCCGCCGGTATCATGGCCTCGATCATGTGCTGCAATCGGATACTGTTTTTAGTAAAGCCCAGTGAAAGTAAGACTGCCATTTCGTTTGTACGCATTTTTGTTTGAAGCATCAGGACAAGGGTGACAACGAGGAATCCTGTCACAATGATCACTGCAGTCAAAACGGAAAATTGTTTGGATACGGCCTTAACGGAATCCGTGTCTATCACATATGCATCCGTTTCCTTGTACAGTTCATATTTGTTCCAGTCAATGTCCAGCTTTTGAACCTGCGCGAAGATGGATGCAAGCTGATCCGGCTGTTCCACAAAAAATGCTGCGCTGATGATTCCTTTCGTCCCATTGTCCAGGGCAAGCGCCGTGTCGGGATCGACATAGATAACATTTGCGCTTATTTCTGATGGTGATAAATCTGTTTCATCTGTTTTATCCGTAAATTCATATATGCCGGATAGGGCAACCCTTATACCGGATGGATTGCCCGGTGTTGTAATGAGCAGATGATCGCCCGGATTCAGATGGTTTAGCTCTGCGAATGGAAGAGTTACCATTGCTTCGCGCTTAGAATCGGGTGTAATGTGTTTTCCTGCCTTTAAATTTATTCTTGAACTCAAATATAAACCGGAATCAGAAATCCCCCTGACGGAAGACACGTCATCAGCGCTCACCGGTATATTATAATGAACCAATTCCAGTGGACTGCCGTTTTTATCAGTTATGATTCCGGATGAAGTGGCATAATGGACGGCATATATTTTTATTCCGTCAATATTCATTATTTTTTCGATTACATCATGGGTTATTAAATGAGGCACAGACATATAGCTGATCGCACTTCCTTCGGTCACAACGGTTTTCGGGTCCGCCTCATATTGCGACTCAAGATAAAAATGATCCGGCGGCTTTTGTTCCAGATTTGTTAAAGCGTCGTTGGCGGCCTGCCGTATGGAGAGAATTGTAAATGCCATTATATTTATTGTGAGAAATACGATCAGAATCAAAAGCGTACGTGATTTTCTGCGCATCAAGTATTTTACTGCTAACGATATTCGGTTCATGTGCCCTTCCTCCTTTTCCCTGTACGAATTTTTATTATGAGATAACAATAACAGGAAAAAGTATGGAAAAAATATGGAAGTGGTATGAATTTGGTATTTTCTTTACCTTCCGCGGGGATGTGGATGCTCTGCCGGCCTGTTCCTTTCCCGGCTGATCAGTCCGGCGGTGTCCCGGAAGATAATGCGCATCAATATGGCGGAAGCGTGAAAGGCAAAAGAATAGAATACAGAAACGAAAAAAGGAAGCAGATTTTTATTTTCTGCTTTCTCTTGCACTATTATATTACCACAAAACAGGGTTTTTTTCAAGGCTTGTAATGGTCTTTCTGCGACTGTATAATGAGCGTTACCATTCATATCCACTGTCCTGCCAAGTGTTTTCTGCCCGAAGCATGCAGAGACCACGGCGGCCGGTGAGGTATAGAACAGAATGTTCTGTGTCTGTGCATCGGGAAGCACGCTGCCGGGTACAGAATGAACAGTAACGAATCAGCAGCTATAGAAACCGGCCGGTAACTGTCTGGCCGGCTGAATAGTTCCGCCGGTTAAATGTTTTCAGGAAAGGACAGGTAGATAAGTCATGGAAAAACAGATTTTTGAACTGCTTACGGAAAAGAGGCAGAAGGACGAATTGGCTCTGCTGGACGCGTACAATCAGAAGACGGAAAAATTCGGGCTTACACTTACGGAGCAGGAGGCAAAAGAATTGATCGTAAGGCGGAATGAAAGTCTGAAAAAGTACGGCAGAGTTGAGTTTGGCAGGGGGATTTTAGATAAGATTGTCTATAATTTCTGCGATTCCCAATATGTCAGCCAGGAAAATTATCTCGCTGTTCTCACCAGACTGCAGGACATTTTTTATCATTTTAAGAACGAGTCTCAGGATAAAATGACAGATGATGAGCTTTTGACTTTTATGAGGCAGCAGTTTGAATCTGTGTGCTTCGGGGACCTGGATTATCTGGAAGATACGTGCCTGGAACGTTTTGCAAAGGCTGTCAGAGGAGGCTATCAGGGGTTTACGGAAAGCGGTGGACTCGATGAATATGAAGCGCTCAGTGAGGAAAAAAGATGGGATGACGAACTCTATCAGTCTGTCCTGAGGGAGCTTTTCTGGGAGTAAAAAGTGGGTGTTATCTGTGATTGGGAAAGGGGAAAAAGCAAATGGAATACCAATTGGAAGAATTACTGCCGCTGACAGCATGGCTTGCAGAGAAATACACCTCCAAGGAGAGCAGTTCTGTGACGTATGAGACAGCGCAGATGCTGATGGAGGCAGTGCTCTATTGTGTGAGGGAATGCCGGGATACCTCAGAATATACATTAGTGTCCGAACATACAGTGAAAGCGGAAGATGCATATAGAATCGGCTATGACAGGGTAGTAGAAAAGACCCGCAAGGCAAAAGAAATCTACGATAAACTGATCCAAGATTTCTGTGATTACGGCTGCAGCAACTACAGGGAGACGATACTCAAAGGAATGCCTGCATTTCTTATTGCCTATGATGCCAGATTCAGGCCGCAGGACCATTTGCTCACACTGGACTATCCGACAGTGAATATTCACAGGGAAATGTGCGGAATCGATATCATCTATCAGTATTTATGTGATATAGTAGTGGAGAAGGATTTTCTGGAATGCTTTCCGCAGCAGGCTGTGAGGCAGCTTCTGGAGCGTGTTCAGAGCGGGAATAGTACTGGATATATGGGGAATCTCAGTGAATTGGTGCTCGTCACAGCATTTGGCTGCATGATAACGGACAGGCAGCTTTCACAGCTTCGGCTCTGCAGTCAGGATATAGAGGCAGCAGAACAATATTTCCGGGGGGATAATCTGCAGAGGACAGAAGGAAAGCTGAGAATGCTGCTTCGGATTCTTGCTGAAAAATCCGGCAGACAGATATGGACTTCTTATTTTGACAGCCTGTGCCATGAATATGCTGTCAGGATTCAAAACGGTATAGAATACGGAAACCTTGAAACTGTATTTTTCGGATAGGAGACAATATGGAACGTAAGATAAAATATGCGCTTCCCTGGATCATTTATCTGGGGAGCCTGTTGGGATTCGTACTTGCCAGGTTTATCCTGCGGGGGATTGGGGTTGAGTTCAGATTGTGGGTGCAGGCCCTGTTCTGGGCTCTGGTTTTCCTTTTTCCGGCCCTGCTTATCGGATATTACCTGACCAGAATAAAGTATAAGGTGCTGGCTGTTGTACTGACAGTTATTTATGCTGTTTTGGCAGTGATCGTGTTTATAGGAGGCTTTGTTTATTTCCTGTTGACATCGCCCTCGGAGCATGATATCGGCCTGGGTATGATCTGCGTGGCAGAGCAGTCAGGTGGTTATACAACAGGCTATACCTATTGGGATAAAATATCTTTCTTCGGAAGAAGGCAGTTTGAGTGGGACGAGGAGAGAGATATCAGGCTTCTGGAGGACAAATACGGAATGGAATTTGCGGAGAATTCCGGCGCGTATGTGACGGAAAAATATCCGCAGATCGCGGTCCATATTTTAGGCTATCCTACCGTTTCCGGCAGCGGGCTTTCTGATGATTTTATTGAAAATATTGCGTGTGATCATTTTAAAAAGACTTATGAAGCGGAGGCGTTTCAGACAGAGTGGAGTGAAACAAAGGAGAACGGAACCGAAGGATACCATCTTATTGTGAAAAAGGAATCGGAGATAAAGCAGGCGTCAAAAGAAGCTGCCGCTATGATTTCCGATGCCATGGAAGATTCCATATTTAAGAAATTTACCGGCGTTCTGCAGGTACAGATTGAGGTAAAAGAGAATAAAAGAATATGCAGTCTGTACTTCGGAGGTGAATCGGAATCTTCAGATCTGGAAAAGCGCGGTGATTATTATGCGGATGCCGAAAATACAGAGAAAACGCTGGCACAGACATACAATGAACTGCTGCAGTCCATGGAAGAGAGTGAAAGGATAGAGCAGATCACAGAAGACACGGAGGATGAAAATAAAAAATATTTTGACCGTATGGAGCGTTCCTATGACCTTCTGTATGAGAAAAAACTGTCAGAGCAGTATACAACATCAGAAAAAACGTACAATGCAAAAGGAAACTTTTACGCTATTTTGGGAGGCGATACTGCTGAGTACGAAAATGAGGCGGACAGGCCATACGAAGTGACGGTAGTGTATGACAGAGTTTCAGATGACGGGAAGTCTCTTCTGTTTGTGATGTATAAAAAGTATCATGAAAAATCGGATACAGCTACAGGGTATTCTGTTGATTTGGATGCGGAGAAGGTGGAAGAGTATGATGTTCCGTGGTTTTGACAATGAAATTGTATTAAAAAAAGCCGGAGCCGCAGATGCGGAGACTGCAGCTTATACGCATGCCGTGGCCTGGCAACAGTCCTACAGAGGGACATTTGATGAGGCATATCTGTTATCAAAATCTGTAGAGGTAAGAAAACAGGAATTTATAAGCAGAATAAGTGCGGATAGCTATTTTGACTATTTGATTTATAAGAAACAGATACCAATTGGAATTCTGATATTAGAGGCTGACAGTAAAAATGTTTTGGAGATTGAAAGTCTCTATATCCTGGAAGCTTTTAGAAACGTGGGGGCAGGTTCGGCTGCTTTGGCGTTTGTGGTTAAAACAGCAGAGGCATTAGGAAAGCGTAAAATTTCTTTATGGACTTTGGAGTGTAATAAAAGGGCCAGGAGATTTTATGAACAAAATAATTTTGTCGTAACCGGTGAAAAGAGGACAATTTACAGGGGAGATTCCTTTACCCAAATAAAATATAGCAGACTGCTGTCCGGACGGGTTGAGGAGAAATAATAAAAAAGGGGGACAAGGAATGAAACTGGAAATGCACACCCACACAGCAGAAGGAAGCCCCTGCGCCCGGATTTTGGCAAGGGAAGTGGTAAAGGCGTACAGCCAGACGGATTATGACGGTATAGTTATAACGAATCATTTTGACAATGACCTTTTAAAAGATTTTGGAAATACGGACCGTGAGCGTATGGAGCGTTACCTTCTGGGATATGACACAGCATATGAAGCAGGCAGAGAGTGCGGACTAACGGTAATACTGGGAATTGAAATCCGGCTGGAGCCTTATGCAGAGGATTTCCTTATCTATGGGGCGGACAGAGAATTTTTGTTTGCCCATCCCAATCTGTGCTTTCTCACCCAGCAGGAATTGTATGAATTATGCCATGAAAATGGAGCACTTTTGTATCAGGCACACCCGTTCCGTCCACCATGCAGACCGCAAAATCCTGCGTATCTGGACGGAGTGGAATTTAACCAACGACCGAATGGAAGTAATCATAATGAACTACTGGAGAAATGGATCTGTGACTATCCTGATTTGAAATGGGTGTCCGGCAGTGATTTCCATGCTATGGACAATCTGGGATTTGGGGGCATTATACTGGAACAGCAGGTGAAGGATTCCGGAGAACTGGCAGATTATATGAAACACCACAAACCACATTTGATCATAGAAGGGAAAGAAAGTCCATGAATAGAAAGAATCTTCGCATAAGAATGGCAGTACCGGAGGATGCCGGAACACTGCTTAAAATTTACGAGCCATATGTAAAAAATACCTGCATCACATTTGAATATCAGGTACCTTCTGTGGAGGAATTTACACAGAGAATCCGGGAAACCCTGAAAAAATATCCATACCTTATAGCAGAGCAGAATGGCGAAATCCTGGGCTATGCCTATGCATCACCTTTTAAGGGAAGGCCGGCTTATGACTGGGCTGTGGAGACAACGGTATATCTCAAGGTAAATGTAAGAGGAAATGGAATAGGCCGGCAGCTCTATACTGCTCTGGAGGATATTCTCAGAAGACAGAATATAACAAATGCCAACGCCTGCATCACATATCCGAATCCCGAGAGTATAGGATTCCATGAAAAAATGGGGTATCGGACAGTGGGACATTTTACGAAATGCGGATATAAGGGCGGACACTGGCTTGATGTGGTGTGGATGGAAAAATTCCTGCAGGAGCATTCGGATAAACCGGAGGCGGTGATCCCGGTGGGGGAACTGCACCTGCAAGATATGCCGTGATTCGCAATTATGGGTGAATACAGTGCAGAAGAAACCAGGTATTCGGAGGAAAGAAATACTATGGATCATTCGTCAAAATTTATTTGGGCCTTAGAAAATAATGATATAGAGACTATCAGACAAATACCAAAGTCTGACTTGCATAACCATTTTGTTTTAGGCGGCAGCAGAGCGTATATTAAAAGCAGAACAGGGTTTGACATATGGCCCATAACCAAGCCATTATTTACCATGGATCAAATGCACAACTGGTCAGACAAGAATATGGGAGCCCGATTTGACACTGAACAGATGCGCAGACTGTTAATAGAAGCTGCATTTGTTCAGGCAAAGCAGGATGGAGTCACTGTTTTGGAGATAGGGGAGGATGTGTGGGCTCTTGCCACCTATTTTCATAATGATATTGATGAGTTGATTGACGCATTTAAAAGTGTCAATGACCGTATTGCGCCGCATATTGAACTTAGGCTGCAGATTGGTCTTTCGAGACATTGCAGCATTGAGTATCTTCAGTCCTGTTTAGAGCCGTTTTGGGGCAGAGAGGAATTCTATTCCATAGATTTATATGGGGATGAATCTGCTCAGCCCATAGAGAATTTTATCCCTATTTATCGTAAAGCCAGGGAAAATGGCCTGCGGCTGAAAGCGCACATAGGTGAATGGGGAACAGCAGAGGATGTGATACAGGGAATAAAACTGCTTTCACTTGATGAGGTTCAGCATGGAATCGCAGCAGCGGAATCGGATGCTGCAGTGGAATATTTGGTGAAACATAAGATCAGATTAAATATTACACCGACAAGTAATGTTTTGTTGAGCAGGACAGCCAGCATAAAGACTCATCCAATCGCAAAATTATATGGTGCGGGTGTAGATGTAACGGTCAATTCGGATGATATTTTAATATTCGACAGTGATGTGTCAAAAGAATATCTGTTACTGTATAATAACGGTGTTCTGGGTGCTGAGGAACTCAACCGCATCCGTTTAAATGGTTTGCGGCATCTGTGAAAATCTCAGACAAAAACCTGTCGAAAAACTACATATCAAAGGGGGAACAAAAGCATGACAAGTGATGAAATCCTGTCAGAATTAAGAACAATGAGTTCAGAAAAATACAAAGCCAACGTGGTGAAACTGGGCATACCGGAGGCGTGCAGCATAGGCGTATCCACTGCGGATGTGAGAAAACTTGCAAAAAAGGCGGGCAAAGACAATGCTCTGGCTCATGAATTGTGGAACACAGGTTACCATGAGGCGAGGCTGCTTGCCGTATTGGTAATTGACAAAAAGAAGTTTACACTGCAGGAGGGAGAGGCATTCATGTATGATGTCATCTCCTGGGATCTGTGCGACCATCTGTGCAAGAATCTACTGATCAAGCTGAAAGGATACGAGGATCTCATTGAAAAATGGTGCGACGCGGAGGCAGTATACGTCAAACGTGCCGCCTATACCCTTATGGCATCCGCTGCCATCCATGAAAAGAATCTGGAAAACGAGACACTGGACCATTACCTTTCCCTCATCCGCACATATTCGGATGATGAGAGAGAGCATGTGAAAAAATCCGTATCCTGGGCATTGAGAGAAATCGGAAAAAGAGATTTTGATTACCAGGAAAAAGCAGTGCTGCTGGCCCATGAGCTGATAGAAAACGGAGACAAGGCCCAGAAATGGATAGGAAAAGATGCCCTGAAAGAATTGGAAAAGCTGGTCAAAGTGGAGGGGCGCAGCCGTCTGATCGCTTCCGATTCAAAGATGGGGAAGGAAAACGCAGCGCCTCTTCCGGTACAGCAGCTTTAGTCGTCTGCTTTAGACTGATAAGCGATAAGTACAATATCCTTATCCGTCTCTTTATTTAATCTGTTCTGAAGCTCATTGATTTCAGAGACACAGTCCTCTGAAATAGAAGCTACCTGATAATCATTTTCCATTTGTGATCACCTCCATGCATATAGTTTGCGGAGAATGTGATAAATTATAACAAATGCGGAATGAAATTTACAATATTTTTTGAAGCACATGCCTTGGCAGGCCGCCGTATAGGCGGGTGGTCTTTACAATCTCATAGCCACTATTCAGCATATTGTTCAGACTGAAACGATTGTCAGGATGTACGGTTGCCAGAAGCCGGTTCCTCAAAACAGGGGAGCCGGCAAGAACCTCCTCAGCTTTATGAAGCATACGGGACTGAAGGCGGTTTCCCTGATATGCCGGATGCACCACCGCCATATCCATATGAACGGTTTTCTCCAGTTCTTCTTTCGTATAGCCAAGTAAATGACCGAGGTTTTCCTCTGCAAGCCCCGGGAATTTTATAAGAAAGAATCCTGCCAGGGAAGACTGGGAGATAGGTTCTGCGACAATGGTAAAGCCGCATGTCTCAATGTGTTTTTTCATATATTCTTCACAGTCGGAACAGAACCACTCCGGGTGTTCCATGGCCTTCTGAGCTTCGGCCATCACCTGCATAATGGCAGGAATATCACGGTAATCTGCTTTTCTTATTTGAAACTCCATTTCATTTTCCTTTCTGCGCAGCCTCTCAATCCCATCTGCAGGACAAAATGCCTGTAAAATATAAAAAATATGTGAGGGCCAGCATATCCGCGCTTCCGCCCGGGCTGATATGATTTCGTACAAAATGATCATCCAGCCGGGGAAGAACGGCAAGCTGTTCTTCGTAAGAGGCATGTTCTAAGAATCGTTTTAATTCTCTCCGGATTTTCGCCGCTGTTTCATAGCCGGAGCGGGTGATCAGATTGGAATCTTCTGTCTCTGCCATATAGCGCAGAAGTGTGATGCATCCCGCCTCATTCAGGGAACCGCCATGGGCCAGTACCCGGAGAAAGAGGGGATATCCCATGTGAAAGAGGGATGGGAAACCAAGATGAGCCTCCCCGCGGATTCCGGTGATGCCATACTGTCTGTACAGCCGCTCTCCGTGGCTTGCGGCATGGGAGGTGTCAAGCCTCTGAAAGTCATCCGGAAGATGAACCAGCATCTGCCGCACTGTGGTTTCCAGATGGGGAAAGGCCTCCCCGGGATTGGCGTATTTCAGGCGGAAAGAGCCGCCCGCGTCTCTGGAAACCATATCATAGCCAAGCGCACAGCAGAGAATGCCCCCGGAAAAGATCATGCCTTTATGGGTGTTGACCCCGCCCGTAGCCTGTTTCATAGCCGTCTCCGCAGCTATGCCCAGCGGACGGATGGATGCGAACAGCTCCGGCAGGTCCTCCTCCTTTCCCTCCTTAAGGGCGAATTCCATCCCCTGCCTGGTCACCTCAATAAAATAAGAAGTAAGAGCATAGGCACTGTCACGGAAGGTGTACCGGTCCATATCTGTGTGCGCACCGTTGTGCATAAGGTCCACAAGGCCGGGCTTTAAAGTGGTATTGACCTCATAAAAAAGCGCTTTCTGCATCAGCAGTCCGATATGGACGGAAAAACGTTCCACAAAAAAATCTCTCATAAGAGAAATCTCCCGCTCCACCAGCTCCTGAGCTGTATGTGTCCGGGAGCGTCCGCACAGAAAGGCAGGTCTGTCACAGAGCAGACAGGTGCGCCCGGCATATCCGAGGGATTCCCTGGAGACTTTAGTTCCGTCGGGCATCAGCACGTCAATGTCAAAGAGACGTCCGAGAGGATGGGTTTCCTCCAGTTCTGTGAGATGTGTTTTACATATACGGGCAAGACAGGACTCCTTTTTAACAGAAAAGAATGCCTCATATCCTGTAACTTCCCGAACCTCCCGAAAAGCGGTGATATCCGCTTCCAGCCAGAGAAGGCATTCCCGGATGGCTTCCAGACCTGCTTCAAAGGCCAGAATGGTATAGGGGAAGACCTTGATTGGCCCTACGATATTCAATGTAAAGCTGATCAGAGCAGTGTTATCACGCTGTATATCTTTCAGCATTTCTCTTTGAATGGCGGCCCGCCGTTCTCTGGCATCCAGTACCTGATGCAGGGTAATGGGAGTGCCGGAGCATAAATCTGTATGGTTCATGACTGTCTCTCCAATAGTTGTTTTCTGAGGGCAATCCCCTCCTGTGATACCAGATAGCGGTAAGTATTGTCCGGCACCAGCGGACGAAGGGATTCCATATGGCCTGCCAGGAATTTCTCCCGGACAAGGGTTGCACTGATAATTGTATCTCCGCATGTCTTCCGTGGAATTTCCACAACCTCGATCCCACAGGCCGGAAGGGTCTGCTTCATCTGTTCATTATACGCTCTTGTGACCGGGGAAAAGGGTTCCTCCCCAACAAAACGCTTTTTAATATGAAAGGCATCCCTGAAATAGTCTGCAAAAATTTTCAAATCCAGTTCCGCGGCTTTGTCCGAAGCCCCTGCCTTATCCTTCAGGAAATAGTCGGGAAAGGTGGCATGGGAGATGAGATATTCGGAACTGCCGTGGACCATGACATTTTCAAGATCCCTGCATCCCTCCCTGACAAGACGAAGCCTGACATCAGCGGGAAACTCCGAAGCGTCAGCGGAGAGCACAAAGACATGGAGCACGTCACACGCCTGTGCCGCGGTTTCGATCAGATAACGGTGCCCCCTGGTGAAGGGATTGGCATTCATGACAATGGCACCCGCGTCTTTGCAGGGAGGGAGAGGAAATTTGGCAAGCTCCTCCTTCAGATAATGGGAGATACCATCCTTTCTGTTCTCCAGCAGCAGCATGGTATCTGTTTCCGTTATGGGGTAGAAGCCCATATCCTCAAAAACAACCCGGTATTTTGGTTTGGTAAATAAAAACAGATGCGGAATGCCGCAGGTATAAGCCTGTTTGATAAGCTGTGTGACGATTCGCTGCAGAAGCCCTTCCCCCTGGTAAGTTTCATCCACAGCAATGCATTTCAAAATATTTTCATGTCTGGAACCGCAGCCTATGATCTCCCCGTCCCCCCTGCACAGCAGGACAGAGTAGATGATCTGCGCGTCATAGGTCAGGCCGCTTTTTTCCAGAAACTGTTCCATTTTTTTTCTCTTTCGGCCCCGGAAGGGAAAGCCCTCCTCCAGGTAGCTGTTTGCCAGTTCCATAGTAAAACCTCCTGTCTGTTACTCATTATTTAAGAAAAAACCATTTCCGTCAAGAGTTTCTTGGAAAATAGACAAAAAACCAGAGGGATTTCAACGGTTTTTCAACGGAAGTGATATACAATAGACTCATCAGACAATGGACAGACTGAAAAACGCACAAAGAGGCGTAAAAGATATAAGAAAAAAGCAGGAGAGGGTGAATAGAATGCTGCTCAGATGTATGATCAACGGAGAACAGGTAGAGAAAGAGACAGAGCCGACAAAACGTCTGCTCGATTTTCTGCGTGAGGACTGCGGACTGACCGGTGTGAAGGAGGGCTGCAGTGAGGGTGAATGCGGTGCCTGTACGGTACTGCTGGACAGAAAAGCTGTGACAAGCTGTACGGTTTTTGCAGGCCAGGTCATGGACCGGGAGATCACCACTATTGAGGGTCTGGAGCAAAACGGTGAGCTGGACGCGCTGCAGAAGGCGTTTATCCGGATGGGAGCTATCCAGTGCGGTTTCTGCACACCGGGTATGATATTGTCCTGTAAGGCACTGCTCTATGAGAATCCCCACCCCACAGTGGAGGAAATCAAGAGAGCCATCGAGGGAAATCTGTGCCGCTGTACAGGGTATGAGAAAATCGTGAAGGCTGTGAATGCCGTGGGAGAGGGGGAAATCAAGTGAGTTTCCGAATACCGCAAAATCTGGATGAACTGGCTGCTGCCCTCAGGGAAAAAGATGAGAATACTTATCTCTGCGCAGGGGGAACAGACCTTGTCATCCACTTGAGAAAAGAAAAAAAATTTCATTATTCATTGATTGACCTGACACATCTGCCGGAGCTGTCACAGATCACAGAGACAGAGGATTCCGTGATCATCGGCGCAGGTGTCACCATGACAGAGCTGGAACAGAGTCCCCTTGTCAGGACATGGATACCGGCTCTTTCTAAGGCCGCATCCATGGTAGGCTCCACCCAGATCAGGAACCGGGCCACCCTGGGAGGAAACGTGGCAAACGCATCCCAGAGTTCAGATACTACCCCGGTGCTGCTTGCCTATGGCGCAGAGGCAGAGATTCTGGACGGGACAGGTGCAGTGACAAAACGTCTGGTAGATGATTTTGTGGAAGGCCTGGAGAAGACCACCCTGGGAGAAAGAGAAGTCATCCTTAAGTTTATTGTGAAGAAACAGCATGTGCTTTCAGCATTTGCAAAAGTAGGTGCCAGAAAAGCAGTTACCATTTCAAAGATAAACGGCTGTATCTGTACAGAGATAAAAGAGGGATGTATGATGCACCCTGTGGTATATCTGGGGGCCGTGGGCGCAAAAGCGTGCCGTGCCCGTCTGATTGAAGCGTGCCTGGAGGGACAGACACTTTCCAGCTGTGACGAGGAAAAGATTCGGGATGCCGTGTACGCCCAGATAGAGGAGAATATTCCGAACCGGCCGTCAAAGCATTATAAAAAATCAGCCGCTTTCGGGGTCATTGACCAGATACTGGATGACCTTCGCAGGGCAGAAGAGGAGGCGGGCAGATAATGGATACAAATAAAAGCGATTTGAAATATGTGGGAAAGAGCTATATCCGTGAGGATGTGTATGACAAGGCCAGGGGAAAGACAAAGTACACCTGTGACAGGCAGATCGCCGGCATGCTCTATGCCAAGCTGGTTCTGAGTGAAAAAGCCAATGCGGATATTACAATCCGTACGGAGAAGGCAAAACAGGTACCGGGCGTCCGGGCAGTGTTTACCCATGCGAATGTGCCGAAAATACCTTACAACCCGCACAACTGGTCTGCCTGTCTGGATGCTCCCATGGACCAGTATATTTTAAGCGAAAAGGCCCGTTATGTGGGAGACCATCTGGCCCTTGTCGTGGGGGAAACCAAGGCAGCCGTGGAGGAGGCAGTCAGTCTGGTGGAGATCGATTATGATGAAGCTGCCCCCGTCATCGGCCTTAATGCTGCCAGGAAAACAGAGGGTATGCTTGCATTTGAAAAAGAGGTGAGCTGCGGGGATTATGAGGCGCTTACCGGAGATGGGGAAGCAAAAGATGAGCTGATCGTGGTGAGCACAGAGGGAAGTACCCAGAAAATCCACCACAGCGCCATTGAACCCCATATTGCACTGAGTGAGATTGACGAGAACGGCAATCTGGTACTCTGGACCCCGTGCCAGACGGTTTACCAGGTCAGATACCATATCAGCCATCTGCTGGGCATCCCTTATACAAAGGTCCGTGTTATAAAAGCTGTGATGGGCGGTTCTTTTGGAGGAAAGGGGCAGACCGTGGTGGAGCCGGCCTGTGCATTTGCCACATGGATACTGAGATGTCCGGTCATGCTGTATATGGACAGGCAGGATGCAGTCATGGGAACCAGAAGCAGAAATGCCACGGAAACCCGTGTAAAAACAGCGGTTACCAGAGATGGCGTCATTAGAGGACGCAGAATAGATGCGGATATTGACGGAGGTGCCTATTATACCAATGCTTCGGCAATTGCCATGGCGTACTGTAAAAAACTGTTCCGCATGTATCATGTTGAGAACCAGACCTGCCATGTGCGGACCTTCTATACAAATACCATTTCCGGGGGCGCCTGCAGAGGCTACGGTTCTCCCCAGGCTCATGCTGTCACGGAGGTAAATCTGGACCAGGCAGCAAATGCCATCGGTATGGACCCTTGTGAACTCAGGCTGAAAAACATTGTACATCCTATGGATGATGACCCTACAGGGGGAACGAATCTGGGAAATGCCAGGATAAAGGAATGTATCCGGAAAGGCATGGAGGCCTTTTCCTGGAAAGAAAAAAGAGAACATATCCATGAGAAGGATACCAGACGGTACGCGTATGGAGTAGGCATGGCCTGCGGTGCCCATGGAAATGGCTATAAGGGCGCGTATCCGGAGTTTACAAATGTGACCATATCCCTGCATCCGGACGGAACCGTGGAGGTGCAGATCGGAATCCATGACCAGGGCTGCGGAACGGTTATGACCATGCAGCAGATAGCAGCAGAAGCGCTGCATATGGATGTATACCGGATCAAGATCCACGAGGCCGACACTTTTATCACCCCATATGACGCGGCGGGAACACAGGCCAGCCGTGTCACCTATGTGTGCGGACGGGCAGTGCAGAAGGCAGGAGAACAGCTTCTGGACAAGATGAAACAGGCTTGTGTGGAGATGTATCAATGGGATCAGGACAAGATAGAGGCCGATGACGGAATCCTTCGCTGCGAAAAGGAGGAGAAGTCTTATAAACAGATAGCGCTTGACTATGAACTTAAGTGCTGCCGTTACATGCACACAGAGCTGGAATACGAGCCGCCGTCCAACCCGGGAACTTACTGCTGTGCCTTTGCTGAGGTGCGGGTGGATAAGTATACGGGGCAGACAGAGGTGCTGGACCTGCTCTGCGTACATGATGTGGGACAGGTCATGAACCGGACGCTGTCTGAAGGCCAGGTGGAGGGCGGTGCCCAGATGAGTCTGGGGCAGGCTCTCTTTGAAGAGATTTCCTATGATGCAAAGGGAAGGGTCAAGACCAAAAACTTCTCCAAGTATCATATTATCAATGCGCCGGATATGCCAAAGGTGCGCTCCATCTTTGTGGAGGATGGGGAGCCGGATGGCCCATACGGAGGAAAGAGTTTGGGAGAGATCGCAGCCGTGGCACCGGCGCCGGCAGTGGCCAATGCCATAAACTACGCGCTGGGGAGCTGCTTTGCAAGTTATCCCATCACACCGGAGAAGGTAGTGGCATATCTGGAAGAGAAACGTAAGGAGGGCAATTAACATGCAGGAGAAGGTAATTCGGCTGACCGGAAGTGAGCTGACGATTTCCCAGATCAAGGAAATCGCATTTGAAAATGCAAAAGTGGAAGTGGATGCAGAAGCCATGGACAAGGTCAGGAAAGCCAGAGAGCTGATTTTTGAGCTGGATAAACGCGGTGTTGCAGTTTACGGGCTGAACACAGGTGTGGGCTGGAACAAGGACAAGGTGGTATATGCAGACCGGTACGACGCCTACAACAAGAATCTTTTGAGAAGCCATATGATCGGTGTGGGGCCGGAGTGCAGCATTCCGGAGACAAGAACCATCATGGCTGTCCGTTTGAACGGTTTTCTCTGCGGTCACACAGGTGTGGCCCCGGAGATTGTGCAGTATTATGTGGAATTTTTAAACAGAGGCGTCCATCCGGTCATGAAGAGCCGGGGCAGCGTGGGGGAAGCAGATATCGCAACCCTTCCCGCCATTGGACTGACAGCCATCGGGGAAGGCGAAGCTTATTACCAGAACCAGCGCATGGAAAGTGCGAAAGCGCTGGAGCTGGCAGGTCTGGAGCCGCTGAAGCTGGGACCAAAGGACGGCCTGGGCATTGTCTCCTCCAATGCCCAGGGAGCCGCTTTCGCAGCCATGGGAGTCATTGAGGCGGAACAGTTTATTGAGCGTTACAGAAGGGTATTCTGCCTGGCGCTTGAGGGGCTGAACGGCGTGCTTGACCCCATGGACGAGAGCGTGAACCGGGAGAGGGGCTATCAGGGCCAGATAGAATCAGCCAGAAAATGTAAGGAGCTCTTAAAGGGCAGTTATCTGGAAAAACCCTGGGAGGGCAGAGCCCTTCAGGACCCATTGAGCTTCCGGTGCCAGAGCGCCATCACAGGTTCAGTGATGGATGCCCTGGGCTACCTGAAACAGCAGCTTAGTGTGGAGTTAAATGCCACAGATGACAATCCATGCCTGCTTCCTGAGGAGGACAGAATGTGCGGAAGCCCTAACTTTGAACCGCTTACCTGGGTACTGGCTGTGGAGATGGCGAGCACGGGACTGGCACATATGTCAAAGATGATCTCCCAGCAGATTTTAAGGATCGGTGACCCGGGCTTTACAAAGCTGAACCGTTTCCTGACACCTGTGGAGGGCGCGGTCATTGCCTACGGAACCATTCAGAAGACCGTGTCTTATCTGGATACGGAGAACCGCATGTATGCCAATCCATGTTCCCTTGATTTCCTGAGCATGGCAGGCCATATAGAGGATACCGCAAGCAATTCCACCATGGCAGCGGCAAATATGCGCAGGATCATTGACAACCTGTACTACATGGCAGCCATTGAGCTGATGCATGCAGCCCAGGCCGTGGATTTAAGAGAGAATCCCATGCTTGGGGAGGGGACAAAGCCATTGTTTGAGTCCTACAGGAAAGTGGTCCCCTATCTGGACAATGACAGGAACATGTCAGTGGACATCCAGAAGACTTATGAGTTCCTGAAATCTTATAAGACAGAGTAAATAAGACTGCAGTAAAGCGGAAAGACCAATCCGCATTACATAAGCGGCTGTCCGGTCATATACCGGGGAGCCGCGGGAAAAAATTATATCACCAGGAGGGTATTCTATGAGTGGAGAAAAGAAACAACAAAAAGCTGTTCGATGGAGTGTGTTTATTCCTGCGTTCATTATCATCGGCGGCGGAGCACTTCTGGGAATCCTGAAAAATGAGTGGCTGACGGAAGTCTGCTCAGCTATTTTCGGATGGTCCCTGAAGAGCTTTGGATGGCTGTATCAGCTGGTAGCTATTTTCTGTCTGGTTGTGGTAATGATACTTACATTTTCCAAACTGGGCAAGGTCAGGTTCGGAGGCCGCAATGCCAAGGCAAAGCACTCCTTTGGTTCATGGTTCGCCATGACGCTGACAGGCGGTATCGCTACAGGATGTATCGTGTACGGTGCCAATGAGGTAATGATTTATTACGGCAGTATTTACGGGGAACTGGGAGGCTACGGCATTGAGCCGCTGACCCAGGAGGCTGCCATGTTCGGTATGGGCCGTGTGTTCTACAACTGGACATTTATCCCTTACGCAATGTACTCCATCGTTGGATGTGCAATGGCTTACATTTATTTCAACAAGAAGGAAGAACTGTCTGTGGCAGCTTCCCTGACTCCTCTATTTGGACAGAGAGTCAAATACGGTGTACTGAGAAGCATCATCGACGTAATTTCCATCGTGGCTCTGGCACTGGGACTTTCCAGTAACCTGGGTATGGGACTGGCTCTGATCGGTTCCGGTCTGGAGGCAGCTTACGGTATCAAGCAGGGACCGGTTGTGTGGATCACCTTGTTCGTGATCATTACGGCCACCTTTACCATTGCCTCTGTGGCTGGCCTTGATAAAGGTATCAAGTGGCTGGCAAACGGAACTTCCAAGATCTTCTATGTGCTTCTTGTATTCCTGCTGATCGCAGGACCGACGGTGTACATACTGAACATGATGAATACAGGTATCGGATACTGGGGCGACCACTTCCTCTCATGGGGACTTGACCCCGGAAATGTAGGCGGTGAGGCACTGGTTACCTGGTGGACCATGTTTGACTGGGCGTGCTGGATCGCTTATGCGCCGCTGATGGCTATCTTCTTTGCTATGATTTCCTACGGAAGAACTATTCGCCAGTTCATGATCGTAAACTGGATCATGCCGTCTACCTTTGGCCTTATCTGGTTCTCCGTATGGAGCGGAACTGCACTCAACTGGCAGGATATCGGAAAGGCGGATCTGATTGGGGCGATCCAGAACGGCATTGCGGTGTCCGGTCTGTGGGAGCTGCTTAAGAAGATGCCGATCAGTTTTATCCTCATTCCTCTTATCATGATCACCATGATAGCGGCGTTCTCAACTACGGCGGATACCATGTCCACCACCATCTCCCAGATTTGTACGGAGGGTTCCAGCTACGATGAGGAGCCTGCAAACTGGCAGAAGATCGTATGGGGCGTTTCTATCGGTATCATTTCCGTGATCATGGTAATCTTCGGCGGAGGACAGCAGGGCGTGGAAGGCGTGAAATATCTGTCGGGTGTAGGCGGATTCTGCGTACTGCCTATCTTCATCCTGCAGCTTGCGTCCACCTTTAAGATTTTCTTTATTGATAAGATCATTGAGGATGTGGATGATGTGGTCGATGTGGAGCCTCAGGTGCTTGAGGAACATGCAAAAGCCTGAACTTGAGTTTTTGTCTGCTGCTTTACAGATAAGATTTTTTGCGGTATAGTTTAAAGGATAGGAGTAGTGAGCGTATGAAAAAAGAACCGGAAAGAGTGGAGATGGATCTCCAGAAGATATTTTTGACACCGCCTAACACCATGAAAGAAAAGATAACGCTGGTGATCATGATGGTTGTCGTATTTGTGATGTTTTTCGGGCCGGTTACATTTACGGAAATATCTCCCGTAAAAGGGATTATTTTATCAGCATTTCCCGCCCTTACAATTTCCTGGGGCTGGATGGTGCTTTTAAGAAGCCTGTTTCGGAAGAGGGAATTCTGTAAGAACCCTGAGCCGAAGGCAAAGAAAGGGGAAAAACGTCATGAATGCCAGTATCACTGTAAGAAACGCTGAGCAGTATCAGACTTCTGTCTGGTCAGGAGGAACCACAACACAGCTCTTTATCTATCCTGAGGATGGGGATTACAAGGAGGGCACCTTTCAGGCACGCATCAGCAGTGCCACAGTGGAACTGCAGAAATCCAGTTTCACAAGCCTTCCCGGAGTAAAACGCTATCTGATGACTCTGAAGGGACATCTGGATATGATTCACGGTGTCAACACCAAAGCAGAGCTGGAGCCATATGAGGTAGACTGCTTTGACGGAGGTGTGCCCACAGTCAGCTACGGGAAAGTGACAGATTTTAACCTGATGCTGAAAAACGGCGCGGACGGCAGGATGGAGGCCGCTATACTGGAGGCCGGACAGTCCTGTATGCTGGAGCCGGAAGGCATGTTTGACCTGCTGGCTGTCTACGTGGGTGAGGGATGTATCTGTGTTTCGGATCATACGGTGAAAGAGGGCGAACTGCTTCTGTGCCAAAACTGGGAAGAAGCGCTTGCCGTACAGAGTACGGGTGATACCGCCGCAAAACTCGGTATCTGTAAAGTAAAAAAAGCAGAATAAAGATGATCGGCAGCAGGGCCGCCGCTTTGGTGAATTTCCGAAGCGGCGGCCTTTTTGCTTTACTTTATGTCGGATTTTGTATAAAATGGAGTGCAGAAGCAACAGGTTTTTCGGAAAGGAGAAAATTGTGTCAACAGTTCAGATATATGTGTTACAGACACCGCAGATTTTACTGGATGGGGAACAGGTCATACTGCCTTATAAGAAGGCAGAGGCGCTTCTGTTCTATATGGCCATTGAGAAAAAGGCCACAAGGGACCAGATTGCGGCCCTTCTCTGGGATTCCTGTGATGAGGCCACCGCAAAGAAGAATCTGAGGCATGCACTGTACACCATTCGCAAAATATTTCATACAGATCTTGTCTCCTCACCGACAAGGCAGACCCTGGAGCTGAATCCGGAACTTATGTTTCTTGTGGATTACGATGCATTCATGGAAAAAAGAGATCCGTCTCTCTACCGGGAGGAGCTTCTGGGCGGATTTTATATAAAAAATGCGTACCCTTACGAAGAATGGCTGACCATGAAAAGAGGGCTGGCAAAAGAGGCATTTTTGAGAGCCATTTATGAGAAGATGCAGAGCGAAGCAGATCTTTCCGTGGCGGAAGGGGAAACCCTGTTCGAGCGCTATGTACAGGAGGACCCTTTAGACGAGCGGGTATATCTGCGCATGATGGAGATATATGAGAGTGCGCATCTTTACTACAAGGGCATCCGCCTGTACCAGCAGCTTGTGAATCTGCTGAATACAGAGCTCAGGGTGGCGCCCCGCAGGGAAATACGGGAACTTTACAGGAAGCTTCTCCACGTCTGGTCAGAGGAGGGGGAGAAGGAGGAGGAACATTCAGGGGAAGTATGTACAGGCCGCGAGCGCGAACTGCAGCTTCTCCAGGCCTCATACCGTCAGTTCTTGTCCGGTTCGCCCACCTCTGTTCTGCTTTCCGGCAAAAGCGGTGTGGGCAAAACTTATCTGGCAGAGCGGTTCCTGGAAGAGATCACAGAGGAAAACACAGTCATTTTACGGGCCGTCTGTCTGGAAAATGAACAGAATATCGTGCTTCAGCCATGGAATACCATTATGATGCAGGTAAATTCCCTTCTGAAAAAGCAGGATTTTGCTCTGGACAAAAAATATCTGCAGGCAGCAGAGCTTTTGTTTCCGCTTTTCGATACCCAGGATGTGAAAGAACCGGTATTGGGTGATACCACGATTTCCTACAGCTACCGGGCAACCAGGAATCTGCTCATAAAATTATTTGAGGAGATCGGGGAACAGGTGCTGGTGGTACTTTTTTTCGACAATATACAGTTTATGGATGAGACGAGCCTGGAATTTCTCTCCCTGCTCATACGGGCCAAGAATCCCAATATTATGGTACTGGCCACCAGTCCCTGTATCTTTACCCAGCCTTTGCGGACAGCCCTGAAGCCTCTTTTGAAGGAGGAATGTCTTCAGGAGATCACGCTGTTTCCCTTTACCAGGGAGGCTGTCAGAAAAATTCTGGCAGGGAGACTGGGGGAGGAGCGGGTCAGCGAAGAGTTTTTAGACACTATTTACGGCGAGACATCCGGAAATGCCCTGTATCTGAAGACGCTGCTGGACTGCTGCGGGGACGGAAGGCTGGAGGCTGGTGATATCACGCCTCTGAACCAGGTGTGGGAGCAGAAGATGGCAGCGCTGCAGAAAAAGACAAGACAGGTGCTGGAACTCATATCCTCCTGCCAGGCCTGGGCGGATATGGATGCCTGCATGCAGATTCTTAAATGTGATGAGATGGAGATCCTGGATGCTGTGGATGAACTGAAGGAGCAGGGATTTATAAAAGAACAGCAGGACAGTGAGAAAGTGCGGTTCTTTTTCTGCCATGACAGCATACAGAAGTTTGTACATACAAAAATGTCCCCCTCCAAACGCCGTGTATTCCACAGAAAACTGGCAGAATATATTGAGGGGCTGCCGCTCTATGAAGCCAACAGATACGAGCGTCTGATTTACCACTATACTCTCTGCGGGGACAGGGAGAAGGCGCTGGAGTACAGGATTCGGGCACTGACAGAATATTCTTACAGGTATTATGAGCTGTATCCTCTCTTCCCTGCCGGAGGGAAAAAGGAAGTGCAGATGGATTCCGTGCTGGATTACTGCAGGCAGCTTGAGGAAGAACTTCTGGAGCTGAGCCAGAGAAATCCTCAGAAGGAGTCATATCTGAAGCTGCATGTGAGCCTTATGCAGGCTACAGCCCAATACTGCATTCCTCAGGGATATTACGAGGAGGGGGCACAGTATATTGAAAAGGCCCTGAAGTCCAATGTCCTTGCAGGAGATGACCCGGCAGAAAAGATCAGATGTCTGCGTTTTCTCATATATCAGCAGACCAATTTGTGGAAGGTAGAGCACACGGAAGAGTATCTGGAGGAAAGCCTTGTGCTGGCAAAAAAGAACGGACTGCAGGAGGATTATGCCATAACCTGCCGTCTCTATGGACTCTATCTGTCTATGAAGGGCAGGTTTGAGGAGGGGATGGAGTATCTGGTAAAATCCCTGGAATTTTTTAAGAATGCTCCGCTTAAGTCCAGAATTTATGCGCTGAATATTGCTGCGTGCTATAATTACATGGGCGAAATACGGAGAAAACAGAGGGATTTTGAGGAGGCAAACAGATATTACAGACAGGCGGTTGCCACCTGCGACAGCAACCACTGTCCCTGCAACGCCACGTTCTATTCCAATATGGGGCGCTCCTATCTGGCAATGGGGAAGACGAGACAGAGCGAGGAAGCTCTTTATCAGGCAGACCGTGTGTACGAGGAGTCCTTTACCCTTATCGGGCGTTCCATTACCAAAGGGTATCTGGCGGTTTTGGAGGCAGAAAAGGGAAATAAGGCGGAAGCGGTCCGGTATCTGGAGGAAGCCATGAAGAGCGCGCACCAGTTTGCCTCACCCTATGCGAAAGGGCTTCTGGCACTGACTGAGGCAGAACTGCTGGTACGTTTTCCGGAGGATTTCAGGGATATCCTGACAGAGCCTGTGGAGGTGTACAAAGAGAGGGCAAGACGGTGTCTGGAGGAAATACCGGGGGCCTATGAAATCCGCTGGCTGGAGGATATTTGAAAAATTCGACGAAATTAAGGCAAAAATAGTTGATAATTCACAAAATTTTAATAGTTTCGGCGTCTTCTTCGACGCTTTCTTGACTAACTGTATGGTAAAGTCTATATAAAGATTCGATGTAATAAACAGGAAAAGGAGAAGATGAGAGATGAACAATGCGGAAATCGGAAAAGCAATGGTAATCAAACTGGATCCCGTTCTGC
>ERZ894236.217-NODE-217-length-81400-cov-105.031_pt1 | contig 81400 bp, 70 predicted proteins | sample MGYA00380297_ERZ894236 | MGnify/ENA primary metagenome ERZ894236 (study PRJEB32331, sample SAMN06328420) | human gut metagenome | biome: human gut microbiome; feature: stool | host: Homo sapiens | collected 2014-08-04 ... | reverse complement strand
ACTGCCGGGCGGGTCAGGGACTTTCACCCGTTAGAACGTGCGCCCGCCGGGCGCACCTAAAAGGAGACCACCCGTTTCCACGGGCAGTCTCCTCTCTGATGCGAAAATAGGTTTCCTGTTAATCCGAAGCAGCCATTCAATGTGGCCTTTCAGGCCAGCGCTTTCATTAATATCAGCCAGCTGGACCGTATCAATCGAATTATCGTGGGAAGAGAACTGGATGTGGACTTTTTTCTAATGAGCTTTCTTTGTCCGGTTTCTATTTTCTCCCCGGTCCACATTGGCGTCCCGGTCCACATTCTCTCCCTGGTCCAAATTCTCCGTCCGATCCACAATATAAATCGGCCTGTCCTTCAGCTCCGTAAACAGAATCGCAATATACTCACCGATGATACCGATAATCACAAACATCATGGCAAACATAAAGCAAATCAATACCACAATGGTGGCATAGCCGCTGGGAGCCCCTTTCCTGGTGCAAAGAGTGTATATCATGACAGCGAAGCCCAGCAGGGCTGAGAATATGCCTGCGTAGATTCCAAGCTTCAGGGGCATGTTGGAAAAGCACAGAATTGTATTGACGGAGAACACGAACAGCTTCTTGATGCTGTACTTGCTCTCCCCTGCCACCCGGGCCCCTGCTTCATATTCAATGGCGGTTTTCTTAAAGCCTACGTTCTGCACATAGCCTCTGAGAAAACGCACCTTTTCCCTGTAGCTGCCCTTTAGCACCCGGGCCACATGGCGCGAGACCGCAAAAAAGTCAGAAGCATTTGCCTCAAAGTGTACATCTGAAATCCTGTTGATAAGCCAGTAAAAGCCGGAGGAGGTGATATTTTTCACCAGCCCTGCCGTTCTGTTTCTGGTGCGGACCATGTTGATGACCTGGTATCCTTCCTCAAACTTAGCCAGGATATCCGGTATACACTCCGGGGGATGCTGCAGGTCCGCGTCCATACAGATGATGCCGTCTCCCCTGCTGTAGTCCAGTCCCGCTATCATGGCCGCCTCATGTCCAAAATTCCTGGAAAAACTTATCACCCTGACCCTTGAATCAGATGCGGCCAGCCGGTCCAGTATGTCCTGGCTTCCATCCCTGCTGCCGTCATTGACAAAAAGCAGTTCATAATCCCAGCTGATTTGACCCAACACATTTGTGGTTTCCCTGTAAAATTCTTCCAATGCCTTTTCTTCGTTGTAGACCGATACCACAACTGATAACAACCTGTCCATCTCTTTTGTCTGTTATCCTTTCCTGGGGCATGTTAAAATATGCTGCCAATCTCTCTGTCGTCATACCCCCAGTGCGTGTCTGAACCCCGTTCTGGCACACTCTAATCAAAAATACGGATTTGCTGGCTGGAGTGGGTGGGCACCCGTTTGTCCTCCGGCGGCATTACCATGTAATTTCCATACACCTCTGTCAATATCTGGTGCCATCCCTTTGGTATCATCAGACGGGTATCCTCAAAATCCGCGTCCTCCACCTGGTCGCAGCAGGATTTATCCACGGTCACATACAGGTAATCCGGCTGATAGTTGCTGTAATAGCGCAGGTTCCCCTTGCTGCGCCTGTCCTTGAGGGCAGCGGCCTTCTGCATGGCAAAGATAAGCTTCATGGGCACCAGACGGCCCACGGCTGCCAGCCCTCCCACGAATATCTTGTGAATCAGGCTGTATTTGCCGAAATCCAGCTTATACCTGTGCCCCATGGCCATGCCATACACTGCCTTGTGCAGGAAGCGGGTAAATTCCGCCCCTGCCCTGGAGGCAGGAAGCTTGTCCAGAATGAACAAATCCACCCATATATGGTTCAGCTTTCCCTCATAGTACTGCATTTCCAGGCTGTCCTCATGGCACTTGCTTTTTTTGTAAATGATTCTGGGCGTAAAATCATAAAATGCCCTTCCGCCCCTGTAACTGTCCGGCTCCAGCAGCTCCATGGTATCCGGCAGCTCCCTTGGAGCCACCTTCATGAACGCCTCATACTGGTTCCTGGTAAACGCCACATCCGCGTCATCATCCCAGGGAATGAATCCCTTATGACGTACAGCGCCTATGAGGGTGCCTGCGTCCAGCATGTAGCGGATATTATACTTACGGCAAATCCGGTCTATCTCTTTTAATATGGTCAAGTTAGCCTCATGGACCCGGCTCATATCATAGGTTTCCATCATAATCAGTGCTCCTGCCCTTTATTCTTGCCGTGTTTTTGGCACGGTGCCTAAGCTGTTCCCTCAGAGTACCTATGCGCACCCCACTGCTTCCTTAATAGTCCTGGCCATATAGTCGATCATCTCGTCTGTCATTCCCGGATACACCCCCACCCAGAATGTGTCGGCCATAATGCGGTCAGTGTTGTCAAGGCTGCCCACAATGCGGTATCCCTGGCCCGCTGCCCGCATTTCATCGAAGCAGGGATGCTTTGTCAGATTGCCTGCAAACAGCATTCTGGTCTGCACACCCTTTTTCTCCACATACTGGACAACCTTATCCCGCTCCACGCCTTCCCTGCATGTAATCAGGAAACCGAACCAGCTTGGCCTGGAATGTGGGCAGGCTTCCGGGAGAATCAGCTGATTCTCTGTTCCTTCAAGCCCTGCCTTCAGGCGGTCAAAATTGTGACGGCGCCGCTCCACAAAGGAGGGGAATTTATCCAGCTGGGCGCAGCCTATGGCGGCCTGCATGTCCGTTACCTTCAGGTTATACCCAAGATGGGCATACACGTATTTGTGGTCATACCCCAGAGGAAGCTCACCGAACTGTCTGTCAAACCGGTGTCCGCACATGTTGTCGCGGCCTGAGGGGCATACGCAGTCGCGGCCCCAGTCGCGGAAGGAGCGGATGATTTTATTGAGAAGGGGATTGTCCGTATACACGGCGCCTCCCTCGCCCATGGTCATGTGGTGGGGCGGATAGAAGCTGGAGGTGCCGATGTCACCAATAGTACCTGTAAACCGGGTCACTTCCTTTCCGTCCTCTTCCATGGTATACTGGGTACCCAAAGCGTCGCAATTGTCCTCCACCAGCCACAGGTTATGCTTCTCACAGAATGCCTTCACTGCCCTTAAATCGAAGGGATTTCCAAGGGTATGGGCAATCATCACTGCCTTGGTCTTTTCAGACAGGGCCTCTTCCAGCTTTTCTGCATCAATGTTATACTGCGGGATAGTCACATCCACGAACACCGGCACTGCGCCAAACTGGATGGCAGGGGCCACCGTGGTTGGAAACCCGCAGGCAACCGTGATGATTTCATCCCCCCTCTTCACCCTGCGCTCACCCAGCAAAGGGGAGGTCAGCGTCATAAAGGCCACCAGATTGGCGGAGGAACCGGAGTTCACCAGGGAGCAGAAACGCACTCCCAGATAGCCTGCCAGCTTCTTCTCAAATTCATCGGTGTATCTGCCGGAGGTAAGCCAGAATTCCAGTGAGCTGTCCACCAGGTTTACCATCTCCTTATGGTCATAGACCCTGGAAGCGTAGGGAATGCGGTCTCCCTCCTGAAAGGGTCCCTTTTTATTATGATAGGTGTCGCAGTATTCGGCCACCATGTCCAGAATCTGCTGCCTTGCTTCTGTCTCTGTCTTATGTTCAAATGCCATGTTCATTTCTCCTCTTTACGAAAAAAATTCTGTTATCTGCCGGTCCATAACCTCCAGCATATCCTCACCGTCCAGATAAGCCCTGGACCACTCTACTGTCTTTTGAATGGCTTCCTCCACCCCATATCTGGGGCGCCAGCCAAATACTGACTTTATTCTGGAACAATCCAGCTTCAGGAAATTGGCCTCATGAGGGCCTCCGTCATACTGATTCACCCACTTCACATCCCCGTCCCAGGCCCGGCAGAACATGTCCACCAGGCGTCCTGTGGTCACGCAGTCCTTATCGTCCGGTCCCACGTTATAATATCCCTGGTACCGTCCATCCTCATACTGCCTCATGGCAATGGTAAGATACACGGCAAGCGGCTCCAGCACCAGCTGGTAGGGCCTGGTGGAATGGGGATTCCTTACAATGATATCTTTCCCTGTTGCAGCCGCCCTGATACAGTCAGGTATAATCCTGTCATTGGCAAAATCGCCGCCTCCAATGACATTACCTGCTCTGGAGGTGGAAACAGCACACCGCCCGTCACTGAAAAATGATTTCTGATAGCTGTGGGTAACCAGCTCGGAACAGGACTTACTGTTGGAATAGGGATCGTATCCATCCAGAGGATCGCATTCCCTGTATCCATACTCCCACTCCCGGTTCTCATACACCTTGTCCGTGGTCACATTGAGGAAAGAGCGCACACTGTCCGTCAGTCTGACGCACTCCATCACATTCACTGTCCCCATAACATTTGTCTCATAGGTATACACCGGCTCCTTATAAGAATCCCGGACAATGGGCTGGGCCGCCAGATGAAACACCACCTCCGGCCTCACCCGTTCAAACACATCCTTAAGCCCCTTAAGATTACGGATATCGCCAATTACACTGTCCATAATATCCTCCAGCCCGACAATCTCAAACAAGCTGGGATCCGTGGGAGGTTCAAGGGAATACCCCGTCACCTTGGCCCCGGCGAGTGTCAGTATCCTGCAAAGCCAGGCCCCCTTAAACCCGGTATGCCCCGTCACAAGCACCCTCTTATCTCTATAAAAATCCGTCAATTCCTTCATCTTCATAAAAATATCCTCTCATCCAATTCCAATCATCCTCACAAAAACCATCCGCATTTCCTAACCAATTCCATCAACTCTGCACAGCAACCCTTTCCTCCGGCATTCGAGGAAGCCCAGCATGGTTCCAGGCGTGTTTCCTGCTGAAACCATTTTACACGCCGGCACTTAGACGCGGTCTTTCACGCGTCTTAGTACCGCTGCGTGTAAACCGAGCGAGAGCGTGTTTCATCAGGGAGCACGCCTGGAACCATGCGGACCCCCCGCGAAATCCCCTCTACCAAATCTTCCAGGGCGCCTTACCGGACTGCCACAATCCCTCCAGCTTATTCATCTCACGCTGGGTATCCATGCACTGCCAGAATCCGCCGTGATAGAAGGATTTAAGCTGTCCCTCTGCCGCCAGTTTCTGCATGGGTCCCTGCTCAAACACAGTGGAATCCCCCTCCAGATAATTAAATATCTCAGGGTTCATCACCATGAATCCTCCGTTAATCAAGGCGCCGTCATTATCCTCCTTTTCCCGGAAGGAGAGGACCGTATCATTTTCATCAATATCCAGGACGCCCTTCATCTGGCCAATATTGACTGTTGTGATGGTAGCTGTCCTGCCGTGGGATTTATGGAAACGCACCAGTTCATCCAAATCCACCGTTGACACGCCGTCCCCATAGGTCAGCATAAAGGGTTCATCCCCCACAAAAGGCTGGATACGCTTTACACGCCCGCCTGTCATGGTGTTGAGTCCGGTATCCACCAATGTCACCTTCCAGGGCTCGGAATAGTTATTGTGGACTTCCATCTTATTATTGGCCAGATCAAATGTCACATCCGAGGTGTGAAGGAAATAGTCTGCGAAAAATTCCTTCACCACATACTGCTTATAGCCCAGACAGATAATGAAGTCGTGGAATCCGAATTCCGAATAATACTTCATGATATGCCACAATATGGGTTTTCCCCCAATTTCTATCATCGGCTTTGGCTTCAGATGGCTCTCCTCACTGATTCTGGTGCCAAGTCCTCCTGCTAATATTACTACCTTCATCTCTGTCCTCCATTGTATTTCCGGCACATTGTATTCCAGCCGCATTCTATTCCACCGCATTCTATGCTGATGAGTTCTATGCTGACGCATTCCATCCTGCCTGTATTCCATCCTGCCCGCAGCCTATTCCCGGAACACATTCAGCTTATTCTCTTCCAGTATCCGGAACGCGCTCTGTATCTTATCCAGTCCTTTGCGGTATTCAAACTCTGTCTCCAGTTCTTCTCCCCTGTCCTGCAGTTCTTCCCGGCTCATTCCGGGAACCTCCAGGGCTAGCCGGACCTTTCTCTCAAAGCTTTCCTCCCTGCTGGGCGCTTTCTGGATCTCACGATAAGTAGTATAACCATTTCCCATGAGGATTGCAAGGCAGAATAGAGCCATGAGCCACCGGTATCCTCTGTTTGTCCTCTCCCTCAGCTGCCGCACCAGGGCAAAGGTAAGTATAATTCCCAGTATTCCCACCTGGAACTGCAGGGCATAGCGGGAACTAAGGGCATAGTTTTCCTTCTCAAATATATACCTGGAAATGAAAATGATTACATGGTTCATCCCGCCTCCTGCCAGAAGCATCAGGGGCATAATGGTCCTCTCATACAGGCGGAGCCGGAAATTAAGCCACAAGGCCAGCAGATAGCCGAAGACCACAAACAGGCCCAGAACATAACACATCCTGTTGCTGAGAAGGCCGTTTACCATGAAACGTTCCAGTTCCTCCCCTCCCACCAGAACTCCCGCAAAGGACTTTAACAGAAAACGGACCGGGAATGTGGGATTTTCAACCAGTATGATGCCCAGGGAACGTCCCGTGGCTCCCGCGTGTTCCTCCACTGCCATGGAATTGCTCAGCATGTACAGAAAAAGGGGAAGCAGGGCGCAGGCCATATAAGCCAGATACCGCGTATCCCAGGAACCCTGCCCCTTTTTACCCGGGCGGCCCTTACTCTTCCTCCGGTCCATCACCATGCAGAATCCATAGGAAAGCAGCAGCGTGGCGGCGTACACCGCACAATATGGGCCGGCAGTACCCAGTATAATAAGCCACGGCAGTACCAGCAGCTTTAACCGGTCGCGCTTTTTCTCCTCCCCTGCCCACACCCGGTCCAGGACCAGCTCATGGTAGTAGAAGCAGGCAAAGGCAAAGAAATGGGACCACCCGCTTCCATTGGTAAGCATTTCCCATTTATTCAGGCTGAACATCACTGCCATCAGCAGCGCAAACCAGAGGCATCCGATCTTCCTGCTCCTGCAATAGGCGGCAAATACCCAGCCGGCCAGCCCCAGGCTCACCACTCCCAGAACACGTTCCAGGGTTATGGAAAAACCGAAGAACTCCACATTGACAATCCGGCAGAGATAATTGATTGGGATGCGTGTCAGAACATCCGGAACAAAAAACTTTTCCGGATTCCATACATCCGGCAGGTAGCTGTTCACCAGCCGGATGTAGTCTGAGTACACCACGTCGCAGGTGGCGCTCCTCACGTACCAAAGACAGAATAAGATGCCTGCAAGCGGAAGAAGCCAATATATGATTTTCCTGTTTCGTTCTGCGTTCATGGTTATCCTGCTCCTTTCTCATTCCTTATGTCTTTCCCGGAAAACGGTTCTTACCTGACCGTCAGATGCACAATCGCTGCCAGCCGGTCCTCTCCCCTCTGTTCCTGGGCGTTCTGCATAAAGAAATTATACTCAAAGGTCAGGTGCACCATCTGCCATGGCTCGGCCTGAATCGTTGTATCTACAACATTGGACCGTACCGGCAGATAACGTGGTTCCTCCTTATCCTCTGTAATCCTGACTGCCTCCCCGCCGCTCATAATTCCCGGATATACCACCTCCAGGTCAATCACGCCTGTCTCACCGGCCATGACAGTCAGGCTGGCATGTTCATCCATCCAGCCGTCGCTGTAGTAGCCATAATCCACCTGGAGCTTCATTTCCCTTACAATTTCCGTGATATCCTGGAAACCTTCATGGTCCGGGTCTTCCCGCAGAACCAGCATCCTGTCATCCACCAGACCGATATCCCGGATATCTTCTATGAACTCCACCCTGGTGCCTTCTGCTGTCCGGTCCCTGTCAAATACCTTGAAGAAGGTTCTGGCCGTGAAATCGCTCATCTCATAGCTGTCGCCTATGATGTAAATGGTCTTGCCGAATATATCGTCTCCATATCTTCCATAGGTCTCCTCAGCCAGTGAATTATACCGCAGCTGATTGGGCCAGAAATACAGCTTGGGATAGTCCGCCCGGTAATACAGCTCCGCCGGGAGCATGAATACCACATAGCAGGCAAAGGCGGCTCCCCAGGGCCAAAGCCGTTTCAGGTACAGCTCCGGCTTCACCCCCTCTGTCAGTTCACCATACATATAAGCCAGAAATAAAAGGGCGGATACCAGGGATACATACACCCAGCGCATCTCCACCCGTATGGTAACGCTGGAGGACGCAATACACAGCCCGGTAAACAGAATGAACAGAGTGCTGTTCTTCAGCATCTGAACACGGTAATCCTTCCTCTTCTCCCTTACCAGCTTCACCACGTATGCCAGAACGATGACCGCAATGGCCGCATCTGCCAGGAGCACCAGCACCTTTATGGCCAGAGGACTCTGCCCCCATGGGCATCCATTGAGATGTTCCGGCCCTGCATTGATGCCGAACACATAGGCAATCTGGCTCAGCGCGTATTTGAAGGTGTCCGCCAGGCTGAAGGTATCTGCCACCTGGGTTCCCCCTGTGCCTGCCGGCAGAATACTCCCTATAGTAAAGGCGCGTATGATTTGGACCAGAAGGAAGGATAACAGGGCGGCTCCCCATTCCCACAGCTTTCTGCTCTTCTTAAACAGCAGAACCAGAAGAAGCAGAGGAAACAGGGCCATATAGCGTTCATGTACAAAGCATACCCCAAAGTAGAGCACACAAGAAAGGCAGAAGTATACCTGGCTGTTCTTCTCATTGAGATACCGGAACAAATACCAGAGAATCATAACAGCCATCCACAGGGCCATGGTCTCCATAAGCCCCAGCACCTGTCCAATCTGGTAATATGCCATGCGGCTGATTAAGAACATGGAGCCGCATAAGAAACCGATTCCCTTTGCCCTGGACAGCCTGCGGCCGATGAAATATATGCTCCAGGACACGGCTGCATTCAGCAGGATGTTAAAGGGCACGAACCATCCCACATGGTTCCTGACCACTGCCATCTCCAGCCAGGCGGCCAGATAATACAGAAAGCGGAACCGGGTGCTGCCCACCGGAAACACATACTGAAGGAAACTCTGCTCACCGTAACAGGACCAGAAGTACAGGTCGTCCATGTATAAGCCCTTTATTTCGATTCCTCTGTTGACCCACACTGCCACGGCAAGCAGAATACCCATGAATATTACATGGTCCTTCCACTCATATTGCTTTTCCATCCTGGAGAACCCAATCCTGGTTCTCGTGCTCTCTTTTGCCTCCAATGCAAGCGCCTCCTTCTGGCTGTCAATTAAGTTCCGTCATGCTGTAGTTTTCCCTGAACTCCTCCAGGGCCTGCTCGGAATCATCCGGCGGTCCGGCGTCAAGAGTAACCCTGGCCGTCATATTACCCCATTCATAGTGTATATCAGAAAGGCTTCCCTCCGCAATCATATCCTCAATCATCTGCAGGGCCCTGTCCTGTCCTGCCAGGTATCCGGCTTCCACGAAGAAATACTCCGTACCGGCATATCTTAGAAACTCCTCAAAGTATGCCAGCCGCTTTACCAGGTACACATTTCCTCCGCTTCCGGTCACATCGTAGTAACTCTGGACGCTGCAGGGCAAATCAAGGACCCTGGGATGCTTTCCAAATGCCAGGACACGGCTCCTGGGTGTAAACATACAGGAAAGGGTAAGATTGCCCTCCTTGGCCCTCCTGTCAAGCATTTCCCTGCGATGGTCGTAATAGCCCATATGACGCAGGCTCACAGGCGTAAAGCCCGGCACTCCGGCCCAGCCCGTGGTACAGGTCACCGCTGTATTCACAACAAAAAATAAAACCAGCACCAGCGATACGGACCGCCTGACCGCGGGTCCCCAGTTCTGCCTGCATCCCATTCTCAGCGCGCTGATAACCAGAACGGCATAAAACAGGATGAAATAATTCCCGTCCACCTGATACAGCGTGTAAATACTCGCCAGGGAACCAAGGGCCAGAACCGGAATCAGAATACAGTCAAAGACATTCAGGAAATATTGGGGGCCGTAGGTTAGGTCCGCTCCGTCTGCCCATCCCCCTTCGCCACGTCTCCTCCTCCCCGCCTTCCATGAAACGGCAAGCCAGATGACAAGAAAAACCGTCACAATTCCGGTTCCCCATGCAATGATTACATGGGCCATATCCTCTGATACAGGAGCAAACAGGATTCCCTGCACCCGTGACCACAGCCGCGATATTTTTTCTCCCGCAGTCAGGGCGGATGGATCTCCAATCACATGGCTAAAGGTATAGGGATATTTCACCCTGCATCCTGCCTTCTCGAAAAATCCGGCAAATATGGATGTAACAGGCACGCCGGTGAGAAGCCATGTGCGGTACCACAATCCGGCTACGGCTGCCCCCGGTATCAGAAGGAGCCGCCAGCCTCTCCTGCCGCCAACGCTTAAACGGCGGGTAAGAAACAGACACACAAGGGCCACTCCGCCCAGAGCCGTTGAAAACACCAGGGCCGTGGGCTTATACACCAGAGTCAGCAGGTAGGTGCTGACAGCCATGAGAAGCCAGGGTATATTTTCGGCCGGACCGGATTTCTTCCCCTGTCTCCCATCACAAAGTGCGAAGCAGATAAAGTCATATATGATGAGCTGGTGCAGCAGCGTAATGCTATCGCTTTTTGCCGTGGCAGCCATATTCATGATTCCCGGAATGGCGGCAAGTATGGCAGCTGCCCATATTCCTTTTACCCGGCCGCAGTATCTTCCCACTATATGGGCTGCCAGAAGAAGAATCCCCATGGTACACCACAGAGAAAAGGCCAGGACAAATCCATAGGTAGGGGTCCCGCTCAGAGGGAGCACCAGGACTTCCAGGCCTTTGCTGTAGGTATATACCAAGTTAATCATGCCCAGATTCTCGTAAATTCCCTTTCCGTTATCCAGAACATAGGCGGAGCGCAGGCCATAGTGGAGTGAATCGTAGTCCAGTTCAATGTTCATGCGGCCTGCCTGAATCAGAACCATGGTGATAATAAAGGCAATTAAGGCGGCCTGTGCCATGCTTTGCTTTCTGCCCTCATCCGCATTTTTCTTCACAGCATTCAGCCATGAAGCGGACAAAACCTGCTTATTTCTGCGTCCCCAAAGAATTTCCAGGACCACGGCCATCAGGGCCATGACTGCCGCCAATCCCCTCCACAGCATCAGCCCGCCGTGTCCCGTAAGGGATACAAGGCACACCAGAACCATCCACAGGGCGCTTCCCAGCACAAGGGACATGGATGTCTGCTGCAAAAAGGGTATTGGTGCGGACAGCCGTTTCACTTCTAAGAACAGCCGGAGAAGCTGTCTCCCTGCCAGTATCAGAACCGCCATATACATGCCGGATACCGCCAGAGGCAGGAAAATACGGTGGCACCATGTAAACAGGATGATTCCCGCTGCCAGCCCCAGCGCCCTGACACCCATGCCAGGACCCGGTCCGGACTTATTTCCCCGCCCCCCGGCCAGACAGAACAGGTTCCAGAAAAACACAAGGACCACCTCTGCCATCATAAGAAGGGTCGGTGTATTCCGAAGCACCGGCCCCAATGGGCCCCAGAGCAGCACCCCGAACACCGTTAAGGCCAGGACAGCCATCCCTGCCGCCCCTATGATGATTGCAAGTATCTTATCGTTTTTACCAGTTTCCATGCAACAAATCCTTATCCCTGCATTTCTCATTCTTATTCGTAACAGTTTGGACATCCGATGTGAACTGCTACTCATATTCTCCATAAGCCTTCTTATAAAAGCCCATGATGATGTCCGCCACCGGCTCCGGCCAGAAACGGCAGAACATTTCCCGCTCCTCCTCAAACCGGCGGTTATCCCTGATAAATGCCTTTGTGGTGGCATCCTCATGGACCCGGTAATAGAGAAGGGGCCGCTCATCGCAGATAAAACGTCCCGGTTCCTCTGCCAGCCTCACAAGGTTGTCCCAGTCCAGGGCAAAGCTGTACTCTGAACGTACAAACGGTTCACCCAGCATCGCCTTGTGATAGGTGGTAGCGGGACAGCATATGGGATTGCCAAGGACAAAGGCCAGCTTCTTTACCCAGGCCCTGTCGTTCATCTCCGGAAACCGCAGGGGCACCCTCAGAATCCTCTTAATCCAGAGCATGGCATCCCCGGTTATGAGCTTTCCCTGTTTCACAATCACATAATCCGTGGTAAAAACCGTCATGTCCGGATATCTCTTATGGGCTGCAAAGAGCCTTGCACTATAATCACGGTGGTACATGTCATCCTGGTGCGCAATGGTAACCATTTCGCCCTCCGCCATGGAATAAGCAAAATTCCAGTCATCCTTTATACCGCTCTCCCCCTGACGCACGTATACCTGCAGGCCGTATTTCCAGGCCAGCCGGTCAATATAGCTGCTGGGAGTGGACGTGCAGATGATAATAGGGGACGGGACGGTCTGGGCCTTAAGAGAGCGGATGCACTGCTCCAGATAAGGTGAGTCCTTATAGGCGCATATGGCAAATACATGCTTATACCTCATAAAAATGTTCCTCCAGCATCAGGCACAGGGCATGATAAATGGGAAGGTGCAGCTCCTGGATTTTAAATGTCTCATCAGAAGGCACCACAATGGAGCAGTCACAGGCTTCCGCCATCTTCCCGCCGTCCCTGCCGGTAAGGCCGATGGTTTTAATGCCGGATGCCTTTGCCACAGCCACGGCATACATCACATTCTCAGCATTGCCCGAGGTGGAAATGCCGATAAATACATCTCCCTTTTTCCCATAGCCGTATAGCTGCTGCGCATAAATCATTTCCCCGTTTACATCATTAAGGAACGCGGTGGACAATCCCGCATGACCGGTAAGGGCAATTGCGGGAAGGCCTCCCTGTAAGCAGGATGCCAGCTCTCCTCCCCGCTTTTCGTCTGCTTCCTTAAGCGCAGCCGCAAATTCGCCGGACACCGGGCGGCGTTTTACAAATCCCTTCATCAGTTCACCCACGATGTGCTCGCTGTCCGCGCAGCTACCGCCATTTCCCGCTATCATTACCTTGCCGCCGCCTGCGTAACAATCCCGCAGTATTTCATACGCGGCCAGCACATCGCCCTTCACTGCCTCCAGAACCGGATACCGGCTGGTCAGTTCCTCCAGATATTCCATCTCTCTCATCCTTAGTCTGCCTTTCCTTTCTCAATAATCCACTGTGCTGCTTTTACAAGGTCCTCCGCATAGTAATCATATACCGGCGTTATCCCTTTCTCCTTCTCCTGGCCGCGTATCCCGCTTCCATAACCGGTTCCCACCAATATGGTGGTGAGGCCGTAGTTATTCCCGGCCTCCACATCCAGCAGCTTATCTCCTATCATAAAGGAATGGGGCTTATCCACTTCAAACCGCTGTCCGGCCGCTTCAAACATGCCGGTCCCCGGCTTGCGGCAGCTGCACTCCTTCTTATATGGGCCGATTCCGTGCTCCGGATGATGGGGACAGTAGTAAAATGCGTCAATGGACGCCCCCTGGCCCTCCAGGATATGGTTCATATAAACATGAAGGTTCTTCACGTCCTCCTCACCATAATACCCTCTGGCCACTCCTGCCTGATTGGTAACCACCACCAGACGGTACCCTGCCTCCCTAAGCATCCGCAGCGCCTCCGGCACTCCCGGAAGGAGCTTAAGATCCGAAGTCCTGTGAAGGTAGTGGACTTCCTCGTTCAGAGTCCCATCCCGGTCCAAAAAAACAACTCGCTCCATTGCATAACCATCCTGTATGTTATATTCCTTGTTTCAATCCACGCCCGGAATTTAACATTAAATGTTAAACCTGTACTCGCCATTAGGCATATGGACCTTCACCTGGTCATACTGCCATCTGGATTCATCCGCCACCCAGCTCTGGGCGCCGCGCAGTTCAAAATTCCAATCCGCCAGCTGTCCGCCTGCCTGCTCCATGCGGGCAGCCACCTTGTGGCGCACATTGTAAGGGCAGTACATGAGAAGGTACCCGCCTCCGCCTGCTCCCAGAAGCTTGCCTCCCAGGGCGCCTGCCTTCAGGGCCTCATCATACAGCTGGTCAATCTGGGGATTTGTTATCTTGCTGCTCATGCGCTTCTTGCTCTGCCAGCCATAGTCCAGAAGCTTGCCGAAGCTGTGGAGATTTCCCTTTAGCAGCTCATCCTTCAGGGCATAGGCCAGGGCCTTCACCTCACACATGGCCTCAAAGGCATCCTTTTTCTCATAGTTTAGCACCTGGTCCTTGATGATATTGGCAGAGACATGGATTTTTCCAGTATAACAGAGAAGGAGATTATACTGGAGCTCGTGTATGATGTCCTTTTTAATGCGCAGAGGATTTACCACCACATTGTTGCGTCCGTGGAATTCAATAAAATTGAATCCTCCAAAGGCAGCCGCATACTGGTCCTGGTATCCTCCCTCAATCTTTAAATCCAGGCGCTCCACCTGATAAGCCAGGTCCGCCAGGGCATAGGCATCCATCATCACACCCTTCCAGCGGGCCATGGCAGTAAGCATGGCCACCATGACGGTGGACGAGGTTCCAAGGCCGGAGCCGGGAGGCGCGTCGCACTGAAGGTACACTTCGCAGCCCTGGTCAATGCCCATGGCATTAAGGGCCGCTGTCACCAAGTCCAGTTTTCCGTCATACACGTAGTTTTCGCTGGTATTATATTTCACTGTCATATCAAAGTCCAGGGAATGAACCACAATCTGGTCGTCCTCCCTGGGCACAATGGAACAGTAGGCATATTTATTGATGGTGCTGCCGATGATGGCCCCTCCCTGCTCCTCGCAGAATGGTGCCACATCCGTACCGCCGCCTCCAAAGCTGACCCTTAAAGGCGCCCTTCCTCTGATTACCATATGTGTCTCCTCTCTCTGTCTTATGTTTATCTTCCGGAATGAATGTAACAGTTCAGACGGCGCATCTTCCTGTAGTAAAAACCGCATGTCAAATGACCGCTTTATTCCTTACATCCTCCTGAAACCGGAAATACGCCTCCGGAATACCAATGTCAATAAAATACCCATCATTGACAAAGCCCCCCAGACGCCTTCCCTCTGACAGCCACTTAGGTATCATGTCATTTTCCAGTGACACCTTTCCCTCTGGTATTTCATCCATCAGCCGCTGTTTCATAAGGTAAATGCCTCCGTTGATAGTCCCTTCCCCGGCATCCTCTGTCTTTTCATTAAACCCGGTCAGGAATCCATCCCGGTCCAAAATTGCCTGACCATACCGCGAAACATCAGGCACACTGCGCAGTACCAGAGCCATATCCAGATTCTGGCTGTCCTGCTGTCTCAGGAGCCGGGTATAGTCAATCTGGTAAAATGTATCCGCATTCAGCACATAAAAACGATCCTCTGTAATAAACCTGCCCGCATTCTTTATAGCCCCGGCCGTACCCAGCAGCGTCTCCTCATAAGCATAATCAGCATGAAACCCAAAAGCAGTCCCGTCGCCGAAATGCTCCTCCACCATAGTCCCCTTATATCCCACAGCAAAGACAATATCCGTAATCCCATGGCGGACCAGCTCACGGGTCACATATTCCATAAAAGGCTTCCCTTCAATCAACGCCATTGGCTTGGGCCGGTCGCTCACCACACTGCGAAGCCTGGTCCCCAGACCGCCGGCCAACAAAATAGCCTGCATTCAACATTTCCTCCTATACTATCAGCCTTGAACGTGGTTCAAAAATCAATCCAGCCATCTTCTCTTAGGAATCTCCCAGGTCCTGCCCGGTACTTCATAGGACAAAGTACGCTTAGGACTTCTCCCCCGGCGGACATCGTTATACCTTAATTTTGCCAGCACACCAGCGCAGCCAGCGTGCCTGGACAAAAGCAATCCCATTTGAGACGTCGGTGTTTAGGCGCGGTCTTTTCGCGCCTTATGCACCGCTACGTCGAAACTGAGCGGGAGCGCGGTTGCGTTGTCCAGGCATGCTGGCTGTGCGGCGCCCCACGCGACCCTAAGGAATCAACGAAAGTCCCCCTCCACCGCCTTCCAGGCCCCTTCCAGACTATAGTGCTTCTTTATATAATCCTGGGTCCTGTGGCATAGCTGGTTTAAACGTTCATTGTCCTGATATAATTCCACGGTCTTTCTGGCAAAAGGCTCCGCCTGGTCCTCTATTTCCAGCACTGTGTCCGCAAAGGGAATTCCCTCTGCCCCTGTGGATGTGGTCACAATGGGCGCTCCGTTGTATATGGCTTCCACTACCTTGCCCTTCACGCCGGCCCCGTATCTCAACGGCACCACCACTATCCTGCACTGGCCGTAGAGCTGCGCCAGCTCCTCCTCGCTTACAAAACCTCTGATGATGATTCCGCTCTCCGGCTCCTCCAGGGCCTTGATTTCATCTGTCACCTTGGAGCCTACCACATAGAATTTCACATCCGGCAGTTCCCTGCGTATAAGCGGGAATATTTCTCTGGCAAACCACAGCACCGCATCCGCATTGGGCGGATGGGCGAACCCCCCTACAAACAGCAGTCCTTCTCTCTTTGCAAAGTCATCCTGTATGTTATCCAGGAAGGTGTCATAGACATACGCCGTAATGGCCTTTGCGGGAATGCTTCCGTCGATGGCGTGTATGGCGTTGATCTCCACATAGGAGGGATAATAGGAAACAGCCGCCTTATGCATCATGGTCAGCTCCACGGATTTCCAGTAATCCGCCTCCCTCTTGATGTTGATATCGCCGGTAAGCTCATATTCCCTTCCCAGACGAAGGAAGTGCAGGTCGTGTCCATAGTAAATCACCTTCATCTTGGTGTAATCTTTTATAAAGTCCACATACTTGGTGGCAATATGGGGACGGTTCAGGTATGCAAATGATATCTCGTCTCCATTTGTCTTTAACCAGTCCCATATGCCTGCTGCGTATGTGTCTCCGTAGAGCACCTCGATTCCCATTTGCAGAAGGGTGGTGGTATAGGGCTCCTCATGAAGGAAATTATCTCCCAGGAACTTCACCACATAACCCTTTTTCAGAAACATCTTCAGGTACTGGTAGGTTGTCTTGGAACCCGCGTCCCTGTCAAAGGTGGGCACATAGTGGTCCACTACCAGAATGATTTTCTTTCCCTGGCTGCGCTCCCTGGCCCTGAATGGATTGGGATTTCCGGTGTTGACACACTGCTTTTTGAATTCCTCGGCCCATTTTTCCTTTAACTTTTCACTGTTCTCCACCTGGTAGCGTTTCAGGCCTGTTCCGTTTACATCCGTACCGTTGGAAACGCCCTCAAAGTGGATCACCTTGGAGAGAGGCTGGTAGACAACCCTGTATCCGGCCTTTCTCACCTCAAAAGCCAGGTCCGAATCCTCGCAGTAAGCCGGGGCAAACCGCTCGTCAAATCCGCCAATCCGCTTCCACAGGGCCGTGCTCAGGAGGATGGCTGCTCCTGATATATAGTCTACATCCTTTACATAATTGTATTCTGCCTTATCCGGATCGTCCAGACGGCCGTAGTTCCAGCCGGAACCGTCACTCCAGATAATGCCTCCTGCTTCCTGAAGGCGTCCGTCCGGGTACACCAGCTTGGATCCAACCATACCAATGGTGGAATCGGACTCAATCAGGTTCACCAGGGAAGAAAGCCAGCCTTCTGTCACCTTGGTGTCATTGTTGAGAAACATGATGTATTTTCCCCTGGCAGCCTTTGCTGCCTGGTTGCAGTTGCGCAGGAAACCCTGGTTTGTCTCATTTCTGCGGATTACAAGTCCATCCACATACCGGCCCAGCTCTGCCGTTGCATCGGTTGACACGTCGTCGGCAATGATGACCTCGTAGGTGACATCCTTTGTAAACTCCAGGATGGACTGGAGACATGCATAGGTATAGTGGACCTGATTATAACAGGGAATCACGATGGAAACCATTGGTCCGTCCCATGTTCCCGCGCCGCTCCCCGCGTCCATATATCCACCCTTGCCCGGCACCTGGGGAAATACCAGCCTGCCGTATTTAAGATATTCCTCACCAATCTTAAAATCGCCGTCTATCTGGTTGCGTCCCTCTTTGGTAGCGTACAGCCTGCCGTAACGCACCGGGTGCTTCACTGTATTACAACAGTAGTTGAGTACCTTGCGTTTGCGCGTGCCCCTTGGAAATGCCTTGTTGACCTGGGCTCCCAGCCTGCGCCGGGCCTTGAACACAAGGGCTTCATGCCCGTTGAGATAGGTTGCCAGCTTGCCCAGCTCGTCGATTTCATGGCGCAGGTCCTTAATCATTACTTCCAGATTTGCCACATGGTTATTGGTAAGGCGCTGTACCTCCTGCTCTTTGCGAATCTGAAGGTTCTTTTCCTCCACCTCTGCCTGAAGCTGGCTGATACGGTCCTTTGCCTGTGAGAGGGCCTGGTCCGTCTCCTTAAGCTCAGCCAGGGTCGTAATTTTCTGCCGGTAATTCACCAGGTATCCCTGGACAGCGTCACCGTGGACATAGGACTGGAAGGCGTCCTCCATGGATGCGTACACAGATGCCATCTCATTTCCTATGCCAAACTCCTGTAAAAATTCCTCCAGGTCAGTATATGACATCAAGCCCTGGTATTTATAATAGAAATAAGCCAGATTGCGGTACTGTACAAAACGGGCAGGAACCGGGAAATCAAAGACCCACTCGTAATCCAGACAGTATAGCTGCTCATCCCCGTCCGTTTCTGTAATCATCAGATTCTCAAAGAGCCCGTCAATGTTGCTTACTTTATAAGAAAAATCATCAAAATCCGGAACCGGCCCAAAGGTCCGGGTAAACTCCGGCGTCACGGAAAACGGAACAATCTGGTCCTCCGCCACATCATAGAGAAACTGAAGCGCTGCCTTAATGTCCTCCACAGGCGCCCTGCCGTCTCTGATACCCTGGCCCAGACGTTCTGCCAGAGTGATACCTTTCAGGAAACAGAACTCCACCTTACTGCCGTCCCCGGATATCTCCGGCTCCAGGATTCTGACTCTGGGATTGAGTTGCCTTAACTGCCGGCATTTTTTTCTCAGGGAAAGGATGTGGAAGCTTCCCGCACCGTCCAGAGCAGCCTTCTCCACCCGGCGCTCTCCGTTCAGTTCCCGTATGCTGGTACGAATCCGGAATTCCTCTTTTCTGGTACGGTTATACTTCGCGAAAATGGTTTTCTCCTGTCCGCCGCCCTTAGAGGCAATAATCAGGAAGGAATTGGCAAACCGGCCAAAGTCATTTTCCTCAATCAGACGGTCATACACTTCCCCTTCATTGAGGCAGGCATACCGCGGACTTTCATAGGACACAGACGGGCTGGTGATTTCTCCCTTTCCCGGCAGATACCGGTCTGAGTAAAGTGATATGGGCATTCTGTGGTCGGGCACCGGATAATAGAAATCCGCCCGGGTGAGTCCTGCCCCCTGGCAGGCTTCCTCCGCCTGTTTTCTGGTACAGAAGCCTTCCTCATGGTTTCCCCCTGCCAGGTACCTGAGTCCCAATGCATTTTCACACGCAATTACCAGACGGCCTTCCTGTTTCAGAAAGGAGGCGCCGAAGGTAACTGCATCCCGTATTTCCTGCCCTTCCCTGAGTCCGCCGATAACCACAAGGTCAAATGACGGCTCCGGCTGTCCTGCCTGCGTCCCCGTCTTAAAGCCATATGTGATATTGCTGTAAGCCTTGTTGCGCTCCTGATTTACAGCCAGGTTTTCATCCGCTTCGTCCATGACCGTCACATGAGCGCACCTGGAGGCCAGCAGTCCTGTCAGAACGCCATAGCCTGAGCCAATCTGAAGCACTTCCCCGCAGCCCGTATAATCAAGCCATTCCAGTAGATTTTCCCTTATGTCAGACAGCGCGTGGAGCACCTCCGGCCTGGACTGATTGTCCAGGGCCTTCCTGATACCCTCAGGACCGCTTCCATATTGTCTGAATAAATCTAATATTTCATAACTGATATCCTTCATGGAAAGTTATAATCCTCCGTTCACAGTTGGGCGCGCATTACCGGCCTGGGTATTCCCGGCCTCCACCTTCTCGGCCTTTACCTGGGACTCCATATCATACACCCCAACCGTATTTTTATTGGAAATAACCGTAATATTGGTCACGTTGTACAGGCGGTGGTACACCACATGCTCACCCTGCTCAAATCCGGTACAGCTCATGCTCAGCAGATACTCCCCGCCCTGGAGTGTCATTTTCTGGGTGAATTCCACCACATACTCATCCCCGCGCTTCACAGGCTGGATGTCGGCGCCTTCAAACATGGTGTTGGTGCCAGTAAGCTCCGTACCCTTTTTATCCTTTATAGTATAGGTAAAAATAGGGGACTGTATCTCTGTATTGAAATGAATCCGTTCTTTTATGGTAAACATCTCACCTTTTAACAAAAGGTTGGTGATATTTCCCCTCTCGTCAAAAAGACCTAGGTCCACAATCTCAGCCCGGCCGTCCCCGTATTCTGTACGGTCATAATTAATGGTCAGCTGGTCCTTCATGAGACGGCTTCTCTCTAATCCCATACCGCCGGAAAAATCAGACATCTCCACATCGCCGGATTTTGTTCCTGCTCCTGCCTGGCTCCGGGCAGTTTCCTTTCCTTCCGCTCCTGCTCCGGTATGTTGCCCATTACCGGTATATTCCGGAGCATTACCGGTATGTTCCGGACCATTACCGGTATCTTCCTGCCCGCTTCCCCCTGACAAGCTCTCCTTCTGCTGTCTTTCCCGCTCTAATTCCGCCTTTAAGGAGTCCAGCTGTCCGGCCAGAATCTTCTTATACATATCCACCACGCGGCCGGCAGGGCCTTCTGCGATGAATTCTCCCTTATTCAGCAGCACCACCCGGTCACAGTATTTAATAATGCTTCCCATATCATGGGTCACCATGAGGATGGTGGTCCCCTTCTGGCGGATTTCCTCCATCCTGCGGTAACATTTTGACTGGAAAAACACATCGCCAACGGAAAGAGCCTCGTCTACAATGAGGATTTCCGGGTCTACATTGATGGCCAACGCAAAAGCCAGCCGTACAAACATACCGCTGGAATAAGTCTTTACCGGCTGATACACGAAATCCCCGATTTCCGCAAATTCCAGAATGTCCTGAAGCTTGGCGTCCATCTCCTTTTTCGTGTAGCCCATCATGGTGCCGTTCATATATATATTTTCAATGCCTGTATAATCCATATTGAATCCGGCCCCCAGCTCTAAAAGAGCCGATATCTTGCCGTCCACCTTTACCTCCCCGGTGGTGGGGGTAAGGACCCCGGTAATGATTTTTAATATGGTGGATTTGCCGGAACCGTTGGTGCCGATGATTCCCACCGTCTCCCCCTTCCTTACCCTGAAGGAAAGCTGGTTCAGCGCGTAAAAATCCCGGTGGTAATTCTTATGGGAAATACTCATGGATTCCTTCAGACGGTCAATGGGTTTCTCATATAATCTAAATACCTTGGTCACGTCCGCAACGTCTATGGCATATTTATTGTCCTGTTCTTTCACTGACATAGCATTCTCCATCTCTATGCATACTTCTCCACTTTAGGCATAAGTATAGCATAGAATGCAGGATTTTTATACCTTAAACCAAATTTTTCAAAAAAAGTTAAGAATCCCCTTGACATATATAACTGTGTATACTATAGTTACAGTATTAACTGTTCAATTTTTGGTTACAGAAAAGGAAGCCCAAGGAACTTCCTGACACAGATGAAACAGTAAAGGAAAATTAATTTATATTAGAGCAACTTAACATTACAAGCTTATATATAAGATTAAAGAATGAATGTTCGGTGATTTTTATCACATAACACAAGTACAAAATGTGGTATCCTATAATCAATAGAGCAAATCACAAAAAAGAGAAAACCTGGAGGTAATAACTATGGAATTGAAACATTTGAACAAGGATGAATTTGAGCAGGCTGTAAACGCTGATGACGAGCTGGTGGTTGTGGATTTCTTTGCAACCTGGTGCGGCCCCTGTAAGATGCTGGGTCCTGTCATAGAACGGGCGGCGGACAAATTTTCAGACGTACATTTTTATAAAGTAGATATTGATGAGGAGATGGACCTGGCAGCCCGCTTCCAGGTAATGAGTGTTCCCACCCTTATCTACTTCAAGCGCGGCGAGGTATTATCCAAATCAATCGGTCTGGTTTCACCATCAGATATTGATAAGGAAATCAGCAAGTTAAAATAATAAGCCACCGCACATTTTTGCATTCCTTTTTGGCAGGCCGGTTCCTCAATTGGATCCGGCCTGTGTTTTATCCCTGTTCCTTTAACTTCCCTGCCCCGCTGTTTTCATCTTCCCCCAGCCATGACCAGGATTTATATATATTGTGATATATCATCAGTACCTTTGTCCGGCCGGGATTGACAGCCATCTCATCCACAAAGGCCCTGATCTCCTGATCCTGGCAGCCAGCGTAGAAGCAGTCAAGGAATCTGGGGATCATACACTCCTTCACCATCTGGGGATCCAAAGCCCTTAAAGCATCCAAAAGAGGCTTTGCAACCTTTTTCTTTACATCAAACAGCAGGTTTGCATTGCGGTTCTGGGCTTCCTTGCGGCCGTCCGGATATCCCATCCCTTTGGGGGAGCCGAATGCCTTTACAAAGATATTGTTTAAATTGATCTCAGCCCCCCAGCCAAAGCCCTTTGCAAATGGAATGGCAAGCGCGTTTCCGTTATTGATCTGCAAAAACAGGTAGGCGTCCGTGGGTTCAATACAGTAGCCGCAGACAACGCCGGGATACATGTTTAATGACATCAGCGCTCCCTGGGCTGTCCCGCATCCCGTAACCACAAAGTCAACTGCGCCGGAGTTTAAGAGCAGCGCGGACATTATCCCCAGATGCAGGTAGGTCAGGCGCGGGTTTTCCTGCGTGTATGCTTCCGGAATGTCCTGGTCAGTGAGGGGAACCTCCATGGCGGCGTTAAATACCTGGTGCCCCATTGGCTCCACAACAGATTTTAACTCCTTCAGTATGATCCCGTTTTTAGGTGCCTGGCTAAATTCATTCAGTACTGCGATTTTCATTGTTATATCCTCTTTTCATTGTTATTTTAACTGTTCTGGACATCCAGTCTTTTGGATTGCCACCCTATTTGGCCATATGACCTTGTCAGCATCCTTCTTCATCCGCAGGAAATCCTCCCGGGACATGGGTATGTCCAGGGATCTGGCGCTGTCCTCTACCTGGGAAACATTCCTGGCTCGGCTTCCAACATGTCTTCCCTTCGCGGACATTTCCTTGGGAAGGCACATAGTCATCCCCTGCCTTTCCTGCAAGCATCCCCTGTTCAATGGGGGAGTATGCCTGAAGCGTGATCGCCGTATTGCTCTTTTTCCTTTTTGATAAATGCTTCCAGCTCTTCCACTGTGGGCATATCCGGGCTGCACCCGTGGGATGCCACCAGCATGGAGGCGGATGCGGATCCCAGTTCCAGGCAGTCCATCATCTCCAGACCGTTAAAAATACCATAGAGGAAGCTGGAGGCATAGCCGTCACCGCCTCCAAACCCTTTCAGGGCCTCCACCGGGAAGGGGCGGATGGAATAGGAATTTCCATCCCTGGTGTAGGCAGTGGAACCCTGCTTTCCGTGCTTGATCACCACAACCGATGCCTGCCCGGCACACCAGTGAGCCGCGGAAGCCTCATCAGTGCCGTCCAGACTTAAGAACCGCTCCGTCAGGTCATACTCCTCCCTGGAACCCAGGATGATATCACTGTCCCTTGCCACCGCACAGTAGTACAGGGCTGTCTCATCCTCATTCTTCCAGTTGTAGGCGCGGTAGTCAATGTCAAAGATAATGCGCAGACCGTTCTTTTTTGCCAGAGCCACTGCCTTTAAGGCCGCCTCCCTGGAAGGGCTTTCGGCCAGAGCCGTACCTGAGATCAGGATGGCCTTAGACTCCTTTAGATAGTCCTCGTCAATATCCTCGGGACATAGGGCCAGATCCGCGATGCCGTTGCGGTACATGAGAATGCTGCTCTCATCATGGCTCAGGATCTCTGTAAAGGTAAGCCCAAGGCTCTCCCCGTTTACACATGGCCTGATATGGGAGGTGTCAATCCCCTCCTTTTCAAAGAAGTTTACCACAAATTCTCCGAAACGGTCACGGGAAACCCTTGCAAAAAACCCGCATTTTTTTCCCAGCCTGGAAAGCCCCACAGCGATATTGGCCGGTGAGCCTCCCACATATTTGCGGAAGGTTTCGCTCTCCGCCAGGGTCTTATAATAATCCAGGGGATTAAAGTCAATTGCGATCCTGCCTAACAGGATCAGGTCGTATTTCCTGTCCTGCTCAAATGTAAGGTATTCCATTTTACATTTCCTCCCTTTGCCAAAGCTTCCTGTAAAGCGCTTCCACATCATGAACCGTAACATTCCTGCGGGTGTTGGACGGGCTTCCTGAGGCCATGGCATCCTCAGCCATTTTGGGGATCGCCCTCATAAAATCATCCTCTTGGATGCCGTATTCCGCCAGGGTGGGGATTCGGATTTCCCTGAGAAGCGTTTCCACCTGCTCCATAAGCTTATCCGCAGCCTCACGGCTACTGTCCCCCGGTTTCCCAAAACTGCACGTAACCGCAATATAGGCAAAACGGTCCACTGCCCCCTCCCTGGCATAGTCCAGGCATACATTTAAGAGCATGGCATTGGAGATGCCGTGGGACACATGGAACAGGGCGCCGATGGGACGGCTCATCCCATGGACAATGGTGACCGAGGAGTTGTTAAAGGCCATGCCCGCCTCCAGGGCTGCCAGGGCCATCTGGTTCCTGCCCTCCCAATCATCCCCGTGTTCCCAAACATTCTTTAAATGGCCGAAGATCCTCTGGCAGGCAGACAGGGCAAAGGTATCGCTGAGGGGCTGGGCCTTTTTGGAAGTATAAGCCTCAATAGCGTGGGTCAGGGCGTCCACACCCGTGGCTGCCGTGATCTTTGGAGGCGCTGTCATGGTAAACTGCGGGTCGATGACAGCCAGATCCGGCATAAGCCCAGGTCCCTTTAAAAGCATTTTTACCTGCGTTGCCGTATCCGTGATAATGGTGAACTGGGTGGCCTCCGATCCTGTCCCCGCCGTGGTGGGGATGGCTGCCATGGGCGCCGGCTTTTCATGGACAATCCTGCCTATGTAGTCTGCCGGCCTGCCTCCCCAGGCTGCGATCATGGCAATAGCCTTCATGGAATCAATGGGGCTCCCTCCCCCCAAAGCCACAAGAAAATCGCAGTTTTCTTTCCGGTACACAGCCACACCGGCCTCGATCATCCGGTCATCCGGTTCTCCGGTGACTCCTGTAAAAACAGCATATGAAACGCCTGCCTTTTCAAGCATATCCGTCACCTTATCCAGGTTTCCCAGATTCTTCATGACATCGTCCGTCACCACCAGGGCCTTTTTCCCCATCTTTGCCATGGTATCCGCTGCCATGTCCAGGGTCCGGCTGCCGCTTATGATCTGTCCGGGCGCAATAAACGTATTTGCCATATTCCTTATCTCCTTTATGAAAATGCCTCCAGCAGGTCATCATAGGAAGCGGCGGTCTGCAGTCTCCTCATGGTATTGTCATTTCCCAGTTTCCCGGCCAGCTCCGCAATGAGGCGCAGATGGTCCTTGGCGCCGTCACTGTGGGCTGGGACAGCAAAGAGGAAAAACAAACGGGATGGCTCCCCATCGTAAGATTCCCAGTCGATCATATCCCTGGTGCGGCCCACTGCGATACCCACATGGTCCACATGGTCCGACTTTCCGTGGGGAATGGCCACATGTCCGCCGATTCCCGTGATCCCTTCGCTTTCCCTAACATACACATCCCTCACATACCCCTCCAGATCCTCAATATATCCGGCATTCTTCAGGAGTCCGGCCAAATGCCTGATCACCTCATCCTTATTCTTTGCATCCATGTTCAGGTCGATCACCCGATCATCCAGAATCTCTTTCACAGCCATATTCTGAAATCTCCCCTCTATTTTATAAAATATTGATAGATGTCCAAGGCAGAATCCATTTTCTTCACTGCTTCCAGATTCTCGTCATTGTCTGTCAGCTGAAGGAAATCCTTGTAAAACTGCTTTGTCCTCTTTATTTCAAATTTCGATGTCATTTTCACAGCCAGCAGAAACACCACTTCCACCATGTCGCCGTGCCAGCTGATGGGCCTGTCCAAAATTGCAACCACGATCCTGGATTCATTGATCTCCGTCATATTGCCATGGGGGATTGCAACACCACGGCCAATGCTGGTGGTGGTGGCCCGCTCCCTGTCAAACACGCTCTCCAGGTAATTGGCCGTCACATCCCCCTTTTTTACCAGTTTTTCCACCATCATGGTAATGAGCTGGTCCTTGTTCTCCACCCTGGGTCTGATCAAAAACAAGTCCACCTCAAACAGCTGATGGCACAGGCTGTTAAAATGAAACTCCTGTTTTTTACGGAAGTAGAAAATCTGATTAACCTTCTGGCGCACCGCCTCGATCCCCTGTTCCCGTAAGTGCCCTTCCAGGGACACCACGCGCTCATCACGGATCTCATTTCCCGAGGTGTTGATGATCACATCCACATCCTGGTAATTGGAAAGCCGGAAATCATGGCAGCTGGCAGCCTCTATGTCTGTGATCTCGGGAATATTGTACTTAAGCATCTCGCTGGTCAGCTGGCTGGTGGCCATGCCCCGCTCGCTGATGAGCAGCGCCCGAATAGGCCGCCCTTTCTTTTTCCGGATAATGGCTGCCTGTATATAAAGGGCGATCCCGGCCAGCTCATCCTCCGTCACCTGCACATCGTAATACTCCTCAAAAAGATTGCTGGTGGACCAGGTGGCCAGAAAGGTCTGCTTATATTCATTTTTAACATACTTGCTGATATGATCGCCGGTGGCAGTGGAATACTTCATCCGAAAAATAGCGGAACGCATATGGAGCATCAGGCTCTCGTAGAGCAGTTCATCCCCAGAAAGATCAATATCAAGCACGGAATCAATGGTATCAATGATTAGTTTTACAAAATCTCCCAAGTCCCTGTCGTATTCCCTGGCATAGTCTCCTCCTTTCAGATCCGTGAAATTCTTCAGTTTTTTAGCGGTGAGGAGCATCAACGCCAAAAACATCACATCATCCTCTGAGGTGTGGGATCTGTATTCCTTCTCAATCCTTTGATAGATGGACTCGGAAAAGGAGTATTCATTATAATTCTGGATGTTATCCTCCTTTGCCTGAAGAAACTTTCCTGTTTTGCTCCGGCGTGCCAGTGACACACAGGTCATAATCCATACCATTTTAAAGGAATTGTCCGCCAGTTCAATACGCCAGGCATTTTCCGCATCCACGATGATGTTGCGGATCCGGGTTACCTCCACCCCGGGGGCAAAGGTCCCCAAAAGGGCTTCCAGCACTTCAGGCATCATGTCCATCATATAGTCCCTGATGGCGATCCGGAAGCTGTATTCATCTCCCTCCAGGCACACGCCCTTGCTGCGCATGGAAACGATCCTAAGGCTCCTCTCTGCAAACCAGTCGGTCACATCCCTTAAAAGCCCACCTACCGTAGGAGGGCTTAAATACAGGCTGTCGGCCAGCTGCTGCAGGGTGGTGAGCTCACCGGGCTTTAACTTCAGAAGTTTTCCGATCAGCTGTTTGTTGCGGCTGTCCTGCCAGGCGGCGGGCTTTAGGTCCTGGTCCGTGAGAAGCAGCTGGTTCAGGCACTTTTTCTGGTTCTCATCAGCCACCAGCCATATTCCTTTTCCCTGCCTGCGCTCAATCCGTCCCAGGTTCTCCTCCTCCAGCCAGTCGTTGATAAGGCCCACCTTGGTCCGCACAGTCTTTTCAGACAGCCCCACCTGTTCTGCGATCTGCAGCGTGGTATAGCTTCCTCCATCCAGAAGGCACCTCATTATTCGGTTGTTGTCTTTTGCCTTCTTATCCTCTTTCAATCCAGCACTCCCTGTTCTTAAGTGATTACTCGCTGCTCCTGCTCACAGCCTGACCATAAATGTAACGGCCGCTGGAACCGATGACTTTCATATAATCCTTCACAAACTCCTTGAGCCCTGCCTCGGCCGCCATGCACAAATGCATGTAGTCCATCTCAGGGTCCTCCCTGAGTGCACGCAGGGTGGCATCCTTGGCTGCCTGCCATGCATCGGTGCACACATTGATCTTATTGATCCCGCCTGCAACTGCTTTTTTCAGGTTCTCCTCCCCGGAGCCGGAACCGCCGTGCAGTACCAATGGCATTTTTAAGGTTTCCTTTAACAGACAAAGACGCTCAAAGTCAAGCTTTGGGATCTTGCCCTTGGGATAGGCGCCGTGAGCCGTGCCGATAGCAACCGCCAGTGCATCCACCCCTGTCCTGGTCACAAAATCCATGGCCTGGTCAGGGTTTGTGTACAGGTCCAGGTTGTCATCATCCGCATCAGCTGCCTGCCCCACATGGCCCAGTTCCCCCTCAACGGAACAGCCCATGCCATGGGCCAGGGCGCTGACAATGGCGGTCCTCTTTACATTTTCCTCATAGGGCAGGGAAGATCCGTCAAACATGACATTGGTAAAGCCGGCGTTGATGCAGTCTGCGATCACATAGAAGTCACTGCCGTGATCCAGGTTTAAGGCAACAGGTACGTGCACCCTTTTTGCCAGCTCCTCCACCACCGGAAGCATTTCCTCTATATGGGCATGGTTCTTCATCTGGCCGGGACCAAACTGGATGATAATGGGGGAATGCTCCTCCTCAGCAGCCATGATACCGGCCCGGGCCATCTCAATGTTAATGCTGTTCATAGCCATAACGCCGTAATAATTTGTATTAGCATCCTCAAGAATTGCTTTCATTGAAACTAACATAATGCTCTATCCTTTCTTATCCATAATCCTTAACCGTGATACTTATAACTATTCGATCCTGATGTCCAGGTCGATGTCAATGTCTTCTTCCTCCTCAGCTGTCTCATCCACGGACGGTTTCTTGATCAGGGCGTAGATAACGCCGGTCACCGCGGATCCGATGATTAGCGCGATCAGGAACCACACCGGATTCTTCATCATTGGGACCACGAAAATGCCTCCATGGCCTGCCACGGACTCACAGCCCATGCCCACTGCAATGGCGCCTGCAACAGCGGAGCCTGCCATACTGGACGGGATAAATCTTGCGGGATCTGCTGCCGCGAAAGGCAGGACACCTTCCGTAATAAAGCAAAGTCCCATGGGAAGAGCTGTCTTTGCAGTCTCCAGTTCAGTTCTGGTAAACTTGTTTTTCTTGATCATGGTTGCTATGAACAGGCCAATGGGAGGGGTCATGCCGCCGATGATCTTAGCGCACATGGGACCATTGATCCCGTCGGCGCCCAGGGCATTGGCAGCCATGGATGCGGTCTTGTTAACAGGCCCGCCCATGTCAAAGCCCATGCAGGCTCCGATCACAGCACCGATCACGGATTTTGCACCGCCGTTCAGGGAGATGATCCACTGCTGGAACACATCCATGATCCATGCCAGTGGAATAGAAAACACACACAGGAAGGTCATGCCGCATACAAGTGTGGAGATCACCGGGATAAACATAACAGGCATAAGCCCTTCACACCATTGGGGAAGCTTCCATGTCTTCATCCAGTTCACAAAGTTGCCGATGATGAATGCCATAAGAAGGCCGCCTAAGAATCCTGCTTTCGACTGGGCCGAGCAGTAGCCGATGATCAGACCGGGCACAATTCCTGGCCGTCCTGCCATGGAATAGGCCGCACCGGCTGTCATCACCGCAACCGCAAAGTCCATTGCATAGGAACTTAATTTGTTCACTCCCCACCAGAACCCCACCCATGTAAATGGATTCAGGTTTGAAAATGGTGTTGCGCCCGCTGCAACGGCGCTTCCGATATCCCATCCGCCAAATGCCTTTGCCAGCGCCCCAAGGATACCGCCTGCCACAACGATAGGAATCATATAGGAGATGCCTGTCATAATGTGTTTCATGAATTTTTGCTTCTTTGCCATTTAAAAGTCCCCCATCTTTCAGTATTTACCGATCTGCCGGCCTCACTTGCCAAGCTTTTCGTGGATCTTGTTGATAACGCCCTTTGGAGATTTCATAACCGTGCTGATAGGAATCTCCACCACCGGTTTGCCTTTGAACCGCTCCTTATTCACGCGGATATCAGCGGAGATCAGGATCACATCCGCATCTCTGACCTCCTCCGGTGTAAGTTCATTTTCAACGCCAATGGAACCCTGGGTTTCAACTTTGATCGAATCACCTAATTCCTTTGCTGCGTTTTCCAGCTTTTCCTTTGCTATGTAGGTGTGGGCGATGCCAGCCGTACAGGCAGTGATTGCTAAAATTTTCATATGCAGCCTCCTCTGATTTGATTTACCTAGAATGTATCATTTTTCTTTGAGCTGTGGGAAATTTATTGCGGCATATTAAAACGGTAATTTTTTAACTGCATTCGGTAATTTTGCTGAAATACGGTAATTTTCTAATATTTAGGAGATTTTACCGGGCGTTGTTATATTTTTCTCTTTCAGGTACAGGAGCAGCAAAAGCATGTCCCCGCTCTGTGAAAAATCAAGGCCGGTCAGGTTCATCAGCTTTCAGCTGCCTTAAGAAGCTTTTCCCTGGCCGGGCGCCCCACCATAAGCTTTAACTTAAGATCCGGAAAACAGCTAGGGGCTTTTTTCACAGCCCCCTATCTGTCCCGTTCTCCTCTTTGCACAGCTCCATCAAAGTTCTGGCGCTGCGGGGCAGGAACTTATTCTTGTGGTAAATCACAGAGTACTTCCGGTTCAGAGCCAGGCCCTTTATCCTGAACTCGGCCAGTTCCCCTTCCCGAATGCCCTGGCGCACCAGGAAATAGGGCAGAATGGAAATACCCAGCCCTGCCTTTACACCCTGCAGGATGACCTGGTTGCTGGCGCTCTGCCATATGGGGCGGACATTCAGCTCCTGTGCGGCCAGTATACCGTCAAATATCTCCCTGCCGGCGCTTCCCTTTTCCCGCAAAATAAAATCCTGATTTCTTACCTCTGCCAGCTCCTCCAGGGTCCTTCCGGCAAATTCATGACCGGCCGGACATATGAAGGCCAGCCGGTCCCCTGCAAAGCTCTCGCTCAGGATAAAGGGGCTGTGGGCTACCCCCTCTATGATTCCCACATCGATTTCATTGTCCAGTATCTGCTGTTCAATGGTTCCTGAATTGGCAATGGATGCCTCCACCTTCAGGGCCGGATACTGCTGTTTCAGCCTCTTGATGTATCCGGGCAGCAGATAGGTCCCTATGGTGATGCTGGTCCCCACCTTGAGCCGTCCCATGGCGTCCACGTCCCGCACTCCCTGCTCCATCTCATCCAGCAGTTCTATGATATGCCTGGCATACTGGAGGGCCCTGCGGCCGTTCTCCGTCAGATACAGCTTGCGGGATATGCGGTCAAACAGCTTTACCCCGTAGTATTCTTCCATTTCTGAGATGGCCAGGCTGATGGACGGCTGGGCAATGAACAGCTGGGATGCGGCGGCCGTCATGCTCCCTGTCTCACATACAGTAACAAATATTTTCAGATGGCGAAGTGTCATGTTCCTCTTTTCCTGAACCGCATATGGCAGACTGAGGGTGCATCCCTGTAATCTGACATAGGGTCCATATATAATATATTTATTATAATCATTATTTAATTATAGTATTTTACATATGGATTTTCAAGCTGTATAGTAATAGCAGAAAAAACAAATACATGATTGTAATTAAATGTATTACTGTAATAAGGGGAATACCATCATGGTAGTTAACATAAAATCCAATAAACATGCCTCCTCCGGGGTTTCGGGACACGCGGGCAGCCGCAGCTCCCTTCTGGCAAAGCTCTTTCTTTCAACCTTGTACCTGAGCGCTTTTACCTTCGGAGGCGGATATGTCATCGTCACACTGATGAAGAAAAAATTTGTGGATGAATACCACTGGATTGATGAACAGGAGATGTTAGATCTGGTGGCCATTGCCCAGTCCTCGCCGGGCCCCATCGCTGTCAACGGAGCCATCGTGGCAGGCTATAAGCTGGCCGGCATGGCAGGCGTACTGACCACGGTCATTGCCACTGTCCTCCCGCCATTTACCATCCTGACTCTGATTTCCTTCTGCTACGCCGCCTTCCGTTCCAACCTTTTTGTGGGTTGGATGTTAAACGGAATGCAGGCCGGCGTGGGCGCTGTCATTGCCCAGGTGGTCTGGGAGATGGGCAGCGGCATCGTAAAAGACAGGCAGTGGATATCCGTCCTAATCATGGCCGCTGCCTTTATCGCCAATTATGTATACAATGTCAACGCAGTCCTGATAATCCTTTTGTGCGCCGCCATAGGTGCGGTCCGGACCCTTACTTCTGAGCACAATAAAAAAGGAACGGAAGGAGGCGCGCTATGATTTACTTCCGGCTATTTTTAAGCTTTCTGCAGATCGGCGCATTCAGTTTCGGAGGCGGATATGCCGCCATGCCTCTGATCCAGAACCAGGTGGTAACCCTTCACGGCTGGCTGAACCTGGCTGAGTTTACAGACCTTGTCACCATTTCCCAGATGACCCCCGGTCCCATTGCCATCAATGCCGCCACCTTCGTGGGCACCCGAATCGCAGGAACGCCCGGGGCTCTGGCAGCGACCATTGGATGCGTGCTGCCGTCCTGCATCCTGGTTACCCTTCTTGCGAAAATCTATCTCAAATACAGGAACTTAAGCCTGATTCAGGGCGTCCTCAAATCCCTGCGGCCTGCCGTGGTAGCCATGATTGGGGCAGCAGGCGTCAGCATACTGGTCACTGCCTTCTGGGGACTGGAGGGCTTTTCCCCTGATCTGAGCGCCATGAACCCGCGTTCCGTATGTATCTTCATCGGTGCCATGATACTGCTCATACGTTTTAAGATGAATCCCATCCTGGTGATGGTGCTGTCAGGACTGGCTGAGACCGCCTGCCAGCTGGCCATGCGCGTGATATAGCGTTTTCTAATCATTGACTTCCCGGTCCTCTCCTGTGAGGTCAGCTGCAACCAGAGCCTGGCCACCTTCAGACGCGCTGTACTCACACTCCCAAAAATGATATAATAAGCTTATCGCAGTACAAAAAAAGAATGGGGGAATCAATCATGGAAATCATTCAAGTAAAAAAAGACAAAAAGAAATATCTGGACCTGCTCCTGCTGGCAGACGAGCAGGAGGATATGGTGGACCGCTACCTGGAGCGGGGCGATATGTTTGTGCTGACGGACGGTACTGTCCGGGCGGAATGCGTGGTGACAAAAGAAGGTCCCGGCATATATGAGCTTAAAAATATAGCGACAGCCCCCCAGTTCCATAGACAGGGATACGGCCGCCGCCTGATTGAATATATCTTTACCTATTATCCGGATTTGAAGACACTTTATGTGGGCACCGGGGACAGTCCCCTCTCCCTGGGCTTTTACCATGCCTGCGGTTTCAAAGATTCCCACCGGGTGGAGCACTTCTTTACCGACAATTACGACCATCCCATCATTGAGGACGGAATCCAGCTGGTGGACATGGTCTATCTGAAACGGGAACGCGGCATGGACTGACTGCCGCAGCAGGGCCGGAACCAGGCCACTCTGTCTCACGGCTAAACCTGGGAAACTGGCCATTTATGTCTCCCGGCTAAACCCGGCTTCCAAATTCCTTCAGCCACTTTCTACGGGCCCTGTAATCCGGCAGGATTCGTTCCACCTCAGCCCAGAACCGCTCAGAATGGTTCATCTCTTTTCTGTGGGCCAGCTCATGCACCACCACATAATCCAGTATCTCCGGCGGCATGAGCACCAGCTTCCAGTGAAAATTCAGATTACCCTGGGCGCTGCAGCTGCCCCAGCGGGTCTTGGCGGCCCGCACGGCAATGCGGTTGTAATCCACTGCCATGCGCTCCGCGAAATAGGCGCATCGATTCTCCAGCTGCTTCTTGGCCTTCTTTCGGTAAAGCTTCTCCAGCTCAGGGTCCTTCTCATAGTCTTTGACCGGCCTGGCTTCCTCCTGCCTGCGCCGCTCCACCATCATGAACCATTTCTGCACAATCCATTCCTGGCGCTCCTTTATAAAGTCCATCACGTACTGGTTGGGAATGCGCACAGGCACCCTGGCATACACATGGCCGTCTGCCTTGATTTCCAGTCCTATGGTACGCCGTTTGGAGTAGACCACCTCTACCGGAATGGCTCCCTCCTGGTCCCCATGGCGCCAGCTAATCTCCACTTTCTGTATCATGAAACGCTCCTTGCTATCCTACAAAACATCGGAAAAATGGGGACGGAGACGCTTGAACATCTTAAGTCCCAGCAAAAGCACCACCGCGGTGAAGCCCCAGTAATAAAGGGTCAGCGTAGGCCGTTCCCAGAACCAGTTTCCTGTGAGCATGGTATCCCTGTACCCGGCCACCACATAATAAAAAGGATTCAGCTTGAACAGCACCTCCACCCATTTTCCCGCTCCGGTAAACATGGCTTCGTGGTACATGATGGGGGTCATCCAGATACCGAACTGGAGGCAGATACTCACAATCTGCGCCATATCCTTAAAGAACACATTGACCGCGCTGGTAAAGAATCCGATACCCAGGGCCAGCAGGGACGCAGCCAGGGAATAATACACCAGCTGGAACCATATGACGGAGGGCATCCTGCCTATAATCAGATACATCCCAAACATGATGACCACGAAAAAGGCATGGACCAGCAGACAGGATATGAGCTTGATAATCGGCAGTATTTCCACCTTGAACACCACCTTCTTCACCAGATAGTTATACTCCTGGAGACAGTTGGTAATGCTGTTGACGGATTCACTGAAAAAAAACCAGGGCACAATGCCCGGCACCAGCCACTCCACATAAGTGAACCCTTCAATGGGAGGCGGGGATTTAAAGCCCATTCCGAATACAACTGCATAGATGCTGACTGTCACGATGGGCTGTATGAACATCCACACCACCCCAAAGTAAGAGCCCACAAAACGTTTCCGGAAATCAGCCTTGCCCAAATCCCATATAAGCTTCCGTTTTCCTATAATCTCTTTCATCAGAGAAAGCACATAATTCATATAAGTAAATTCCTTTTCATCAGAACTTGAAGGTATCCTTAAGGCCGCTCCACTTTCTGTCCTTATCCGATATAATCAGCTGCATGTCCGGTTCTATGGGCCAGTCCACCCCGATTTCAGGGTCGCTCCACAGCAGGCCGCCCTCGTCTCCCGGATGGTAGAAGTCCGTGCACTTGTAGGCGAATTCCGCTTCATCGGACAGTACCAGGAATCCATGGGCAAAACCTTCGGGTATATAAAACTGCTTCTTATTCTCTGCGGAAAGGATGACGCCAAACCATTTTCCGTAGGTTTCGGAATCGGAACGCAGGTCCACCGCCACATCGTAGACAGTACCGCGCACCACCCTTACCAGCTTGCCCTGGGGATACTGCTTCTGGAAATGCAGTCCTCTCAGTACGCCCTTGACGGACATGGACTGGTTGTCCTGTACGAACACCATGTCGAGACCTGCTTCCCTAAAATCATTCTGATTGTAGGTCTCCATAAAATATCCTCTCTCATCCTTAAAAACCGCAGGTTCAATCACACACAGCCCCTTGATGTCACAGGGGGTCACTTTAATCTTTCCCATAACTCCATTCGCTCCTTTTTTATTGTCAAACACGCCTGACCGGCCGTCAGCCCTCTGGCAGACGTTATCCACATCCATCTGGCAATTCTATCACTTTATCCACAGACTGGCAAGTCCTTATGCACCTGTGAACCGCCTAAATCCATTTCCCATGTCCATATATCCGCAGCGTGATCTACAGGAAAACCAGGCCGTGCCGCGGCTCCGGACAGCTCTGCGCCGCAATTCCAAACAACTCTGTGCCGCAATTCCAAACAGCTCTGTGCCACGGCCCCAGGCAATTCCGTCACACCCTCAGGCATACCAGGCTGAACAAACGCAGCACCACATAGATATCCATGGCGGCCATGGCAAACAGCAGTCCCCTGTCATCCCAGTCCGTCCGCACCACCTTGTCATTTTTGAGGCTGAGAAGGAAAATGGGGAGCAGCGGAAGCAGATATCTTCCCTGGACTCCGTTTATGACATTGGAGCTCACCGGCGTCCAGGCTAACAGCATGGAGAACATCAGCGCTCCCAGACACACCAGGCAGAGAAACCATATCCACAGACGCCCCTTCCATTGGATGAAAATGCTCTCTCCGGGTTTTCTGAGCGCCAGCATCACCAGTATGGCTGTCAGCCCCAGTATAACCGCATAGGGGGTGTTGAGCACTGCATCCATGTTTCCCAGCGCTCCTCCAATCATGCCGGAGTATAGCTGTTCCCCCTGCCAGGCCAGGGTATTGTAACACATCTTAAGCACCAGCATGGGACTGTGAAGCAGCTGTCCGAAGGTGTACCCTGTTTCCCCGGCCCAGGCTACATACCCCTGGTCAGCCTGGGTGTAAAGGGACACGGTCCTGTGGTTCACCACTGCCATGGCCGCTGCAAATGCTCCCAGTACGGAAGCAGCCGACAGGCTCCATTTTCCCCAGCCTCCGAACTTTCTCACCGGTATCAGGAGACAGAAACCGGCTATGACGCCGTACACCATCTTGCAGGGTCCCATGACAGCCATCACAAGAGCCAGGGCAGCTACATCCCTCACCCGTACACGCTCTGCCTTGTAAGCCAAATAAAGGCATACCGCAGTAAAGTATCCGCTGAGGGCTATAATCATCACATCATAGGAAAAGGACGCCGCCAGATGGAGCGTCATGGGAAGCAGGGCCGCTCCTGCCGCCACCTCCCTGCCAAAGGGCATCCTGCGAATGGTAAGACATCCCATGGCAGTGAAAAACATAAGGTTGAACAGCCGTCCCAGGAATAACAGTCCCAGGCCGCCCAGCCCCAGCATCCTTCCCAGGGCAATCCCCATGGCCTGGGGAACATAGGCCAGGGGCGTGGTCCGCACCGGCATCTGGTATGACATGACGGTCCCGTCCTCACCAGTGCTTCCAAGGCCCCGCTCCTTTATGGTCCGGTATGTGCCCTCCTCCAGCTTCTGTCCCAGTACCACAGCCGTTTTTCCGCCGTCCTCCACAGCTTCATAATCCATGACTCCTGTCAGGTCCTCAATGAATACGTCCTGGGCTCTTATAAACACCCGCTCGTCCTCCGCCCTGGCGGTCCTGCCCATCAGGCGGCTTGAAAGCTGGTAAGCGCTGATATAATGGCTCACCTCGTCCGGGGCAGACAGGGGAGGGAGGACCACCATATACATCAGGCCGATTCCCATGGCGGCTGCGGGAAATATCCGCGCCAGGCCATAGTCCCGCCTTACCAGGAACAGGTATCCCACTGCCGCCAGTACCAGAACCGCAAATACCATCAGCCCGCCGTACCAGCCGTAGAGGAAACGATCCCCTGTTTCCAGGACACCGGCCCTGACATCCGTCAGATGCCACAGTCCAAGGGCAAGAACGCCGCAGGAGCCTCCCAGCCAGACACAGCGGGAATGGCCGCGCGGCATCCTTCCTGCCCCGGCATCATGCCCGATTCCCGGTCTGCTGCTTTCCTGTTTCCTCCCCGCTTTCTTACCTGCCATCTGTTTCCTCCCCGCCCATTTTCTCTGTACTCATGCCCTCCTTGGCGTCCGCTCCGGCTGACTCCTCCTTTTCCAGGAATCTCTGTATCTTAAGCTCCAGTTCCTCCCTGTCCTTCTGGTCCAGCGCAATGCGCTGCACCAGCTCCTTTTGCCTGCTTTCCATCTGGGACATCTGGAGTGTCATCCCAAACACCTTCACAATCAGCAGGAAAATCATGAACAGAAAGAGAAAATTAGGGGTGGAGTATATTCCCAGCAAATGGGCGCAGGCATCCGCCACAGCCGGGAACAGTGAGAACACCACCAAAATCAGGGCCATGATAACCCAGAACAGCGCTGCCTCAATCTGTACCTTAGCCTGCCGAATCTTCCGCATCATAAAAGCCATAGTCAATATAGAGACTAAAACCAGAATCACTCTGAATATCACTGTCATCATAGGATGAATCCCTGCCTTCTTTTGTTATTTCCAATACTCCTTATTCATGCTGCACGCTGCCGCCAGCTTCACAGGCAGGAAACGGTAACACCTGCCCAGGCGGTAGCCTGCGTATTTGAATCCGCTCTTTACAATCAGTCCGGGCACCAGCCATGGACGGCGGTGGGTCACAAGATAACGGGCTGTCTGCCTGACCAGACGGATTCCCTCGCCCTCCGGGCGGATGCCCCCGAATATCTCCGGATGGTCTGCCTGGGACACAGCCAGGTCGAAATTGCGGTGGAACTGGGCCGCGCACCCATAATTGTGGGAATGAATGACTCTGGCCTCCGCCACATACGCGACGGCGTAATCGTCCTGCAGCACTGCCTTCCCTGCAAATATCATATCCTCGTTGAATATGGTCTTATGAATGAAACCGCCCTGGAACCAGAACTTCTCCCTGTCATAGGCGCAGCATACATTGGAGGCAAAAAAGGTCTTGATGCCCATTCTTCCCAGGTCCTCCTTGGTCTTTATGCAGCTGTCCTCCGGATAATTAAAGGAACGGGTAAAGCGCTCCGCCATGGCGCAGTCCTTATCCGGCAGCTGCCTGGCATAGGCCATGATGACCGACTCCCCGCCGGGCCCCCTCTTGTCAAAGGCAGCCGTCAGATGCTCAATCAGCCTTTCATCGGCCGGAACCGCGTCGTCTGTCATAAATACCATGATATCCGCCCTGCTGTAGCGGGCCCCCCTGTTTCTGGTGGCTCCATGGTCAAATTCCTCCTTGGACAGATGGTGCACTTCCAGATTGCCGATTCCCTCAAAGCCCTTTTCATTCCAGTAGGCCTTCTCTGTATTCATGACAATGATTTTGCCTATGGGATAGGTCTGCATGGAAAGCATCTTTAAAAGCCTGGAAAACTTCTTTCCGGGCTTGTAGGTGGGTATGATTACATCCACCCGCAGCACGCGCTTTCTCTCCCGGCCATCCGTTATCTCTGTGTTACGTGTTACTTCCTCCATTACCGGTATTCTCCTTTTTCTCACTCTGACAGGCGCCCGCCGTATGCAGGCCGAAGCCCGTCACTAATCCCATCATGAGCAGCAGATAGCAGCCCGCCGCACCATTAATCCCAAATTTTGATACCAGAAAGCCGGATAATACCGCTGCTGCAGCCGCGGCTGCCAGATATACGGCAAATATGGCCTTCTGTCTGCGCATGATTACAAGAGCATAATACATCAGATTGGCCAGGGCATAGAACCCTCCTCCCAGCACAATGATGATGAAAGCCCCGTAATAGCTGACCAGCCTTCCTTCATAACCTCTTCCAAGAATCATCTCCATCACGGACAGCACCCATTTTCCCAAAACAGCAGTAGCCCCCACTGCCAGCACCGTAAGTCCCAGGATGATGGCGCCGATGTTCCTGAGCTCCTTCTTAAAGCAGTCATAGTCCTTTCCGGTCCACAAGTTTGTAAGCCTGGTCAGAAAGGGCCTGATTACAAAATTGGCTACCATATAAATAACAGAGGTGGGCATAAAAATCAAGTTAAAGTATCCCGACGCAGCATCGTTCATCCTGGCGTCAATGGCATATTTGGCAGCGGAGAACACATAAAAGTCCAGAAAGGCCGATATAAACAGGAATAAGGTGCTTTTAAACAGCCTTCCCGTCTTCCTCTCCCCCTTGTTCCAGTCCACCGACGGCAGGGCGTGGATAACATCCAGGTTAAACAGCGCGATTCCCGCTGCCTGGGCAGCCACCGCGGCCAGACAGGAGAACAAAAGGTGTTCAAATGCCGCCAGCGTCACCAGAAATACGCTGACCGAAAAAAGAGTTCGGAAAAAATTGGATTTTCCCGTAAGATACAGGCTTCCCTGGCGCTGAAATTCCGACTCATATACATCAGCATACCCATCTATTACCTTGTATATGACAAGCAAAATGAGAATCATGCATTTGTCCGCCGTGTAACGCCCCATGCCGTGCATGAAGGTGAGGAACACGGCCCCTGCCGCCAGAGCCATAATACATGTTATGTTCCTGTGCTCCAGATAATCCCCAAAGGAATACTCGCCTGTTCCGTCCGTAATCTGGAAGGGACGGATACCAAAATAAGCTACAATAAACATCTGCTGTCCCAGAGTGGAAAATCCGAAGGAAAAGATACCTCCCTGGTCGTCTCCCACCACCCGTATGACCAGAAAAGACAGAACCATGCTGGCCAATGCATAGACAAAACTCCCTGCAATATTCCAGACCACGTTCTGCCGTCCGATATCCGTTCCTTTATATAATAAATGTTTCGTCAGATTCTTCATGATGTTCTCCAAGCTCCGGGGGATAGCCGGAAAATACTAGCGTTTCCTGAAATTCTGAATCATAAGTATGGAAATCAGCATCCTGGCCATATAGTGGACGGCTGTCAGCGGTTTTAAATAGCTCTCCCCCTCCAGCCTTTCGTCAATGGTCACCTGCAGCTCCGCTACCCTGGCTCCCTGTTTGATCAGGAAGGAAACCGTGTCCGGCTCCGGTCCGTAATTCAGGTTAAGGGCGAATTCCTCTATCATCCTCCGGTTAAACATGCGCATGCCCGAAGTGGGATCCGTCACCCTTGTTCCGGTGGTAAGCCGGATGGCGCTGCCTATGATTCTGCTTCCAATCATCCTGACCGACCATCCCTTTTTCTCCGTTACAAACCGGGAGCCTATGACAATGTCATACCCTTCCTCCATCTTCTGTCTCATGGCCTCAATGTACTCTGGCCTGTGCTGTCCGTCTCCGTCAAACTGGACGGCGTAGCGGTACCCCTTCCTGTAGGCGTATTTCATACCGGCCTGGAAGCATCCGGCCAATCCCAGATTCACCGGCAGGTCCAGAAGGTTATATCCCTTTTCCCTGCAGATTTTGGCTGTGCTGTCCCTGGAACCGTCGTTCACCACCACATAATCCAGCTGCCCAAAGCCCCGGACCAGGTCCTCCACCACCCTCTCTATATTCTTTTCCTCATTAAAAGCCGGTATCACCAACAGTACCTTATCCATGTTCGTCTCCTACATCCCCCTTATGATGCCGCAGATACGGTCCACATCCTCTAACTCCAGGTCCGCATAACACGGCAGCGTCAGCACGCGGTCAGCCACGTAAGCTGCCACCGGCGTATCCTTGGAGGAAAACCTGCCCTTGTAACACTGGAAATCATTGATCAGGGGATAAAAATATTTTCTGGGGTATATTCTGTGCCCTGCCAGGCAGTCATATACCTGGTCCCGGTCAGCCTTAAAGTTCTCAAACAGCACAGGGAAATAGGCGTAATTGGGCGTAAGCCCTTCTTTGAAAGAAGGCAGCTTAATACCCGGCACGCCTGCCAGGCCGGACAGATAACGCTCCACCACCAGCCTGCGCCTGCCTATCTCCTGGTCCAGATGATGCAGGTTGCACAGTCCCATGGCTGCCTGGAATTCATTCATCTTGGCGTTCCCGCCTACCCATACCACATGCTCCTGGTCCACAATGCCGAAATTCTTAAGGCAGTTCAGACGGTGCTCCATCCAGTCCTCCTGAAAGGTTACCGCTCCCCCTTCAATGGAGTTGAACACCTTGGTGGCATGAAAGCTGAAAATACTGGCATCCCCAAATTCACCGACGCTTTTTCCTTTATACCGCTCCCCAAAGGTGTGGGCCGCATCGTATATCACCTTCAGCCCGTGTTTCCTGGCTATTGCCTCAATGCGCTCCACATCGCACAGGTTTCCATACACATGGACCGGCATAATAGCCGAGGTCTTATCCGTGATAAGTGCCTCGATTTTTTCCGCGTCCATGGTGAAATCCTCCGGATTGATGTCGCAGAATACCGGGGTCAGGTTATTGCGCACAATGGCATGGGTGGTGGACGCAAAGCTGAAGGGGGTGGTAATCACCTCGCCGGTCAGCTCCAGGGCCTGGATGGCCATTTCCAGGGCCATGTGCCCGTTTACAAACAGCACCATGTTCCGGATTCCCATGTACTCCTTAAGCTCCTTTTCCAGCTGTTTGTGGAAATCCCCCATATTAGTCAGCCATGCGCTGTCCCATATGGGTTTTATCATCTCTATATATTCTTCGTAAGAAGGAAGGGAGGACCGGGTAACCAGTATCTCCTTCTCTTTATCTTCCTGTCCGTTCATACGTCATTTTGTCCTTTCTGCAGGCCGCTATGCATCTCAAGGCCTGCCTCAGCGCGCCGTCCTGCGTCTCAAATCCCGCCTCCCCGCACCGCCCTACCACCGCATCCTGCACACCACGGTCAGAAACCACACCTCTGCCAGGACGAGTCCCAAAACAGCCCTGGCTGCCGCCATGCCTGCCGGGCCGGTTCCCAGATACTCCTTATAGTAATACAGCTTGCTCCTGTGAAGCAGCCTCTGCTTATCCACGATCCGTTTAAAGCTTTTGTCAATGCTGACAGAATGGGCATGGACATAGGACTCATCCGTTACCAGCACGGTCTTCAGACCCATTTTCCTGAACTTCTGTCCCAGCACCTTTTCTTCATAATACAAAAAGATGTGTTTGTCAAATACTTCTTTTATTTCCCCCGGCGTGAGAAGGCCTGTCTTTAACATAAAAAAGGACCCGGGAACCGCATCCACCAGGCGGCAATCCTCATCCCCCGCATACGCAAGCCTGTAGGAAGGCGTATTCAGCATGGCCTTAAACAGACGTCTGGTAACCAAACCCGTATCCAGCAGGTCCTTCCACAGAGGAAGGAGGGTCCAGTAGGAAAACAGTTCTCCCCCCTGCGGGTCCTTCACCCTGGCTGAGGCAGCCACGGCGCCCTGGGTCTTGTCCAGTGCATCCTTTACCCGCCGGATGCAGCGCGGCGTCACATGAATGTCCGGGTTGGCAATGATTACATAGTCTGCCTCCAGACAGCTTACTGCGTAATTGATTCCCTCCTGGTTTCCCATGCCGTAGCCGCCGTTTTGCTCCAGCCGAAGCGCGTGGACCTTTCCGCTGCCATTCAGTGTCCGGAGGAGCTTCCATGAATCATCGGATGAGTGGTTGTCCACCACCACCACGCAGTCCAGGCACTCATAATCCCTGACCTCATCCACCAGTGACAGGGTGGTGCGGCAGTCATTATAGTTCAATATAATCATGCTTATCTTATCCATATCATTTCCCGCTTCCAAAAGCCTTCTGCTTCCTTCGGCTGTCCACCAGCCTCATCCCCAGCCTGCGGCTGATCCACAGCCGGAAGGCAGGGCAGATAAGGCTCACATGGTTAAACACCCACCACATGTGCATGTACAGCCTCTTTCCCTCCTGTTTTGGGGTTCCCTTCCAGGGAGTCTTATCCAGATAATACTCATAGAGCCTTCTGAAATGGTTGTGGCTGCCGGCTATCCAGGGCCTCTCGTCTCCCAGATAATGAATGATGACAGGGGCCTTTCCCGCCTGCCTGTACTCGTCCTCCCCCACTGTCCGGTATGCCCCGCACATGTTCACCAGGGTCCTGTACCTGAAATACCGGTAGTTGGTAAAATAATTATACCGGACCGGCAGCGTGATGATTCTGCCTCTCAGCGCGCCGTTAATGGTATCCTGGTCACAGGCAAATAGGCTGCCCTGATGGCTTCTGTAAAATTCCAGCAGCTGCCCCAGCACATCCTGGTTTCTCCACGCCTCCAGGTCCATGAGCAGGACTCCGGAATTATAGTAAGGCTCATCCTTTTCCATGCCGATGGATTCCTTCATCTCCCTGTAAACCGTGGGCTCCATCACCATACCCACCAGATGGCTTCCAAGCTCTGTCTCATACAGGGGACGGATGCTTCCGTTCACAATGGTATCGCAGTCCAGATACAGGGCCTTTCTTACGCAGTCCGGCAGCACCCTGGGGGCAAAGAGGCGCCCCATGGCGCTTATATCAAATCCCCTGGTATCCACCTCATAGTCAAACCGATCCCTCAGTTTTCCCAGCTCCGCCACATGAAGGCTGCGGCTGAATTTTCCCGCAACAGAGGCCAGGCGTTCAAGGTAAGCCTCACTCATTCCCACGGACAGGATATATACGTCCATCCGGGGGATGTTCCTGCTGTGGTCCAGCAGGGAATAAAGGGAGGCCGCCAGATGTCCGGCATACCCGTCATTAGACGCATAAATGATATTAACAGTTTCTGTATTCCAATCCATATTATGGCACCTATTTCTTACATTCTCTAGTCTTTCTAAGGTCATTTTGTTTACAATTTTACATTATAGCGGGTAAAAAGTAAATCACATCTGGAATTTTCCTGCCAAATATGATAGATTAAGACATGTATGGTAATCTATATAAAATTCAGGAGGATGTTACGAATGAATGAGTTAACGAAGCGTGCTGTCGCAGCCCTTCTGTCCGGACTTCTGGTCTTAGGTCAGGCCGGACCCGCATTGGCCGCGCAGGATGATTCTATTTATGGTCCGGCTTTTTCCACAAAAGTCGAACAAACCTCCCCTGGTTCTTCAGAAAGCCAGAGTGGGGGCGTGCAGAGTTCCGGCCCGCAGTCAGTGGCTCCTGCCAACGCAGCCCCGGCAGAACAGGCCGATGGGGGCAGCGCTGCAGCAGCCGGCAGCACTGAGGCAGCCGCTAAAGCCGGCACAGACAGCGTGTCTTCCTCTGCCACGGACCAGAACGCGGCACAGGCAGCAGACGACTCGGCGCAGGCCGATGCAGAGGCAGCCGCAGCAGCCCAGTTTGCAGCAGAGGAAGCTGCCAGACAGGCATCAGCCAATACGCCTTTTGTCCAGATTCAGGTGCTCCGTCCGGATACCACATGGACCGATCCTGTAATAGGCGATACACCGGTAGTGACAGAGCAGGGATTCCGTTCCATGTCCGTCTATCTGAACAACATAGTGGGCGACATCCTTTACAGGACGTATACAAGCGCGCATGGCTGGAGCGACTGGGCCATGAACGGCGGCCACACCACTGTCTGGGAGGACGGCGCCCTGGTGGAGGCCATCCAGATGCGTTTCAACGGCTTTGTGGGCAATACATTTGATATTTACTACTGCACAACCCTGAACGATGGGACAGAGTTAAACTGGGCGCGCAACAGCGCAACAGCAGGAACCATGGGTACAGGAAAGGTGCTGAGCGGCTTCAGGGTCTCCCTCTGGGGTAAAGGCGTGGAAGGCGCTGCCTACAACATGGAGAAACCATTGGAAGCAGCGTTCCCGGACGGAATCCAGGTTGTGGACGGGGCAGTGGCATACAGTAACGGCACCGGCGTTCCATTTACCGGATGGGCCTGGAATGACAGGGACCGCTACTACTTTGTGGACAATGCGCCTGTAACAGGCTGGCAGTACATAGACGGTTTCAAGTATTACTTTGACGAGACCGGCAAGCTGCTGACCGACTTAGAGCCCATTGTGGGCAACAGCGGTCCGTTCCTCATCAGCATCAACAAGCAGATGAACTGCATGACCATCTTCGCACAGGACGGAGCCAACGGCTTCATCATCCCGGTAAAGACCTATCTTACCTCTACCGGACCGGATACCCCGATTGGAACCTTCCAGACACCGGCCAAGTATCGTTGGCGTGACATGAACCACGGAATCTTCACCCAGTACGCGACGCGTATTTACAAGGGCTTCCTGATTCACTCCATCCTGTACAGCCGTCCGGACCCCATGACATTAGATCCGCTGACCTATAATTATCTGGGTATCGCAGAGTCAGCCGGCTGTGTCCGCCTCCTTTCCGGAGACGCCAAATGGGTATATGACAACTGTGCACTGGGCACCACGGTGACCATCTACAACTCGCCAAAGGCAGGCCCTTATGACCGGCCGGCCATTGAGTGGGTCATTCCGGGAGACCAGCACTGGGATCCCACAGATCCTCTATTTGCCCAGCAGCAGTGATTTTTAAACCATGGGTAATCTTTAAAACTATATTATAAAGGCATATTATAAAGTATACAGCCAAAATGGCGGGGAACCGTTCATTGGAATCACTTTCCAATGAACGTCTTCCTCGCCATTTCATATACTGCCGGCATGGTATGCTCAAATCTCAGAAAAAACCGCATCCTGGGCGTAAGCTCTTTATAATACCTGCGGTATTGGGGATTGAATATCTCCTCAAACTGCTTGGTGTTTACCATTGTCTGGTAATAGGTCCTGCGGGCAGCGCTCTCTGCCGCTTCCTTAAACCTGCCCCCTGTGGCCCTGTCAAACTGCTCATAGGTGCGCTTCATGCGATCACAGTAAGCCCTCTGCTTACCCTGGTAATCCCCGTTCTTTCCCTCCACGGTCCAGGAACCTGCCACGCCTACCCGGTAGGCGCTCATGGCCTCGTCAAAGTAATAGCCGTATCCGTTTGCCGCCGCAATCAGCTGGATGGGCGTATCCCCCACGGGACAGTCCACATAGTAATCAGGCAGCTCCCTCACCAGACGGGCCGGAAATGCCATGGAAGACATGGCGTAGCCCGAAGGCTTGTCAATGATTTCCTCCGGGGACAGGACGCGGCTCTCCCTGTACGGCCTCATCTGGCCCTCTGTCAGCGCCTTTCCCACCAAATCTATGCTGGCGCTGTGGATGCACAGGGTACAGTCAGGGTGGGCTTCCATATAATCCACCTGCTTCTGAAGCTTATCCGGAGACAGGAAATAGTCGTCCCCGTCACACATGAAAATGTACTTTCCCCTGGCCCTGGGGAAATTAAAGGCCCCGCTGATATTGTCGATTCCCTGTGAATATTGGTTTTCTGTCTGAATCAGAGGCTTCACCTGGTCCGGATACCTGGCCGCATATTCCCGGATAATATCGCTGGTCCCGTCCGTGGATGCATCGTCGTGGACCAGTATCTCAAATGCAAAATCTGTCTCCTGCATCAGAAAGCTGTCCAGGGCTGTTCTGATATAATTCACATGATTAAATGTAACACAGCTGATGCTGGCCATTATAGTTGTATCTGCGGTTTGCGGCCCGGCGCCGCCTTGCACTTTGTCGCTCATATCCTGTCACACCTCCCTACCGCTCCACCTTGGTAATATATTCCTCGTATTTCCTGGCAATATACATGCCTGTGACACTGCCGTCCTGCTCTATTTCCTTTCCCTCAAAACAGCGCAGATGGTTTGTCACACAGTCATATCCCGCCAGACAGGAAAACTCCACGCCGCCGGAAAATCTGGGATTGCACTCCAGCATGTGGTAAACGCCGTCCCGGTCCTCTATAAATTCCATGTTCACGCATCCCCTGATTCCCAACAGCCCGGCAATGGCCCGGCACCGTTCCTCCAGCTGGCGGTTTTTGAATACCAGCACAGAGGTTCCTGCTCCGTTTGGAGTCCGCAAAAGCTCCCTGCGGCAGATAGCTGCGCATGTGCCCTGCTCAGGGCTTCGTACCACATCCACCGTGACCACGTTTCCCTTTATCATGGGCTGGACGATATAATCTGCCGGATCTGTTTCCCCCAGGAACCCCTCCATCTCGCGGCGGGATCCCACAATTTTAAGGCCCTGGCTGCTTCTTCCATTGTAGGGCTTACACACAGCCGGATACCTGATTTCATCCGGGTCCGCGTCCCCCAGGCGCAGCGTGGGAATCACGGTTCCCTCCATATGCTCCTCCAGATAGCGGTACAGCTCCATCTTGTCACGGCACAGGCCGATGCAGGCCTTGTCCGACATGCATAAGGTTACATTTATTTCACTGAATTCGTCCCGTTGAAGATTGAACACATCAATCTCCGCGTCTGTCAGGGGAATGACGGCCTCCGCCCCTTCCTTCCGGCAAACGGACATCATGGTTCCTATATAATGGTCTGTGTCCGTTGCATAGGGAACCTGATAAAACACCTCCACGTTCCCCGCGTCCGCAATCCATTCCCTGGGATACACATCGCAGCCTATGACCCGGATTCCATTCTCCCTGCATTTCTTAATGACGATATCAGCCGAAAAAGACCCTATGGCTGTCACAATCACTGTCCTCATTTTACGTTCCTCCTGTTTACTTTCTTCCGGGCAGCCTGTCCATTGCCAGGCCCCTGATATACCGGAACACTTCCAGCCCCAAAACCCAGGATGCCAGCATATACACAACCGCGCCAAAGAGAATCTGCATTCCCAGGCCCAGCCATCCCACGGGAACATATCTTCCCGCAGCCATGACAGCCGCGGCCATGAGGATTGAGACTGCCACTGACGGAATGATATCCTTCCACTGCTCCAATATGCTGTAGTTAAGCAGGCGTTTATTGGGCCATGCGTTGATGAAGGTGCACAGGAAATCCGCGGCCGCCTTAAGTGCCACCAGCACCAGAGGATTATAGCGTATGCCCGCCACCAGCACCGCCAGGCCCACCATCTTTTTCACAATTTCCAATTTAAGGAATATATCGCTGCGCCCCATTGCATTCAGCGCCTGAAGGTTGGCAATGTGAATGGGCCAGAAAGAATAGGCAATGCACATGATTTGCAGAAACGGAACACAGGGCAGCCATTTTTCTCCCAGCAGCAGCAGTACCATGGGCCGGGCCACGGCTATGAGACCTGCCATCATGGGCAGCACCAGATAGGAGCTGACGGTGATGGCCCTTCGCAGCATGGACTTTACACGCTCCGGCTCGTCCTGGCTGGCTGACAGCACAGGCAGCATAACGGACTGGATGGCGGCTCCCAGGTTGCTGACAATCAGCTTGGGAAACTGCTCTCCGCGGTTGTAGTTTCCCAGCATGGATTCATTGTAAATTCTTCCTATCACCAATCCGTATATATTGTTATAAACCGTATCCAGAAGGGAGGCGCACAGCAGCTTCCATCCAAAGGCGAACATAGTCTTAATCCGCAGAATACTGAACAAAAGGCGGGGTTTCCAGCTGATGCTCATAAACAGAATCAGCATGTAGAAAAAGTAGTATGCAATCTGCTGCCATACCAGGGCCCATACCCCCAGTCCCCTGTAGGCCAGGAAAATGCTGATTGCACCCGATATCATGGATGCCGCAAAGGAGGATATGAACAGGCCCTTAAACTCCATATTCCTGGACACATAGGCATTCTGTATGGAGATTACCCCTCCCGGAAACAGGACCACGGCCAGCACCCGCACCAGGGCCGTCATCTCCTGGTTATTATAAAAGTATGCGATGCCGGGCGCTGACAGATACAATACCAGGTAGATGACTGCGGATACAGCCATGTTAAAGAAGAAAACCGAAGAAAAATCCGTGTCATCCACCTTCCGCTTCTGAATCAGTGCGGTGCTGAAGCCATTTTGCACCAGTACATTGGCAATGGTGACAAATATGAGAATCACGCCTACCACACCGTATTCTTCCGGCGAGAGCAGACGCGCCAGTATGATGGAAACCAGGAACTGGACGCCCTGGGCGCCTCCATTTTCCATTAATTTCCAAAACAGGCCGTTTAAGACCTTTGCCGTTGTCTGTTTTTCGTTCAATGCCTGTTTTCCTTCCTTTCTTCATGGAACCGCGGACAGACCGATGCCTCAAGATACACCCCGAAACAGGCTTTTGGTCAGTCCCCAATGAACAGCATCTGCCCCAGTGTACGCACAAGGGTGTTCTTGGTAAAGCCGTACTTCACCATAAGTCCCATTTTTCCAAGCCGGCCGCAGCGCGGCAGTCTTATGAAAGCCTCCAGCGTTTCCTGCTGTTCCCGGTTCAGACAGCTGCGAAACATATGGTAAAAGCACTCCGCCTGACCAAACATCTTCCTGTAATTCTCCCTGGCGCTGCCTCCGTCCTTTACCCGGGCCCTGACAGAATCCAGGTTGTCTCCCTTCTCAGCTCCCAGGGTGTTGCCGCCATGCTGCCTGTAATAGTACAGGGGCCGGTCCACCCATCCTATCTCTCCAAAGCAGGACGCGATAAGGGCCAGCCATGCATCGTGCATAAGACAGACCCCGGGAATTTCCTTTAGATAAGGCAGCATACTGCGGCTGAGCATTACGGCGCCTCCGGTCACATTGTTCTGTACCAGAAGCTGGGGCAGGCAGGTGCGTTCCGGGGAAATTTTCTGATATCGGAAGAAGCTGTCCGCTATGGGCCGCAGCTCCTCATCCGTCACCGTCAGGTCTGAATGCACCAAAAGGGGCAGCTTGCTATGGCCTGGTTCCCCTTCCATCTCTTTCATCTTATCTGACAGCATCCGCGCCTTTTGAGGCAGCCAGACATCGTCCTGGTCGCTCAGCATAAAATAATCCGCACTGGCCAGTCGCCCCAGACGCGCCATCTGGTTTTCCGTCACCTCATACTCTGACAGCAGGCTCCCAGGCCCGGGCAGCGCCTCCGTATCATGGTCTGCATCCGGATTATGGTCTGCATCCGCCATCAGCTTAAGGAGCTTCAGGAAATGGGCAGCCGCTCCCCCGGAAGGCTTTCTCCGGAAAAGCACCAGTACCCTGTCCCGGTGTCTTTCCTCATATTCCTTCAGCAATTCCCCGGAGCCGTCCGCGGAACAGTCATCCGACACCAGGATATGGATGTCCTTCTCATCCTGTGCCAGTATGGAATCCAGCTGCTGCTTTATATATCTGCTTCCGTTATAAGAAGCCACCAGTACCGTAATCATTTTGAACGTTTCTTCCTTCCATTCATCCATGGCAGCCGTGTCTCAATCAGCCGCACCACGCCCGGCTCCACCGCCAGCACCAGGGCAAGAAGCAGGATATCCCAGGGCGTACTGCCTAAAACTCCCGGATACATCATTCTGCCTGCCGCCATCTTAAAAAATGCAATGACAGGAACCAGATGGGTACACATGACGGTCAGGGAATGTGTTCCGTAATATGTAAAGAAGGGCACAAGAACCCGGCTGAAAACCGGCCATTCTTTCCAGCTGCCGCCGCAGGCGGACACCCTCTCCCCAAACATCAGGATGGTGACAGAGGAAAACCAGGCTGTCAGAATCCAGGACACCGGATTTTCCATGGTCAGGAAATTAAAGTCGCACCCCGGAATCAAAACCGTAAGGGCGATGCCGGAACACATGAGCAGAAACGCAGCCGCCAAACCGGCCCGGCCCTTTAAGTACATGGACGCCTTCTGCCACGCATCACAGGCAAACACTCCCCCCAGGGCCAGCAGGAAGCCCACCAGACCCTTGATATACACCATGATCGGCAGATGTATGACGCGCCACAGAGTGGTATCCTGCCTGGAACCGTTGATATAGAGGATGAGAAACACGCTGGCCGCTCCGGCCAGACAGGCTGCAATCCCCATTTTCCTGCGGCTGCCGTATATCATGTTAAACAGCAGCTCCGCTATGAACATGCTGGGCAGAAACCACAGTGTCTCTAACCCCACCAGTGTGCCTGTATAATAGATGTCGGACATGAGTACCAGGAAGGTATACTGCTGAGGCCACACCAGGAATATCCGCGAGAAAATAAACAGCACGCTGTAGCACACATATGGAATTCCCAGGGATATAAGCCTTTTTCCTGCCATCTCCCGGCTGGATATGCCTGTCCTTCCCTTCCCGTAACGGAGCGCATACCGCCACCCTGTATAGACATAAAAAACAGCCAGCATAAAGAAGCCGTACCAGTCAGAGAGTATGCCAAGGCTGGTTTCCACCAGACAATGGCTGGCTACCACTCCCAGCATTCCCATGCCCTTTGCCACATCCAGATAGACCTGGCGGTCCTGTGTCTTAGTCATCTGCCGTATATCCTTCCTGTCCTTTATCCTGTCTTATCCGAAAATCTCCTCTGCCATTTTCATGGCAGACTCGATTACCTTGTCCATATCGTAGTACTTATATTCTCCCAGACGGCCGCCAAACAATACATGGGATTCGGCCCCTGCCAGTTCCTCATACTTCTGGTACAGCTCCTGGTTTTTCTGGTCATTTACCGGATAGTAGGGTTCCATGCCCTCCTGCCAGTTCACCGGATACTCCCTGGTAACCACTGTCTTTGGCTGTGTGCCGAACTCAAAATGCTTGTGCTCGATTACCCTGGTATAGGGCGTCTCCCGGTCCGTATAATTCACCACCGCCACTCCCTGGTGGTTCTCCTGGTCCAGCACCTGGGACTCAAAGCGCAGGCTGCGGTACTCCAGCTTGCCGAACCGGCAGCCGTAGAAAGCGTCAATGGTGCCCGTGTATACCACGGTCTCCCCCAGGCTGTCATAGTGTTCCCTGTGTTCCAGGTAATCCACTGAAGTCTCTATATCACAGCCCTCAAACAGCTTCTCCACTATGACATTATATCCCCCTATGGGAATCCCCTGATAGGGGTCATTGAAATAATTGTTGTCATAGATATACCGCACAGGTATGCGTTTGATGATAAAGCCCGGAAGCTCCTTGCAATCCCTGCCCCACTGCTTTTCCGTATACCCTTTTATCAATTTTTCGTACAATTCCCTTCCCACCAGACGGATGGCTTGTTCCTCCAGGTTCTTTGGCTCACCTGTAATCTCCGCCCTCTGCTTCTCGATGATGGCCTTGGCCTCATCCGGTGTGGATATGCCCCACATGCGGCTGAAGGTATTCATATTAAAGGGCATGTTGTACATCTGGCCCTTATAATTAGCCACCGGGCTGTTGGTGTAGCGGTTGAACTCCGCCAGGGAATTCACGAATTCCCACACCTTCCTGTTGCCCGTATGGAAGATATGGGCGCCGTACTTGTGCACATGAATGCCCTCCACGTCCTCGCAGTACACGTTTCCGCCTATGTGGTTCCTCTTCTCCACCACCAGACAGCGCTTTTTGTTCTTTCTGGCGTACCAGGCAAACACACCTGCATACAGACCGCTTCCCACCAATATATAATCGTATTTTTTCATATCCGGATATGCTCCTTTGCTTCTCGCTCTCTTTGCTTTCACAATTGTACTATGTTTCACCGGAAATGTAAATGGATTATGTCCCCTGCCGTCCCCGTAAAGCCCGGGACAGACAGGGGAGCGTGGATGGCATAAACGCACATAAAAACACGAAACTGAAGACAATGGCATCCCTCTATCCTAGATTCTTTCGTACCATGCCCGGTAGCACTCCTCCGGCGCCGGCGCTGTGTCCAGCCCCAGAAGTTCCAGCATGACACTGTCCGCATGCTATCCGTAAAGTAATCCTGCATAGAGGCCTTTCCTTTCCCAGGCCAGAATTTTCTTCCGCCCTCAGCGCGTCCCATTTCGCCGCTTTGCCTCTATTATACACAAAATCACCCTGCCGTGACAAGTAAATAACAAAACCCTGCCTCTGCAATAACACACCTCAGCCTCTGTCTCTTATCTCACCTCGTCTTCATGTATACCCTGCATTCATAAGGCTTCAGCCGTTCCAGTGCCTGTCCGCACTCCTCCCCGGTGTAGTTGCCAATCACCAGCCTGCAGCCGTCAAGCTCCAGTCTTTCTCCCAAATCAGCCTCAGAAGCCTTCATGTTGGCCAAAACCACAAGCTCCTGCCCCCGGTATGTGCGCCTGTACGCCAGCACCTGAGGATGTTCCCTGTATATGAATTCAATCTCCCCTTCTGATATGACTTTATATTCTTTCCTCAGGGCAATCAGCCTTTTGTAATAATTCAATATAGAGCCGGAATCACCTGCCTCTGCCTGCGCGTTGATATAAGAATGGTTCTCCGGTATGCCAAGCCACGGCTCCCCCCGTGAAAATCCGGCGTACCGGCTGCCGTCCCACTGCATGGGCGTACGGCCGTTATCCCTGGAACGGGCAGCCAGCACCTTTAAGGCTTCCTCCCCGGTGATTCCCTGCTCTGTCAGGATACGGTAATAGTTAATGCTTTCAACGTCCCGGTACCGGGAAATATCCTCGTAATAAGGATTGGTCATGCCCAGCTCCTCCCCCTGGTACACATAGGGCGTCCCGCGGAACATGTGGATGACCGTTGCCAGCATTTTAGCGGATTCCTTCCAGTATTGTCCGTCATCCCCAAACCGTGATATGGCTCTGGGCTGGTCGTGGTTGCACCAGAACACGGCATTCCAGCCATTTTCCCGCTCCATCCCCTCCTGCCACTCCATGAACAGCTGTTTAAGCCGGAGCAGGTCAGGCTCCATCAGTTTCCACTTGTCCCCGTCCCTGTAATCCACCTTCAGGTGATGGAAGTTAAAGCACATGGACAACTCACGGTCTTCCGGCCTGCTGTAACGGATGCAGTTATCCAGGGTGGTGGAGGACATTTCTCCCACGGTCACCATGTCCTCTATGCCCGTATCCCGCACCAGCTCCTGGAGATACTCATGTACCCTGGGCCCGTCGGTATAGAAGCGGCGGCCATCCCCTTTGTCATCATCCTCAAATACATCTGGTTTGGATATCAGGTTCACCACGTCGAACCGGAATCCCTTCACGCCCTTTGCTTTCCAGAACCGGATGACCTCCTTAAGCTCCCCGCGCACCCTGGGATTATCCCAGTTTAAATCGGCCTGGCTTACATCGAACAGGTGAAGATACCATTTTTTCAGGTGGGGTACATACTCCCAGGCATTTCCCCCGAATTTGGACTGCCAGTTGGTGGGGGGCGCGTCCGGGCTCCCTTCCCTGAAGATATAATAATCCATATACTCCGGATTGCCCTCAAGCGCCTTCTTAAACCAGCGGTGTTCCGTGGATGTATGGTTAAATACCATATCAAACATGCATCCCATGCCCCTCATATCCGCTTCCCGAATCAGTTCCTCCACATCCTCCATGGTGCCGAATACAGGGGCAACAGCCCGATAGTCAGCCACATCGTACCCGTTATCATTGAGAGGGGAGCAAAAAAATGGTGTAAGCCAAATATAGTCAATCCCCAGTTCCTTTAAGTAGTCCAGCCTGCTTATGACTCCGCGTATGTCGCCCAGACCGTTTCCCGTTGTATCCTGAAAGGACTTGGTATAAATCTGGTAAACCGTACTGTCCTTAAAATGTCCCATGAATGGTTCCTCCTTCATCTCCGCGCCGTTATATGACTCAATCTATCCTGGCCACCGCATCTGCCGAAGCCCTGACTCTTCGTCCGGTCTGCCAGCTTATATCTCCTGAATTTCCGGATATCCCTTTCTTCCTTCCGATGGCATAGGTCAGGCAGAAGGGAATCAGGATTGCCAGTCCCATGGCTGCTGCGAAGAGTCCCATGTACTGGGGCTGGATGGACAGGATGCCCGGTATGCCTCCCACACCGATGGCATTGGCCTTGATTCCGCTTACAACAGACAAAACTGCGCCCACCGCCGATCCGGTCATTCCGCAGATAAATGGAAAGCCGTATTTCAGGTTCACACCGAACATGGCTGGTTCTGTTACACCCAGGTAGCAGGAGATGCAGGCGGGTAAGGATACTTCCTTTGCCTTGGCGTCATTCTTCTGGAGAAGAATCATGGCCAGTACAGCGGATCCCTGGGCGATATTGGACAGGGCAATCATGGGCCACAGGGTGGTGCCTCCAAAATCAGCTATCAGCTGAAGGTCAATGGCATTGCTCATATGATGAAGTCCCGTGATTACAAGGGGTGCATAGAAGAATCCAAAGATAACGGCAAACACGCCCTTAAAGGGGGATGTCAGGCCTGCGTTCACACAGTCTGAAATCACGGCGCCAATCTTCCAGCCAATGGGTCCCAGGATACCGTGAGCCACTGCCACTGATATCAGCAGGGAACAGAAGGGAACCACAATCATGGAAATCATGGCAGGACATATTTTTCTGAAGAACCGCTCCAGATACACCAGGGTAAAGCCGGCCAGCACAGCAGGAAGCACCTGGGCCTGATATCCAATCATATCCACCTGGAAGAGTCCGAAATTCCACTTTGGTATCTCTGCCGCCGCCGTGGTGGCGACACTGTACGCATTCAGCAGCTGGGGCGACACCAGGGTGATTCCCAGAACGATTCCCAGGGCCTGGGTGGTTCCCATCTTCTTGGTAATGGACCAGACGATGCACACCGGCAGGAAATGGAATACAGCCTCGCCAATGAGCCACAGGAAGCTGTTGATACCCGCCCAGAATACAGATATCTGGGTCAGTGTCTTAGTCCCGCCGTCAAACAGGGCAATCTCCCCGATGATGTTGCGGAATCCCAGAATCAGACCTCCCACAATGATGGCCGGAATCAATGGCGCAAATATCTCTGCCAGACTGCTCATGATTCTCTGGAGAAGGGTCTGGTTCTGCATGGCAGCCTTCTTCACCGCGTCCTTGGAGACCCCCTCTATGCCTGCCACCTCCGCAAAGTCATTGTAAACCAAAAAGCACCGGACGAACATCTGCCTGAAGCTTTCTGTTCTCCGGTGCCTTGATTTACCTATTTTGTCCGATGGGCCAGATCGTAAAATACGAACCGGTCCGGTCTGTGCCTGGACTGGGTGAACTCAAACATGACTCCCTCCTTATTATAGGTCATGCTGCTCACCACTGCCATACAGTTATAATCCTTTAAATCCAGATACTTTTCATCAATCTGGTTGACGCGCTCCACGGTCATCTTTCTCTTGGTGGTCACAATGCTTTCGCCCAGGTCATTTTCCATATATTCATAAATGGAACGCTCCGCAATCTCCGGCGTCAGGTCCCGCACCACATCCTTTAGGAAATAGTTATGGTCAATGATTAAGGCTTCCCCCTCAATGTAGCGCACACGCTGTATATAATAAATCTGGGCCCCCACAGGGAATGTGGTCCGCCTGCGTATGGTCTCATCCACGGTCAGCTCCGCGAAACAGACCACCTTGGTGGTATAATTTTTCCTGTTCCTGGCCACTGCCTCCTTCAGGCTCTCTATGCCTCCCAGTATGAACTCCGACTGCTGCTGTCCGGGCTGGTAAATGATTCTCACTCCCTTACCGTGGATGCTCTGCACATATCCTTCCGACGCCAGCTGCCCGATGGCCCGGCGGATGGTATTCCTTGAACAGCCGAACTCCTTCACCAGGGTATTTTCCGAGGGCAGCAGCTCCTGAAAAGCGTAGGTCCCATCCTCCATCTTTTCCCTGAGCGCCGTATAAATCTCATTATATTTTGTCTTAGCCATATAAACCTCATGCATCTCTTTATTTTAATACGTTTACAGCACAAATCCCTGCGCAAACCAAAACGGTTTTGTCCGTTCCAAACCCGGGCGCCCCGGAATTATCCGAGAGGAATTCCTATGACACACAGCCGTATGAAAAACAGCACCATTAAATGCAGCGGGTAAAACCAATAGAAGGCGTACTTCCATCGGGCCTGTCCTTTTCTCCCGTTGTAAAAAAGCAGGGGCACCGCCGAAAGAATCCCCGTCCCATGATACTTGTCCCAGGACCCCAGAAAAGACAGGATGCCGCCGGCCAGCACCTGGACAGGGCGTTTATCCCTCAGGAGATAAAACAATGAAATAATAAGAATCCCGTCCATATCGTAATCCGCCTTCAAAAAGACAGCCGCCAGGCATCCGCCCCCAACGGCGGCGGCCATCCCAATGACACGGCACGGCTCAGTTAAGCCCTCGCTCTGTTTCAGGCCACGGAGCACCAGCAGTCCGATTGCCAGCTCAACGTACACATTGCAGCCTCCACCTGCCCACGTATTCCACACAGCCAGGCGGAAGGGAATTTCCGAGATAAGTGCAAACGCAGCCATCCTGAGCCAGTATCTGCGCCAGTCCCTGGTGTGAAGAAATCCCTCCACCAGCAAAAAGCAGTAGATTGGAAATGCAATCCGTCCCACGGACCTGAGCACCTGGCACAGCCAATAAAGGGTGTCCCCCCATTGGGATGTCATGATCAAGGCGACCCGTTCCAGGTTACCCCGGTAGTACACAATCCGCTCCAGCAGCACAGCACCTATGTGGTCCGCAAGCATGGTGGTCATGGCAATATATTTCAGGGCGGTACTGCTTAATCCTCCCTGTGTTTCCGGTTTCTTTCTGCTGGACGGCATGCCTCAATTCCTTCCTTACATCTAATCTATCTATTTATCTTATCACCGGGTCATTGGTTTGCAAAGTGTTTTCTTAATACATTCTTTATGAAGTCACCAGCCTTTTCCCCTTGTATTTATTTCCACATGATATATAATGCTCTATAAGACTTCTGTTAAAAAGACGTTAACAAATGGAGGAATTTATGAAGAAAAAGACACAATTATTATTGAACCTGGCGCTGACCGCCATCTTTTTCATTTTGATTATTTTCCAGGGGCCCAATTTAAATCCCCTGTATCCGGATGGGGCATTTTCCTGGTGCTTCATCATCAGCTGCTATGTGGTGCTGAACTTTTTCGTGGCCCTGGGCAGTGTCCGGGTAGGCGCCAACGAATATGGCCGCCCGCAGATCAGCATTGACAAAAGTGTTAAGGGTTATAAAAGGGGATTCGTCCTTCTCGCCATCCTTTGGGTGCTGTATTTCGGCGTTTCCATCCTGTCCATGCCCCTTTTCAATTACAAGGCGTACAGGGACCAGTTAGGCGTCCCGGCCGTGTCAGAATTTACGGATACCGTACAGCCCCTGGCCCTGGACCAGCTTCCCATCGTGGACAAGAGTCTGGCAAGAGAGCTGGCAGATAAGAAGGTAGGAGAAAATCCCGGCCTGGGAAGCCAGGTCATCCTGGGTACCCCTGTCATCCAGAAGGTAAACGGCAAGCTGGTGTGGGTGGTCCCCCTGGAGCATTCCGGTTTCTTCAAATGGCTCAAAAACATGGACGGCTCCGCCGGTTATATCGTAGTGTCAGCCAGTGATGTCAGTGACGTAACCCTGGTAACAGACCATAAAATCAAATACCAGGCCAATGCTTACCTGTTAGATGACTTAAACCGCCATGTGCGCTTCTTTGGCGGCGGCCTCTTTAAAGGTCTTACGGACTATTCCTTTGAGCTGGATGATGACGGCGTTCCTTACTGGGTCATTACCTCCTATAAAAACCGCTGGCTCTTTAACCTGCCGGAGGCCGACGGAGTACTGACGGTCAATGCCACCACTGGAGAGACCACCCATTATACCATCGCCACACTGCCGGATTGGGTGGACCGCGTGCAGCCTGAGAATTTTGTGATGCAGCAGATACAGAACCAGGGTGTTTATGTGCACGGCATTTTCAACTTCTCCAACCAGGACAAATTCCGCCCCAGCCAGGGTGATATCATCATTTATAACGGCTCCCGCTGCTACCTGTTCACAGGCCTTACCAGCGTGGGCTCCGATGAATCAGCCATCGGCTTCATACTGGTGGACATGGTGACCAAGGAATCCAATATCTACCAGATGAGCGGCGCAACCGAGATGGCGGCCCAGAGCTCTGCGGAAGGAAAGGTTCAGCAGTTTGGCTACAGGGCATCCTTCCCAATGATTATCAATCTGGACGGACAGCCCACCTACTTCATGACCTTAAAGGATAATGCCGGCCTGATTAAACAGTACGCCTTTGTGTCCGTCTCCAACTATACCAATGTGGGAACCGGCGAGACCATTGACAGCGCCCTGCGCAATTTCCGCCAGGTGCGCGGAAACGCCGGAGTGAACATCACCACAGGCCAGACCCTTTCCAAGGAGGAAGGCACGGTCCTGCGCATTGCCAGCGAAACCATAGACAATACCGTAACCTATAAGCTGATACTGGAGGAAAAACAGGACCATATCTTCACCGTGTCCTATGACCTGAGCAGCGAGCTGGCCCTGACCCAGCCAGGAGACAAAGTGGCCCTGGAGTATATGGATGACCCGTCCGGAATCTGCTCCGTGTCTTCCTTCGACAACCTGGAATTTGACCAGTCCGGCCAGTAATATGGTGCCCTGCGTCAGGGTGCCACCGACGTCATGATGACCGGCACTATGGTTCCATCCAGAACCTACTTCTGAGCCGCCCTGACGCCGCCTCCCCGGTACTCTCACAAACAGGACCGGCCCCAAAAAGGCCGGTCCCGCAATCCTTCAATCACTTTAATTACATCACATCAAATATAACACCCCAAATATCAACTGCCAATTAATAGAACAGTCTGTTCACCGCACTGAATATACCGCGGATGGAGGCCCTTGTGATGTTGGAGCTGATACCCACGCCGTAAGTGGCCTTGCCTGTCACCTGGTCTACCAGATGGATGTAGGAAGCAGCCTCTGCACCGGAACCGGATGCCAATGCGTGCTCGCTGTAGTCCAGAACCTTAATCTGGATGCCAAGCGCATCCTCCATACCTCTCTGTACAGCATCAATAGGTCCGTTTCCAACGCCCTCAAATGTCTTCTCAATGCCGTGGTCTGAGTAGGTTACCTTAGCCAGTGTTGCAAACTCGCCGTCTCCTGTCTCCGTATCGGTTATGCGGCACTTTCTGAAGTGCATGGGTTCCTTGCGCTCCAGATAATTCTTCTTAAATTCATCCATGATCTGCTCAGGCGCAACCTCACCCTGCTGCTCGGAAATCTTCTGGATGACATCTGCGAATTCCTTGTGCATACCCTTTGGCAGCTTGAAGCCATAGAAGGTGTCCATGACAAAGGCTACGCCGCCCTTGCCGGACTGGCTGTTGATACGCACGATGGGCTCATACTCCCTGCCGATATCGCCGGGATCGATGGGGAGATATGGAACCTCCCAGTACTGTCCGTTCCTCTCGTGAAGAGCCTGCATGCCCTTGTTGATGGCATCCTGATGGGAACCGGAAAACGCGGTGAACACCAGCTTGCCTGCATAGGGATGTCTGGGCGGAATATCCATCTTGGTGCAGCGCTCACAGACCTCTGCAATCTCACGGATATTCTCAATGTTAAGTTCAGGGTTGATTCCCTGTGAGAACATATTATATGCAACTGTCAGTATGTCCACATTACCGGTGCGCTCCCCGTTGCCGAAAAGAGTACCTTCCACCCTGTCAGCTCCTGCAAGAAGGGCCAGTTCTGTGGAAGCCACACCCTCGCCCCTGTCATTATGGGGATGGATGCTTAAGATAATGCTTTCCCTGTCTTTAAAGTGTGTATTCATCCATTCAATTTGGTCCGCATACACATTGGGTGTAGTCATCTCCACCGTGGACGGAAGATTGATGATAATGGGATTCTCCTTGGTGGCGCCCCAGGTCTCCTGTACCGCTGTACAGATATCAAGGGCAAAATCCAGCTCTGTGCCGGTAAAGCTCTCAGGCGAATACTCCAGACGAATCTGGGTATCACAGTCAGCCATATACCGCTGGACCATCTTGGTTCCTATAACAGCTATATCCTTTATATCTTCCCTGTCCTTATGGAACACCACATCCCTCTGTAAGGTGGACGTGGAATTATAGATATGTACAATGGCCTTCTTAACGCCTTCAAGGGCCTCAAAGGTCCTCTTAATCAGATGCTCACGGCACTGCACCAGCACCTGGACCTCCACGTCGTCCGGGATGAACTTGCGCTCCACCAGGGTGCGTAAGAAATCATACTCAATCTGGGATGCGGCAGGAAATCCGACCTCAATCTCCTTAAAGCCCAGCTTCACAAGAAGGTTGAACATCTCCACCTTCTCCTCCACCACCATTGGCTCCACAAGGGCCTGGTTGCCGTCCCTCAAGTCCACGCTGCACCATACAGGAGCCTTCATAATCTCCTTATTCGGCCATGTGCGCTCCGGAAAATCCACCACAGGGACCCTTTTATATCTTTGATAATTTAACATAATTCATTCCTCCATTCTGTTCATCTGATTTCAGGCGCCTGGAAACGCCTGGTTCCGTCCATATTCCATTCTCACTTCATACGGTGTCCTGTCCTTTAATCACTGCGTTTTAATCTTCATTTCTGTCGTCAGCCCTTTCCGGGCAGTCGCTCGATGACACCGTAATGACGGATGATGAACAGCACGACGCTTACTGGTTCAGCCCCATTTCACATCATTCCTTTACTCTGAAAATCGCTGGCTGTAAGGACACACGCCCCTGTCAGGGCCGCGCGGTAAATGCAGAAATCCCGGAGCACGGCGCTCCGGGATTTCTGTTGTCCTCTTCGCAACGTTATCTAATTATAGCACATTTCAAAATAACTGACAATAAGGAGCCGCCTGTTGACTATTCTCAATAGTTATGGCTTTTATTCCTCTGTTTCATAAAATGTACTCCAAGCCTCCCGTTTTAATTTCCAGGGAATCTTTCACAAATCCTTACATCCGGTCCTAAATACAGTGCCCCCGGTCCTTCATAACCTGGATTACCTGGTCCACATATGTTTCGCAGGTCTCAATACCAGGCGCCTCCACCATGACGCGGACCACCGGCTCGGTTCCTGACTGGCGCAGCAGGATTCTTCCGTCGCTGCCCAGGCTCTGGGTCACCCTGGCAACCTCAGCCTGCACTGCCTCGTCGTCCTGGGCTGCCTTTTTATCCTTTACCCGCACATTCTTAAGTACCTGAGGATAAATCTCCACCTCAGAGGCCAGCTTATCAAGAGGCTGCTTTTTCTCCAGTACCACTTCCATCACCTTTAAGGAGGTGAGGATGCCGTCTCCCGTGGTGGCATGTTTGCTGAATATGATATGACCGGACTGCTCTCCGCCCAGACAGTGGCCTGTTGCAGCCATGTTCTCATACACATATTTATCTCCCACGGCTGTCTTCACATAAGCAATGCCTTCCCGGTCAAATGCCTTATATAATCCGAAATTGGACATGATGGTGGTAACCACCGTATTATTGAACAGGCTTCCCTGCTCCTTCATATATTTGCCGCAGATGTACATGATGCTGTCCCCATCCACCACACGGCCGTTCTTATCAACTGCAATACACCGGTCCGCATCGCCGTCATAGGCAAACCCGATGTCACATTTCTCATCCACCACAAACTTCTGGAGATGTTCAATATGGGTGGAGCCGCAGTCCGTATTGATGTTCAGTCCGTTGGGTTCATTGTTCATCACATGTGTCTCCGCTCCCAGGGCGTCAAATACGTTTTTGGCAATGGCGGACGCGCTTCCGTTGGAACAGTCCAGGGCCACCTTCATGCTCTTGAATGAACGGGTGGCTATGGATATGAGATATCCGATATAGCGGTTCCTGCCAGCTGCAAAGTCCACGGTCCGGCCAATATGTTCTCTCTTTGCCAGTGGAATCTCTCCCACCTCCCCATCCAGGTATTTCTCAATCTCCAGAATGACGGACTCTTCTAACTTTTCGCCTCTCTCGTTGATGACCTTGATGCCGTTGTCATAAAATGGGTTATGGCTGGCAGATATCATGATTCCGCAGTTAAAGCCCTCGGTGCGCACTACATAGGATACGCTGGGGGTGGTGGTAACATGGAGCAGATATACATCCGCGCCTGAGGCTGTCAGCCCCGCCACCAGGGAATATTCAAACATGTAGCTGCTGCGCCTGGTATCCTTTCCGATAACCACCCTGCAGCGCTCATCCGGCGCCTTCTGTCCATAGTACCAGCCCAGGAAACGGCCTACCTTGTAGGCGTGCTCCACTGTCAGGTCCACATTGGCCTCGCCGCGGAAGCCGTCTGTCCCAAAATATTTTCCCATTGTTATTAATTCCTCCCTGTCTTGTTATTTAGGCCCGCATTCCATCTCTGTCCGCACTCTGTGTCCATGGCGGTTCAGGATGACGCAGCAGCTGCGCCGCTGCTAAATGGTCTGCTGTCAATCCAAACTGCCCCCGTTACATGCCTTTGCCATAGCCGGGCCGCCCCCGCCTTAAGCCAGCCCTGACTTATACCGGCCCTGACCGATAACCAGCATTACTTATGCCATCCCGTTTTCCTTAAGGGCCTTAAGGTAACGCCCCAGGGCATCCTGCCATGAAGGCAGACGTTCAAAACCGTTCTCAGTCAGCTTTTCCTTACTCATGCGGCTGTTGGAGGGCCGCTTTGCCTTGGCTGGGAAACCTTCTGAATCCACCGGCGTCACCTTCACCTCATCCATGCCGGCCTGGCGGAATATCTCACATGCAAACTCATACCAGCTGCACAGCCCCTCGTTGGTGGCATGGTAACGCCCGTACCTGTCTGTCTGAATCATATCCGCCAGAAGGCGGGCCAGGTCATAGGTATACGTGGGGGAACCAATCTGGTCATTGACCACGGATACGGCTCCTTTTTCCTTCCCCAGACGGAGCATGGTCTTAATGAAGTTCTTGCCGTTGACGCCAAATACCCATGCAATGCGCACAATGAAATACTTCTGTACATTCTGCTCCACCGCAATCTCGCCCTCATACTTTGTCAGTCCGTACACATTAAGGGGTTCCCTGTGGTCATCCGGCTCCCATGGCCGCTGGCCGCCGCCATTAAACACATAGTCCGTGCTGATGTACATCATCTTGATATCCATGGCCTTGCAGATCCTGGCGATATTGCGTGTCCCCTCAGCATTGATTTTGCGGCACAGTTCCAGGTTATCTTCAGCAGCATCTACTGCAGTATATGCTGCACAGTGGATAACTGCGTCTGGTTTTTCCCGGAAAATCACAGTTTCGCACGCTGTGCGGTCCGTGATATCCATTTCCTCCACGTCCACCCCGATTCCCTCAATCCCGCGAAGGGCCAGTTCATTCATCACGTCATGGCCCAGCTGGCCTTTTACACCTGTTACCAGAACTTTCATAATCCATTTACCTCCGTTCTTAATAATGGCCGGCAGAGGACAGGAATCCCCGAAACGGACACGTCTCTCAAACGTGCTCCGGGGCATTTCCCTCCTCCGTCAGCCACATGTTTACCTACAGGCGGCTGCCGTACATCTTATCGAAATAATTACTGTACTCGCCGCTCAGTATATTCTTCCACCAGTCCTGGTTGTCCAGGTACCACCGGATGGTCTGCTCAATTCCTGTATTAAAATTATACGTTGGCTTCCATCCCAGCTCTGTTTCTATCTTGGTCGGGTCAATGGCGTAGCGCATGTCATGGCCGGGACGGTCTGTCACAAACTTAATCAGGCTCTCAGGCTTATCAAGGGCCTTCAGAATGGTCTTTACCACTTCCAGGTTGGTGCGCTCATTATGCCCGCCGATGTTATACACCTCTCCCTCGCGTCCCTTGTGAATGACCAGATCAATGGCCTGGCAGTGATCCGCCACATGGAGCCAGTCGCGCACGTTCTCTCCTGTGCCGTACACAGGAAGCTCCTCATCTGCCAGGGCGCGGCTGATAATAAGTGGAATCAGCTTCTCCGGAAAATGATAAGGGCCGTAGTTGTTGGAACACCTGGACACAGTCACCGGCAGGCCGTATGTCCTGTGATATGCCAGCACGAACAAATCAGCGCTTGCCTTGGAAGAGGAATAAGGGCTGGATGTGTGCAGGGGCGTTTCCTCTGTAAAGAAAAGGTCCGGTCTGTCAAGCGGCAGGTCCCCGTACACCTCATCGGTGGAAACCTGATGATAGCGCTTGATGCCATAGGTACGGCAGGCGTCAAGAAGGGTTGTGGTTCCCATGACATTGGTCCTCACAAAAGCCTCCGGGTCTGTAATGGAACGGTCCACATGGCTCTCGGCCGCAAAGTTTACCACCACATCCGGCTTTTCCTTCTCAAACAGTTCAAATATAAACTTCCTGTCGGCAATGTCGCCCTTTACAAATTTGTAGTTAGGCTTGTCCTCAACCGGCTTTAAGTTTTCCAGGTTGCCTGCATAGGTCAGCAGGTCCAGGTTAATGATTTCATAATCCGGGTATTTATTTACCATATGGTGTACAAAGTTGCTTCCGATAAAGCCGGCTCCGCCGGTTACAATGATTTTCATGTATATTTTCCTCCGTTAAAAATCCTGTGGGTGTATCTTATCCACATATTTTCCGTCCAGAACGTCCTTTAAATACTTGCCGTACTGGTTCTTTTTCAGAATCTCATATGTCTCCATAACCTGTTCCCTGGTAATCCAGCCCCTGAGATAGGCAATTTCCTCCAAGCAGGCAATCTTGCGGTGCTGGTGTGTCTCCACGGTCTTCACGAAATTCGTGGCCTCCACCAGCGACTCATGGGTTCCCGTATCCAGCCATGTAAAGCCCTGTCCCAGGAGAATCACATCCAGCTCGCCCTTCTCCAGGTAAATACGGTTTAAGTCCGTGATTTCCAGCTCGCCTCTGGCTGAGGGCTTTAAGTTTTTCGCGTACTCCACCACCCGGTTATCATAGAAATAGAGACCGGTGACACAGTAGTTGGACTTTGGCTTCCCCGGCTTTTCCTCAATGGAAATGGCCTTGCCGTCCCCGTCAAACTCCACAATGCCGAAGCGCTCCGGATCATCCACATAGTAGCCGAACACCGTGGCGCCCTTTTCCTTGGACGCTGCGGCGCGCAGGCGCTTGGTCAGCCCCTGTCCGTGGAAAATATTATCACCCAGGACCATTGCCACGGAATCTTTGCCAATAAATTCCTCACCGATGATAAAAGCCTGAGCCAGTCCGTCCGGGCTTGGCTGTACCGCATAGCTCAGCTCAATGCCAAACTGGTGGCCGTCGCCCAAAAGGGCTTCAAATCTTGGCGTGTCGTCCGGAGTGGAGATAATCAGGATGTCCCTGATTCCCGCATTCATAAGGACAGACAGCGGATAATATATCATTGGTTTGTCGTAAATCGGAAGCAGCTGTTTGGAAGTCACCTTGGTTAACGGATAGAGCCGCGTCCCGCTTCCTCCGGCCAGTATAATTCCTTTCATATTTCCTCCTTGGTTCGCTGTAAGCGCGAAAAGACCGCTTAGCGGACGTCTTTGCCTGAATTTTTCTTTGTTCAATATATCATACTATCTCTATTTTTTCAAATAAACTGATAAATATTTCGTTATTATTAAGAAGATCTGTCAGCCCATTCTCCAGATTCTCAAAGGAGGCGAAAACCGCGGCCGCTCTGCGGCCTCATATGACACCATTATAATTCATTTCAGGCATGTATGGCAAGCAGGTTTGCAGTCTTGCCCCTACCATAGTATAACACTTAAAAAGCTGTCCGGTTTCCGGCAGTAGGGACGGCAAAAGAGAGGGACATCCCCTGCATTACAGCCTATGCATTGGGTGATGTCCCTCTCTTTCGCTTTCTCTCTTACTTTTTCTTAACTTCTATTCCTGTCTGCCATTAACCGCTTTCATGAACCGCCCTGCAATCTCCAGCGGCCGGGTGATGGCTCCGCCCACAATAACTGCCCAGGCTCCCATATCCAGCATCTTCACAGCCTCCTCCGGCGTATGGACACGTCCTTCCCCGATGACCGGGATGGGAAGTTCTGCCGCAAGCCGCCTGACCAGTTCAAAATCCGGCCCTTCCTGCTTGGGGGTATAGTCCGTATATCCGCTCATGGTGGTGCTCACCAGGTCAATGCCGCTTTTCCACGCCTGAACGCCTTCCTGGTAATCGGAGATATCGGCCATCAGAATCTGGACCGGATATTTTACTTTGATGCTCCGAATGTATTCCCATGGGCTCAGCCCATCTCCCCGCCTCCTGTCCGTGCAGTCAATGGCAATGATGTCGGCCCCTGCCTCTGCCAGGGCATCCACCTCCTTCATGGTGGGCGTGATATACCCGTCAAATCCATCGTACACCTGCTTTATCAGACCAATGACAGGAAGCCCTGTCGCCTTCTTGATTCCCAGCACGTCCCGCACCGTGTTGGCGCGTATCATGGGGCTTCCGGCCTCCTTGGCCGCCCTGGCCATAAAAGGCATCAGGGAGCGCTCCGGGTCATAGAGCGGTTCCCCGGGCAGGGCCTGGCAGGAAATGATGAGCTTTCCTTTGATACGGTTAAAAAGTTCTGTTTTGTCCATGTCGTTCCAATCCTTTCACTCCGGCTTTCACGGCCTGTCATCGGCCACAGCCACCTTCACCACACATTTTCTGATACATTCAGGCGTTTCCAGGCATCCGCCCGGCCCATGGGCCTCCCCGGTCATGCACAGGATGAACCTGCCCGGCCCCATGACACAGCGTCCCCCTGCCCCGCCACGGGCACAGGCTTTCTGAAAGTCCGGCTGGTATTCCCCAATGGGTGTCACCCCGTCCAGGGCTGTTTCTATGACCTCGCATCCCTCAATGTCTATCTGAATATCCATATAGTCCCTGTGCAGTTCATAGCTCTCATCCGCCAGCTCATGGGTCCGGGCCTCCATCACCTGCAGGAACACCCTGTCCCCGTCAATCTCCGTCCTTCCCATGGGAAGAGTTCTTACATCCGCAAGTCATATATCATATCAGCAGTATTTCTCCTTTGCGGCTTCTATCATGGAGGCTGCCTCCCCGGCAATGGCCTGGTCGTCCCCGCATAAGTCTGTCAGCTGCCTTGTCGTAGCAGGCGTAAAATGCCGGGATAATTCCCCTGTATTTGTCAAGCTTCATTCTTATTTAACCCCCGTTATCTCAGACAGTTTCACCTTTCTGTTCTCAAACCGGGACCTGGTGCAGGCGTCTGCCGTGGCAATGGCGTTCCTGGCAGCCTCCCCTGTAAGCAGGGGCTTAAACTCCTCGTCCGGCTGGGCCCCATGCATGATATGGTTGAAATACTCCATCTCATCATACATGATGCTGTGAAGCCACATAGGCGGCTTCTTCCCCGGTTTGCCGTACATGATGGCGCCGTCCATCTCCGTGCCGTGATAGATTCTGGTGCGGTCATCATCCTCCTCCTGGGTCTTGTGCATAAGGAAATGCTCTTCCTTATCTCCCTTCTTAAGGGTTCCTCCGCAGTTGAACATATCCAGGCGGATAGCTCCCTCGGTTCCCTGAATCAGCACATAATGCTCCGGCCAGTGGAAAGCGGAGCCATACTCCAGCACGGCATACCGGTTATCCCCGTATTCCATGGTGATGAACAGCATATCGTCCTCATCCCCGAACTGTTCCCCGCAGTGGGCCACATTGCCGCCTGCCATGGTCACTTCCTCGGGGCACCCGCCCATAAGGAACTGGATGCAGTCCAGCTCATGGATGTGGTGGTAGAGATGGCCTCCTGATTTGGCCCTGATTTTCTTCCAGCTGACAGAGGGCTGTATATCCTCCCAGCCGTTCCTGGCGGAATGGCAGTACAGCACCTTGCCGATGACTCCGTCATTAATCATCCTCTTCGCTGTGCGCACGCCCCTGAAGAAGTTCATGACATGGCCTGCCATAAAGGTGACGTTGTGGGCAACGCATGTCTCCACCATCTCCACACAGTCCTGATAGGACAGGGCAATGGGCTTCTCACAGAATACGTGTACCCCGTGTTCCGCCGCCTTGATTACCGGTTCCCTGTGAAGGTAATTGGGCGATGCCACGATTACCGCGTCCACGTCCTCACGGCTGTATAACCGGTCCAGGTCCGTCTCCACGTCACAGCCCAGCTCAGCCGCCACTGTCCCCGCATTCTCCGGGTCATAGACAGCCACGACCCTGGCGCCCTCCTGCTCCTTCATGATACGGGCCAGCTCCGCCCCAAAATATCCTGTTCCAACCACTGCATATCCAATTGTCTTCATGACTGTTCTCCTTTACCGTCTATATTATTTTACTTCATGATTTCGCTGTGCTTTACCTTCCTGTCTTCCCTAAGGGACAGGGTGCAGGCCGGCCATGAACACCACATGGTTGTCCTGGCATGTATCCACCATTTCCCGGCAGTCCTCATAGCTACAATATAGCACCTTTTACCTTTCTGTTAAAATCATCAGGACTTCACAGCGCCCTCCGACATGCCGCCCGCAATCTTGTTCTGTATGAGACAGAAGAAAATGACAGAGGGAAGCACCACCAGAGCAGACGCCGCCATCATATCGCCCCAGTCCAGTATCTCAGCTCCGTCCAGGGAGCGCAGAGCAACCGCAACCGTCATCTTGCTGGTATTGTTCATTAAAATCAACGCATACAGGAACTCATTCCAGGTATTAATGAAGGTGTAGATGGCCGTGGCCACCACGCCGGGCGCCACCAGCGGAAGCACCACCTGGACAAAGGTCTGCATCTTATTGGCCCCGTCGATTCTGGCCGCCTCCTCGATTTCCAGGGGCACTGTCCTGAAAAATCCGGTCAGGAGCCACACCGCATAGGGCACGGAGAAGGACAGGTACACAATAACCAGGCCAATCCTTGTGTTAATCAGCCCCAGCTTTCCCATGACCACGGAATAGGGAATGGCCAACAGGATGGGAGGAAATATGTAGGTAGTCACCAGCACCTTGGACATGGCTGAACCCAGACGCTTAAAGAACCTGACGATTCCGTAGGCTGCCAGCGCCGCCACCGCAATGGCAATCAGGGTGGTCACCAGGGAAATGATGACGCTGTTCCTGATGTTCACGAAAAACTTAAGGTCATTAATGACATGGGCGTAATAGTCAAAGGTCCATGTCTTAGGCCAGAAGGCCGTAGGATTTCCCGTCAGCTCTCCTTTGCCCTTCAGGGATGATATGATAATCCATACCAGCGGGAAAATGGAGATAATGGTCAGAATAATCAGGTATATATGGCTGACGACGTTTCCTGCTTTAAACTTTTTCATCTACTTTCCTCCTTTTCCCACTTATTAATGACCGCAAAGTATATGCCGCAAATAATTATCAGGAATATGAACAGCAGCACGGTCACTGCCGATGAGCGTCCGATGAGTTTGGTGCTCCATCCCATATTGTAGGCATAGAGCGGTATGGTCTGGGTGATGCCCGCAGGCCCGCCGCCTGTAATCAGATAAATCAGGTCAAAGTTATTAAAAATCCACACGGTCCTTAAGACCACCAGCAGTCCCACCACCATCTTGATATGGGGCACTGTGACATAGTAGAAGGACTGCCATGGCCTGGCCCCGTCAATCTGGGCAGCCTCATACTGGTCCTTTGGAACTGTTTCCAGGGCTGAGAGCACGTTGACCATTATCATGGGCGCTCCGAACCATATGTTAATCAGCACCAGGCTTACAAAGGCCAGCGTGCCGCTGGTCAGAAACTGCGGCGCCACCTGGCAGATACCCAGCTCCACCAGGATGTTGGGCAGGAAGCCGTACACTCCGTTGAGAATCCATTTCCAGGAAAATGCAATGACAATGGAGGGAAATGCCCAGGGGATGATGAGAAGGGTCTTGTAAACGCCCTTGCACACCTTAATCCGCTTCAGGGCCAGGGCAGCGGTAAACCCCACTCCTATCTGTCCCGCCAGGGACAGAACCGTCCATTTCAGGGAATTGAAAAATGAAAGCCAGAAACCGCTGTCCTTCAGCGCCTCGGCATAATTCTTAAAGCCAATGAATTTATAGGCGGGTTTAATCAGGTTCTTGTTTGTAAAGCTGTATACTATGCTGGAACAGATGGGATATATGAATAATGCAATTACAATGACGATTGCGGGAAGTACGAACAACCATCTTGTATAACTTTTCTTCCCCAAGATTTCCTCCTCCTTCTCAGTATAAGAGCGTGCCTCAAAAATGCATCCGCCTTTTCAGACACGCCCCAGGACTATTCAGCTGTCTCAAACAGTGCGTTCAGTTTATCTTCTGCTGTTTTCGCAGCGGTCCTTACATCTGTTCCGTTGGTAATGATATCCTGGAACATATCTTCTATCACGTGGTTGTTCTGCATGATTCCGGCCTGGACATTGGGGCCGTGCTCATATCCAAATGCAGTGCCGATATCAGCTGCTGCAGTCAGCACTTCCTCTGCATGGGCGAACTGCCTGATGGTGTCGTCATCCCTGTATGCATCTGTGTCGGCAATTCCCTTGATGGCAGGAAGCATACCCACCGGTGTTGCGTGCAGGAATTCCACGTATGTATCCTCGTCATAAAGGGTTTTCATAAATGCCTTGCAGATTTCAGGATGCTTGGAAGCCTTCCACACAACCATAGGCGTGTTGGTGGTCATGATTCCCTCGTCCGGGTCATCCGCATTAATCTTTGGAATCGGGTAGCAGTCCACATACTGGAGCAGGTCCGGTGAGTTGGCTGCAACGCCTGAAATCTGGAAGCCGGAGTTAAAGTCAAATGCGGTCTTGCCCTGGTAATACAGGGTAGCCTGGTCCAGTACATCAAAGTTAATGGAATCCTTAGGCGAGCAGTCATTGTATACCTTCAGCCAGTAGTTGATGCCGTCAATGGCCAGGTCGCTGGTCAGGTTGGCCTTCAGGTCATCGGTCAGCAGGCTTCCGCCCCCGCTTCTCACATAGAAATCCAGGAAAAAGGTTGCCTGGAAGTCATTGGTGCCGCATGGGAAGGACAATCCATAGACGCCGTCCTTTGTAAGGGCCTTGGCTGTGTCGTAAAGCTCGTCCCAGGTCTTGGGAACTTTCAGACCGTTTTTCTCCAGCAGGTCCTTCCTGATCCACATCACATGGGCGTGTCTGTAAAGGGGAACAGAATAGTTATTGCCGTCCACCGTGCCCTCGGAAATGGCTGCCTCAGCAAATTTGTCACGGCCGATACCGTCAATCAGGTCATTGATGGGCAGCAGGGCGTCTGCGTTAATCATCTCCGCAACCTGGGCCGGAAGGGCGGTACTCATATCAGGTACATTGCCGGATGCAAGTCCGGTGGTCCACTTGGTGTAAAAATCATTCCATGAGAACGTCTCAATATTGATTTTCACATCCGGGTTCTCTTCCATGAACTTGTCCGCTGCCTTCTGGATGGTCTCCAGCCTTGGTCCCTGTGTAAATGAGTGCCAGAAGGTAATCTCACCTGAAAGCGCTCCCTCTGTCCCGCTGTCACTTCCATCCTGGCTCCCTGTATCCTGTGCCTGGGACTGGCCTCCTGCTTCTTTGGAACCGGAAGCCTCTGTGGATGACCCGGTACTGCCGCATCCGGCCAGCAGGGCTGCTGCAAGTGCTGCCGCAAGAATAAAACTTACATGACTCTTTTTCATATCACTTCTCCTTTTTCTTAATTATTTCCGTCCGTCATTTTGCTGTGTCTATAGGTATTATATTGATTTTCCTTATGCATTTCAACATTCTGGACAACTTATAATAGCATAAAACGACCACTATACTATTTTTTTGTCTTGTTCTGGTTTTGAGGGGCAGGAAACTGGCCGGGTAAGGGGACGGGCACTGTCCGGGTGATTGTCCGGGGGCCTGTCTGCATACCTTTGGAAAACAGGAAAAGGACAGGCCGGAACCTGATTCCGGATACCTGTCCTTCTGTAACTGCTGATTCTTATCCCTTCTTCCTATTTTGATTGTACTGCCGTTTCCGGCACAATCCATTCTTTTTTAATCTGCCACAAGGCCGCCTGGACACTTTTCGCCCCGGATTCCTCCCCTGCCCGTATCCGCTCATGATGGCGAAACAGCCTGGGCCAGCTGCCCATGATTTTCTGTTTCAACTCAGGATAAAACCCGGTGAGCACCGCATCCATTTCCCTGATCCCGCACTGCTTTAAATACGCCTGAAAAGCCTGCTCGTCCTCCTCGTCTTCTCCCAGATATTTAAGGCACAGAATCTTATTCCATTTGTAGACAGTCAGGAAAATGGGACCGCTTTCCCCATATTTCCTGCGGACATATTCCTCCCGCGAAAAACAGCTGCCGTCCCTCTCTATGGCCTTTAAAACCGCATCTGCCTGTGCCGCATATAAAATCACCTTATCACCTGTGTCACCCATTCTTTTCTAATCTCCCATATATTTCCATATTTTGAATCATTGCCCAAAATCACGCTGTCATCAAAAAGCCGGTCCCAGCTGGCGATGATTTCCCGCTTAAGGTGTGGATAGAACTGGGACATGTATGCCTTGGCGTCACTTACTCCGTACTGCTCCATCATATCCTGATGGCGTCTGGCGTCCGCCTCATCCTTTGGGATATAGGAGTAATTGAGGATGCTTCCCCATTTTTCTATATTGACCGAGGTAATGCAGGCCGGGTCCAGGGTCAGTTCCAGTATGACGGCACCCGGACTGGGAAGCATGACCGCCTCGCTGGTAAAGGAAACCCACACCGGATACTCCACATCCCCGGGCTTTTGGGCCGCGTCAGGGCTGTGCCTTACCAGCCAGTCATATACCTCCAGAACCAGTCCCGCATGTTCCTGCAGGTCACTCCGGATATACTCCCGCCTGGCAATGTACCTGCCTGTTTCATTCAGTTCCTTCAGCACGTTTTCATGCTGCTTTGTCCATACCTTAATCTGTTCCATCCGGTCATCCTTCCTCTCTCCATTGTTTTGGTGCCACTGTCCTTGCCCGGTTCCTTCTGCGCCGTTTCGCCCGCACCACTACTCCTGTGACATCTTCCTGTACCGGCCCGGCGTCATCCCAAATGCCTGCCTGAATACCCGTGTAAAATGGTTGGCATCCTCGAACCCCACATCGTGGGCAATACAGTTCACAGGATCATTGGACACCAGCAGAAGTCTGGCTGCCGTGGTCAGGCGCACCTGGCGTATAAACTCCGTGGCTGTCTTCCCTGTGGCCTCCTTAAACAGACGCCGGAAGGTAGTCTCAGCCACTTCCGCCATACTGCTTAATTTATCCGAAGTATATTCTTCCGTGGGATTTAACATGATATAGTCAATGACAGTCTGTATCCTGGGGTCGGTCTGAACCGTGGATTTCTTCACCCGTTTTCGTATCTGCTCCAGGTTGTACTCCAGCCCGTTGATTTCCGCCTTCACATCATCGGGCTCATCGGAGTTCAAAATATCAATCAGGCTGGCAATCAGAGTATCAAGGGCTCCTCTTACGTGAAATGACTTTGATTTTTTGTCCGTGCGCACCCACTTGTAGATATCGCTGAAATAAGGCTCGATTCCCTCGCCCACATCCATCACCAGGGGAAAGTTATAGTACTCCCTGAGAAAATTAGCCCCTTCATAGAATACGGATGTGGTGAAACGGATACTGTAAAAAGCAAATGTATCCTCCAGCGCCTTACATGACAGCCAGCAGCCCTCCGGTATATAGGACACCTGCCCCTTCCTCACAATGACCGTCTCCCCATCTACCACAAACTCAGCACTCCCGTCAATGATGTAGCGCAGCATATTGTATGGTATGGCGCTTTCCGGATAGGTCCAGGTCCGTCCGAAGGAGTATTTATCTATATATAGAAAATTAAATCGGATGGTATTCATGAATGAGGAAAGCGACTGCATGATGTGCACCCCCCTTTAACTGTATCTTTTTATCACTTCCAGCACACTGGTGCCCTCAGGTTTAGTAATCTGTGCCCCATCCGGCCCTTTATGATTTGATTGTATCAAATCACGCTCCCAATAGCCAGTCCCATGACGGAAATTTTATCTGATTCCCAGCCGTTCAATCAGCTGTTCAATCCCCTCAGGGCTGTCTGCAAATGTTTTCACAGGGGCCCCGGCCATTTTCCCGCACTCCTCCTCCGTAATAGTGCCATGCCGCCAGACAGGCCCCTGTTCCAGCTCCACGGTATAGTTCCAGCTGACCTGCCCCAGGTTATCGGTCAGGGCAATCAGCACACAGGCATACGCTTTCATACGCTCCTCAAATACTGCTGAATTAGGCGTGCTCTCCTCAAAGTTAAGTGTCCAGCCGTAGGGCTCTACGGAGGTCTGCAGTTCATTCTTAAAACTTCCCAGTTCCCTTGATATCCCCAATGTGCCTGAGAGCCTTCCGTCAGCCGAGGCATCGCCTATATATGGATTCCTGGCCCTGTACAGTTCATTGGCCAGACTGCTGACCACGATTCCGCTGCTCTTAATTGTAATGCCCTGAATATCCAAATCCTTTCCCCCGCCAGGAAGTCCAAGTTCCAGGTTAAATGTGCCGCTCCTGTTCCAGAATGACGGCAGACAGGAATAGATGACCAGTTTCTCCGCCCCATCCTCCTGCACCAGCTTATATCCCCTGTAAACAGCAGCCGAATCAATCATGATTCCGCCCACATTCACCTGTTCTCCATTGACATCGGTATAGGTGACCATATATGACTCCGTGGGATATCCTATCACAAACAGCTTCATAAAAAGTACAGCCGCCATAACCAGGAACACCCCTGAGGCCCCCAGAACCACGTTCCTCACATTCCTCCTTCTCACCTTTTTCAGATAATCAATTTCCGATGGTTTCCCTGCTGTTTGGGATGCCCCTACCATGTCTGCTTTCATCCGCTCAAACATTTCCCTGCAGGTGTCGCATTCCTCCAGATGGACCTGGATTTCGCGGTTCGTTGTTTCAGACGTCAGGCCGTCCGCATACATGGGCATTAAATCCTGAATAATTTCACATGGTATCCTGTGGTTCATAGTTTTCCTGCCTCCTTAACGACTCTCTCTTTCCCGCGGTAATAGGTTACTCTTGCCCAGTTCTCGCTGCGCCCCATGATTTCTCCAATCTGCCCAAAGGTAAGGTTTCCCACCAGCCTGAGGTACATAACCTCCCGCATAGGGTCCTCCAGGCCGTGAATCAGCCTCAGTATCTGTACGTTGTCCCATGAACAGAGGGCCTGGGACTCTGCGGATTCCACAGATACCTGGTCTGCCTCTTCCAGGGGAACATGGTGTTTCTGCCTTCGCAGATAATCACGCCACAGATTCTTTGCGATTGCGCAGAGCCAGGTGGATATGCTGCTCTCCCCCTTGTACCTGCCGATATGTTTCACAGCCTGGTAAAAGGTCTCCTGGGTCAGTTCCTCTGCCAGGCCGGGGTCCTGGGTACGGGTTAAGAGAAAACCATATATCATTTTTCCGTGTTTCTTATAAATCTCTTCCATGGAATCCATATACGCATTTCCTCCTTCTGTTAATTAGTGTCCCGCGCCCAGGGATCGTTACAGAAAAAATAATATATTTATATCATTATACACAGACAGATACAATATTCTGCGATACAGAAATGGTACCTGCCATACATCCCCGCCTCATTCGTATCTGGCAAAAAAAGACCCAACCTGAACCTAAGATATGATATCCCTGGTATATGGCTGGGTCCTAATTGGCTGGATCCTAATTGGTTGAGTCCTATTTGATTTATGCTGTAATTCCCAAATGAGGATTTCTCTCTCATGCCTTGGGTATATCCAGTGTCTGTCCCTCGTATATCAAGTCAGGATTCTTCACAGTGCTGGAATTAAGCTGGTAGATAATATCCCATTTCAGAGGATCTCCCAGCTGCCTTTTGGCAATGTTCCAGAGAGAATCTCCTTTCTTAACTTTATATGTGACCGTATCCGTGGATAAGGACTCTCCCAGGGAGACCAGATACCCCTTTCATAGCGCTTCTCCTTTCCCTGCCAGAATATCATACAAGTACCTCTCATATTCGCAATGCAAGTTTATGATAACAACGCCGGTACAAATTACATTAGTATACTAATATAAAACATTTCGTCCCGTAAGCTGTTTTTTTAATGTGGCAAATCATAATTTTTTCTTGAACTTACGAAATATCTTTAAATTTCACCCGCCTGCCACATTTCACACCTTATCACAAGTATACTATTTTCTTCCGGCAGACTCAACACGTTTTCGTAGATAGTTTCTCTCTCCCGCTCCGTAATCTCACCAAAATTTTTCAAACAAAAAGTGCCCGGCATCAGCCATTAACGCCAACCCCGGACACCATTCTTTTTATCTCAACTACCAATTTTTCCAACTCAATATTTTCCAGGAACATCTCCCCTAGATTTCGTTCATCTTCGCCAGCTTTGCCGCCTGGTCTGCCGCAATCAGATTATCCAGCAGTTCCTGAATATCCCCGTTCATAATAGAATCAATCTTATACAGTGTCAGTTTGATTCTGTGGTCCGTTACGCGGCCCTGAGGGAAGTTGTAGGTACGTATCTTCTCAGAACGGTCGCCGGTACCAATCTGGCTGCGGCGCTCCTCTGCCTCTGAACTCTGGCGTTTTTCCAGCTCGATGTCGTACAGCTTGGAACGCAGCAGGCGGAATGCCTTCTCCTTGTTCTGAAGCTGAGATTTCTCCGTCTGGCTGTAAATAACGATTCCCGTAGGGATATGGGTCAGACGAACTGCGGAGTCCGTTGTGTTGACGCACTGTCCGCCGTTGCCGGATGCACGCATGACGTCGATACGGCAGTCATTCATGTCAATCTGAACGTCCACTTCCTCGGCCTCAGGCATAACAGCCACAGTGGCAGTGGATGTATGGATGCGGCCGCCGGATTCCGTCTCAGGCACACGCTGGACGCGGTGCACGCCGCTCTCATATTTAAGCTTGGAGTATGCGCCTTTTCCGGTGACCATGGCAACTACTTCCTTGAAACCGCCGATGCCGTTTTCATTGAGGCTGACAATCTCCACCTTCCATCTCTGGCTGTCCGCATAGTTTGAATACATACGGTAAAGTTCAGCCGCAAACAGGGCAGCCTCATCGCCGCCTGCGCCTGCGCGGATTTCCAGGATAATATTCTTATCATCGTTAGGGTCCTTTGGAAGCAGAAGAATCTTAAGCTCATGCTCCAGGTCCTCAATCCGTTTCCTGGCGTCGGACAGCTCTTCCTTGGCCATCTCCCGCATCTCTTCGTCGTTCTCTTCCTCCAGAAGGGCCAGACTGTCCTCCACATCCTGCTTTGCCTGCTTGTACTGCTTATAGGCTTCCACAATAGGAGCCAGGTCAGCCTGCTCCTTCATGAGCCTGGTAAAACGCTTGGTATCCTGGGTCACATCCGGATCACCCAGCATAAGCATCAGTTCTTCATAATGAATCAACATATCATCCAGCTTATCAAACATATCTATCTCCTGCTCCTGCGATTATTCCAATTACAACCACTACATTAAACTGTTACCCTGTGTTCTCTCCAAATCCGGCATCCCGGACGGTCCCAGCCGGACATTTAAGTCCGGACTTTTAAATCCCAACCTCACTCCCCGGCTCTCACCACCCGGTCCTGTCCTGCCAAATCCTTAAACGTCCTCACGTCCCTGTATCCCCCGGACCGGAACAATCCTTCCACTGCCTCTGACTGGTCATATCCAATCTCCATATAGATACTTCCGCCCTTCGCCAGATGGTCACGTGCCTCTTCTGCCAGTATGCGGTAAAATGCCAGCCCGTCCCCACTTCCGTCCAAGGCAATCCTGGGCTCATGGTCCCTCACCTCCGGCTCAAGGCCCTCTATGACCCGGCTGGGGATATAAGGCGGGTTTGAGACAATGACATCAAAGGTCCTGTCCGTCTCCAGAGCACAAAACATATTGCTCTCAAACAACTCAAACACGCCCTCGTATCCGCCCAAAAGCCTGTCCCGGTTCCTGCCTGCCACCTTAAGGGCCTCAGCCGACACATCCAGGGCAGCCACATGACGGTATCTGCCCATAAGCGCCAGACTGATGGCAATACACCCGGAACCGGTGCACATGTCCAGTATGCATTTTTCCCTGTCCTTCTGTTCTTCCAGGACCAGCTCCACCAATGTTTCCGTGTCCTGCCTTGGTATCAGAACATGTTCATTTACAAGGAACTCAAATCCCATGAACTCCTGAGTCCCGGTCAGGTGCTGGAGAGGGGTCCGGCCGGCCCTGATTTCTATGAGCCGCATAAATTCCCGGCATTTTCCCTCTGTCTCCTCATCCGGCCGCAGCTCCCTGCCCTTCATGGCCAGAAAAGATGCCATGTTCAGATGGAATACCTCCAGAAGCAGATACCTGGCATCCAGCTCCGAGTCCGGCACCTGGGCCTTATTCAGTTCCTGAACACCCTGCCACAGCAGCTGCTGCATGGTCATGTTTTACTGCTCCTTCACTGTCATTGCCGTTGTCATTGTCATTATGGTGCCTGCCTTCCTGCCATCCCGGAAAATTTTCATCCAGGTAAGCCCGCCAGTCAAACACAGTCTCCACTGCCGCGATGGCCACCTCTATCATGCTGTCATCCGGCTCCGTGGTGGTCAGTCCCTGCATCCACATGCCGGGACGGCTGAGCACATTCACCAGTCTGGAATCATGGCGTCCCGCAAAACGCAGGAACTCATAGGACACGCCCGCGATTACAGGTATCAGCACAATCCGGCTCACCACGCGCAGCCAGACAGTATCCACCCGGATGACCATGAAAAACAGGATGCTGATGACCATGACAATCATAATGAAGCTGGTGCCGCACCGTTTATGTTCCTTGGAACTTCCCCTCACATTGTCCACTGTAAGCTCCAGCCCGTGCTCGATACAGTTGATGCACTTATGCTCTGAGCCGTGGTACATGAAGGTCCTCTTGATATCCTCCATGCGGGATACCAGCTTGATATAGGCTATGAAGATGGCTATTCGTATTACGCCCTCCAGTATGGCCATCACTGTATCGGAATGGATGAATCCTCTGCATATATTGGCAATGAACAGGGGAAGCACCATGAAAATACCAATTGCCATGACAAAGGAAAATATCATAACCACTGTCATGAGAGCGCTCTCCAGCTTCTCGCCAAAGACCTTATCCAGCCACGCCTCAAATTTACCGGGCTTTGCCTCCTCATCGTCCTCAAAAAAACTGCAGGACCAGGTGAGGGCCCTCATGCCCACTACCATGGAATCTATAAAACTGAAAATACCTCTGACAAAGGGAATACCTAAGATCTTATGCTTCTTGGTCATACTCAAATAGGTATCCTTTTTCACCTCAATATCCCCGTCCGGCTTGCGGACCGCAATGGCGTAGTCATTGCCGTTCTGCATCATGATGCCCTCGATTACGGCCTGACCACCAATTCCTGAATATTTCATCCCTTTAACCTTTCTGTTGTACGAAAAAGAAACCCTCTTTCCATGATTTCCCAAGAATTCAGAAAGGGCTGAGCCTGCTCCCAAGCTCAACCCTCATCTCTTTGCTTATTAGTTAGCATTCATGCCATATTTACGATTGAACTTATCAATACGTCCGCGAGCCTGAGCAGCCTTCTGCTGTCCGGTGTAGAATGAATGGCACTTGGAACAAACCTCAACGTGGATGTCCTGCTTTGTTGAACCTGTTACGAACTCATTACCACAGTTGCAGACAACCTTTGCCTGGTAATAGCTTGGATGGATTCCTTCTTTCATGATTTTCACCTCTCTGATATTATTTGCGGTTTCCGACCGCGGCCTGTGTATGCCAATCTGTCTCTGTACATTACAGGCAGCCGGCCGCATGCCGTCACCAGAACGCACAGATATCAGCAATAACTAAGTTAAACGCGCCCTCACCGTAAGGTTCTGACTCACGCGAACGCTAAAACTGCCGTCAATTCAGACAGCTTACATAGTATATCATAGAACCCCGGGACTTGCAATATATTTTTTTGAAAATACGGACAACTATATGTTTACTTCCAGCCTCCAGAACGATAAAAACGCAAAAACAGGACGCTGCCAAAGCTGTTTAACAGCTTATTTACAGCGTCCCGCTCTTGAGTTCTGTTATTTCTTACCCTTCATATCCCAGGGCTTTTTCCAATAAATGGCATCCACATTACACTCTTTCATACACTCGCCGCACTGTATGCACTCTCTGTCTCCCACCTGTCTGATATCCACTTTACAGTTGCGCACACAGCGCCCGCAGTCAATACAGGCGTCCCTGTCAATCTTCACCCCCAGCAAAGCCACAGGGGCAAACAGGGAATAGATGGCCCCCAGAGGACA
>ERZ894236.211-NODE-211-length-83246-cov-24.2739_pt1 | contig 83246 bp, 78 predicted proteins | sample MGYA00380297_ERZ894236 | MGnify/ENA primary metagenome ERZ894236 (study PRJEB32331, sample SAMN06328420) | human gut metagenome | biome: human gut microbiome; feature: stool | host: Homo sapiens | collected 2014-08-04 ... | reverse complement strand
TGCTGGTTTAATTTCCGATACGTGGAATTCAGGGATTCTATGGCATTGGTCGTGTTAAGCCGATATCGGCTTAACACGACTTATACCGAAAAAATAACTATGCCGATATTTCAAGAAGTTCCTGTAAACAAGGGAATCTTAGGAAAAATATCGGCATAGTTTTTATAGTCTGTAAAGCTGCTTTAATACGGAATCCTTTTTCCAACTCTTTTCTTCTTCTCCAGATGGATTCGCTTTTTCAATAGAAGCTACCAGTGTTCTCAAAGTGGCAAATGCATAGAAACCGCTGGTGGTTGATATACTTTCATGTCCCAATAGCTGTTGGATATAGGATAACGGGCATCCTGCCTGATAAAGATCCATCGCCCTGGTTTTTCTCAGCATATGAAAATGGACCTTTTCTGGCATCATAATCCTGCTTCTGCTCTGGTTCGTATATCTTTTCAAAAGATTCTGTATAGTGTCATCAGAAAGAGAATGTCTGATTCCATGCGTTGCCGTATAAAAAAGAGGCATCTCTATCTTTATTACAGGATGAAACTCTTTCATATATGCCTTTAAGTGATGTACGGTCCTGCTCATTAGTGGCACATTTCTGTACTTTGAACCTTTTCCCAGGATCGTCACAAATGGAGTCTCTGCGTTCAGATGGAGTGAGGATACTGTCAATCGTGTCAGCTCACTGACACGCAGACCGGAATCATATCCAAGGATCAAGATCATCCGGTCTCTTCTTCCTATTTTTGTATCCACTGATGGTGCTGCCAGGAGTGCCTTAAGCTGACTGTTTTCAAAGTATTCAATCTCCTTTTGAAGAACTGGGAGACCTTTTACTGTCTTTGCATTGACATAGACCGTTGTGATATCAATGGATTCTTCAGCAGCATACGCAAGCAACGTCCGAATTGCAGTCATTTTGAGATTACATGTCTTTTCGCTCAGTTTGCGTGAATCTTTCATAAATATTAGATAGTCTTTCAGATTGTTTTTATTAAAATCCTGATAACATATATCTTTTCGTTTAATGGATTTCTCACTTTCCAGAAAATCAATATATCCATTCAGGGACAGTCTGTAGGCCTCTACCGTATTGGAACTCTTCTTACGAATACAAGAAAGCTCATTGTTTAGGAACTCGGATGCGTTGCTCCAGAAAAAAGAACTGTCCCGGTCAGCTGTCACTTTTTTACGCATGTTCACTTACCTCCGGCAACAGATCCTCAAAAAGGGAAGCTTTTTCCACAACTGTATGATAAATATCAGGAACAAGATGAAAATAGTAAAGCGTGTGTTCTATATCCTGATGTCCCATATACCGCATTAGATAAGGGAGCATAACATTTACATCTTTCCCCTCTTTAAGCCAGCGGTTCATATTTGCATAAGCGAAGTGGTGCCGCAAATCATACGCCCGAATATTCACCCCATTCCCCAGTTTTTCTGGAACGTACTGGCTCCATAAGGAGCATCTTCCCGGGAAGGGAAGAAAAATATCCTGTCCGGAAAGATATGATCTATTTTTGTATCATAGACGCTGAGATACTCAGACAATTCATGCGAAATAAAAAGCCGCCTGCTCTTTGGGCCTTTAGACTGGATGATATCTATATAATTCGTTTCTGGATGCACCAGTTCTCGTCTGAGAGTCCGGACCTCTTTGCAGCGAAGACCACAGCAATAAAGCAGCCTGTACATTGCGGGCAGCACGAGATGCCTTTTGGGAACATGGCAGTCATATGGAATGCTGTCACATGCCGTAAAGAACTTTGTGATCTCATCCTCTGTAAATAAGTATGGTCTGACAGGTATCGGCAGGGAGATTTTCCCCGCAGGGATGACGTATGCGGATGCGTATCCAAGTCCGATCAGATATCTTGAGAACTCTCGGAGAGCAGCTGCCGCATTATATAGATTTCCCGGAGTACCGGAATACCTGTTTAAAAATGTATTTACCGTCTTTCTGCTTGGTATGCTCTCAAGCGGAACGTGGATGGATGCAAAATCAATATATTTATTTAGATGGTATTCTGCGGTTGTATAGACAAAACCATTCTGTCTTTTATACTCCAGAAATTCAGTGATCAGGTCTGGTAATGTTTTATTCATTTCGCACACCTCCTGGAAGCGGCAGCGTACATGACGCCATTGTCTCATCATCAGTAGACAAGTAAACTGATACGATGCTGGGATCTTTATGACCAAGAACTGCAGAAATATCTGCCATGGGGACTCCTGCTCTGAGCATGGTCGAAGCAGCATTGTGTCTTGTACTTCGGCTGCCGGAACTCCTGTTTTTATTAGATATGCCTGCGGATGCTTCCATTTTTAAGAGAATTGTTCTAATAGAGGAGCCTTCACCATTTAAGCGTGTAAATGGTGCCAGTTCCCTGACAAAGAGGTATTCTGACTTACATGCCGGGCGACCGTTAAGTATATAATCAGCAATGGCGTTTCCATAGGATTTACGAAGTGGGACATGAAGCGGCTTTCCTGTTTTCTGTTGTTTTATATAGATGATATCTTTGTTCCAGTCGATATCGGAAAGTTTGATACTACAGACATCCACCGCTCTTAATCCTGTTTCCAGCAGTAACAGACAGACAGCTTTATCCCGTTTCGTTAGGCTATCATCAGACAGTACGCTGTTGATGGCGTCCGTTTCAACTTTACTGTATATTTCTAAGATGTTCCGCTCACGAGGGAGACGGGATGGTAATTCCATGATAAGGTGTTCAGTTTCTGGATAAAGGGCAAGAAATCTTTTAAGGCCTGAGAGACCGCTGGTGATAGAAGTCGGCCTGAAATAACCGCAGCCATAAAGGTACAGGATAAAATCCCGGATGTTACCAGAACATAACTCTGTGACTGAAAGATAGGATTTTTCTTCACAGTAGATCAGGAGATATGCGGCTATCCTTTGATAGGTACAGATTGTATTAGGCTGTAGGTGATCTGCTCTTAACGACATAACAAACTTATCAAGTTCTTTTCTAAATACCTCCGTCTGTATTCTGTCACTAACGGATAGCCCCTTTTTTCTTGAGGTATCTGCCTCGCCTGTAAAGATGTAAGAGCGGATAAGATTTACAACCCGGATTTTTTGTCGCTCTTTTAAAACGGAGAATTTACCAGTATACTTGTTATGACAGTCACGTAGATACTCCTGGAATAATTCATCCGAAGGCTCAAAGATTCCTTTGCTTTGGATATCTTAAAATGTGATAAAATCAATGTATCTAAAATTGCATGAAAAAAGGGGCCGGTATATGCTTAAAGAAAAACGTATTCAGCAGATTTATGAGTTGATCAAACGAGACGGACAGGTTGAAATAAGTGAATTGGGCAAGATGTTCAATGTGACAGAAATGACTATCCGACGAGACTTAGAAAGCCTTTCGGAGATGTACCATATAGTGCGCACACATGGGGGGGCTATGCTGCCCACCGGTGAGGAAAGCACGGAACTGCCCTATGAGCGGAGAGTGGTATCCCAGGAGGCGCAAAAGAAAAGAATTGCCATGAAGGCATTGTCTTTTGTGAAAAATGGGCAGACAATTTTTCTTGATTCTGGTTCCACCACATATTTTATGGCGGAGAATATTGACAATGGAAAAGACAATATTGTCATCACAAACGGACTGAACCTGGCATCTGAAATGTTGAAACGTCAGAAACTCTCTGTGGTTTTGATCGGCGGTAATCTGAGAAGGAACACACTCTCAGCGGCTGGCCCGCTGGCTGAACAGCAAATCAGCCAATTTCGTGTAGAGATTGCATTCCTTGGAGGAAATGGTCTGGGTCAGGATGGACATGTCTATATCGGAAATGTAGCGGAACTTGGAATTAAAAGAGCAATTATGAAAATAGCAAGGAAAAAATATCTGCTGGCAGACTCCAGCAAGTACGGACATGAGAGTCTGCTTCACTATGCCAGTGTGGATGAATTTGATGGTATTATCATAGATTCGGAATTACCTGAGGAAAAGGTGCGGGAACTAAAAGATTTAGGCGCAAATGTGATCATTGTTTGATTAGGATCATAGTGATATCAGTACAAGAAGACGGCGGTGCTCTCAGTTGTCTTCTTACGGCAGCAGGTATCATACAAGACATAAATGAAATGAGAGGCAGAAATAATGAAAGCTTTTGTAATTAGCAATCCATACGAAGCAGGTGTATATGAGGTGGACAGACCCGTTCCCAAGGAAGATGAAGTGCTGATAAAGGTAATGGCAGCCGGCTTTTGTGGGACTGATATTCACACTTATAAAGGAGAACATGTAACAAATTATCCAATCATACCTGGACATGAATTTTCTGGGGTGATTGCAGAAATAGGAGAAAAAGTCACACAATTTAAAATAGGTGATCTGGTTATCACTGATCCCAATGTTTTCTGTGAAAAATGTCATTACTGTAAACAAAATAAACAGATTCATTGTGAACATATTGAGGTGATCGGAAATACAAGAAACGGTGCATTTGCAGAATATGTCGCAGTTCCTGAGCAGTGTGTATTTTTGGCCGAAGGTCTGGACCCTATTGAAGGGGCTATGGTAGAACCTTTGGCATGTATTATCAACAGTCATAATAAAGCTTTGATCCCTGTAGGTGCTGACGTATTAATCTGCGGAGCAGGTACGATCGGGCTGATGCATCTTCTCATGGCAAAGAGAAGAGGCGCGGGTAAAATTATTGTTATAGACGTAAAAGAAACTCAGCTTAAAATGGCCAAAGAACTGGGGGCAGATGATGTGATTTATTCGGATGCGAAAGTTGAGGATACTTTGAAAAGAATGTATCCCAGAGGCTTTGATCATATCATTGAGGCAACAGGGGTACCGAGAGTAGGAGAAATGGCAATTCGGCTACTGGCAGATACAGGCACCTATGTAGCTTTTGGCGCTTGTCCAACAGAAAGTGAGATGAAAATCAATCCCTTTGATCTTTATTACAGAGATTTGAAACTGATAGGTTCTTATGCGCTGGAAAAAACGATGTCACAGTCAATAGCCATGATAAAGGGGGGAATTGATCTTAAACCCCTGATAGGCAGAATCATTACCATGGATGAGATGCCGGAAGTATTTGAAGCCTTTGTGGAAGGAAAGACTAATAATAAAATAATTGTTAGATTTGATTAATATATTGATTCTTTAATAGTATGCTGGTATACAGGTGCCAAGAACTGGCAGGAAGATTAGATTAGAGCTTAGCAGATGATGACAGAGTATTAAACAGACAGTAGTCCGGATAAGAATAATTTAGAAGGCTCCGGAAGCATTGTGATAATTTTGGATCACAATGCTTCCGGAGCTTTCTTGCGGTTAAATGCATTGCTAAAAAATTTGAAACGACAATGTCGACAATTAAGAGGAAAAGTCCACAAATTAGATGGTTTTTATTTGTTTGTAATTAACAAAAATTATTATAAATACAAAAAATAGTTGATAAATATGCTTCGATGTAGTATTCTTAAACCACAATAAATGTCGACAATTTAGAGTAACGGTAGACAAATACGGAAAGCGAAAAGATGGAGGTCAATTAGAATGAGCAGAAAGGTATTGATGGCACAGGATATGGATCCAGCAGGAAAAAATCTGTTGGTGGAGGAAGGATTTGAATTAGTAATGGCTCTAAAAGAAGATGAAGAAGTGATGAAAAAATTAATCGCTGATTGTGAAGCCGTTTTTTCAAAGACTTTTTTTCTAAATGAGGAGATTTTAAAAGCGAGCACGAACTTGAAAGTAGTGGCAAAACATGGAGTTGGAATTGATAATGTGGTAGATTTGGAAACCGCAACAAAATTGGGACTTTATGTAGTGAATACTCCTCAGGCAAATTCAGATTCTGTAGCGGAACATACCATTGCAGGTATGCTTGCTATTTCTCAGAAGACGGTGAAGATGCATCGTGCAACACAGGAAGCAGATTTTGCAGCACAGGACTGCGGGGGCATGCATGAAATCGGAGGCAAGACGTTGGGAATTATCGGTTTGGGGAATATCGGACGCCGGGTTGCAAAGATCGCCGCCAATGGATTTGGCATGAAAGTGCTTGGTTATGATCCGTTTACAGATAAGGAACAACTTCCTGATTATATTCAGTACATAGAGAATATGGACGATATCTTTAAGAGTGCTGATTTTGTTACACTGCATTTGGGTGCCACTCCTTCGACGATAGGTATGGTGGGAAAGAAGCAGTTTGAAATGATGAAAAAAACAGCAGTCTTTATGAACCTGGCCCGTGGTGCCCTGATGATCGAAGAAGCGTTGATTGAAGCATTGAACACTGGAACAATAGCAGGAGCGGTATTGGACGTATTTGCAACAGAGCCTGTGGAGGCAGATAATCCCCTGCTGAAAATGGATAACGTTCTTCTCTCTCCCCACTGTTCTGCGCTGACGGATGAATCGCTTGCTAGAATGAGTTATGACGGAGCACGTGGTATTGTTGAAATCTTGAAAGGGAAAAAGCCGACCTGGTGTTTGAATTACGATGCAGTGAATGCAAAGAAAAAATAAACCTGCATAGAAACTGTGTATAGTAACTATTCTCAGACACGATCCGCAAGTTGAGCAGATCACTATATAAAGGGGGAACATTTATGAAGTTAATAAAGTGGCTGGATCGAAATTTTGAACTGGTCATTATGGGGGCTGCCATAGTCACGATTACTGTCATTGTATTTGCAGATGTAATAGGACGTTCCTTTTTTGGCACAGGTATTACATGTGCACAGGAACTTTCCAGAACCTGTGAGATCATAATTGCAGCTATGGGGATTTCCTATGGAGTACAGACCGACAAGCATATCAGAGTGGACCTTATACAGACCTTCTGGCCGAAGACCACAAAGCCGCTGGCAGTATTTGGCGATATAGTTGTATTTGGCTTCTGTATATTTATGGCATGGCATGGAATGACAAAACTGAAAGCAGCATTGATATCTCAGGCAACAACAGCAGTCCTGGAAATCCCTATGTTTTATATTTATCTGATGATGGAACTGGGACTTGTATTTGCTGCACTTAGGATGATAGAGAAGTACGTGAAACGATTCTACATAGTAAAAAAAGGGGGTGAAACCACATGAGTATTGTATTGATTTCCTTGGCTGCATTCTTTATTCTGCTATTTCTTGGAGTACCTATTGTGGTGTCGATTGGAGTGTCCTGTATTATGATCTGGATTCAGGATCCTTCCATAGTGACAAATCCGGCCTATACCTTTCAGGCTATGACTGCATCTTTGGATTCCTTCGTCCTGGTGGCTGTCCCACTGTTTATTTTATCCGGACAGATCATGGCAAAAGGAGGAATTGCAGCAAAATTGTTTAATTTCTTTTCCTATTTTATAGGAAAGTTTCGGGCGGGACTGCCTATAACGGTCATTGTAACCTGTCTTTTCTATGGGGCTATTTCCGGCTCTGGGCCGGCTACGGCTGCGGCTGTGGGTGCAATGACGATTCCGGTGCTGACTGGCATGGGGTATAGCCTGTCTTTCGCAGCTGCGATCGTAGCAGTTGCAGGTGGATTGGGGGTAATCATTCCACCAAGTATTCCGATGATCATGTATGGCTCGGCCACCGGTGCATCCGTAGGTGATTTGTTCATTGCAGGCGTTGTTCCCGGTATCTTGATCGCCCTCTGTATGATTATTTACAGCATCTTTTATTGCAGGAAAAATCCCCCGGATATGAAGAAACTGGAAGAGAATTATAAGGATTTACACAGTAAGAGCTTTGGAAATCTGTTTTTTAAAAGCTTTTTGGCGCTCTTGGCTCCGGTTATCATTTTGGGAGGTATTTACAGTGGTATCTTTACTCCTACAGAGGCGGCAACTATTTCAGTAGTATACGCACTGGTTATCAGTCTGTTCGTATATCGGACGCTGAAGATTTCAGAACTGCCCATGATCATTAAAGAGTCTCTGGGTTCGATTGCCCCTGTATTAATTATAGTAGGAGTTAGTTCCGTATTTGGACGTGCTCTGGCACTGCTTCAAGTGACAGATGCAATATCCGGGTTCATTCTATCATCATTCCCCGGCAAAGTGGCAGTGCTCTTGTTTATCAATGTACTTCTTTTGTTTATCGGATGTGTGATGGATACCACACCTGCAATCTTGATTTTTGCGCCAATTTTATGGCCGATCTGCCAGGCTATGGGAATGAGTACCATTCATTTTGGTATTATTATGGTGTGCAACCTGGCCATTGGATTTGTGACACCGCCGGTCGGCATAAACTTGTTTGTCACGTCAGGTATTACCGGTGTTCCGGTTATGAAACTCAGCAAACATGCACTGCCCTTTATATTGGCATTTGCAGTTGCCCTGTTAGTCATTACATTTGTTCCGGCTATCAGCCTCTGTTTGCTGTGATGTGCGGAAAACTTCAGAGAATGTGTTATAAAAAGGAGGATAATTATGAGGTATTTGAAAAAAACAATGGCATGTCTGGTGGGAACAGCAATGGTATTTTCCCTTGCCGCGTGTGGAAATTCATCATCTGATACAGCAGCAGAAGGAAAAACTGCTTCTGAAGGAAGTAAGTCTGCATCTTCATCGAAAGCTACGACCTTTATCGCAGCACATGCAAGTACAGAAGAATCTACACTGGGACAGTTTTTCTTATCAATACAGGATTACCTTGAAAAAAATACAGATGATTTAAAAATGGAGGTCTATCCTGCAGGACAGCTTGGAAGTGATACAGAGCTTGCAGAGAGCATTGTTGACAACAGTGTACAGATGATTGCCGGTTCCACCGGAAGCTATGTGAATGTAGTAAGTGATTTCTGCCTTTTTGATCTGCCATTTGCATATGACAGTTATTGGCAGATGAGGAAAGTATGCGCGGATGAAGAGTTAGAAGCAGCGATGGATAAGGTGCTGGCTGAGAAAAATCTGAAGCTGGGGTGTCTAAGAGCAGAGGGATTCCGTACTTTGTTTACAAAAAAACCGGTTACCTGTTATGAGGATATTAAGGGGCTGCAGCTGCGGGTTATGGATAACAAATATCACATCAGCCTGTGGAACTCTTTAGGCGCTAATACGACAACGGTTGCTTTTACCGAACTCTACACTGCTTTACAGCAGGGAGTAGTGGAAGCACAGGAAAATACGGTAACATCTACATTAGCCAATTATAATCTGCAGGAAGTTACCAATTATGCCACACTCAGCAAGCATGAACCGACAGTCCATCCATTTTTGATCAATCTGGAATTTTATAATGGGCTGACAGAACAGCAGCAGGATGAATTGATTGCTGCATGTAAATATGCGCAGGAGAATGAAGCAGACCGAGAAAAGGATGATCAGAAGAGTTTGGAAACGCTTAAATCAGACTATGAATATGAAGTATATGAGTTTACAGAAGAGGATCTGGAGAAATGCCGTGAGGCCACAAAGGATACCTGGACCGATATCCAGAATACAGTAAACCCTGCTCTGTATGAAGCCCTGAGCACAGCGATTGAGAAAAACAAATAGGATAGGCAGTCATATGGAATAAATATACATTTTATAAAAGTTATAGTACAATAACTTTTGAGAAGGCATTATATGGGGCAGACTGTACCCGTTACGGATTGCCCTATGCCATTTTCAACAATATAAATGGTAGGAGTGAAAAAATATGTTGGATGTTAGTGTCAGCAGACAGGCGACTGTGGCTACCGTGCTTACAGGGATGCGCCATGATATTCTGTTAGGTAAATACGAGAATACAAAACAAATCAGCGAGTTGGAAGTGTCGCAGAAATATCAGGTGTCACGCAGTTCTGTACGTTCTGCATTTCAGATTCTGGAACGCGATGGACTTTTGGAAGCACTGCCCAATGGAAGAAAGGTTCTGAAAAAAATCGATGATAAATATATTAAGGATTTATGCAGAACGAGAAGCATTCTGGAATGTGAGGCTGTGCAGTTGATCCTTCAACAGGAGAAAAATGATTTTTCACAACTTTTGCATATTGTTGGACAGTTTTATTCCGTGAAACAGATTGATGATAAAGAAGAACAGCGAGCCAGAGTCGTACAGTTAAATGATGATTTTCATGACAGACTTTTTGAGATGGCAGGGAACTGTGCTTTGTCACAATGCCATTATACATTGAAGCCAATGGTATCCAGTATTATGGGGATCAACGCAACATTGGATCTGAACATGAATGAACATGATTACTATGACTCTCATCATAAAATAACAGAGCTTTTGATGGCAAAAGATGAAAGTGTCATTGAATATATTCGCTATCATACAGCAGTAGCAACTATGAAGGATGCGTTGATCGCTCTGAATACCTTGCGAAATCAATAAACAGTGAAAGAGATAATGAGGCGATATCTATGAAATACATTGGAATTGATGTAGGAAGCAGTTTTCTGAAAGCCGTTTTATTGGACTTGGAAAATGACCGAATCACAGATAGCCGGAGTTTCCCATCCCCGAAAAAAATCCAGGGGCAAGATTCCCTATTATTTGAGATACCGGCTCTGCAGATTAGTGATAGTATCAAACAGCTGATAGATGGATACACATCACAGTATAATGATATAGAGGGCGTGATCCTTTCTACGCAAATGCATGGGTTTGTCTATAGTGTGCCCGGGAGGGAAGATAGGTATATTTCCTGGCAGGATATGCGATGTATGGGAAATATGAAAGATGACATGCAGACCTATATTCAATGGCTGGAGAAGGAAGTACCGGCGCAGGATATGGAGAATAATGGCGTTTACATAAAACCATCACTTGGTTTGTGCAATCTATATACCTTGATTCATGAAACGGATATTCCTGAGGACGGTGTTTTATATACACTGGGCTCCTATGTGATCACCCAGCTGACAGGGAATAATATATGCCATATCAGCAATGCCGCTCCTTTAGGGCTGGCGGATGTCAGACATCATTGCTGGGATCATAAGTTGATCCAGCGACTGGGTTTTGATAAAATCCGTATGCCTGAGATCGCAGAGCACGATTTTTTCGTATGCGGTATATACAAAAGCAATACATGCAGCCTGAAGATACATCCTGACTATGGAGATATGCAGGTAGCAGTTTTGGGAAGCAGGATCCAGGAGGGGGAGGTAGCTGTCAATGTGGCAACCGCTGCTCAGGTTATCCGATATGAGCGGGAATTCAAGCCGGGCAGGTATGAGGTTCGTCCGTATTTTCAGGGGGGATATCTGAATACCATCTCTAACATGCCGGGCGGACGTAATCTGGATGTGCTTGTAACGTTCCTGCAGGAAAGTGTACATGAATTGACAGGGATTTCTTTAGAAAAGCAAGAAATTTGGAAATATATCCATGAACATGCAGAAGAAAAGCAGGATGGATTAAGAGTGCAGACTTGTTTTTATAAAAATCCATTTTATTGTAATGGTGGTGCCATTGCCGGGATTACTCAAAATAATCTGAGTATCGATAATTTGTTTACCGCCGCTTTTAAGGATATGGCCCAGACTTATTGGCACCATATTCAGGATTTGGGTACAGATGTAAAAAATATCCGCGGGATTGTATGTGCAGGCGGTGTGTGTTGGAAGACTCCGGAATTATGTACAGCCATTGCAGAGGTTACCGGGCAGGATACCAGGCTTTCACCAATGAAAGATGAGGCATTGGCAGGTATGTTCCGTTTGAGTCTTGCGGCAGCCGGCATATGCAGCAGCCTGGATGAACAAGCAGATAGAATGTTTTATCAGGCAGAGGAGGAAAAATAGATGTTAAAACAGAAATTAGAAAATCGGGAGGATGTACTCAGTACCATGATTTCAGAAATCACCAGTGCGAATCTTCCCCGCATGTTGAAACAGAGTGGCTTTGATTTTGTTATTATTGATTGTGAACACGGTCCGTTTGACTTTTCGCAGCTCGCAGCTATGATAGCAGTCAGCAACAGCATAGATTTGAAAGTGCTTGTCAGAATTCCCTTGATAACAAGAGAGTGGATTACCAAAGTTTTGGATATGGGAGCGGATGGTCTTCTGATACCTATGGTAAGCACAAGAGAAGATGCAGAAAAAATAGTCAGTCTTGCAAAATACGCCCCTTTGGGACAGCGCGGATTATCTACAATGCGTGCCCACACCGGTTATGTTCCGCCGAAGCTTGCTGATTATATGGAGACGGCTAATGCAAGGACCATCCTGCTTGCTCAGATCGAGACACGCCAGGGAGTAGATAACGCAGAAGCAATTGCGGCGGTGCCGGGTATTGATGCGTTAGTGATCGGTCCATCTGATTTGTCTGCCGATTTGGGACATCCGGGGGAATCAAATTGCGCAGAGATGAAGGAGGCAGTTGTAAGAGTATGTGAAGCAGCCATTAAGATGGGGAAGAGTTGTGGTACTGTATCTACAAATGTGGAATATCTTTCCTATGGCAGGCAGCAGGGCATGAACCTGTTCAATATGGGAAGTGAGCTTGGTATGATCATTAACGGAGCAAAAGAGACGGTCAAGACCCTTCGGGAACAGGTACTGTAAAATTTTTAGGAGTATTAGAATGATTATATGTGAATATGAGGAACTGAAGAATTATGAAACAATCTTAAAATGCTTGGAACACGCATTAGAATGTGTAGAAAAACTGCGGAAAGAACAATTCCCTTCAGGACGTCATGATTATGACGGGGGATTCCTTTTGGTGCAGAGAGGTGAGACGAAAGCATATGAAAAGGATAGCTATGAAGTACACCGGAAATATATTGATGTTCAGTATTTGATCGAAGGCGGCGAGGAGGTTGTATATGCACCGTTCAGACGCATGAAGTCTGTGGTGCCCTATAATGAGGCAGACGATATAGAGTTTCTGGAGTATGAAGAAGAACCAGCATTTCTGCCCGTTAGGAAAGGAATGTGCTATATTGCGTTCCCGAATGATGGACATATGCCGTGCCGGCATAAAGAACTACCGAAAAGATATCTGAAGATCATTATGAAATTACCTGCCTAAAATGAATCGTCTTTCATTTGACAGGATGACGTTAGTTGGTAGATATTATCAATGGATATATAAACATGGATTAGGAGTGAGTAGGGATGAAAGATTCAATTCATAAGTATTTTCAAATCGGTACGCTTCGATGGATGTCTTTTCCTAAGACGAATGTTCTGGAGTCTGTCAGGAAGATTGCGATCGATGATTATTTTGATGTGATTGAAATTTCCGGTTGTAAAGATGAGGAAGAACGTAAGGCTGTTAAGAATCTGTTGGCACAGTCTCATATGAAGATTTGTTATGGCGCACAGCCCAGGCTTCTCGGAGGTAAATTGAATCCAAATGATTTAGTGGAGGAAGGCAGAAAGGCAGCAGAGACAGCGCTGATAGAAGCCATTGACGAGGCTGAATACCTTGGGGCTGAGGGAATCGCTTTTCTGGCCGGGAAATGGGAAGAATCAACAAAAGATTTGGCATATGCGCAGCTTTTAAAGACCACAAGGAATATTTGTGATTATGCGGCGGCTAGGAATATGGTGGTTGAGCTGGAAGTGTTTGATTTTGATATGGATAAAGCTACATTGATCGGTCCGGCTCCTTATGCGGCAAAGTTTGCAGCTGATATGAGGACTACTAATAATAATTTTGGATTGCTGGTAGATCTGTCTCATATACCAACGACCTATGAATCCCCAAAGTTTGTGATCCAGACTTTACGGCCTTATATTACCCATCTTCATTTTGGCAATGCTGTGGTTAAAAAAGGCTGTATAGCCTATGGTGATAAACATCCGAGATTTGGTTTTTGTGAGAGCGCAAATGATACCAAAGAGCTTGTCGAGTACCTGACGGTTCTGAAACAGGAAGGCTTTTTTAATGCCGGGGACCCAATGGTTTTATCAATGGAAGTTACGCCGATTGAAGATGAGGACGAGGAGATCGTTTTGGCAAATACTAAGAGAGTGCTGAACAGAGCCTGGGCGTTGGTCGAAGATCAGGCTTAAAACAAAGGAGGATAAGTATGAAGATTGTTGTATTAGATGGCTATACAGAAAATCCTGGCGATTTAAGTTGGAAAGAGTTAGAAATGTTGGGTGAGGTTACTGTATATGACAGAACTTCATATGTGGAGCATCCAGTTATCATTGAAAGGATTGGAGATGCTGAGATTGTTATCACCAATAAAACCCCTATTTCCAGGAATACCATTGATAACTGCCCGAATATAAAGCTGATCGCATTTTTGGCAACCGGATATAATGTGGCTGATTATGAATATGCGAAACAGAAGGGGATACCGGTAGTAAATGTACCTACATATGGCACTCAAATAGTCGGTCAGTATGCAGTAGGCCTGCTGTTGGAAATATGTTCTCATTATGGACACCATGACCAAACCGTAAAGGCCGGAAAATGGGAGAGCAGCCCGGACTGGTGTTACTGGGATTACCCTATGATTGAACTATATGGAAAGACTGCGGGTATTATTGGACTGGGGCGTATTGGACAGGCCACAGCTAAAATTCTGAATGGAATGGATATGAAGGTTTTAGCTTATGATGAATTTGAGAGTGAGGCTGGGAGAAAACTTGCAAAATATGTACCACTGGATATGTTGTTTGCAGAGGCTGATGTAATCTTTCTGCATTGTCCTTTATTCCCAAGTACGGAGGGGATTATCAACAGAGAAAATATCGCTAAGATGAAAGACGGGGTTATCATCATTAACAACAGCCGCGGACAGTTGATAGTTGAACAGGATTTGGCAGAGGCCTTGAATAGCAAAAAAGTATATGCTGCAGGTCTGGACGTGGTTTCGACAGAGCCGATCCAAGGGGACAATCCTTTGCTAAAAGCCAGGAACTGTTTGATCACACCGCATATCTCATGGGCAGCTCAGGCATCCCGTCAAAGAATTATGGATATTACGATTGCAAATGTGAAGGCATTTATCGATGGTAAACCAATAAATGTGGTAAATAATTGACCTTATCAAAACGTTCGGATAATAGGATTACTATATAAGTAACAGAGAAATTAAACCTTTTGACATAGTTGAAATATTGTGGAGAAAGGTTTTATTTTTTGTTTTTTAATGGTTATGGCAGATGATTATACTATTGTAAAAACCGTGAAAAATATTATGAGCGTAGGGATTAATGTGTAAAAATTAGTTTTTTAAATTGATGAAGATTACTTAAAATAGCAGAGAGATTGACAAAAGGAAGTTTGGTCATATGGTAGATATTTATATGAAAACAGGATTTAATTTTTATCATGTTGGAAAGTAAGAAATGGTAATTTATGAGATGTAGGTGAAACATTATCATAGAGAAGTTTTTTTTCTGGAAATGAAAATTATAGATGAATAATGCGGATGACATGGGAAAATCTGGTTTAAATAATAATAGCAGAAGGGTAGAATATAAATGAAAAGATTTACGCAAAAATGACAACCTTTTTTTATTATAATATAATAAGAAAAAAGACAAGACAAGTTAGCGGGAAATTCTGACCTATACCATGTAGAATTTTGTCGTAATTTATCCTCTGTATCAAATGTAAAAAAAGTACAGCAGATTGTTTATATCTGCCTGTGCTTTTTTTATTGGGAGCAATGGTCATATAAAGCCAGAGCCCCTCCCTCTGATCTGAATTTCAAAATAATTCAGATTGGAGGAAAGGGTTTTGGAAGATACATTAAGAATTTATACATTTTATGAAAAGCACATAGGAGAAGAAACAAAATATTATGTTTCATTCCATGATGGACAAGGGATATGGCAGGAATCAGAAGCCTCCCCGGAGGTTTTTGAAGAGATGCAGGTCTGATGCGGAGGGAACGGAATTACATCCGTTCGGATGAACGGCATTTGGAGCAATTGGAACTATCTGAAGGAATGAAGCATAAGAGGGCACTGCATTCAGAAAACAGTCTGGAAGAACAGATACTGTCAAAGATGCGGATGGAAGAACTCAGGATAGGTATAGACGAATTACCATCCATTCAAAGAAGACGGTTTCTGATGCGCTATGAGATGGATATGACCTATGAACAGATTGCCAGGATTGAAGGATGCACAAGCAGGGCAGTCCAGCACAGTGTGGATGCAGCCAGAAAAAAAAAATCAAAAAAGTTAAAAAAATTTGAAGAATAGGCTTCGTTTTTGACGTCTGAGTGTGGAAATAGGTAAAAGAGGAAAAATCTCTTACCTATTTTCTGGTTAGATAAATGTAAAATATTGTATTAAAGAAAATAGGCTTGAACCTTGACAATAAAATATCCGTTCATCAAATACATTCCCATTGTCTGTATGTTAAATGTGAGCTGTTCCGTGACCACGCGAAGACCTGTCAAGTATTATATTTGACAGAGAGCGATTTCTGGAAGACGGATGAAGCCAGGCTGCTCCTGGCGAGGCGATGACCAGCAATGGGGACAATGATACTCCCGTCTAGTCACAGTCCGAGCGTTAAGAGCGTCCCCGGCAATGAGGGCGGCGGTCAGAGAACCTGACCGGGGTAAAAGTGCCCGTGGAGCTGATCCGCAGTCAGCCGTTTGATGATTTCGTTAGAATAACCTAATGTCAGCTTAAGATGATTAAGATAAATAAAGCTGGCGATACATATTGTGAATGTTGGAAATGGGGTAAACAGATGGAAAAGAAGATTATGAGAGGGGATATCTTTTATGCAGACTTGGGAACAGCAATTGGTTCAGAACAAGGAGGGGTGAGGCCGGTTCTTATTATTCAAAATAATGTGGGGAATAAATACAGCCCGACAGTGATCATAGCTGCGATTACCGGGAGTAAAAAAGCAGAAATTCCGACGCATGTAATGTTTCCAAAATACTCATCTTTGAAATCGAAATCTACAGTTTTGCTGGAGCAGATACGAACAATAGATAAAAGCAGGCTTAGGAGGTATATTGGAAACACATCTGTAAGAACACAAAAAAAGATTGATCAGGCATTAGCTGTCAGTGTAGGGATTCAAAAGAGAAAACATAGGTGAGTTAAGTTGTAAGGAAAGCAATAAAATTATTTGACAAATCTGTGCATTTACTATGCTGATTGTAAAAATACGCTTGGCAGCCGGGAAAAGATTCTACCGCAAATGGTGATTCTGTTTGGACTGAATAGTTGCGTAGCATTTATGTAGAGAAGGGATGGTGCTCATGACAGACAGAGTGAGCAAAGTTGAGTTAGCTTTGAGCCATCTTCTCATATGCGATATAATTAATGCAAAGGATATGACAGTTTTCCTTCACAAAGTGAGGGATAATATGATAAAAATACCTAAGGCGACATATCGTGAGAAAGAGAACAGATGGATGATGACAGTACCGGCGTCTGTTTCCTCAACAAGAAAGCGCTATCCCGTGTATGGAGCTACAGAGCAGGAGGTCCTCCATAATTATATTCTTCAGGTGGAATTTAAGAAAGGTAAAAAGGTTCCTGTTTTAGAGGAATATATGGAGGAGTATTTGAAGACATATGTTATGGGAGTCAAAGAGGATACTACATATGACAAGTATTATGGTTGTTACAGATCACACATAAAAGGCAGTAAAATTGGTCAGATGAAGCTAGATCTGATAACAGAAGAAGATATGCTGGATTATTTTAAAGAAAGAATTGGGAAAGGGTATGCAAAGTCTACCATTAAAACGATCCACACTATATTGAATCGGGCTTTTATAAGGGCAAAAAAGAAAAAGTATATGGAAGAAAATCCACTGGAGGGAATGGAGATACCATACAAAAAATGTGTAAGGCAGGATCCCGAGAAGGAAATTTTATCTTATGATGATTTAAAAAAATTGGAAAGAGGAATCAAAGAATCCTGGAATTGTAAAAAATATTTTATATACAGCCCTATATTTTTAGTAATGGCATATACAGGGCTGCGGATTGGAGAAGCAATGGCGCTTACCTGGTCAGACATAGATTTTACGAACCATACCATCCAGGTGAATAAACAAAGAGCTGAGGGCTATAAATATGATGAAAATGGAAAAAGAGCTGGCAAAATCTACTATACAAAGCTTCCAAAATCAGAGACCTCTATCCGCGTGGTTCCAATGGCCGAACATACAGAAGAATGCCTTCTTGAATTGAAAAAACGGTATATACAGACGAACCGTATGTGTGGACAGGTTCTATGTAATAAAAAACAGAATGTGCCTACAAAATCAAATATTTATGATGTATGGGAAAAACTTTTGAATTTTTCAGGGATTGAATATGCAAAGGTCCACAAACTTCGTAAGACTTTTGCGACGATCACAATATCAGAAGGAGTCGCGATCAGTGATGTATCCCAGGTCCTTGGACACAGGGACACAGGCATTACTCTGTCAGCCTACTATAAAGCTACAGGAAGCGGCAGTGATGCGGTACGGAAAACACTGAATACGGTTTACGGTTCAAAAATCTCCTGACTTCGCATTTACCCAAGGAAACATAAGGGTTCCCATAATTCTGACAATAGTTTGACAACAGTTTTTAGGACTACTTCAGCACTTCACATTATGTAAAACCCCTGTAACCGGTGGGCTTCTTCCGGTTACAGAGGCTTCAAAGGGGAGGATAAGTATTTCTACTTTTTCTTTTGTGATCCTCGAAGAGCGTCACATCTTTGTGCCTTCCCTCCGTGGACTACTTATAGTATGACCGGAAACAAACATCCTATACAAAAGAAATAAAAAAAGTTAAAATAAATTTATGATCTGAATTTTAACCTTATCTTATCAGCTATTTAAGGAGAAAAAACATGAGAAGATACTTTCAGGGATGTGCGGTCAGTAAATATATCAGTATCACGTCTCTCTTTACTATTTTTGAGGAAATCTTCGACAGGAATTATTATTTTGAGGGAGAGTCCCATGACTTCTGGGAATTTGTCTGTGTGCTGGACGGGACTCTGGGTGTGACGGCGGGGGAAGACATACTGATCCTTGAAAAAGGACAGTCCGTACTGCACCGGCCTATGGAATTCCACCGCCTGTGGTCCGAAGGAAGGACAGAACCCCATATTTTTGTGATCTCCTTTGCCGCGGATGCCATGCCTCAGGTAAAAGACAAGCAGTTTCAATTGACAGAGGAGAACCATAAAACCATTTCAATTTTGAGAGATACGGCAGCTATGGTTTTTGACAGGGAGGAAGATACCCTGGTAAAAAGTGTACGCACGGGCAGGGAGGCAGAGGCACAGATTTTTATCAATACAGCGGAAAATCTTCTTCTGTCTGTGCTGAACGGAAAAAAACAGAAAATGGATTACTATGAATCCATCAGTGCTGACAATTACAGACGTATTGTCCGTACATTGGAGGAACATATCCAGGAGAGACTGACCCAGGCAGACATAGCAGGATTATGCAGCATGAGTGAGGCTTCTCTGAAAAAAACGTTTTCAAAATATACAGGCATTGGAATCATGACCTATTTTACACAGATGAAGATCAGACATGCTATGGAAATGCTGGAAGACGGTATAGGGATCAATGAGACGTCAGAGCGCCTCGGATTCTGTGACAGGAATTATTTCAGCACTGTTTTCAAGCGGGTCACAGGCAGATCCCCCGCATCCTTTCTCCGGGAATCAGGGCAGTGATAAAAAGTTATCCATATTCAAATATTTTATCCCCAAAACCATATAGAAATCTGCATACGGGTATGTTACAACTATATAGAAAGAGCAAAGCAGAAAATATATAATATATTAGGAAAAGGAGCCGTTCAGATGGAAAAACTAAGAGTAGGGGTAATAGGACTTGGATGCAGAGGATACAGCCTTTTAAAAGACGTTATGCTGCATATGGCGGATGTGGAGATCACAGCCGTCTGCGACGAATATGAGGACAGGGCGCAGGCTGCGGCAGAGCTTACCAAAAATAAGACAGGAAAAACGCCGCTTACCACAGTGGATGTGCAGGAGGTACTGGACAGCAGCCAGGTGGATGCAGTTGTCATATCCTCCGCCTGGGAGAGTCATATTCCTCTTGCTGTAAAAGCTATGTACGCGGGCAAGGCGGTAGGCATGGAAGTGGGAGGCGCTTACAGTATCAAACAGTGCTGGGATTTGGTGGATGCCTGGGAAGCCACAAAGGTTCCGTTCATGCTTCTGGAAAACTGCTGTTACGGCAGAAGAGAAATGATGGTTATGAACATGGCAAAAAAAGGTGTATTGGGCAGAATCGTCCACTGCAAAGGCGGTTATCTCCATGACCTGCGTGAAGAGATTGCAGGGGGAGAAGAAAACCGCCATTACCGCCTGAGAAATTACATACACAGGAACGCAGAGAACTATCCGACCCATGAATTAGGCCCCATAGCCCAGATCCTTAATATCAACAGGGGCAACCGAATGCTGACTCTGAGTTCCATGGCATCAAAAGCAGAGGGACTTTTGGAGTATCTGACAGACCGCGGGCAGGAAATTCGGGGATTTTCCCAGGGGGATGTGGTGAATACCACCATAAAATGCGCCGGAGGTGAAACCATTCTTCTCACCCTCAACACCACACTGCCCAGATTCTACAGCCGGGATTTCACAGTATGCGGGACAAAGGGAATGTATGAAGAGGCCACCGATTCTGTTTTCCTGGATAAAAAAGATGTGGAATATGATTTTAAATGGAAAGAGAAATGGGGAAATGCTGCGGATTATGAGAGCGAATATGAACATCCCACCTGGAAGAAGTTTCTTGCCGAAGGGATCCAGGGCGGTCATGACGGAATGGACTGGTTGGAATTTGAAGCGTTTTTTGACAGTGTGAGGAATCACAGGCCATGCCCCATTGATGTATACGATGCAGCCGCTTGGATGTGTATCAGTGTCCTCTCGGAAGAGTCCATTGCCCTTGGGGGTCAGCCGGTGGCAGTTCCGGATTTCACAAACGGAAAATGGATACTGCCAAGTCAGGAAAAGTAAAAATGTCTGAAAAAAGTAAGGATTGAAAAAATCTGTCATATCGTATATACTATATCTGTCAGGCGTTTCGGGACGCCTCAAAATACGATAATAAGTAAAAGGTGGTAAAGATACATGGCATTATTACAGGAATGGAGAGACGTTGCGTATTCTCAGGAAGCAGACAAAGCGCAGCTGCAGAAATTCTGGACCAACTATTTTCTGATTGAAAAAGGAATCTATGAAAAACTTCTGGCCAACCCGGACGAAGTGGTCCGCGGCACAGTGAAAGACCTGGCAGATAAATTTGAAGTAGAAGTTATGACCATGGTCGGATTCCTGGATGGTATTAATGACAGTCTGAAAGTTCAGAACCCTATTGAGGAGATGGACGAGAATACAGAAGTCAATCTGGGATTTGACAAAGAACTTCTCTATAAGAACATGGTGGACGCCAAAGCGGACTGGCTGTATGAACTTCCCCAGTGGGATGAGATTTTTACTGAGGAGAAGAAAAAAGAGCTGTACAAAGAGCAGAAGAAATCCGGCACTATTGTAAAAGGTGCTAAGATCGGACGTAATGATCCGTGTCCATGCGGAAGCGGTAAAAAATATAAACACTGCTGTGGCAGAAATAAATAATTTTTAGGAGGGGCGGTGAAAACCGCCCCTTTGTGATAGAAAGGATGTAACTGTTCAGTACCCTCGCAGTTACAGGCAAAAATCCATGCAGAATCGCCTTTGGCGATGGGATTTTTGCTTGGCCGTGGTACACTTTCTTACGGTCAGCGCAGTGAATGCGCAGACCTACTGAATAGTTACGAAAGGATATGAATGAAGACTTTATGTATTATCCTGGGGAGCATCTGCACTTTTTATTTTATAGGCATTGCCGTCTATGCGGGGCTGTCCTCCCTGTTTCCGTGTATATGGGCAGCGGGCGGTGTCTTCTTTTACGGGATCGCGGTATTTCTACATTTAAACAGGAAACACGGAATGCTGTCCGGTTTCGCATTCCCTGCGGTCCTGAAACACGGTCTTTTGGTGCTGGCAGTGCTTTGTGTACTTGTTTTTGTGGCAGTGGAAGCCCTGATCTTTACAGGGATGTTCCACAAGCCGTCAAAGGATTTGGATTATATCATCGTACTGGGGGCGCAGGTGAACGGCACAAAACTGAGCAATTCCCTGAGACTCCGTGTGGAGCGTGCCGGAGAGTATCTGGAGGAAAATCCTGAGGCCTGCGCGGTTCTCTCAGGAGGAAAAGGAACAGGGGAGGATATCACAGAGGCGGAGGCAATGTACCGCTATCTTGTGAAAAAAGGAGTTTCTCCTGATCGGCTTCTGAAAGAGGAACACTCCACAAATACCAGTGAGAACCTGAAATTTTCTCTAAAGATCATCGACACAGAGGAAGATGGCAAAGGAAAAGAGGCATCCATCGGAGTAGTGACCAATAATTTTCACGTGTACCGGGGTGTGGCCCTGGGGAAAAAGCTGGGATGCTCTCATATAGAAGGAATCCCCTCCAAAAGCAATACATTCTTACAGGTGAATTACCTTGTTAGAGAATTCTTCGGAGTGGTGAAGGACAAAGCAGCAGGAAATATGTAACTGCAGAGACAGGATGAAAATACAATTATTTTGTAAATCGGAGAGGGAAAAATGTTAAAGATCAGCACGGTCAAAGAAAACTGCTTTCCGGCAATGTATCAGCGGGGGAAGCAGATTGCCGAGGAAAAGGCCTACAAAAGTTTCCTGATCGAGGAAATTTCAGAGGATACAAAAGAAGTGAGTGCACAGGTAAAGGGCAGTGGCAGCAAATGGTATGATGTGACAGTAACCTTTGACGCCCATGATGATATTACGGACTATGTATGTGACTGTCCGGCATATGGCAATTACTTTGGCATGTGCAAGCACTGTGTAGCTCTGGCCCTCGCCTACCGGGACACCCAAAAGCCCCCGGAGCATCAGGAAATCGTGGACTTTCCCGTGAGAGGCCCCAGAAAACGCGAAACATCAGATACGCTGAAAAATACCATAGCAAAGTATGCTGTGCGCAATAATGCCTATCTGTTGGGGGAATATTACGGTCAGATCCGTCTGGAACCGGTCATCACATCCTCATACAATTCCTACCATATAGAGTTTAAAATAGGTACACGCAAACTGTATGTCCTGAAAAACATATGTAAAATGCTGGACAGTGTGGAATACGGCAAATATGATTCGTACGGCAAAAATCTGGGGTTTATCCATGACCGCTCCGCATTTACCTCAGAAGCCCTCACCTGGATCGATCTTCTGTCTGATTATTTGAAAACCCAGTATAATAATCTGGAATTCAGTTCCCAGGTGTACAGCTCCAGCTTCCGCAGCATTTCACTGAACAGCTACGGGATAGACAAAGTTCTGCAAAAATATATGGACCAGACTATTGAGATAGACGGAACCCCTTATCAGGTCAGACGCGGCAATCCGGAGATCAAGATGGAAATCGTTAAAACAGAGGAGCAGGGAGCCAGCATTTATCTGCATTCCCCCAAGTGGATAAAAGGAAATATTCACGATTATCTTCAGAAAGACGGTATTATTTACCAGTGCACACCTGACTTTTCAGCGGATATGATGCCCATTGTCAAAGCCCTGAACACGGATAATGTACAGCATTATGCATTTCAGTCCAGAGACCGTTCCGTTTTTCTGAATCAGGAGGACTATACCGCGTTCTGCGGGACACTGCTGCCTGTTTTGGAACAGTATGCGGATATTCAGATGAACGATATTGATTTTGATGAGTATCAGCCCAAAGAGGCCGAGTGCAGTGTGTACTTAAGCATAGATGAAGAATACCGGGATGCCATTCGGATGCGGGCGGAGGCAGTCTATGGAAATACAGTCTATGATCTGTTCGCAGAGATAGAACCGGCCAGTCAGTACCGTGACGTGCAGAGGGAAGACGCTCTGAAAAAATGTCTGGAAGTATATTTTGACATGGAAGAGAAGAACGGGGAAATCTATGGGGTTTGTGTAAAAGAGGAAAAAATATATGATCTTCTGGAACAGGGATTTCCCAAGATCCGTGAACTGGCAGCCCTTTTTGTGGATGACAAGATAAAGAGAATGCGGATTCTCCCCGCCCCGAAAGTCAACATCGGCATAGGCATGTCCGGAGATCTGCTGGATCTGGATATCCGGGTGGAAGATATGGATCTGCGGGAGATGGAGCAGATCCTATCCGGATACCGCAGGCGGAGAAAGTATTACCGCCTGAAAAATGGGGATTTCATCAGTCTTGAGGACAATGGCCTTTCTCTCATATCTGAGCTGTCCCAGGGGCTTGGGTTTGACAAAAATGATTTCGCCAAAGGCAGCTTTACTGCTCCCAAGTACCGGGCTTCCTACATAGCGGAGACCCTGAAAGCACAGCCGGGCAAGGTGGATGCCAGAAGAAGTCCGGAATTCAAACGGCTCATCCGTGAGATGAACAGCTATCAGGACAATGATTTTGAGATTCCCGAGGAACTTAAGGCAGAACTCAGGGAATATCAGAAGAACGGCTTCCGCTGGCTGGCCATGCTGTCCCAGTGGGGATTCGGGGGAATCCTGGCGGATGATATGGGACTTGGAAAGACTCTTCAGGTTATCACACTGTTGGAAATGAAAAAAGAGGGCGCCCTCATCGTGTGCCCGGCATCTCTGGTCTATAACTGGGAGAGCGAGCTTGGCCGGTTCGCGCCGGACCTTTCTGTCGCAGTGGCTGTGGGCAGCAGTCAGCAGAGAGAGGAGATCATAAAAAGTGCATCTGGATCGGATATACTGGTGACTTCCTATGATCTGTTGAAGCGGGATGCGGAGCTGTATAAAGGGAGAACCTTTCCCTATATGGTCATAGATGAGGCTCAATATATTAAAAACGCAGGTACCCAGACGGCAAAAGCGGTGAAGCAAGTGCAGGCTGTCCACCGTCTTGCGCTGACGGGAACTCCTATAGAGAACCGCCTCAGTGACTTGTGGAGTATATTTGACTTTATCATGCCGGGATATCTCTATAGCTATAAAAAGTTCCGGGAAGAGCTGGAACAGCCCATTGTACAGAATGAGGACAAAAATGTCATGGAACGGCTGAAGCATATGGTGAATCCTTTTATCCTGCGCCGGAAGAAACAGGATGTGCTCAAAGACCTGCCGGACAAGCTGGAGAAGACCGTCTATGTGAAGATGGAGGAGGAACAGAAAAAGATCTACGACGCCAAAGTCGCCAGGCTGCAGATGGAATTAAGCAGCCAGAGCGAGGAGGATTACAAGAACCAGCGCATAAAGTATCTGGCGGAGCTGATGGGGCTGCGGCAGATCTGCTGTTCTCCTCAGCTTTGCTATGAAAATTACAGGGGAGGTTCCGCGAAACAGGAAAGCTGTGTGGAACTGGTCCGGGACCTGGTGCAGGCAGAACACAGGATACTGCTTTTTTCCCAGTTTACCACCATGCTGGAGCTTTTGGCCGGGGAGTTTGACAAGGCGGGGATTTCTTATCTCTATCTCTCCGGGAAGAATACCAAAGAGCAGAGACGGGAAATGGTGAAAAAGTTTCAGAACAAAGAGGCTCAGGTTTTCCTTATTTCCCTGAAAGCAGGAGGAACAGGGCTGAATCTGACGGAGGCGGATGTGGTCATACATTACGATCCCTGGTGGAACGTGGCAGCCCAGAACCAGGCCACAGACCGTACCCACCGCATCGGACAGGAGAATATCGTCACCGTCATAAAAATGGTGGTGAAGAATACCATAGAAGAGAGGATACTGGCCCTTCAGGAGAAGAAAGCCCGTCTTGCGGAAAATGTCATGGAAGGACAGGCAGTGGCTGACCACAGGATCAGCAGGGAGGAGCTTCTGGAACTGATAAAATAGCATGAAATATATGCTGCTGTCCATATCCGCTGGGTTTTCTGGGACAAAAGCGGTTGACAAAAATATTTCTGCGGCTATAATGAAAAGTAGATTCATACAGAAAACGCGATGACAAGACGAGTAAAATGCGGAGGTTCCCAGAGAGGGCGGCATATGCTGGAAGCAGCCTGTTCAGGAAGCATTTGAAAACTACCTTGGAGCGGCCCTAACACGGCCCGGTGATTCCGTTACCATCAAATGAGTGGTGAACCGGTCCTCAAAAGGAGGACAGTGTACAACAAGGGTGGAACCGCGAGTAATGACAGTTACCCGTCCCTTGCAGTCAGAAATGGCTGCATGGGGCGGTTTTTTTGTGGTTACCGTTCTGTCGCGTGTCAGCAGTATTGCAAAAGAAATATGACAAGAGAAAAGGAGCAGAGGAATTATGATTATCACATTAAAAGACGGGTCAAAAAAAGAATACGATCACGCAGTGTCTGTCCTTGATATCGCTTCCGATATCAGCGAAGGTCTGGCAAGGATGGCCTGCGCAGGGGAAGCAGACGGGCAGGTCGTGGATCTGAGAACAACCGTGGACCATGACTGTGAGCTGAGTATCCTGACTTTTAACGAGGAGGGCGGCAAGGCAGCTTTCCGTCACACGGCATCCCATATTATGGCCCAGGCCATCAAGCGCCTGTACCCGGATGCAAAACTGGCGATCGGGCCATCCGTTTCCGATGGCTTCTATTATGATATTGACAGGGAAATCCCTCTGACAGCGGAAGACCTGGAAAAAATCGAGGCGGAGATGAAGAAGATCGTGAAGGAATCCCTTCCCATTGAGCGCTTCGAGCTTCCAAGGGCGGAGGCCATTGCGTTTATGAAGGAGAAAGAGGAGCCTTATAAAGTGGAGCTGATCGAGGACCTGCCTGAAGACGCTGTTATCAGCTTCTATAAACAGGGAGAATTCACTGACTTGTGTGCAGGCCCCCATCTGATGACAACAAAACCGGTGAAAGCATTTAAGCTGACAAGTCTTGCCGGTGCCTACTGGAGAGGCAGCGAGAAAAATAAAATGCTCACCAGGATCTACGGCACAGCGTTTACAAAAAAGGCTGACCTGGAGGAGCATCTGGCAAGGATCGAGGAGGCAAAGAAACGTGACCACAGAAAACTGGGCAGAGAGTTAGGCCTGTTCATGATGCGCGATGAGGGTCCGGGATTCCCCTTCTTCCTTCCAAAGGGCATGGTGCTGAAAAATACCCTGCTGGATTACTGGAGGGAGATCCATACAAAAGCCGGCTATGTGGAGATTTCCACGCCGATCATGTTGAGCCGTCATCTGTGGGAGACATCAGGCCACTGGGACCACTATAAAGAAAACATGTACACAACGGTTATTGACGACCAGGATTTTGCCATCAAACCCATGAACTGTCCGGGAGGCATCCTGGCATACCAGTCTGAACCGCGCTCCTATCGTGACCTGCCGCTGCGCATGGGGGAACTGGGACTGGTGCACCGCCACGAAAAATCAGGCCAGCTCCACGGACTCATGCGCGTGCGCTGCTTTACGCAGGATGATGCCCATATATTCATGACACCGGATCAGATCAGAGATGAGATCAAAGGCGTTGCCAGCCTCATTGACCAGGTTTACAGCCTGTTTGGTTTCAAATACCATGTGGAACTGTCCACACGTCCTGAGGATTCCATGGGAAGTGACGAGGACTGGGAAATGGCCACAGAAGCCCTGCGGGGAGCTTTGGATGACCTGGAGCTTGACTACGTGGTGAACGAAGGGGACGGCGCTTTCTATGGTCCTAAGATTGACTTCCATCTGGAGGATTCCATCGGCAGAACCTGGCAGTGCGGTACCATCCAGCTTGATTTCCAGCTTCCCCTTCGCTTTGAACTGGAATATATTGGCGCTGACGGGGAAAAGCACCGCCCGATCATGATCCACAGGGTGGCATTTGGCTCCATTGAGCGTTTTATCGGTATTTTGATCGAGCATTTTGCAGGCGCATTCCCGACCTGGTTATCCCCGGTCCAGGTGCGTGTCCTGGCAATTTCCGACAAATATATGGATTACGGCAAAAAGGTTCTGGCACAGCTTTTGGAGGCAGGAATCCGTGCGGACATGGATACAAGAGCCGAAAAGATCGGCTACAAGATCCGTGAGGCCAGACTGGAAAAAATACCTTATATGATAGTGGTAGGCGCCAAAGAAGAAGAGGAGGGCCTTGTGTCTGTGAGAAGCCGTTTCCTGGGCGATGAGGGACAAAAGGATCTTGGTGAGTTTATCACCTCCATCAAAGAGGAGATAAAAAGCAGAGAGATCCGTGAGGTAAAAGAAGAAGAGCAGAAATAAATTTTTGAAAAATCCATGGTATAAAACCGTACGGCGAAACGCATACTATTTCCGACGAAATTATAAGGAGGAAATGACTATGCCATTATTAAGCTGTACTGCAAGAACCTGTATTTACAACAAAGATGAATACTGCTCCAAAGGAGACATTCTGGTAGACGGAAGCGAAGCAAAGGTTGCGGATGAGACCTGCTGCCGCAGCTTTGAGGAAAGAGGAGAATCTGCATCCAATAAAGCCGCTGCTGACAGCTGCGGATGCCGCACTATTGATGTGGACTGCCGCGCATGTACCTGTACTTTCAATAAAGAAGAAAAATGTCATGCAGACAAGATCACAATTACAGGCGGAAGTGCCTGCCGCTGTGACGAGACAAAATGCGGAAGCTTTGAAAAAAGATAAGAAACCATAAGATATGAAAAAGGAGCCATACCTGTAACTGAAATTACAGATATGGCTCTTTTTGTCAGACTTTGATCCAGCCCATTGCCTCAGATACTGCGAATACAAGAATCATGATCAGGCAGATAGGAGCGATCCATTTAAGCATGATGGTATAAAACTTTTTCATTTTAAAAGGTCCGTTCAGCTCCACTTCATCATATACTGCCTTAGGCTTGATGAAGAAGCCAATGCTGATACAGGTCAGGATTGCCACGATAGGCATCAGTACACTGTTGCTCAGGAAATCGAAGAAATCCAGAAGTCCCAGTCCGATGATCTGGACAAAATCCAGAGGCCCGAAGCCCAGGGATACCAGTGCGCCCAGAAGCAGTACATATATGGTAACTGCAACTGTTGTTTTCTTTCTGCTCCAGCCCAGTTTGTCGCGGATAATGGACACATTGGTCTCCATCAGTGAGATGGAGGAGGTCAGTGCCGCGAACAGTACCAGAAGGAAGAAGACTGCTCCAATGACGCCGCCCAGAGTCATATTGTCAAACACCTTAGGCAGAGTGATGAACATCAGGGATGGTCCCTTGCCCAGTGCCTCCTCGTTGCCGCCGGAGAATACGAATACAGACGGGATGATCATAAGGCCGGCCAGAAAAGCGATTCCGGTATCGAAGATCTCGATCTGACGGACAGATTTTTCCAGGCTGTTGTCCTTCTTCATATAAGAACCGTATGTGATCATAATACCCATAGCCAGTGACATAGAGTAGAACAGCTGTCCCATGGCAGCCAGCACAGTGGTGGCTGAGAAACGGCTGAAGTCAGGCAGCAGATAATACTTCACACCTTCTGCGGCACCCGGTCTTGTGATACAGAAAATGGATATGCCCAGTGTGAGTACGATCAGAACAGGCATTAAGATCCTGCTGGCTTTTTCGATTCCTTTTTCCACGCCGGCGATCACGACGATGGAAGTCAGCAGAACGAAAACTGCAAACCACAGAACCGGTGAACCGGCCTGGGATATAAAACCTGTAAAATAGTCATCTCCGGCAGCAGCGGATACGTTGCCGCTGACAAAAGTGATCAGGTATTTGATCACCCATCCGCCGATAACACAGTAATATGGGGTGATGATAAAAGGAACGATGCAGGCCAGATACCCAACGAAGCCAAATCGTTTGTCCAGCTTTCGGAAAGCTCCCACTGCACTCAGGCCTGTCTTACGGCCTATGGCGATCTCAGTGATCATCAGTGTAAACCCAAGTGTTACGGCGAGGATCAGATAGACGAGTAAAAAAATGCCCCCTCCGTATTTTGCTGCAAGATACGGGAAGCGCCAGAGATTTCCAAGACCAACCGCGGATCCGGCGGCGGCAAGGACAAATCCCATCTTGTTAGAAAATGCTCCTCTTTTTTTCTCCATGTTTCTCTCCCTTTTTTCGATGCGTTTCGCATCTTTGTTGTATGTGAAACATTATGCCATTTTTTCAGACAAAAGACAAGAATTTTCTTAATAAAAATAAAAACAAAATGAAATTTAGCTCTTGACGCATGGAAACACCTGTGTTAGACTTATCTAGTCTGAAGAAAAAGAAAGCAGAGTATCCACTCTCACCTTAGCACAATCGCGTGACTATGGTTAATACGGTAATAAACGAAGCGCCTTCAGCGTTTTCTTTATGCGGATATGTGTGGATAGTCGATTGTCGTCTATCCATTTTTTTCTTGTTTCTTTCAGGATGTTTTATGAGGTGGAAGGCCGGAGGGCCGGCCAGGAACAGAGTGTTTTATCAATATTATGGAGGTGCACTACAATTAGCGATTTAATGATCAATGAACAAATCAGAGACAAAGAGATACGTCTGATCGGCGCAAACGGAGAACAGCTGGGAATCATGTCAGCCAGAGATGCGCAGAAGCAGGCAATGGAAGCAGGGCTGGACCTTGTGAAGATTGCTCCGACTGCAAAGCCGCCTGTTTGCAAAATTATCGATTATGGTAAGTACAGGTACGAATTAGCGCAGAAAGAAAAGGAAGCTAAGAGGAAACAGAAAACCATAGAGATTAAGGAAGTGCGTTTGTCCCCTAATATTGAGGAAAACGACCTGAACACCAAGGTCAATAATGCCAGAAAATTTTTATCCAAGGGAAATAAAGTCAAAGTGACATTACGTTTCCGCGGAAGAGAGATGGCACATATGTATAAGAGTAAACACATCCTTGATGAGTTTGCAGAGTCTGTAGCTGATATCGCGGTGATTGAAAAAGCACCGAAGGTAGAAGGCAGGACAATGACCATGTATTTGACAGAAAAACGCTAAAAGCGTTCACGAAAAGAGTCTAAGGAGGAATACAAACATGCCAAAAATGAAAACAACGAAAGCAGCTGCTAAGCGCTTCAAAAAAACAGGTACAGGATTATTAAAGAGAAACAAAGCTTACAAGAGCCATATCTTAACAAAGAAATCTCAGAAGAGAAAAAGAAACCTGAGAAAAGCAGCTATCACAGATGCAACCAACGTAAAAGCAATCAAGAAAATTTTACCGTACATCTAATTACAGGATAGGTTCTAAAACAGGAGGAAATTAAGAATGGCAAGAATTAAAGGCGGATTAAACGCTAAGAAAAAACACAACAGAGTATTAAAGCTGGCAAAAGGTTACAGAGGAGCACGCTCCAAACAGTATAGAGTAGCAAAACAGTCTGTTATGAGAGCACTGACAAGCTCCTATGCAGGAAGAAAGCAGAAAAAACGTCAGTTCAGACAGTTATGGATCGCGCGTATCAACGCAGCAGCAAGAATGAACGGTCTGTCCTACAGCAAATTCATGTACGGCTTAAAGCTGGCTAACATTGACCTGAACAGAAAAGTTCTGGCTGATATGGCTATCAATGATGCAGAAGGCTTTGCAACACTGGCAGAGCTGGCAAAATCCAAAATCGCTTAATTCATATGGAACATATAGCCGCTGCCCAAAGGAGCAATCCCGGGGCAGCGGTTTGTTACTATTCAGCCTTTCGGCTTCATAGCAACAAAAGGCATGCACACAGACTGTAAAACCCGGAGTCTGGCGCGTGGCTGCCTCGGGATTGTCCTGCAAATGCAAGGCAACACCTCGCGGGACAGTGGAAGACTGAACTGTTACAGCGGTTTTACTATGTTACAAAAAAGTGTTGACGTGATTCTGAAAAAGAAGTAAAATATCCATTAAGATATTATAAAATATTGAGAGTTGATCATCAGTATTTGTAAATTCTATGATGGGAAGCATAAGCTGCCAAACGGATTTTCAGAGAACTGCCGGCAGGTGTGAGGCAGGAATCCGGGAAGCTTACGGATCATCCCGGAGAAGCAGCACTGAAAGGCAGAATTTCCCATTAGGTGCTGACGTAGGTTCCACGTTACAGGAAACACATATGTCAGTATGTTGTAAGTGCCGGCAGGGGTAACTCTGTGCGGAAACAGGGTGGTATCGCGGATTTTGTTCGTCCCTCTTCAGGAGGGGCTTTTTTTATGCTCTGAATGTGCGCGGTACACGGGCAGATGTGTGTGGAATTTTATAAGTCTTATTATAACAAGAGGAGGAAATGTGATGAAAGTCTACAAAAAAATCATGGATGTGCTGGCTTCGGCTGAGAAGCTGATCCTGGCTGCGTCTACACTGCTGATCTTGGTTCTGACTGTGGGAAATGTGTTTTCCAGGAAAGTGATCCACCGTTCCTGGTCATTTACGGAAGAACTGGTGGTGGCAGTTTTTGTATTGATCACACTTATGGCAGCCGCTCTGGCCTGCCGGGAAGGAGAGCTGGTAAGCCTTACGCTGGTCACAGACAGGCTGCCAAAGAAAACTAAGAAACCCATTGTCATTCTTGTGACTGTGCTCTCTGTGATATTCACTGCAATATTGTTTAAATACGGCATGGATAAGGTGCTGACCCAGCTTGCAAACGGAAAGAGGACCTTTGTGCTGAACTGGCCGGAATGGATCTTCTGGTCCTTTGTGCCTATTGGAGCGGTCTGCATGATCCTGCATTTTGTGGAGTATTGTATTGATTTTTGTACAGATTTTAAATTTGTTGAGAAAAAGGAGGAGGCATAAATGGTAAGCGCGGTATTATTTTTATCCTTTTTTATCTTTTTGATCCTGAATGTTCCTGTTGCCATCTGTCTGGGCCTGTCCTCTGTGTGCGCGATCCTGTACTCAGGCACGTCCCTGACCATTGTGGCAACCAATATGTATTCCGGCATCAGTAAGTTTTTGCTTCTCGCCATTCCGTTTTTCGTCTTATCCGGAAATATTATGGCAAAGGCCGGCATATCCAAACGTCTTATCAAGTTTGTAAATACCTGCGTAGGGCACAAAAGAGGCGGTATCGCCATTGTGTGCGTTATTGTAGCTTGTTTCTTCGGAGCGATCTCCGGTTCAGGCCCGGCTACGGTTGCAGCTCTGGGTGCAGTCCTGATTCCGGCCATGGTGGAGGAGGGGGGCTTCTCGGCACCGTTTTCCACGGCTATGATGGCCACATCCAGCTCCATAGCTATTGTCATACCGCCCAGTATTGCATTTGTGGTATACGCGTCCATTACCGGTGTGTCCATCGCGGATATGTTCGCGGGCGGTATCCTGCCGGGAATTCTGATGGGACTTGCCCTGATTTTTGTCATCATGATCGAAGTCCGCAAAAATGGGATCCAGCCCACCACCAAGAAGGCGTCCTGGGGTGAGAGATTCCGCGCCTTTGGCGATGCGTTTTGGGGATTTTTGATGCCGGTGATCATTCTGGGCGGTATCTACGGCGGAGTGTTTACACCTACAGAGGCGGCGGCCGTTTCTGTGGTATACGGTCTCTTTGTGGGAATGGTGATCTACAGAGAAGTAAAATTCAAGGATTTGATCGATATCTTCGTGGAATCAGCTAAGACAACCGGAGGCATCATGCTGATCGTGGCGTGTGCGTCCCTGTTTTCCTTTGTCTGTACCAAGTTCGGTATTTCACAGGCAGCGTCGGAACTGTTGGGAAGTGTGGCCCACAATCAGTTCATTTTCCTTCTGATCGTGAATGTGATTTTCCTGATCGCAGGGTGCTTCATTGACGCAAACTCTGCTATGTACATATTTATCCCCATTATGCTGCCGGTGTGCAAGGCTCTGGGATATGATCTGGTAGCCTTTGGTATTCTGGCAACGGTCAACCTGGCAATCGGGCAGGTGACGCCTCCTGTGGGTGTCAATCTGTTTGTCGCCATCAGCATCAAGATCAAGAAGGGACTGGAGGTGAGTCTGCAGCAGATTTCCAAGGCGGTTGTCCCCATGATCGCCGCCTGTATCATCGTGCTGTTGATGGTCACATACATTCCCCAGATTTCCGTGTGTCTGCCGAAGGCTTTTGCAGGAAGCTCCTATACGGGTACTTCCAAACTTGCGGGCAGTACAGACAGCACAGCAGGGGACAGCAGCTCTGAGGACTACAATGTGATCGGCGACTACAGTGATCTGGACTGGGAGGAGCAGACCTGGAACTTTGCCTGCTCTACTACAGAGACAAGCACCTGGGCGAAAGCCGGGGAACAGTTCGGCAGACTGATGGAGGAGGCCACAGGCGGCAAGGTACATGTGAAGGTATACGCGGCTGACCAGCTTACCAACGGAAATCAGTCAGAGGGTATCCAGGCCTTGATGAATGGGGATCCTGTGCAGATATCTCTGCATTCCAATTTGATCTATTCGGCCTTTGACCCTCGTTTTAATGTGGTTTCCCTGCCGTTTATCTTCGACTCTGTAGAGGATGCAGATGCCAAGTTAGACGGCGAGGCGGGCGATAAGATGAACGCGCTTCTGGAGGAATACGGACTGCACTGCATGGGCATGGCTGAGAATGGTTTCCGCCAGCTCACCAACTCCGTAAGGGAAGTGAAAAGCGCGGATGATATGAAAAATCTGAAGATCCGTGTGGCAGGCTCCAATCTGCTCATGGAGTGCTATAAGAGATGGGGGGCTGATGCCACCAATATGAACTGGTCTGAGACCTACACGGCTCTGCAGCAGAATACAGTGGAGGGCCAGGAGAATCCGCTTCCGGCCATTGATGCGGCCAGCGTACAGGAAGTGCAGAAATACTGTTCCATGTGGAATGCCAACTATGACTGCCTGTTCTTCTGTATCAACGGGGAGCTGTACAAGGATTTGACACCGGAACAGCAGAAGGTGGTAGATGAGGCAGGCAAAAAGGCTGTGGACTATGAGCGTGACATCAACCGCTCCGGTGATGACGAGATCAAAGAGCGCTGGACTGACCAGAACGGCGTGGAGATAACAGAATACCAGGATCTGGATATTGATTCCTTCAAAAATGCCGTTGCGGACATACCCCAGTGGTATCAGGAGGAGCTGGTGAAGGAAGGGTATGATGAGACTGAGGTAAAAGAACTGATAGACGCGTTTACCTCCAAAACCTCAGGCAATTATGAGGTGGAGGACAGAAGTGATCTTGCCTGGGAAGAACAGACCTGGAATTTTGCCTGCTCTACCACAGAGACAAGTACCTGGGCTGAGGCGGGACGTAAATTCGGTGAAATGATGGAAAAGGCCACAGGCGGAAAGATCCATGTAAACGTCTATGCAGCCGACCAGCTCACTAACGGTAACCAGTCAGAGGGAATACAGGCTCTGATGAACGGGGACCCGGTACAGATATCCATGCACTCCAACCTGATCTATTCTGCCTTTGACCCGCGTTTCAATGTGGTATCCCTGCCGTTCCTCTTCAATTCCGTGGAGGATGCGGATGCCAAACTGGACGGGGCAGCCGGAGAGAAGATGAAAGAGATCCTGGAGAGCTATGGTGTGCACTGTATGGGTATGGCAGAGAATGGTTTCCGCCAGCTCACCAACTCCGTAAGGGAAGTTAAAAGTGCAGATGATATGAAAAATCTGAAGATCCGTGTGGCAGGCTCCAACCTGCTGATGGAATGTTATAAGAGGTGGGGCGCTGACGCGACGAACATGAACTGGTCAGAGACTTACACAGCCCTGCAGCAGAACACTGTGGAAGGGCAGGAAAATCCCCTTCCGGCAATAGATGCGGCCAGTGTACAGGAAGTACAGAAATACTGTTCTCTCTGGAACGCCAATTATGACTGTCTCTTCTTTGGCATCAATCAGGAAGTCTATGACAAGCTGACGCCCAAGCAGCAGGAGGTTGTGGATGAGATCGGGCAGAAGGCCGTACAGTATGAGAGGGAGATCAACCGCGCCGGGGATGATGAGATCCTGAACCGCTGGCAGACAGAAAACGGTATGGATGTGACTGCCTATGAGGATCTGGATATTGATTCCTTCAAAAAAGCTGTGGAAGACATTCCCCAGTGGTATGAACAGGAACTTGTAAAAGAAGGTTATGATAAGTCAGAGGTCAGCGAACTGATCGCCGCATTTACTTCTGAGGAGGGAAGCGCCGCAGAGTATACGATGGAAGATTCCAGTGATCTGGACTGGAGTGAGCAGACCTGGAATTTTGCCTGCTCCACCACAGAGACAAGCACCTGGGCAAAAGCCGGAGAAAAATTCGGGGAACTGATGGAACAGGCCACAGGCGGCAAAGTGAAGGTAAACGTCTATGCAGCCGATCAGCTCACCAATGGAAACCAGTCGGAGGGCATTCAGGCTTTGATGGATGGTGACCCGGTACAGATATCCATGCATTCCAATTTGATCTATTCGGCCTTTGACCCTCGTTTCAATGTGGTTTCCATTCCGTTTTTGTTCCAGTCAGTTGAAGACGCGGACAAAAAACTGGATGGAGAAGGCGGAGAGAAGATGAAGGAAATCCTTGGAGAATACGGCCTGCACTGTATGGGTATGGCTGAGAACGGCTTCCGGGAGCTGACCAATTCTGTCCGGGATATCAAATCCGCAGAGGACATGAAAGGCCTGAAGATCCGTGTGGCAGGCTCTAATCTGCTCATGGAATGCTATAAGAGATGGGGGGCTGACGCCACCAATATGAACTGGTCAGAGACTTATACGGCTCTGCAGCAGAATACTGTGGAGGGACAGGAAAATCCCCTTCCGGCTATAGATGCAGCCAGTGTACAGGAAGTGCAGAAATACTGCTCTATGTGGAATGCCAACTATGACTGCCTGTTCTTCTGTATCAATCAGAAGCTGTATTACAGTCTGACACCAAAACAGCAGAAGGTAGTGGATGAAGCCGGAGCAAAAGCAGTAAAATATGAGCGTGAGATCAACCGGGCCGGAGATAATGAGATCAAGAAACGCTGGGCAGAAAAGAACGGCGTGAAGATTACAGAGTATGAAGATCTGGACATTGATTCCTTCAAAAAAGCAGTTGACGGGATTGAGGACTGGTTTGTCAAAGAACTGAAATCACAGGGATATGACGACGGACAGGAATTGGTCAACGCATTTGTAACGAATACGAAATAATAATAAAAACTGCCGCTGGTGATAGGTTCCGTGAAATGGAACCGCACCGACGGCAGTTTTTTATGAACATATGTAGAGATACTGTTGAATACAAAATCAATTTGACAGAGACAGCTTTGCAAAAAAAGCTTTGCAGAAACAGCCTTACAGAATCAGTTTTACAGAACAGCGCAGAAGCAGCAGCGCTATTACGATATTGAACACTCTATAATATCTATTGTACCATTTCTGAAATATGCTTCCGATGATAGCCCAGACCAGATTTCCCGTTGCACCGAAAAAGGTCAGGAAAAAGGCAAAGAAGATCAGAGACGGAATACCGCTTTCGTAGGGAAGAACATAGCTGCTCAGAGCGGAGATGCCATACAGGATAACCTTTACGTTGATAAACTGCAGGAGAAATCCTGAGGCGAAGGACGGCGCTTTGCCTGTGCCATCATCGGCCTGGACAGGCTTTCTTTTGAGAACTGTAAATGCCAGATACAGGATATAAGCGGCGCCTATGTATTTCAGATAGGGAACCACTCCGGGCAGAAATCTGCCCAACCCTACACTGAAGCCTGCACACAGAAGCATAATAGTCAAAAAACCGGTCCATATACCGGTGATCAGTTTCATGCTTCGTTTCAGTCCGAACTGCCCTGTGGTGCTCAGAAGCAGTACATTGTTGGGACCGGGCGACCATCCCGTCACCAGGGCATAGATGGCCAGTGAAGATAATACGTCTAATGTCATGTGAAAACTCCCTCCCTCGGCCGGCAGCATCTTAAAGCATTTCCCGTTACGATTCGCAGCCCTGCAAATGCGCAAATCTGCGAACAGTAACTATTTTCGGCCTTTTGTTGTATGGTTTGTTATATATATTGTAAAAACATTATTTTGATATTTTATCATATTGACGTGTGAAGAGAAAGTCTTTTCACAAAAATAAAGACATATAAATAGAAGGAACAGTTTGGCCGGAGTTGCGATATGAGTAAAAATAAAACATGGCTCTGCCTGGCAGTCCTACTGGTACTGACAGCAGTGGGGGCGCTGAAATACGGTACAGAGTCCGTTGGAAAGATGGATATACAGACTGCAGGAGAACTGTCAGATGAGGAACATCCCAAGATTGCCCTGACCTTTGACGACGGCCCTCACGCGGTCTATACACCAAAACTTCTGGACGGCCTGAAAAAACGCGGTATTCACGCCACCTTTTTTCTGATAGGCAAGAACATAGAGGGAAATGAGGATATTGTAAAGAGAATCCAGGATGAGGGACACCTGATCGGCAGCCACACTTACAATCATGTACAGCTCAACAAATTATCAGAGTCTAAGGCAAGAGACGAAGTGCTGAAAGGGTGCAACAAGATATATGAAACAACAGGAACATATTCTTCTTTTGTGCGTCCCCCATACGGTGCATGGAAAAAGAACCTGGATTTCTGCATCACCATGATCCCCGTGTCCTGGAATGTGGATTCTCTGGACTGGAAAACGCAAAATACAGAAAAAATTGTAAAAAGGGTAGTGAAAGATGTGGAGGAAGGTGATATTATTTTAATGCATGATATTTTTGACACCTCCGTGGAAGCTGCCCTGCAGATCGCAGATACACTTACTGAGGAGGGATACCAATTTGTGACAGTGGATGAACTGTTGCTGGAATAAGGAGAAAATAATGGATCTATTTGATTATATGAAAGAACAGACTCTGGAAAATGAATCTCCCCTGGCTTCCAGGATGCGTCCCACAACGCTGGAAGAGGTGGTGGGGCAGGAGCATATCATCGGTAAAGGAAAGCTGCTTTACCGTGCCATAAAAGCAGACAAGCTGGGCAGTGTACTTTTCTACGGGCCTCCGGGCACGGGAAAGACCACACTGGCAAAGGTCATTGCCAATACCACCAGCGCTCAGTTCCAACAGATGAACGCAACAGTTGCCGGAAAAAAGGATATGGAGGAAGTGGTGAAAAAGGCTCAGGACTATCTGGGCATGTACGGGAAAAAGACGATCCTTTTTATTGATGAGATCCATCGGTTCAATAAGGGGCAGCAGGATTACCTTTTGCCTTTTGTGGAGGACGGAACCCTGATCCTTATAGGAGCCACCACGGAGAATCCTTATTTTGAAGTCAACAGCGCCCTGATCTCCCGCTCCATTGTTTTTGAGCTGAAGCCGCTGGAGCGCCGGGATATCAGCAGACTCCTGATCCGGGCTGCCACTGATGTGGAGAAGGGTATGGGGAGCTATGATGTGGAGCTGGAGGAGGATGCCAGAGAGTTTCTGGCAGATATCGCAGGCGGAGATGCCAGAGCAGCATTAAATGCCCTGGAACTGGCGGTACTGACCACGGAAAAAGGGGCAGACGGAAAGATACATGTGACTCTTGACGTGGCCTCAGAGTGTATTCAGAAGCGGGTAGTGCGTTATGACAAAACCGGGGACAATCATTACGATACGGTATCTGCGTTTATAAAGAGTATGCGGGGTTCTGACCCGGATGCAGCGGTCTATTACCTGGCCAAAATGCTGTATGCAGGGGAAGATATCAAATTCATAGCCAGAAGGATCATGATATGCGCCTCAGAGGATGTGGGTAATGCAGATCCTCAGGCATTAGTTGTGGCAGTGGCGGCAGCGCAGGCAGTGGAGCGACTGGGCATGCCGGAGGCACAGATCACCCTTTCCCAGGCTGTGACCTATGTGGCCAGCGCACCGAAGAGCAATGCCGCCTGCATGGCGGTATTCCAGGCCGCGGATTCCGTAAAAAACGTCCGTACCACAGTGCCGCCCCACCTCCAGGATTCCCATTATAAAGGGGCTGCAAAACTGGGACACGGCGTGGGATATAAATACGCCCATGACTATCCGAATCACTATGTGGAACAGCAGTACCTGCCAACAGAGATACTGGGCAGCAGGTTTTATGAGCCTACAGAAAACGGTTACGAAAAGAACATTAAGGATCATCTGGACAGGATACGGAAGGGCAAATGAAGGTCAATGAAGGGCCAATGAAAGCCTGCCGGATATGACCGGGGCATCCGGTAACTTATGGCACAGCAATATGCCATAAGTTACGGAATACTCACAGGAGCATATCCAGCAGGCTTTCATATACCTGTTTGCTTTTGTTTTTCCACGCCGCGCACAGAGCCTCAGCGGCTTCCTTTGTGGGTACGGTGAGTGTCATATCTATGAGGGGGATATCTCTTTCCTTCGCCTGGCAGCGCACCAGATATCCTTCCTTATCGCTTTTGTAGTAGTCAGCCATAGCGGAGCGTTCTTCCTTCAGTTCCATGGAATTTTCAAGGAAGAATTTTTCGATGTCTTTTTTGATCTCATCGGAGACTTCTTCTCCGAAGTATTCCAATGTCTGATTCCCCGAATCTGTGATCTTCAGATATGAGGCATTGCGCACAGTCTCTGAACGTACAAGACCGGATTCGATCAGTTCAGAGATCGCCTGCTGGAGATGAAAGTAGTTTGTATATCCTTTGTCCAGTATAAATCCTGATATCTGTGCATTGCTCAGTGGAAAATCCACCTTCTGCAGCATGTATAGTATGATCAGTTTGTATAAAGTGAGTGGTTCAGCCATAAAGAATCCTCCTTTTTTATGCCATCTGGTGTACATTGGAATCAGTGTAAAGCCGTCCCTGATAACTCCCCCTGACTTTGCACTCATGGTGCAGTGTGTTGAGGACTGTTTTCTTGGCACTGCTCCAGAGCGGTGCTAAGAGAAGCTCCTTCGGCCCGTCCCCGGTGAGTCTGTGTATCACAATGCGGGGAGAAAGGTGCTCCAGGCAGGCTATGACAAGATCGATATATTCCTCCATTGTATATACAGAGAATCTGCCCTCCTCATAATCCTTTGCAAGGTCTGTGCCTTTCAGGATGTGAAGAAGCTGCAGCTTGATCCCCTGGATATCCTGTGTATTTAAATAGGAGACAGTCTCCAGAATATCTTCCTTTGTTTCACCGGGAAGTCCCAGAATGGTATGCACGATAACCTCAAGATCCAATGCTCTCAGCCTGCGTACCGCGTCCTCAAAAACAGAGAGGGGATATCCCCTTCTGATGTATGCGGCAGTGCTGTCATGCATGGTCTGCAGTCCAAGCTCCACCCATACAGGCTTCTGCTCATTTAATTCGCTCAGAAGTTCCAGAACATCATCTCCCAGACAGTCAGGCCGGGTCCCGATGGACAACGCCACAATATCGGGATTTGAAACAGCCTCCGTAAAAATCTCCCGGAGATATTCCACAGGTGCGTAGGTATTGGTATAGGCCTGAAAGTAAGCGATAAAGTGAGAGGCATTTCGTTTGCTGCGTATTCTGTCAGCCTGCTCATTGATCTGTTGTGTGACAGACAGCCTCCTGTCACCCGCAAAATCTCCGGAACCTCCCGCGCTGCAGAAGATACAGCCGCGGCTGTCAAGGGTGCCGTCCCGGTTGGGGCAGGTCATCCCCCCATTCAATGCCACTTTATAAACTTTTTCCGAAAACCGCTCTTTCAGCATATAGTCAAAAGAGTGATAGGGTTTTCCATTCCATGCATTCATATCCAGAAACCTTTCCGTTGTTTGCTTTCTATTATCATACCAAAAGGAAAAATCTTTTACAAGTAAAAAAACAAATGTTCGTATTTTGTTCCTGTCAAGACGATCCTCTTTCTGTCTTTCTTAATATTTTCACAGCTATTTGACAAAAAGAGCAGAGCATGTTATGTTTTTTCATAGGTATTTGCAAATTGGAAAACAAAGAATGAGGTGGTTACAATTGAAGAAAAATAAAATCCGCCGTATAGTCTGTGCTCTGGCAGCAGCAGTTCTGACAGCCGCAGCATTGGCCGGATGCGGAACCCCGAAAGACTGTGAAGGGGATGGGGAGATCACAACCATAGAAAAAGGTGTCCTGAAAGTGGGCATCAATTTAAAGGATGGCTCCATGGGCTACGTGGATGAAAAAACAGCCAAACCAGCAGGTTTTGCCCCTGATACAGCTACAAAAATAGCGGAAAAATTGGGACTGTCCCTGGAAATCATAGACACAACAGAAGAGAATCTGTTGAATTCCCTGGATGCTGATCTGTATGACTGTGTTATCTCCACGGTAGGCATAACCGATTGGAATCAAAAATATTACTCTGCCACCAAAGCATACGCAGATGTCTCAAAGGTACGGGATAAACTGGGAGAAGAGGTGGAATATACAGAGCTTGCTGTATTTGGCAAAAAGGGAAGCTGTCTGATTCCGGCTATCGAGAACCAGGCTTTGAAGCCTTTGATAAAGGACGGGACGCTGACAGAAATTTCTAAGACGTATTTTGAAAAGGATATCGTATTAAAATAAGTGAAAATAAATTTCCACTCTCTTTGGGAAAGGAAAACAAGACGGAATGCAGGATGCTATGGATTCCGTCTTGTTTTTTTGTTGTTTCTCTCCGGATCTGTTCATCCTGACTCCCTATTTCAAAAAAACTTATTAATTTTTGAAAAAACAACTTGATTTTTCTTCCTGTCAATGGTAGCATGAGTATATAGTTTAATGGATAAACTAATTCCCAAGGAGGTCAATTCCCATGAAAATTTTAAATGTCAGGGATGCCGAATTCAAGGCTTACGGTAAGGTCGTGGAAGGTCTTGATGTGAGCAGTCTTCTGAAAGCGCTGGAGGAAACTCCGAAGCCGGATGATGTCATCTATGTCGCATCGGATGAGAAGCTGGAAGCCTGTGACTGTGCAGAGAAGATCGCTTACAGCCTGTTCGGCGGAATGCCCATCCAGATTGGCTACTGCAACGGAAGCAACTACCTGCTGAATGCTGTGGAATACCACAGAGACAGTGAGGTGAACGTGGCATTGACAGATTTGATCCTGATTCTCGGAAGAGAGCAGGACATCGAAGCAGACAATACATATGACACATCTAAAATGGAAGCATTTTTAGTACCGGCAGGAACCGTGATCGAAGTCTATGCCACTACTCTGCACTATGCTCCATGTAATGTAAACGGAAATAAATTCTGCACAGCAGTTATTCTTCCAAAAGGGACCAACACAGAGGCACCTGCTGTTCAGAACAACACCGGTGAGGACAAACTTCTCTTTGCCAGAAACAAATGGCTGATCGCCCACAAAGACGCTAAGATCGAAGGCGCGTTCGAGGGATTGATCGGTGAGAACCTGTCTGTAAAAGACTGATAACCGGAAACCAGAAAACAAATAAAAAGAAAACAGCAACATAAAATTCAGGAGGATAAGAATTATGAATTTAGCAAACATGCCGGAATTAAAACTGGGTATCGTGGCTGTAAGCCGTGACTGTTTCCCAATGTCACTGTCAGAGAACAGAAGAAAAGCAGTTGTTGCATCCTACAAAGGAGAGATTTACGAATGTCCCACCGTTGTAGAGAGCGAGACTGACATGCAGAAAGCTTTAAAAGAGCTGCGTGAAGCAGGCTGTAACGCACTGGTTGTTTATCTTGGTAACTTTGGACCTGAGACAGAGGAGACCCTTCTGGTAAAATATTTCCACGGACCATCTATGGTAGTAGCTGCCGCAGAGGAAAGAGGAGACAATCTGGTTCAGGGCCGTGGTGACGCATACTGCGGAATGCTGAATGCAAGCTATAACCTGAAACTGCGTAACTTAAAAGCATATATTCCGGAATATCCGGTAGGAACACCGGAAGAAGTGGCAGAAATGATCGCAGACTTTGCACCGATTGCCCGTGCGCTGGTAGCAGTGAAGAACCTGAAGATTATCAGCTTCGGACCGCGTCCTCAGAACTTCCTGGCATGCAACGCACCAATCAAACGTCTCTATGACCTGGGCGTTGAGATCGAGGAAAATTCCGAATTAGACCTGTTTGAGAGCTATAAAAACCATGCTGACGACCCGCGTATCCCGGATGTTGTAAAAGATATGGAGAGCGAACTGGGCGAAGGCAATATGAAACCGGAGATTCTTCCGAAACTGGCTCAGTACGAAATTACACTGCTTGACTGGGTAGAAGCTCACAAGGGATGCAGAAAATATGTGACTCTGACTACAAAATGCTGGCCTGCATTCCAGACTCAGTTCGGATTTGTTCCCTGCTATGTGAACAGCCGTCTGACAGGACGCGGAATCCCTGTATCTTGTGAAGTGGATATCTGGGGAACTTTAAGCGAATATCTGGGAACTGTTATCAGCCAGGATGCCGTTACACTTCTGGATATCAACAACACAGTACCGGCTGACATGTATGAAGGCGAGATCAAAGGCAAATACGACTATACACACAAAGATACCTTCATGGGCTTCCACTGCGGCAATACCGCATCCGGAAAACTGTCCTTCTGCTCCATGAAATATCAGATGATCATGGCAAGAACACTTCCGGAAGAAGTGACACAGGGTACTTTGGAAGGTGATATCGCTCCCGGTGAGATCACATTCTACCGTCTGCAGAGCACAGCAGACTGCAAACTGCGCGCTTACATTGCACAGGGCGAGGTTCTGCCTGTAGCAACACGTTCCTTTGGTGCCATTGGTGTGTTCGCCATTCCGGAGATGGGACGTTTCTACCGTCACGTTCTGGTGGAGAAGAACTATCCGCATCACGGAGCTGTGGCTTTCGGTCACTTTGGAAAAGCATTATATGAAGTATTCAAATATTTAGGCGTGGAAGTGGAAGAAATCAACTACAACCAGCCAAAAGGTGTTCTGTATCCAACAGAGAATCCATTTGCATAAAAATATCTGCTGACAAAATCAGGAGGCTGCCCGCAAGAGCAGCCTCTATCTGAACATGCATTTCAGAAGAATACTGTATTTAGTTTAAGAGATAAAGGAGAATCAATCATGTTATATATTGGCGTGGATTTAGGAACTTCTGCCGTAAAGCTGCTTCTCATGAACGGCGAAGGCAAAATAGAGAAGATCGTTTCCAGGGAGTACCCTCTTTCCTTCCCTCATCCCGGCTGGTCTGAGCAGAAGCCGGAAGACTGGTGGAGAGAAAGTCTGGAGGGCATCAGGGAACTGACTGCAGACTGTGATAAGAGCCAGGTGGCAGGTATCAGCTTCGGCGGACAGATGCACGGACTTGTTATTTTAGATGAGCAGGACAACGTGATCCGTCCGGCTATTCTGTGGAATGACGGAAGAACAGGCAAGGAGACAGACTATCTGAACCAGGTAATAGGAAAAGACAAGCTGTCCCAGTATACAGCCAACATTGCATTTGCCGGCTTTACCGCACCCAAGATCCTGTGGGTAAAGGAAAACGAACCGGAAAACTTTAAGAAGATCAAAAAAATCATGCTTCCGAAAGATTATCTGGCATACAAACTGTCAGGTACACACTGCTGTGATATGTCAGACGCATCCGGTATGCTGCTTCTTGATGTAAAGAACCGCTGCTGGTCTAAGGAGATGCTGGATATCTGCGGTATCACAGAAGAGCAGATGCCGAAACTCTTTGAAAGCTATGAGACTGTGGGCACGCTGAAACCGGAGCTTGCAGAGGAGCTGGGAATTCCGGCCTCCTGTAAGATCGTGGCAGGTGCAGGTGACAACGCTGCTGCGGCTGTAGGTACGGGAACCGTAGGTGACGGAATGTGTAATATTTCTCTGGGAACCAGTGGAACCATCTTTATCTCCAGTAAAGATTTTGGTGTGGACCCCAACAATGCCCTTCACGCCTTTGCTCATGCTGACGGGTGCTATCATCTGATGGGCTGTATGCTCAGTGCTGCGTCCTGCAACAAATGGTGGATGGATGAGATCATCGGAACCAAGGATTACGCAGGAGAACAGGCCAAGATCGAGAAGCTGGGCGAGAACAATGTGTATTTCCTGCCGTATCTGATGGGAGAGCGCTCTCCTCACAACAATCCCAATGCCAGAGGTACCTTTATCGGCCTGACCATGGACAGTACAAGAGCTGATATGACGCAGGCCGTACTGGAAGGTGTTGCCTTTGCTATCCGTGATTCCTTTGAGGTTGCCAAATCTCTGGGCGTCAAGATTGAGCGTACAAAAATCTGCGGCGGCGGAGCAAAGAGTCCTCTGTGGAAAAAAATGATCGCCAATATATTAAATATCAAGGTGGATGTCATTGAATCCGAGGAAGGCCCGGCCCTGGGTGGCGCTATGCTGGCTGCTGTGGCAAATGGGGAATTTGCTTCCGTAGAGGATGCTGCTGCCAAAATCGTGAAGGTGATCGACACAGTGGAGCCGGAACCGGAACTGGCTGCAAAATACGAGGAGAAATACCGCAAGTTCGCAAAGATTTATCCCACAGTTAAAGATCTTTTCAGCGAGATCATCTAGTATATCAGGAAATAAGACTAGTACATCGTTCATTAAGTAACTACCCTATTCACTGGCCCGATTTTCCGATAGCACAGGTGCAAAAGCCTCAACGTAGCCCGCTACGCCTACGTTTTTGCGCCTGCACTCTCGAAAAATTATTCTCAGTGATAGTGAAGTATTTAATTTACGATGTACTAGTAAACAGGGAAGCTGTTTGACTATTTCATAAATGATAAACTGATCAAATAAAGAGCCAGTCGGATAGGGAATACCGGCTTGGCGAAATACAGCGATGACTGCTGTCACAGGGACTCTCATAAGCCCGTGACAGCAGTTTGTTTTGCTTAAAAAACCTTCCGCATCTTCCAGCCCGTCAAAGAATCCTGTGTGTGGGAAGAACACTGGTGTTGCTTTCCCGCGGCAAAGTGTGATATACTGTCCCAGTACCGCATTATATTAATGCCGGTGCAGTACTGGATTGTGTCCGAAAATTCATTCCCACAATCTGCACGCTCCATTTTGGAGTGTGATGAAAAGACAGGATCTTAAGTTTTCTATTGTCAAATATGAGGTGAAAAAAATGAAATACGTTCTGGATGTGCATACCCATACCCTTGCCAGCGGGCATGCATACAATACGATTCGTGAGATGGCAATGGCTGCTTCTGAAAAGGGATTGGAACTGCTGGGAATTACAGAGCATGGAGTTGCTATGCCGGGTACCTGCAATGGATTTTATTTTGATAATACAAAAATGCTGAACCGCCGGATGTTTGGGGTGGAGATGCTCTTTGGCGTTGAAGCCAATATTATGGATCACAGCGGAAGCCTGGATATGGAAGAACGCCTTTTAAAACGGATGGATATCGTCATAGCCAGCATGCATATCCCTACGATAAAGCCTGGATCCAGGGAAGAGAATACCCAGGCATATCTGGGAGCAATGAAAAATCCCTATGTGGATATAATCGGGCACCCGGATGACGGTCGCTACCCGGTAGATTTTCTGGCGCTTGTGCAGGCTGCAAAGGAGCACCATGTACTGTTGGAGCTGAACAACAACTCTCTGGACCCACGCTGCAGCAGGGAGAACGGGGAGGAAAATGTGAAAACAATGCTCCGGTATTGTATGGAATATCAGGTCCCTATAGTCATGAACAGCGATGCGCATGTGGACGAACTGATCGGCTGCCGCTGCTATTCAGAAAAGATAGTAGAGGAAATGCAGTTTCCGGAGGAACTGATCGTGAACCGTTCTGTTGAAGAATTGAAGAAATATGTGCATAAAAACAATAATTAATAAAATTTTAATACTTTAGTATAAAAAAAGTGCACAAGACTGCTTTACTTTAAAATTTTAGTGTGCTACTATATATACGGGTGATGTGTTACTACACTTGGGGTGAAAACTAAACAATAAGGAGAATGTATGTATATGAGCAAGAAAATTCATACGGAGGCAGTAGACTCCCTGTTTGATGCTGTCCTCAGTTTAAAGAACAGAGAAGAGTGTTATCTCTTTTTCGAGGATGTGTGTACAATAAATGAGATTCTTTCCCTTTCACAGCGTTTTGAGGTTGCTAAGATGCTGAAGGATAAGAGAACATATTTGGATATCTCTGAGAAGACAGGGGCTTCCACAGCCACGATCAGCCGTGTAAACAGAAGTCTGAACTACGGCAATGACGGATATGAGATGGTCTTTGAAAGAATAGCAGACAAAAAAGAAGAAACAGAAGTGTAAAAAAGCAGAAATATAAAAAAGAAACAGAAGCGTAAAAAAAAGAAATATAAAAAAGAAACAGAAGTGTAAAAAAGCTGAAGTGTAAAAAAGAAACAAAAGTATCAAAAGAAATAAAAGTATAAGAAGATGCAGTCGGAACTTTTGAAAGTTCCGGCTTTTCTTTTTTTATATCATTACAATACCAGGAAATCTGTTACTTTTTACAGTCAGACAGTAACGGACGGCACTTTAACGAGATAAAAAGACAGTGTTTTACTTGACACCACTGAACATGTTCAGTATAATAGAGGCAAGAACAAACTGAACGCGTTCAGTTGGAAAAGGCATTTGAAATTCAGCTCTTTTTGGAAGTGCACACCAAACAGGGGCTGCTTATGGGAGGTAAGAAAATGGGTAATAGAAAATGGGAACATCTTATTATTTCTCCGGATTATGTACCGCCGGTAATGGACGATGAAAGGGACGACAAAGGAGATATCAAGACAGGAAGAACATTGGGGCAGACATACAGCTCCTCAGATCTGTTTCCTGACTGCAAGGTAAATATGAGCCTGTCCTGGTTCTATGAGATTCCCAATAAGAATCCTTATGTGGATGAACATGTACATGACGTGGATGAGCTGGTATTTTTCATGCCCAATTACAACGGAGTGGGAGATGACATTAATGCTGTGTGGGGAGAAGCGGATTTCTATATTGACGGAGAGCCTTACACCATCACAAAAAATACATGTATCTACTGTCCCGCAGGAGTAAAACACTGTCCGATCGTTTACAAAAAAATCATTCGTCCCCACTGCTTTATGACGATTCTGCTCACCAGTGAATATGTGAGAGAACAGGCCGGCAAGATTGTAAAGAATATCGGCGGAAAGTTCATTGAGGTAGGAGAGAGCAAGTAGATAAAGGGGTTACGCGTATGGAAGAAAAAGATATTTTATGGGGTCTTACAGATGTCAATACCATGGAGGAAATCCGGGAGAAGGCATTTGCACTGATTGGTAAGATACGTTTTATGCCGGCGGCAACTGTGAACGACGGCCAGCCGGAGAACAGGATACTGGATTTTAACCGCCTGAGTGACGGGAATCTGTATTTCATGACATCCAAGGGGAAACCCACATATGAACAACTCTGCAAACGTCCTCAGTTAGTGCTGAATACGCTGATAGATGAGAGATATTCTCTGCGTTTGAGTGCATGGGTCAGCGAGACAGAAGACCAGGCAGTTTGGGATGAGTTTTTCAAACTGAATCCCGGTACAAAAGAGATGTACCGGAAGAATTTTGACATAGTGGCTCTTTACAAGCTTGACAGAGGGGAAGGAGAGATTTTCCATCTGTACGCCAATGAGAGAATACGGCGTCTGCGCTTTGCATTCGGCGGAGATGAGATAAGACCCATGACTTATAGGATCACCGAGGAGTGTGTGGGCTGCGGTGTCTGTCAGGAAAATTGTGTGGAACGCGCGATCCATCAGAAGGAAGACGGGAAATATTACATAAAAGAAATGGATTGCGACGACTGCGGCATCTGTTATACAAAATGTCCGCAGGCGGATACGGCATTGATCTGCCGTTTGAAGGAAAAAGGGAAAACTTGAGGTTTGGGCTGAGTGTGAGAGGTGAATATTTATGGCTAAAACAAATGCTGATGGTTCAAAAAGTTTAGGTCGCGGCGATTTGCTGGCGATTGCAATCGGTAACGTAATTGGCGGCGGTGTTATGACAATGACCGGTCTTGCCATTGGGATCACAGGGCGTTCTATTTTACTGTCCTATATTATCTGTGCGGTTATGGTAACTATTGTGGCACTGCCGCAGTTCTTTTTATCAGGTACGATCCGTATGAACGGCGGATTCTATACGCAGGCAGCCATGTTCGGCGGCAAGTGGTTCGCCGGACTGTATTCTGTAGTGTTTGTCAGTTACTTTTTTGGCGCGACCATGTATTCTGCATCCTTTGCGGACTACGTGCTCTCCGCGTTTCCGGAGATCAACGGCAAGATCGTGGCCTTCGCTATCCTGACCATATTCGTGGTCTTAAATCTCTGCGGAATCCAGGTGGCTGCGAAAGTACAATATCTGCTGGTAATTGTTCTGGTAATTGCGCTGCTTCTCTTTACAGGTTTCGGAATCATCCATCTGGAACCAGGATATTTTGATGAGAATCAATTTTTCACGAACGGATTCACGGGAGTTATGTCTGCGGCAGCATTGCTGTCCATGGCCACCAGCGGCGCTACCTTTATAATCAATATGAGCCGTGAGGCCAAGAACCCCAAGAAGGATATTCCGTTTTGTATCGTTGTCGGAACTGTGATCGTTACGATCCTTTACATCGGTGTAGGTGTGGTTGCAGCAGGTGTGTTCCCGGTGGAACATGTTGCAGGTCAGAACCTGTCCAAGGTGGCAAGAGAAATCCTGCCCACTCCGTTGTATATTTTCTTTATCGTGGGCGGCGCAATGGTAGCTTTGGTGACATCTCTGAATGCAAACCTGGGATGGCTGCAGGCCCCCATCGCACAGGCCGCGGAAGATGGATGGTGGCCGAAGTTTTTTGCAAAACGTAATGACAAGTTCGGTACACCCCATTATATCATCCTGACAATTTATGTACTCTGCTCAGTTATTATTTTAAGCGGCATGAATGTGGGAGATATTGCAAATATCGGAAACACCCTGGCTAACTGTGTACAGGTCATTCTGTGCCTGGCTATTATCACCATGCCTAAGAAAATACCGGAAATCTGGAAACGCTCCCAGTTCCATATCAATGATAAACTGTATACATTTTTATGTGTCATGGGTGCCCTTGTCAGTGCGGCATTTGTTTACTATGAGTGTCTGGAGATCCATATGAATTATGTTATCGGAATTTTGACTTATCTGGCTGTGGCATGTATTTATCCGCTGATCCGTCAGAAGTTCCACAAGGTGGAGATAGAAGTCAGCTACGAGGAAGCATAGGGGATACCAGAGATAAAATTCAGATTGGGAGGTATTGTAATGTCAGATTTTAATCCGGCTCCGGCTCTGGGGCTGACGGAGGAAAGCTCCAATGAAGAAATAAAAAAAGCAGCATTTCAGTTTGTCCATGAAGTGGGATATATGGTGTTCGGCACAACCGCGATTGACGGGAAGATGCCCACAGCCAGAGGACTGGAAGTGCACTATCTGGACGATGAAGGAAACTTTTATATAGGAATTGCAAAGGGAAAGCCCGTATATTATGAGCTTCAGAAAAATCCATATCTGGTGGGAACCATTATCCGAGATACCGTGAAACGTCTGTCTGCAAGTGTTAGACTGAATGCCCATGTGACGGAGATAGACCCGGAAGAACACCCTGAGATCTATGCGAAATACTGGGAATTGAATCCGGGAACCAAGGCACTTTACAGGAAAGATCTGGATATGTTCCGTATCTTTATCCTGGACAGCGGGGAGGGTGAGATTTTCCATCTTCCCGAGGATGACATTGTCTGCCGTCTGCGTTTCTGCTTCGGCGGTGCCAAAGTCCGTCCCTGGGCCTATGTGATCGATCAGGAGCGCTGTGTGGGATGCGGCACCTGTGAGGAGGTCTGTATGGAGGATGTGATCCATCCAACGGCTGACGGGAAATATGAGATCAAACATTTCGGATGTCTGGAGTGCGGCCGATGTGCCATGAACTGTCCGAATGATGCCATTGACTGCAGCTGCAGATAGGAAAAATAAGGTTTTGATTTTTATATACGATCAAGAGGGAATCTCTCTGTTTCAGCAGAGAGATTTTCCTGTTTCTGTGAAAAACAGAATGAACGTCAGCTTCGCCGTGCGAAGTAAAATCCCGGGTCAGCCCGGCCACAGCAGAAAGTGGACAATTATTGTTGACTTCTAAAAATAAGACTGATATTATGGGAGTGCCGGAATATTAAAGAAAAGTTGAGGAAGTATTTATGGGAACATCTGCTGGAGAAGGGAAAAAACAGGAAAATAAAAAGGAAGAGATTCTGAAAGTATCGCGAGGATTTTTTATAGAACAAGGGTATGAGAAGACAAGTATGCGGCAGATTGCGGCTGCCGCTGATGTGAGCCTGGGGCTGGTAGCTTATCATTTTAAGACAAAACGTGATATTGCGCTGGAGATCGTACAGCGGATGTATCATAGATTTGCCGCTTTTGCGAAGATGTATGTGAACCGGCACAGGAATCCGATCCTGTATTCCGGGCTTCTTGTCAATCTGAATTACATGGTGTTTTCCTCAGAAAAATATGAGGCCTTTTACCGGGATATACTGCGCAATGATATACTGCTCGATGTGATCGCACAGTCCGGGGTGGAGACTTATATGAGTATCCGCGACAACTACAGGCCGGATCTGTCGGATGAGGAAGCCGAGAAAATGGGCTGGTACGGCAACTTTATTTCTGTCAGTATGGAACGCACCCTCGTGCTCTATGATGAAAGCCTGGAGATGATGGAGGGAAGCATACCGGATGTGATCTTTAAGTCCTATATGGGGTTGTGGAGATTTCCGGATGTGGATAGGATCATGGAAGAGGTCTGTACTGAGAGCAGAGAGCTGGCAGAAAGGATTCTGGGAGAGCATCCGGAGATATATAGATAGATATGGAAAATACGGGAAAGGCATGGAGAGACTGCAGAGGATCAGGCAGATTACTCTATACCTTTCCTTTTTATTATAAAGAAAGCAACTGAAAATAACAGATCCTGTTAACACAGATTGGTAGAAGTATCCGTATTCAGGCGTTATACTTAATGGAAAGGAGTGTGAAAAATATGATTTCTGTGAATTTGAATACACTGCGTAAGCAGAGGGGCTACTCCCAGGAGGAGGTAGCTGAGAAGATCGGTGTCTCCCGTCAGGCAGTGGCAAAATGGGAGAGCGGTGAGACTGTGCCAGATCTTGAAAATACCATGGCGCTTGCCGGATTGTATGGGGTAAGCATAGATAATCTGGTAAATTACCAGGCAAAAAAAGAGGGGCTGCAGATTCCGCCAAAAGGAAAACATGTATTTGGTTCCGTGACGGTGGGAGAGAGGGGACAGATCGTTATCCCTAAAAAAGCAAGAGATATTTTCGGGATCAAACCGGGTGACAGCCTTTTGATGCTTGGAGATGAGGATCAGGGGCTGGCTATGGTAAAGACGGAAATCTTTATGGAGCTTGCCAAAGAAATTCTGGAGAAAGGGGGCAGATTTGATGAAGGCGATCGAGACAAACAATCTGACAAAGAAATATAAGGATGTGACTGCTGTGGATGAGCTGTGCCTTTCTGTGGAACAGGGAGAACTGTTTGCGCTGCTTGGCGTAAACGGAGCAGGAAAAACCACGACCATAAAAATGCTGTCCTGCCTGACTACTCCCACAGCCGGAGACGCAAAGCTTCTGGGTGACAGCGTGGTGACAGCCCCCATGAAGGTGAAAGAAAAAATCAATCTTTCGCCTCAGGAAACAGCAGTCGCGCCAAATCTGACGGTATCAGAAAATCTGGAGTTTATCTGTGGTATTTATGGGATCAAAAAAGAGGAAGCTGCCCAGAAGGCAAAGGACATGATCGCAAGATGCAGTCTTGGTGAAATTGCAGGAAAAAAGGCCAGGACGCTTTCCGGAGGATGGCAGAGGCGGCTGTCCATTGCCATGGCACTTATCTCAGAACCTGAGATCCTTTTTCTGGATGAGCCTACACTGGGACTGGACGTATTGGCGAGAAGGGAGCTGTGGGATATGATCCGGGAATTGAAGAGCAAAGTGACCGTGGTGCTAACTACACATTATCTGGAGGAGGCGGAGAGCCTTTCCGACAGGATCGGAATTATGGCCGGGGGGAGACTTTTTGCAGTGGGAACGGCAGAGGAACTGACCAGGAAAGCCGGCAGAGAAAAATTTGAGGAGGCATTTGTTGTGCTTTGCAGGGGAGGGAGTTTATCATGAAAACAATGGCATTTGCAACACGGAACGCCAAGGAAATTTTGAGAGATAAGACAACTCTGGGATTTGGTATTGGATTTCCTGTTATTTTGTTACTTCTTTTATCCCTAATCGGGGCAAATGCACCCGTGGATTTATTTGATGTGGATAAATTAACCCCTGGTATCGCTGTATTCGGAATGTCGTTTATATCGCTGTTTTCCGGCATGATCATTGCAAAAGACAGATCAAGCTCCTTTATGATGCGGCTTTTTGCCTCACCTATGGATGCTGGAGATTTTATTGCGGGATATACGCTGCCGCTGATCCCCATGGCAGTGGTGCAGATACTGATCTGTTTTGTGACGGCACTGTTCCTGGGACTTTCTGCCAGCTTGAATATACTGCTGACAGTGGTGGTTTCCATACCAGCAGCGCTGTTGTTTATCGGTATTGGCCTGCTCTGCGGCAGCGTGTTCAATGACAAACAGGTGGGAGGTGCCTGCGGTGCGCTGCTCACCAACTTAAGCGCATGGCTTTCCGGTACATGGTTCGATCCGGCTATGGTCGGAGGTGCATTTGGAAAATTGGCAAAGAGTCTGCCATTTCTGCATGCAGTAGATGCGGGCAGGTATGCGCTTTCGGGGGAATACGGAAAGATCATGCCGGAACTGTTGTGGGTCCTGGCATATGCGGTGGTGGTGGATGCGGCTGCTGTGCTGGTGTTCAGACATAAGATGAAAAGAGAATAGGAAGTACCTCTGGCTTAGGCGCCGTAGAAATCCAGAAACTGTCTGGTTTCCGGGCGTGCAGGTGCAGATAGGATGTTGTCCTTGGGGCCGGATTCCCAGAGGGTTCCGTTGTGAAAGAAATAGACTTCATCCGCGATCCTTTTGGCCTGCTGCAGGCTGTGGGTTATGAGAACCAGAGCACAATTGGTTTCTCCGGTGTATTCCTGAATTAATTTTTCCGACAAAAAAGTGGCCTCCATATCCATGGCGGCAGTGGGTTCATCCAGAATAACAAGATGGAATTGCTTCATCATCAATCGGGCCAGCGCCATCCGTGCAGTTTCACCGCCGGAAAGGCAGTTGGCCCGTTTTGATGCCAGGCCGCTGATCTGCAGAACACGCATTAAATATTCCGCCCTTTTTGGGTCTTTATTTCCGAGCAGGATATTGGATTGGGTGCTCATACGGAATGCATAAGTTTTCTGGGGCAGGTACCCCACAGAGATGGCTGAGTCCAGCGGTTTCTTTTTTTGATCGGCTGTGAGTGTACCAGCCAGAATTTTGGCAAAAGTGGATTTACCGCTTCCATTAGGTCCGATAATGCTGTAGATTTTCCCGGGCTGAAAATGCAGTTCAGGGATATTAAGAACTGTCATACTGCCATAAGTTTTAGAAAAAGCAGAGATCTTCATCGGCTCAATCTCCTTTGTAAAAGAGAAATTATAATATTGATCATCAGCGAGATGGTAAGCAGAATCATGCCCAGTGCGATTCCTTTGGAGAAATTTCCCCGGTTGATATACTGCATGATGGCTGTGGTCATTACATTGGTTTTCCACGATATTGCACCGCCCACCATGGAAACGGCGCCAACTTCAGCGATTGCCCTTGCAAATGCCAATAAATAGACGGAAAAAATCTGATAAGTACATTCATTGGTCAGCAGCAAAAAAATCTTAAAACCGCCAAGCCCAAGTCCGCTGGCGGTTTCCCTGATGGCAGGTGCGATTCCGGAAATATAGGTTTCCATATTCCCTATGACAATAGGTGTGATCAATACTACCTGGGCGATTATCATAATATTTACGGTAAAAAGAATTTTCCAGTGCCGGAAAGGTCCGACACCGGAAAATAACATATAAAACAAAAGTCCGCAGACCACAGGCGGCATACCCATCAAAGTACGGTTCAGCACCAGCAGAATACTTCTGCCGCGAAAACGACAGGCACCAAACCAGATTCCCAGCGGTACACCCAGCAAAAGGGCAATGATGGAACTGGTGAGACTCATCTTGGCTGTGATAAAAAGTATGTTGCAGAGTTCCGCATCTGCGCTCAGAATCAGTTGAATTGCTTTTTCAAATGCAGACTGCATCTTTTGTGTCCTTTCCGGTTATTGTCCTCCTATACGTGTTTTTACGGTCAGCGCAGTAAATGCGCTGACCTGTCCAGTGTGTGTCTAGGAGTTATCAGAATTTTTCAAAATGTACTTTTTCTGTGGAAAGCTCATCCATAGTATGTGGGCGGGGATGGTTTTCTGTCATTCCGAGGGAAAGGATCGCCTCCAGCTTATAATCCTTTGGAAAGTGAAGCAATTCCCTTACGGCTTCTTCTGTTGTCTTCTCATCGGACGCCATTCTCAGTCTTCCCTGTATCCAGCAGCTCCCTACTCCCATAGAATCTGCCATCAAATGCATATTTGCCATAGCGATGGAGCAGTCTTCTGTCCATACATCCGTCTTAGCCGGGTCGCCTACGACGACGATGGCACAGTCTGCGCCCTCCAACATTCCGGAGCCGGATTTTCTGACCTTTGACAGTTTCTGCAGCATGGCCTTATCTTTTACTACGATGAATTCCCATGGTTTTAATCCTCTGCCGGATGGCGCCAGAAGGCCTGCCTGGATGATCAGATCGAGTTTTTCCCGAGGTATGGCTTCTCCGTTATAGGTTCTTACACTTCTGCGATTTAACATTTTTTCCAGTAATTCTAATTCCATGTGATATCCTCCTATCGGCAAATAGATGTTTAACAGTTATCACTCAGCGTTGATCTCGCCGTTGTTTGCAGAGAAGGTAAGGAAGGTAGCTTTATCGGTTAAGATATAGGCTTCTTTTTCCTCTGCCATGACAAGACATGCACCCATACCTGCATTTGCTGAGATATACCATTCTGTATAATCCGCAAAGGATTCCGGTTCTGCTGTGATCCCAAGGTTCTCCGGCCATAGAGACAGCTCTTTTGTATGGGTACCGGAACCGTCACCGCGGGAGATGAACGTGTACTTGCCATCTGCGATGGCGGCGAATGCGTCCAGAACACTTTCACAGGAGGCAGCTCCTGCAGGGTCAGAAGAGGGACCACACAGAACAAAATAATTGTAGAGGAAGGAGTTGCGTTCTGACTGGAAACCTTCAACTGTGCGGGCAAAGCCTTCTTCCACAAAGGCTTCTTCCTGGACTTTGGCGTGTACAAGAATAAGGTCTGCATTGCCGTTTTTGGCTGCTGCGATGGCCTGACCGGTCCCTGCGGACTGAACTTCTACGGTATAGCCATATTTTTCCTCAAATGTGGGAAGCATATGGGAGAGAAGCCCGGAGTCATTTACTGAAGTAGTGGTGGAGAGACGGATCACCTTATTGTCTTCTGTGGCAGGGGCAATTTCCCCGGAGTAGACAGGGGCATCCTCTTTTACATAAAACAAATGCTCACCATAGTCTGCCACGCCGTATTCATCGGCTATGTCCAGAGCTTCCTGACTGAGAAACCATTCTGTCAGAGCGTCTGCGCCCTGTGTATTGACAGAAACATCAGAGACGGGATTGTTGTCAGCATCCACAAAGGGCGCTTCGGAATTTACCGCGATAACGGTATAGGTGTTGAGCATGTTGTCGTCGGCCTCTTTCAGGATGACTGTGTCAATTTTTTCCTCCTTAGCTTTGTCGTCAGATGTATCAGCGGCTGGTTCTTCTGCTGTATCGGCCGCTGAACTGCTGTCTGCGTCAGTCGCTGATCCTGTTTCGGCTGTGGGTTTTGTCTGGGTGTCGTCAGCCTTTCCGCAGCCTGTGGAAAGTGCCAGGGCAAGAGTAAGGGTCAGCAGGATTGGGATTCTTTTCATTTTCATTAGTTTGTCCTCCATATTTTTGAGATAAAAAATGACCAGCCAATCCAATACCAAAGTGCATAAAAATAGTGCGAATCGTTTGGTTTTGAAAAGAGGCTCGTCCACCGCTTAACAAAAATATGGGACTGTCGTAATATTTCACTCCGTTCTTGTACAGGCAGTCATTTATGCAATGTACTATATCATAGATTTTGTGCATTATCAATATAAAATTTTTGTCTGTTTTCAGATTCTGTTGGATGATATGTGAGAAAAACCCTGGAAACAAGCCGTATTATATTGATTTTTGGAGCATTTTCTGGTAAGATAAAAATGTTCATAATACGTGTAAAATGTTCATGATAAGAACAATGGGCGAGAGGGTTTCGACATGATTGGGGTAAATGATTGAGAGATAGAAATGTGAGACTGATAGAAATAAGTGACTGATAGAAATGAGTATCTGATTTTAATCCATTGCAGGGGGAGGTATATTGTATGCTGCATGTAAAAACACCGGAAGAGGTTCTGTCTCTGATCCAACAGGAGTTCAAACCTCTCAAAGACAGGACTGAGCTGGTATCTCTTTTGGATTCCATGGGCAGGGTCCTGGCAGATGATATTGCCGCAAAGGAGTATGTACCTGATTTTGACCGCTCTACGGTAGACGGATATGCAGTACGGGCAAGGGATACTTTCGGCTGTTCTGATGCGATTCCGGCTATTTTGTCCCTTGATAGGGAAGTGCTGATGGGGGAAGGGGCTGATTTTGAACTTCAGCCGGAAACCTGCTGTGCCGTGCCCACCGGCGGAGCCGTACCAAAAGGGGCGGATTGTGTGGTGATGATCGAATATGCGGAGGATTACGGTGACGGTACCATCGGTATTTTGAAACCTGCCGCACCGGGAGAAAATATGATCTTCCGGGGAGATGATGTGTTTCCTGGGAAAATCATTTTGCGAAGAGGGCGGGTTATCACCTCACAGGATATAGGGGCCATGGCCGCCATTGGTCAAGTTATGGTTCCGGTGGTGAAAAAGCTGACCGTGGGTGTCATTTCCACGGGAGATGAACTGGTCCCGCCAAAGGAGGTTCCGAAAGCAGGACAGATCCGCGATGTGAACAGTCCTATGCTGGAGGCCATGCTGACCGCGTTCGGAGCAGAGGTGGTCAGCTATGGGATCATGAAGGATGATGAGGTGGTACTTGCTTCTGTTATGGAGAAGGCTGCCGCTGAATGTGACGCGGTGCTTTTGTCAGGAGGCAGCAGTGTGGGAATCAAGGATATCTCCTGCCGGATCATTGAGTCCATGGGTACTCTGCTGTTACATGGCATTGCGATGAAACCCGGCAAACCAACCATACTGGGTCGGGCGGGGTGTAAGCCTCTTGTGGGTCTTCCGGGGCATCCTGTGGCCGCTTATTTTGTGGCAAAATTATTTGTGCTGCCTCTGCTCGGAAGACTTATGGGGCGGGAAATGGGCAGTTATACGGTCACTGCCCAAATTTCTGAAAGTGTCACAGCCAATCATGGGCGTGCCCAGTATCACTGTGTCCGGCTGGAAAAAACAGATGACCGGTGGATCGCTTGGCCTATCCGGGGAAAATCCGGGCTGATCACTACTTTGGCGGGAGCTGACGGCTATTTCTGCATTGCGAGAGACTGCGAAGGTATCCCTAAGGGGACGGAAATACAAGTGCATGTACATATGGGAGAATAAAGAGATGGGATTTAAATATTTGACAAATGTGCCGCTTAAACAGGCGCGGAGAGATTATCTGAACTTGCTGATCAAAAACGGTTTTGCCCCAAAGACAGAATGTATACCTGTTCAGGAGGCCTGCGGGAGGGTCACTGCAAAGGCTGTTTATGCTGTTATCTGTGCACCCCATTATGCGGCAAGCGCTATGGACGGCGTGGCTCTGCGGGCAGAAGCCTCCTTCGGGGCCACGGAGACTACACCGGTTACACTGACCGCCGGGCAGTATGTGGTGGTGGATACAGGTGACCCCATTCCCGACGGCTGTGATGCAGTCATTATGGTGGAAGAAATTGTGAAAAATGAGGACAGTTCAATCACCATTCACTCTGCAGCAGCTCCGTGGCAGCACATCCGCCAGATCGGAGAGGATATCTGTGCCGGGGAAATGATACTGCCGTCTTATATAAAGGTGACGCCTTCTGCCATCGGCGCTATGATTGCAGGCGGCGTGATGGAGATCGAGGTGATAAGGAAACCGGTGGTAGGGATCATCCCCACAGGCGATGAGATCATATTGCCCTGTTCTGATCCAAGGCCGGGTGATATCCTGGAATTCAATTCTTCCATTTTCTCTGCCATGGCAAACCAGTGGGGCGCCCGGACAGTAACATATCCCATTGTGCCGGACAAGTTTGAGGCCATCAGAGACATGACTGCGAAAGCGGCTGAGGAATGTGATATGGTTCTTCTCAACGCAGGTTCCTCGGCGGGAAGGGAAGACTACTCTGAAAAAGTGATCCAAGAGCTGGGGGAAGTGCTGTATCATGGCATTGCCATGAAACCGGGAAAACCGGCTATTCTGGGGTGCCTGGGCTGCAAACCCATACTGGGAGTGCCGGGGTATCCGGTATCCGGCATCATTGTGATTGAAGAACTGCTAAAACCTCTGATCGACCAGTGGCTGAAGGTGCAGGCAGAACCGTATCTGTATGCAAAAGCGATATTGACCCGACCTGTCATTTCCGGTTTGAAATATGAGGAGTTCGTCCGCCTGCGAATGGGTTATGTGGATAATAAACTGATGGCTTCTCCTCTCAGCAGAGGCAGCGGTGTTGTGTCGTCCTTTATGAAAGCGGACGGTATTCTGGAAGTTGCTCAGGGCACAGAGGGATTTGAGGCAGGTTCAGAGGTAAAGGTCCGGCTGCTGAGCCGGAAAGAGAAACTGAAGAATACGCTTGTGGTCATTGGCAGTCATGATCCACTACTGGATGAGCTGGCAGATATGCTGCACCGGGACAATGTTTCCACTTATATGAGTTCCTCCCACGTGGGCAGTATGGGAGGAATCATGGCTGTCCGCCGGGGCGAAGCCCACGTGGCAGGGTGTCATCTCCTGGACACTGCCACTGGTACTTATAATCTGTCATTTATGAAAAAATATTTTCCAAAAGGGGATGTGAAGCTGGTGCGCTGTGTGGGACGTCAACAGGGACTGATGATCCGAAAAGGTAATCCTCTGGGGTTGGAAAACTTTGCGGATATAGCGGGAAAGGGCATCCGGTATGTGAACCGTCAGAAAGGTTCCGGCACGCGGATCCTGACAGATTTCCTCTGCAAAATAAATGGGGTGGATACCAATGCCGTCTATGGATATGAGAGGGAGGAGATGACGCATACCTCCGTTGCGGCCCAGATCGCTGCTGATTCAGCGGATGCCGGCATGGGGATCTATTCCGCCGCAAAGCTTTATGATCTGGATTTCCTGCCGGTTTGTATTGAGGAATATGATCTGATCATTCCGGAACGTGCCTGGGATATGCCTATTGTGCAGCAGATGATCGCTGTTTTGAAAAGTGAAGCTTTCAGGGAAAAGCTCCTCTCCATGGGCGGATATACGGTGGAAGCTCCGGGAGAGATCATAGAGGTGTTTTGACCATGAGAGAGATAGATGCAGTAGTCATCGGGGGTGGTGTGCTGGGGTGTTTTGCCGCAAGAAACCTGACCCGGTGGCAGGTCTCTGCACTGCTGATAGAAGAAAAGAATGATGTCTGTACCGGTATCACAAGAGCAAATACGGCTGTTGTCTATCCGGGTTATGACAACAAACCGGGTAGTTTGAAAGCGGCTATGACGGTGCGGGGCAATGGGGAATTTCATCTCTTATGCAGAGAACTGGAGGTTCCCTTTAAACGATGCGGCTCTCTTATGGTGAGCTTTGGAAACAGAGCTGACAAGGTGCTGCGGAAAAAATATGAGCAGGGTCTGAAAAACGGTGTGCCCGGATTACGTCTGCTCAGTGGCGGGGAAGCTGGGGTATTAGAACCGTTCCTGGCCCCGGAAGTGACTTCCGCTCTTTTGGCGCCTTCCACAGGGACGGTAAATCCCTGGGAGCTGGGGATCGCCGCGTACGAAAATGCAGTGCAGAACGGATGTGAGGCCTGGCTGAATACACGTGTTTTAAAAATCCGGAAGGAAAAGAAGAGATATATCATGGAGACGGACAGGGAACCCATTGCGTGCAGAGCTGTTTTAAACTGCGCAGGGGTTTCGGCCGATAAAATACAGGAACTGCTGTTTCCACCCTCGGTGCGGCTGTTTCTGGACGGGACGGATTTTTTAGTGATGGACAGGCAGATGGAGGTTCCGGGGCATATTATTTTCCATGAGTCAGAGGAAAAGGGGAAAGGAATCACAGCAGTGCCTGCGGTGGAGGGAAATCTACTCCTCAGTTCATCCAAACGTCCTCTGCATGGAGGCCTCTATGCCACAGATGCCTCCTCCTTGGAACGGCTGCGAAGTACGGCCGCCTTTTTATTTCCGGATTTGGAATTAGAGGGAGTGATACGTTCTTTTGCTGCGGTCCGTCCAAATCCTTACCGGGTGGAAGTGCTGAATGGAGAGATCGTTCCCGATGAAAAAAGCATTGACAGTTTTGTGATCGAAAATCCCGGGCCTGGATTTTGGAGCCTGATAGGCATAAAGACTCCGGGGCTGACCTGTGCCGACCAACTTGGCCGGTATATTGCCCTCAAGACGGCAGAATATCTGGATGCACCGCCAAATCCTGGTTTTAATGCCCGCCGAAAGTCCATTACACGCCTGTCCGGTCTGGATTTTGAATCCAGGGTTTTACTGGCAGAAAAAGATCCGGATCATGGGGAGATCATCTGTCAGTGTGAAGGGATTTCAAAGGGGGAAATACTGGAGGCGATCCGCCGAGGAGCGGTGACCGTTGACGGAGTAAAACGCAGGGTGGGCACCGGTATGGGGCAGTGCCAGGGCAGCCGCTGCAGCCGGATGATTTCAAACCTGTTGGAAGGAGCGGGAGATGAGGCATAAGATATGAGACATGTTGATATTTTGATCGTGGGGGCAGGAGCGGCAGGAATTGCCGCGGCAAAGTCCGCATATGAGGCGGGTTGTAAAAATATTCTTCTGGTTGAACGGAGAAAAACTATGGGAGGAATCCTGCTCCAGTGCGCTCACCGGGGATTCGGAGCACAGTTGACAGGAGTGGAGTACGCAGAAAGGATGGCGGAACATTTTCCAAAAGAGATTCCGTTTCTGCCGGAGTCCACTGTTTTGGAGGTGACATCCCAAAAAACGGCTGTGATATCCGGCAGATATTCCGGTCTGCAGAAGATCAGTTTCCGGCAGCTCATTCTGGCAGCCGGCTGCCTGGAAGTTCCCATGGGGGCACTTCCCATAGCGGGAACCAGGCCGACAACAGGTATCTTCACAGCAGGGCAGGCCCAGGAATTGATGAATGTCTATCATCAGATACCTAAGGGGCCGGCTGTGATCTTGGGAAGCGGGGATCTGGGACTGATCATGGCAAGACAACTGGCTGTGGAAGGGGTGGAGATTCGGGCCTTAGTGGAACAGAGAACCTCATGCGGAGGCATGAGGAGAAATCAGTCCTGTATAGCAGAGCTTAATATTCCTCTTATCTGCTCCTCCACTGTTGCGGAAGTGTTCGGAGAAGAACAGCTGTCAGGCGTAAAAATAAGAAATCTCCTCACAGGAAGAGAGGAGGATATGCCCTGCAGGAGCCTGCTGATCGCGGCAGGACTGCGCCCGGACCGGGCTGTGGTCAGTCATCTGGGTGAACTGGACTGGCTTCATATGTGCGGCAACTGCAATGTGGTGCATTCTATGGTGGAAACTGTCGCGGCAGAGGGGAGACAGGCGGGAAATGCCGCATATGATAAGATACGAAATGACGATGGCAACAGCTCATGATCCCGGATCATTTTACCGGGATCATGAGCTGTTCCATTGTTTTTAGGTTGAATATGAGAAGTCTGCCGCTGAGGGAAGGTTCATGGCCAGTGAGAAGCTTCAGAGCTTCGGTGGCCTGGATTGCCGCACATGCGGCCGGGGTCATGGCCAGGCTGGTCTTGCAGGATGCATCGATCCGGGACTGCTCCTGGGAGGTGCCATAGATTTTGTGCAGCACCCTTTTGCCGGGCAGTCCAGTGGTGATCTGCATGCTCCATCCTAATATTGCACCGTGAACAAAGGGGACTCTTTGCTTTTCACAGACATCCTCCATCAGAAAGCGGGATGACAGATTATCCAGCGCGTCAATGACCAGATCCTGATCTTGGATAAGTTCCTCAGCATTGGTTTCATCAAAAAAAGCCTGGACCGGGGTAATACACGTTCCGGGAGATATGGTTTTTACCCGCTCGGCAGCGGCGGCGGCCTTGCTAGAACCAATCAACGCCGGCGTGCTGTTTAACTGACGGTTTAAGTTGCTGGTTTCAAATACATCTCCGTCGACGGCAGTGATATCCCCGATCCCGAGACGAGTAAGATATTCAATCATATATCCGCCCAGGCCGCCGCATCCGATCACCAGTACCTTTTTGCGTGACAGCAGCAACTGTTCTGCTTGGCTGACGGCGGGGACATTTCTTTCAAATGGTGTCTCCATATTTTAAATCCATCCTTTTTAGCCGTGGTTACCCTCCGGCTGTCTTTTTTTCATTGTCTTATCATGCGATTTTCTTTCGGAAAGCTGTAAATCCACGCTCTATGTAGTTATCTTCTTCAATGAGAAATAGTCTATGGTGAAGTCTCTGAAACTGCGGCCAAAATCCGTCAGGTGTTTATCACGCTTGAAACATATCCGGAGTTTGCGGGAAAACCGGTGATCCAGCAGTGGGATCAGCCGTATGTTTTTAGAGGAATAAAAATCAGAGCAGTTTTCAGATACGAAACCTACAGCAATCCCGGAGGCGATCATCTGCCTGTGCATTTCCTGGGTCTCCGTAAATGACTGGGAGGCACACTGGACAGCCAGGGCCGTACATACTCTGTACGGATATTCCACAAAAGATTTCTTGCTGCGAAGAAAAACAAAATCAAGGTTATTGAGCATTTTAAGGCTTAGGGCAGTGTGCCTGGAAAGCTCATGGGAGGCGGGAACCGCCAGTAAATAGTGATCTGTGCCAAAATCATAACTGGTAAATTTGTCATATTGCGGCTCCATGGGATAGATCAGGACATCAAAGTCGTTGATATCCAGATGTTCTTCGCTTTCAATGGAGCTGTTGAGATAATACTCTGCCTCGGGGTGAAGACTTTTGAATTCGGAAATACAGGCATAGAATCTGTCGATAGAGCCATAACAGCCTATTTTTATTCTGGTGTTTGCGCCTGTGGTCAGAAGATGGATGTCATTTACTACTGACTCATATTCCTGCAGTATGCGGTTGCAGCTCACCAGGAAACGTTTTCCGGCAGGATTGAGTGAGAGCTGCTTGGAGTCCCGGTTGAAAAGGGGGGTCATCAGCTCTGTCTCCAGCGCCGCAATGTTTTTTGACAATGTGGGCTGGGAGATATGCAGTAATTCCGCTGCCTTTGATATATTTTCTAATTGCGCAACAGTTGTGAAGTAATGTAACTGGGATATTTTCATATATAGGCCTCTTGTGGTTAAAAAGTAATTGCATGATTGTCGGGGGCGGACAGTTCCATGTGTGTGATCTGCAGATAGGGCATTACTCTTTTATACTGCTGCATAAAAGTATAATTTATGACTGCCTCTGCGTGTACATTGTCATACTGGGAAAAGGAATCTATGGAATCATAGTGGGCAATATAGCCCAGAAAACTCATATCCGCCTCACAGCACGTAATGGCGATCTTTCCCAGTGCAAAGTCACCTGTTTTTAAAACGGGTGATTTTTTAATGTCTGCATCCAGAGAAACCCGTCTGCCCTCGTATCTGCTTTGATGATCCTGACAGTCATAAAACCAGAATACGTAGCTGGCGGGTGTGACTGCGATCACTTCCGCGTCCAGGGAATAAGGGACCAGATCTTGTATGGAGTCAAAAGGATAACTGCTGCCGCCGGATTCGATGGCAGCAACGGAAATATCGTCAAGAAGAGGCCTCAGCTTTGATTTGACAGGAGCGAGCATTTGTAAATCCTCACATCTGTTGATGATGATCCGGTCACAGCGGCTCAGCATGGGTCCCATAAAGGATCTCATATTGTCAAGATAGAGACCAAGCGTGGGACCGCACAGCACAGCGATCCTTTTGGTGACCTGCCAGTTCCGAGGAAACTCAAACTCAGGCATTTTCCACATGGCATTGCATTCTATGACGATACCGGACGGGTTATACAGAGAGGATATCCGCTCCAGGTTATCCCGGTTCAGACAGGACTCCTCTTCCAGTTCCACCAGAGCTACCCCTTTTTCTTCAAGCGCAGAACCGTTATAGGAAACTTCGCCCTCCTCCAGGGACAGGAGGAGAATAGTGCCTGTATCCTTTTTTTTGTTTTTAAAAAGACTGTTGATGTATGTGGATTTTCCTGCCTCTAAAAATCCTTTTATCAGTGTTACCGGAATGAATTGATTTGGTGTTTTCTCCATGAGCAACCTCCTAAAAAAGTATTGCCGGGAGATGAAATGCGGTATTTATAAAGGTAATCTAACAAAATATTCCCTAAAAGTCAATGAGGAGTTATTCGATTTTGGAATATGGCAAAGCGGGGAAGAAATGGCTGAAATTCAAAAATAATTATGCAATATAACCAAAAAAGTATGACGAAAAACGGGAATACAGCGGTTTAAAAAGGTTTCACCATGAGAAATTAGAATAATAAAAGGCCGTTTTCCTATTGTCATTTCATGCAGTTTTTGCTACTGTGTAATTGTTCATTATACAAATAATAAGTTCGTAATACGAACAACGGAGATGCGATGAAGGTATTTTAAATGGTTGAATTATATGGAGAACAAACAAGATTAACGCTTAAAAACATGAGTTTTTCAGGTGTCAGGATTTCAGAATTTCCCTCGTACCTGACAGCTCTGATACAGGTGAAGAGAGCATGTGCGGCGGCAAACTGCTGTGCGGGGTACCTAAGCCGGGAGAAGAAGGATGCAATCTGCCTTGCATGTGACAAGCTTCTGCAGCAGGATCACTCAGAACAGTTTCCGGTGGATGCCTTCCACGGAGGAGGCGGCATAGGGACCAATATGAATGTGAACGAGGTCATAGCCTCCCTTGCAGGCCGGGGGATACAGCCTGTGGATGATGTCAATATGTCCCAGTCAACTTCAGATGTGTGCCATACAGCCTTGCGTTTAAGCCTCTATAGAGAAGTTGAAAGGCTGAAAGAAGTGATCCGGGTGATCATTGATACAACGGCAGAAAAGGCGGAAGCTTTTCAGCCTTATCTGACCATTGCCAGAACCTGTTGGCAGGATGGAATGTCTGTACCTGCGGGAGCCGTTTTGGAAGGGTTTTTATCAGCTCTGTTGGAACAGTTGGAGTTATTGGAAAATTATCAGAGCACTCTGCTCAGAGTAAACTTGGGCTGGACCGTGATCGGTTCGGGAACCGGTGCACCAGACGGGTACAGGGCATATATTATAGACGCTCTCCGTGAGGTGACGGGACTGTCCCTCTCATGGAAGAAAAGTCCTTATCAGGCGGCACAGTATACAGAAGATCTGTCTGTGTTGTCTGTACATATCAGAGTTTTCTCTTCCATACTTGCCAAGTTTGCAAGGGATGTACGGCTTTTGGCTTCAGGACCTGAGACTGGGCTTGGAGAGTGGAAAATACCCGCAGTGCAGGCCGGCTCATCCTTCTTTCCGGGAAAAGTTAATCCGGTGATGGCGGAGATGATGATCCAGTGTGACATGCTCATAGGAGGTAACGACAGCGTGATCCAGGGAGTGCTGGCACAGGGAGAGATGCATCTCAATGTGTGGGAGGACATGGCGGGATTTTTGCTGCTGCAGAATATCATGAGGCTCTCCAGAGCGGCAGAACTGTTTGACAGGCTGTGTATCAGAGGAATAGAGCTTAATGAGGAAACAAGCAGGAAGTACGCCAGGGCATCCATTCCTGTGGTTGTAGATTACAAAGAAAGATACGGATACAAAAAACTTGCCCTTCTGGTCAAAAAATACGGTTTTGAAAAGGCAATTGAGAGGATCAGAGAAGGGGAACTGGACTAAGTATGAAATCACCTCCAATGGAAATGAGAGGGATTTTAATAAACGCGGAATCGGAAGGCAAAAATCAGAGCCGCTGATCCCGGGAAAAAACACCATAAAAAGGAGGAACACAAAATGAAGATGAAAGCTGCTGTTATGACTGCTGTAGGAAAACCGCTTGAGGTAAGAGAGGTTGAGCTTGCTGAACCGAAATCTGATGAGGTACTTGTGAAAATACTGGCTACTGCTGTATGTCACAGTGATCTGAACACACTCAATGACCCCACAACACCGCTTCCCCAGGTACTTGGACATGAGGGGGCAGGTATCGTGGAAAAAGTCGGTTCCAATGTTACTACCTGTAAGGTTGGAGATAAGGTTGCCCTGAGCTGGGTTCCCTACTGCGGAACATGCCCGTTCTGCCGTGCCGGAAAGACCAATCTCTGTGAGACTGCATTTGGTCCTATGTTTGACGGTACACTGCTTGACGGAACAAGCAGACTGAGTATGGACGGAGGACCTTGTTATCACATGAGTCTACTCTCCACATTTGCCGAGTACACAGTTGTTCCCCAGATGAGCTGCGTACCTCTTCCGGAAGAGATGCCCATGGCACAGGCCAGTATGATCGGATGCGGTGTTGCCACAGGATATGGCGCTGCAGTGCGTGCCGCGCAGGTGACACCCGGTTCATCCGTGGCCATCTTTGGAGTGGGCGGAGTCGGAACAAACGCCATCCAGGGCGCAAAACTCAGCGGCGCAGGCACCATCATTGCCTGTGACATCAAAGATGAAAACCTGGAACTGTCAAAGAAATTCGGCGCTACCCATACCATCAATACACTGAAGGTAAAGGATGTGCCAGCGGCGATCCGTGAAATTACAGAAGGCGTGGGAGCGGAGTATACCATTGACTGTACGGGAAATACCATGGTTGGAAGAATGGCCTGGATGAGCGGAAGAAAAGGCTCTATGAATGTGGTGATCGGAGCATATCCGGCAGATGGGACACTTGAGATTCCGGCAGGAAGCTTCCACAGAGTCGGTAAGATACTGAAGGGCAGCTTCTACGGGGATGTAAATCCTTTCAATGATTTCCCTAAAATCGCACAGCTTTATCTGGAAGGGAAATACGATCTGGACAGCCTTATTATTAAGAAGATCAATCTTGAGGATATCAATATTGCATTTGACGCTTTCCATGATCCTGCTGCCAAAAATATGGGACGTTATATCATTGAATTTTAATAACGGTTCAGCACCAGAACAGTTGTGGGTAAAGACCACACAAGATCATTTTTGACGATAGGAACTTAGGATTAGAAGCCGGCACATGGCTGTCGGCTTCTAACAATATTCAGGATGTGAGTTCTTGTGATATCTGAAGGGCGGATTTCTTTAATTCCGGAATACATGCCAGTACCCGTTCCTCTGTAAAACGCATGGTAGGTCCCGCGATATTCAGCATGCCCGCCAGTTTGGATTCCAGATAGATAGGGACAGAAACACCGGTATCTCCCTGATTATATTCGTTTATGATGTAGGCATATCCGTTTTTGCGGCACTTGCGAATACGCTTCAGAAGCTCATCCTTGCTGGTAGGCGTGAATTCAGTATAAGAAGGAAGTGTTTCCGGAAGGACATTTTGTATCTCCTCATCGGTCAGGGCACTTAATTGGACAATACCGGTTGAGGTGCCGAACAGCGGAGTCACTTCATTTGTGTAATCTTTTAAACGGATGGTTTCAAAGGAGTCAAGCTGCAGGACCGTCCGGGAACCGATGGCTTCCGGCAGAAGCAGTAAAACCGTTTCACCGGTGAATTGCCGGAGACGCTGCATTTCCGGTCTTGCGTATTCGATAAGAGCGATAGAACTTGCAGCAGATGTACTGAGAAGATTGCAGGCCTTGCAGGAGAGGCAGTATTGCTTTGACTGCGGAAGCTGGGTGAGAAAACCACTGTCCATCATGGTAGAGAGTATACGCCATATGGTTGTGCGGTTCAGACCGGTTGCGTTCTGCAGCTCCTGGATCGATAAAGGAGAGCGTGACCTGGCAATGGTCTCGAAAATCTTTAAGGCTCTGTCCAATACTTGGATATTATATTTAAAGGCATCTGATTTCGTGTCAGTAGGTAAGTTATTTGAGGAATTCTTCATCTTGTACTTCCTTTTGATCATAATTATCGGTAACAGTTCAGTACCCTGACAGCTGCCAGCAAAGATGTATGCAGAATTACTGCTGACTATGGGAGTTTTGTCTGGCTGTTGAACGTTTTCTCCGAGGGGATTTTCTTACGGTCAATGCAGTAAATGCGCAGACCTACGGAATATTTACAATTATTGCAATTCTAACATTGGGTCGTTTTGTTTGTCAACACTTTATTTCGGAGGTGAAAAGTTAATGATAGAGCATGATTTGTTGGGGAATATCACTGTTCCGGATGACAAATATTATGGAGCCCAGACACAGAGATCTCTCGAACTATGTCTGGCTTCCAGAGAGAAACTGGAGTGTTATCCTGAGATCATCTACAGTATGGCGGCTATTAAAAAGGCTTATGCGGAGGCACATAAAAGTCTGGGCGTACTAGATGAAAAATCTGCCGACAGTATTATAAAAGCCTCTGAGGAGGTTATGCAAGGAGAGCTGTCAGGAGAGTTTCCCTCTGATATTGTCTGCGGGGGCGGATGCGTCAATATTCATATGAACATAAATGAAGTGATCGCCAAAAGAGCCAACGAGCTGCTGATCGGACATAAGGGAAATGAAAAAATACATCCGAATACACATGTCAACAAAGGCCAGTCCACAAATGATGTGATACCGGCGGCTATCAAACTGGCCATGCATCAGAACCTTACAGCGGTAAGAGATTCTGTCAACGTACTTAAAAATTCCTATGCGGCAAAAGCGGAAGAATACAGGGATGCGGTAAAGGTATCAAGGACTTGTATCCAGGATGCGGTACCAATCACTTTCGGACAGTTTTTTGGGGCGTCGGTCTCTTTCCTTGAAAGACAGGCAGAAACCCTTGATGCCGTAATGAGGGAATGTCTAATCCTGCCGCTGGGGGCGACTGCTGTGGGCACAGGACTTAACATGTATGAGGGGGCTTCCGGGCTGGTGTTTGAGAGTCTGACCAGGACCATGGGAACAGAGGTGGCACAGGAAAAGAATCTGTTTGACGGACTGCAGTACGCAGATGTGTATGTAAAAGTGTCATCTGCCGTAAAAGCTCTTATGACAGGTATTTCAAAAATGGCACGTGATATCAGATTTATGTCCAGCGGTCCAAGGTCGGGGATCAATGAGATCTGCATTGCGCCTGTACAGAACGGTTCAAGTATTATGCCAGGAAAAGTAAATCCGGCTCTGCCCGAATCCATGAATGTCCTTGCGTATCTGGCGATCGGCACAGATGCCGCGGTTACGGCAGCCGCCGAAGGCGGAGAGCTTGAGCTAAATGTCTGGGAGGCTGTTATGATAACGGAGCTTATAAAGCTGATGCAGATGATACCAAATATGCTGAAAACTTTTGCGGGAAAATGTGTGGACACTATAAAAGTAAACGAAGAGCACTGCCGGAAAGAAGCGGAGGATACTCTTTCGTCTGCAGCAGTCATCTCAGCGCTTAAAGGATATCAGACCGGCACGGAGGCTGCGCAGTATGCCCATGAAAAAGGACTGTCCTTAAAGTGTGCGGCGGTTGAGAGCGGATGTCTGAGTCAGGAGGAGGCAGATACTTTTCTGGATCCTCTGATGCTTACAGATGTGTCAAGGACAGGGCGCATGCTCCTGGATATAGTACAAAAAAAGTAACTGTGAAGGGACTGGACAGTTACCAAAAAACAGGAAATGAAGGATGTGATGGAGATGGACTATGCACAAGAATCATTAAAAAAGCACTATGAATGGAAGGGAAAACTGGAGATTACCCTGAACTGTCCCCCTTGTCAAGGACATTTTTTAAAGTGGGGCAGTTTATTTTTCCTCCTCTTTTGCCTGTATCCTGTTCTCAGATATCCTGTTTTCTATCATTATGGTATTCTATGATAGTTTTAAGTGATCTTCTTACTTTGAAGTACTCCGGCTCCTAATTCCTCTGGCCTTTTTGTAATCACCGGACAGACCGGCCTGTTGGGGATATCCAGTGGATACTTCCCAGTGATGAAAAAGTCATAAAACTCGTTTGGGGCTAGCTTTGCAAGATTCCATTGGTAACGCTCATTATTGTAGTAGTCTATATAGTCATCTATCACACACTTTACTTCGATGAACACAGCACAATCTGACAGTTTTCCCCTGATGTGGTCCTTCATATGCCCGAAGAAGCTTTCCTGTGGGGCATTGTCCCAGCAGCAGCCCCTGCGGGACATGGACTGGCGCAGTTTCTTGTCATAAACGATGTTGATAAAGCTGCGGCTGGTATAATGACAGCCCTGGTCGCTGTGGATAATTGTTTCGGCATGCAGAGAGATTCCATGGTCTGCGATCAGTCTCTCCACGGTTTCCAGTACGAAGTCCACTTCCAGTGATTCGCTGAGCACATAAGAGAGTATCTGTTTCGTAAAAGCATCCAGGATCGTAGACAAATAAGCAAATCTTCCGGCATAAGGCAGGTAAGTGATATCTGTCAGCAACACCATCCTCGGACCATAACTTTCGAACTCACGGCGGAGCAGGTTATCCGAAACACTTCCGGTCCGGAGTGCTTTTGCGAGTCTCTTATTGGGATTCGGGCCCCGGTATGGGCAGGACAGGCGGAACTTTTCCATCAGTCTGCGGATTTTTTTCAGGTTCATGATGATCGGAGGGTCACTGTGGAGCAGAGCCATATGGATGCCCCGGGCCCCTTTGGGATAACCGTGCTGCTTATAAGCGGACAGTACCAGCTCGAAATCCCGGCGGTCCTCCTCTTCCTTCTGTTCACGGATCGGGGCAGCTTTCAGCCAGGCATAATAGCCGCTCCTGGAAACCCCGGCTGCCGAACAGAGTTCTTTGACGGAGAGGGTGTTCCCGTTCTGTGCCAGGGTCTGCTGAATAATCTCAAAAATACACGAAGAGTCGTTCATGAGCAGTGCACCTACTTTCTGGTAGTTCTGACTGCAGAAATTTTTTTTAAAAACTCCACTTCCTGTTTCAGGTAATCGACCTCATGCCGAAGCTGTTTCAGTTCTTCTTTTTCAGATGCATGGGTATCATCCGGCTGCTCCTGGGGCTGTCTCTTTCTGTGTGTGCCGCCCCCTTCGTAGAAACAGCCGTATTTGTTGTACTGTTCCCGGATGTGGCCGGAAATGCTCCAGATCCTGCGCTCCCCCAGGACGGCCGGGTCATAGCCGTGATCCTCCAGAATCTTCCGGGGAAGTTCCCCTTTCTGGTATTCCGAATAGAAGATCTCCTTGAACTCTTTGGTAAGGTTCAATTGAAACGTGGTCACGCTGTAAGTGTAAGGGTTTTGTCGCAGCAACAGTATTTCTTCATCGGTAAAGGGTTTTCTGCTCATGGTATTCCTCCTGTTGTTCTTAATTTAAGAATACCATAAGGACTGTGAATATGCCAAAAGAAAACGGGGCCGGGGCAGAATTCTGGAGTGCAGTCCAATAAACCGGGTACACCAGCAGAGTGTGTGCATTATAAGGGGACGAGAATGCAGGGGGATGTTCATATTTAAGGGGCATACGAGGAGGTTTGTCTAAAAAGAGGGTCCCCCACTTTCCAAAGTGTCCACACTTATGGGTACATTATACCCCCAGGGCTGCCGTGGACAGCAGAGAGGCACTTTCCCTGGCTTATACACCGGGGGTGGCGCAGCCATGTCTTGAAATACAGAAGGACATAAATAAAAGCTTCGAGCTTACCAGAAGGTGGAATACAGTGGCAGTAGTCACAGATGGAACGGCGGTTCTCGGCCTTGGAAATATCGGGCCAGAGGCGGGGATGCCGGTCATGGAGGGGAAATGTGTACTTTTCAAAGCCTTTGGCGGAGTGGACGCTGTCCCTCTCTGCATCCGCTCCACGGATGTGGATGAGATCGTAAATACAGTCGCGCTGCTGGCAGGTTCTTTCGGCGGAGTAAATCTTGAAGATATAGCGGCTCCGCGCTGCTTTGAAATTGAGAAAAGGCTTAAGGAAAAATGTGATATTCCCATTTTCCATGATGATCAGCACGGCACTGCGGTCATAACCCTGGCAGGGATTCTGAATGCAGTCAAGGTCACAGGGAAGGAGATGGGCAGTATCAGGGCAGTGGTCAACGGAGCCGGAGCAGCGGCAATCGCCATCACAAAGCTGCTGATCTCGGCAGGGCTTAAGAATATCGTCCTCTGTGACAGAAAAGGCGCGGTCTATGAGGGACGGAAGGAAAATATGAATCCCGTCAAGGAAGAAATCGCGCGTATCACCAACCGGGATAAATTATCAGGAAGCTTAGAAGAGATCATCAAAGGCGCAGATGTCTTTATCGGAGTTTCCGCGCCGGGTTCCCTGACAACAGATATGGTGAGGACTATGAACCGGGACGCAGTAATATTTGCCTGTGCCAATCCCACACCGGAGATTTTTCCTGAAGACGCCAAAGCAGGAGGAGCGGCAGTGATCGCTACCGGGAGAAGTGACTATCCCAACCAGATCAACAATGTGCTGGCTTTTCCCGGCATTTTCCGGGGCGCGCTGGACGCCAGGGCAAGGGATATCAATGATGAGATGAAAATAGCAGCGGCACATGCGCTGGCAGCGCTGATCAGTGATGAGGAACTGAGCGCGGAGTATATCATTCCCGCTGCATTTGACACCAGAGTCAGAGACGCTGTGGCAGCGGCAGTGAAACAGGCGGCATATGAGTCGGGAGCCGCGCGGATCTGAATCAGGAACCGTGTAGATCTGATTCAGAATTTTGGCCGTCTGAGATGGACGGAAAGGAGGAGACAGATGACCATTACCATAATCATGGAGAGTATTATCATTCCCAGGACCACAGGGGACTGCCGGTTGGAGCTGGTACCAGGGGCCGCTGCGTCAGACGCAGTGGAAAAGCTGGAAGAAAAAGGCCTGACGGGAGAACTGACAGCCCGGGAGGTGCTTGACACACATATGCTGATCTGTAACTCAAAACATATAAAACCAGATGATGAGCTGAAGGACGGTGACAGACTCATTATAATGAAAACGCTTCTCGGAGGATGAAGCGGCAGAAAGAGCGTACTCAGATCAAAGAATCAGACAGAGTACGGAAATAGTAGAAGGAGGGACTTGAACCATGCTGTATGGCTATATGGGAAAACTGCTTTTTGTAGACCTGAGCAACGGCACTTACGAGATACGTGAACTGACAGAGGAGCTGGCCAGAAACTTTATAGGCGGCTATGGAATCGGGGCGAAAATTTTATACGACGAGATGCCTGCGCATACAGATGTATTTGCACCCGAGAGTATGATCGGATTTCTGTCAGGTCCCATGAGTGCATCAAGAGCGTTTTTTGGAGGCAGATACATGGTGGTATCCAAGTCTCCGGTAACAGGAATGTGGAATGATGCAAATTCAGGGGGATATTTTGGCGCAAAACTCAGACATTCCGGATTTGACGGCGTTTTTGTGAAGGGAATCTCAGAAAAACCTGTTTATTTATATCTGAATGACGGAAAGGTAGAAATCAGGGATGCTTCCCATCTCTGGGGAAAACGTACCATTGAGACAGAGACACTTCTGCGGGCTGAGGTAGGAGATGACATGAATGCGGCCATCATCGGGCCGGCAGGAGAGCGTATGAGTTATATGGCCTGCGTCATGAATGATGAGCACAGAGCGGCAGGGCGCGGAGGCTCAGGCGCCGTTATGGGTTCAAAGAAATTAAAAGCCGTGGTGGTACGGGGATCACAGGAAGTTCCGATCTTTGACAAAGAAAGGCTGGTTGCCCTCAACAGACAGGTTGCCGAGGATATGCTGCACGGTGCCAACAAGGATATTCGGGAATGGGGCAATTACGGTACCGCAGGCCAGATGAAGGCCATGCTCCTTATCGACGATGCAGGAGTGAAGAATTGGAGCAGTACCTATGAGGCTGATTATCCCCTGGAGAAAGGGGATGCCATATATGAGCCTGCCTATGAAGCGGGGTATAAAGTGACAAGATATGTCTGCCACTGCTGTCCCCTGGGCTGCGGGGCAAAATATGAGATTGACGATCCAAAAGGAAAGCTTCCCAGGCACGGTGCCAGCCGTCCTGAATATGAATCCCAGGCAGGTCTCAGCTCCAATATGCTTAACTCAGACAGAGATGCAGTCGTATATGTCAACTATCTGACAAATGAATACGGATTTGACAGTATCACATTTGTGGACACATTATCATGGGCCTGTGAGTGTTACGAGAAGGGAATACTGACAAAAGAGCAGCTTAACGGAATTGACTTCAAATGGGGTGACCCGGAGGCAATGGAAGCAGTTGCGGAGGCAATCTGTGAAAATACCGGAGAGGCGGCAAGGATTCTCAGAAACGGCACACAGTATGCCGCTGATCTCATCGGAGGGGGCCATGAGTGTCTGTTTACCATTGGAGGCATTGAGTCGGCAATGCACGATCCCCGAAATTCCCCCTGGTATTTGGCAGAAGGGGCGGTAGAACCCACACCGGGGCGCCATATGAAAAGCCCTCTGGGAGGTTCTCTGCGCGGACAGGCACCGGAGATACGGTATAATCAGCGGGGACTTGGATTTACAGATGCGAAGCAGAAATCCGATAATATGTTTTCTGAGAGCTGCGGCTACTGTCATATGTATGATACGGCTATCGCAAACCTGAAGTGGGACTACCTTGAAGCTATTACTGGATTTCAATATACACCCATAGAAAAACATCTGGTTGGAATGCGTATCTTCCATATGAGAAATGCCTTTAATGTCAGAGAGGGCTGGAAACGTGGTGACTTTAAGTGGAGTGACAGAATCCTGGGAAAACCGCCCCTTAAAACAGGGGCAAATGCGGGTGTGACCCATGATGTGAACCAGGCTATCGACAGCTTTTATGAAGCCATGTGGATAAACATGGACGGCAAACCATATAAAGAGGCGCTGGAATGGATAGGACATATGGATGAAGTTATCACGGACTTATACGGCTAGATCATATCCTGTAATTGTGGATACTGAACAGTCACGGAATAGCGGCCATATTCTTTGATATACCAGAATAGTGGAATTAAGAAAGAAGAGGGAAGAATTACTATGAAGAATAAGATAAAAATCAGGCCGGCGGTGCTGCTGGTTCCTACCGCAATTTTTCTCGTAGTTATCATATTGGGTATTTTGGACGGTACTACTTTTATAAAAGTTTTGACCAGTGCTTTTGAGACAATGATGTCCGGTTTTGGATGGTTTGTCAGTATTACCATGCTGTTGTTCATTGTCTTTTGTCTGGTGGTCATGTTTGGTCCAATGGGAAAGATCAGGCTTGGAGGACCGAATGCAAAGCCAAAGATGACTTATTGGCAGTGGTTTGCAGTGGCGCTGACAGCCGGGATCGGAACGGGCGTTGTTTTCTGGGGAGCTGTGGAGCCGCTTCTGTTTACTATGGAGCCGGCTCCCAGTCTTGGTCTGGAAGCGGGAAGCAACGAGGCCGTGATCTGGGCTATGAGAACTACATTTCTTCACTGGACATTGACACCATACGCCATCTATGTTGCCTTCGGCATCGTTATGGCATATGTGATCTACAACATGCGCAAACCGTTCAATGTGAGTTCAGGACTGGTTCCGCTCTTTGGCGACAGGATCCTGAAAAGTAAATTCGGCGGAATCGTGGATGTATTGACGGTATTTGCTCTCGTCGGCGGTGTGGCCGGATCTCTCGGCTATGGAATCCTCCAGCTGGGCAGCGGTATTTCCGTAGTGTTCGGAATTGACACAAATGTCATATTGTATATTTTGATCGCATTCGTGATCTTCCTGGCTTATACCGCAACGAGTATCAGTGGGCTGAATAAAGGTATCCTTTGGCTGGGAGATAAGAACTCATGGTTTTTTATCTTTATGCTGGTGTTCCTTCTGGTTGTAGGTCCCGGGACTTATATCGGTAATCTGTTTACCCAGTCTATCGGTTCCTATGTGAATCATTTTGTGGAGTCCATGACATTTACAGCACCTTTTGCAGACAGCCAGCTCTGGCCGCAGTGGTGGGATATGTATTGGTGGGTTGACTGGCTGTGCTATGGCGCTATCATGGGACTGTTTCTGGTACGCCTTGGCTATGGACGTACTCTGAAAGAATTCGTATTTGTCAACTGGGTTATGCCTTCTGCCTTCGGTATCGTTTGGTTCTCAATTTTTGGCGGAACTGTTCTGTACGGACAGATGTATCAGGGAATTGATTATTATGGACTCTATCAGCAAAAAGGCGCGGAGGCCATGACCTTAGCCGTATTTGAGCATGTACCGTTTTCAGGGATCATACGTCCCTTTATGCTTTTGATCATTGCCATTTCCTTTGTCACACTGGCAAATTCCATGATCTCCACCATTTCCAGTATGACACTCAAAGAAAGCTCAGAATCGGAAGAAGCACCTTTCTGGCTGAAACTGATCTGGGGTGTTATCATTGCACTGGCATCCCTGGTATTCACTCTGACAGGCGGTATTGACGGCATTAAGTTCGTTAAGACATTTGCAGGTTTCCCTATCATCATTGTAGGCTGGCTGGTTATTGTGGGATTTTTGAAATACATGGCAAAAAGGCCGAAGGATGACCGGGGCAGGTATCTGTATGAGGATGTGGTTGCGGACGCGCCGGATTCGGGTGAGCCTGCGGCAGAGACTTCTAAGACGTTTGCAAAGATCAAGGCAATCTTTACAAAGAATAAGAAATAGCCAAATCGTAATATCAAATATTCTATGGAGATAAATTATGGCATATAAAATTGATACTTATTTTTGCGTAGGATGTGAGGCGTGTTACCAGGCCTGTGAGTTCGGGGCAGTTGAGATTGTAGTGGAAGAACATAACTGCATTATCAATCCTGACAACTGCGTGGAGTGCGGTGCGTGCGTGAATGAGTGCCCGGTTGCTGTGATTACACCGGAACAGGGGGAAGTAAAGGCACAGACGGAAGAGAAAACGCAGATGGCAGAGAAGGAACAGATGGCAGAGAAGGAACAGAGGGCAGAGAAGGAACAGACGGTAAAGAAGGAACAGACGTCAGAAAATATACAGTCGGGAGAAAAGTGGGCAAAAGTCTGGATCGAAGAATCTGAGTGTATCGGCTGTTCCAAATGCCAGAGGAACTGTCCGGCAGACGCGATAGAAGGGGTGAAAAAACAGCCCTTCCGGATTGACGGGAGTAAGTGTATCAAATGCGGTCTTTGTATCACCAACTGTCCGAAACACGCGGTTTATGGAAAAAAAGAATGATACCTGCTGTGGGATTACGGGTCTTGCCTGGTTTGCTGAGAAAAGCTGTTGTGCCGGTAACCGGGTACCGTATAAATGAATGTATATGGACTGCCATAATGTAGCTATGCAGCAGGTCCGCACATTTACTGCACTGACCAAGGTTATCATATAATATAAAATGCTGTCCGGGGGAGTATTGCCCTGGACAGCATTTTATATTGTTAAGATTGGGGTATTATTTATGGGAATCCGCCATATCGTCAATCAATTTTTCAATCACTTGCTTTTTAACATATACGTCAAAGCTGAGCATGCAGATAAATGCGAATTTCTTCAGGAAATCCTGGTTTTCTTCTTCTGCATTTTCATAGGAATCACAGGCCATTTTGTATTTGCGGACAATATCTTTTGTCAGCGGATCGATCTGCTTTAACTCCAGGCGCATGATTTCCTCATAAATTTCTGTCAGGTTCATCTCCCCGTCCTTATTGAAATACTTTTCCGTGAGCGGGCCGAGAAGTACCTGGATATCGCTGATGGACAGAATGTTTTTAAAATAGTAAATAAAGGTCAACATCAGTAAGTGTTCTTTTGTATATTTCTTCTTCACCGGCGGCGGGAGAAGATCGTTCTTGGCATAGTTGTTTATCATAGTCTTGGTCAGGATCTTGTCATCCGCGTGGCGCTTGGATGCGGACAGGTGGCTCTCCATAAAAGTAGTTACCTGATCCATATATAAATCAATGCCCGGAATCTCCTCGGGTTTAATATAATCAATGCGGGAAATGCTGGCCAAAATACTATTCAGCATATCTTTAGTATCAATTGTCATCTCATCACCTCTACGCCCTATTATATAGTTTTTAATACTATTTGTAAATGGATTTTTCTGAAAACCACAGAAATCCCGGGCAAATGCTTGCCTGCCCAGGGGAGCTGTGTTATATTGTAGGAACAGGTGTTTTGATACCTGGAGACAGAAAGTATAGAGTATGCTGCTGCTGTTCACAGCCCTGCCGAAAGTGCAGGTTTATGAACTGTGACAGTGTGCTTTTTATTCGTAACCATAGAAAGTCCGCAAAGTGTGCTTTTTATGGCTTTAATTATGGAGGGACATTTTTATGAGTATATATGACACATTGAATCCCCAGCAGAAGGAAGCTGTCCTTCATACAGAGGGGCCGGTGCTTATCCTGGCAGGAGCAGGATCAGGAAAAACAAGGGTGCTGACTCACAGGATCGCCTATCTGATCGAGGAAAAGGGAGTGAATCCGTGGAATATCATGGCAATCACCTTTACCAACAAGGCAGCAGGCGAGATGCGTGAACGTGTGGATAAAATTGTTGGATTCGGCGCAGAGAGTATATGGGTTTCTACATTTCATTCAAGCTGTGTGCGTATTCTGAGAAGATACATTGACAGGCTGGGCTTTGACCATAATTTTACAATTTATGATACAGATGACCAGAAAAGTCTGATGAAAGACATCTGTAAACGTCTGCAGATTGACACGAAGGTACATAAGGAGAGGGCAATCCTCTCTGCCATTTCCTCTGCAAAAGATGAGTTGGTGACTCCTGAGGAATATGAGCTGAACAATATGTCAGACTTCAGCAAGAAAAAAATAGCCCAGGCTTATAAAGAATACCAGAAGGAGCTGAGAAAAAATAACGCCCTTGATTTTGATGATCTGATCGTTAAGACAGTGGAGCTGTTCCAGGCCTGCCCGGATGTGCTAGATTATTACCAGGAACGTTTCCGCTATATTATGGTAGATGAGTATCAGGATACCAATACGGCGCAGTTTAAATTTGTAAGTCTTCTGGCGAGCAAATATAAGAATCTATGTGTAGTGGGTGATGATGATCAGTCCATCTATAAATTCAGAGGTGCAAATATCGGAAATATCCTTGGGTTTGAGAAGGTATTTTCTGATGCCAAGGTGATCAAGCTGGAGCAGAATTACCGTTCCACCCAGAATATTCTCAATTCCGCCAATGAGGTGATACATAATAATATAGGAAGAAAAGAGAAATCTCTATGGACAGACAATGAGGAAGGGTCCCTTGTGCATTACAGGCAGTTCATGAATGCATATGAGGAAGCAGAATTCATTGCGGGAGATATCAGCAGGAAAGTACGGGAAGCGGACTGCCAGTATAAGGACTGTGCGATACTGTACAGAACCAATGCCCAGTCACGTCTGTTTGAGGAGAAATTCCTGATGGCTAATATTCCTTATAAGCTGGTGGGAGGTGTCAACTTCTATGCCAGAAAGGAGATCAAGGATTTGTTGGCTTACCTGAAGACTGTGGACAATGCCAGAGATGACCTGGCTGTACGCCGTATCATCAATGTGCCGAAGCGCGGGATCGGAGCGACTACCCTGACAAAGGTGCAGGATTATGCGACTGAGCATGACATGAGCTTTTATAATGCACTGAAAGAGGCGGAGAATATTTCCACACTTGGCAGGGCAGCGGCAAAAATTGAGCCTTTTGTCACATTTATCCAGAGCCTCAGAAGCAAGACAGAGTATTATTCTCCCTCTGAACTGCTCAATGATATCATTGAAGAGACCGGATATGTGATGGAATTAAAGGCAGAGGGCACAGAGGAAGCGGACGCAAGGATTGAAAATATTGACGAGTTGATCACCAAGATCGTTTCCTATGAAGAGGAGAATGAGGATCCTACACTCAGTGGATTTCTGGAAGAGGTTGCATTGATCGCGGATATTGATACTGTGGACGGAGATGGCAACCAGGTACTTTTGATGACTCTTCACAGCGCTAAGGGACTGGAATTTCCTTATGTATATCTGGCAGGCATGGAGGACGGAATCTTCCCAAGTTATATGACCATCACTGCGGATGATCCGGCAGAGCTGGAAGAGGAACGCAGGCTTTGTTATGTGGGAATCACAAGGGCTATGAAGGATTTGACGCTGACCTGTGCGCAGCAGAGGATGATCCGCGGGGAGACACAGTACAACAAGCCGTCCCGTTTTATCAGGGAGATTCCAAGAGAACTAGTAGACCTGGGAAGGGACTTTAAGGAGCAGAAGATCAAAGAGATTCCACTTCCGAATACTATGAAGCAGATGAAGCAGGCATTTAAGCAGCCGGCATTCATACCAAAACAGTTTGAGGTGAAGAAGTCTGCGGGGCTGTCCTATGATGTGGGCGATACGGTGAAGCATATCAAATTTGGTGTGGGTGTTGTGAAAGGTATTGTAGAAGGCGGCCGTGACTATGAGGTCACGGTGGATTTTGACAAGTCGGGAACTAAGAAAATGTTCGCCTCCTTTGCAAAACTGAAAAAAGTGGAATAGGATTTGAGAAATCTGCAGAAGCTGATAAGAAATAGAGCTGAGAATAGAGTTGAGATTGGCTCTATGACGAATTCCGTGGCCGGTCAGTTCACAGGTACGGAATGGAAATATATGAAGGAAGTAAATCATAACTGTTCAGCAGCTTTATGGATAGGTATAAAGATCCATGTGAATTCGTTTTTGGCGATGGGTTTTTGTTGGGGGTTGAAGGATTTCCTGCGGACAGCGCAGTAAAGGAGCAGAATGACGGAACAGCTAAGTTACTTTTTGTGTTGTGAACAGTGACGCGTTTTGTGAAGTACAGTTCTGCCTATTAGGTAGATTCGTCCTTTAAGATAGATTCGCCTTTTAAGGAAAATCAGACCTTTAAGGATGCAGAATGCAGAAAATTGCATTTGGGCGTGGGTGAACTCAGAATTTTTCTGCGCTTCGAGCGGTACTCCTTTGGGGAATATTTTGGAAACCGTCTATTAGAATGGTAGTATGTGAACAGTGATCTGTGATCAGTTACTGCAAATCAATATGAAAATATTGAATAAAGGATAGTAAAATTTTGCCTATCGTGATAT
>ERZ894236.208-NODE-208-length-84179-cov-45.8007_pt1 | contig 84179 bp, 83 predicted proteins | sample MGYA00380297_ERZ894236 | MGnify/ENA primary metagenome ERZ894236 (study PRJEB32331, sample SAMN06328420) | human gut metagenome | biome: human gut microbiome; feature: stool | host: Homo sapiens | collected 2014-08-04 ... | reverse complement strand
TTATAACATGTAACGGAGAAGAGATGGTTGTCGTTAGCCATCTTTTTCTCTTTTATGGAAAAATTTCAGGGGCAGATGTGACCTGGTATGAGTCACATCTGCCCCTATTTGGAACTATCTATTTCCCGATAGCCCCTTTATTTTGTGTATTAAGACTGCGGATTGCCCGAGACTGGCACTTGCCCAAGGCAGAGGATTGGGATATAATATCTTGATAATAAGTCATAGTGTGAATTTGTAGAGTTAGGAGGTATAAATGACACTTTTTGAGAAAAAGCTGGTCATAGAAGGAGCAGATTCAGGAAGTGGCAGGTTCGCTGTCTACAGGACTTCTCTATATGAAATTCCTGCGGGCGTTCCGATCGCCGGTGTGGCTGGCGGTGTCAGTGATGCCGTATATATGAAGCGTATAACAGAGTATGCAGGCCTGAAATACCAGAAGAGATATCTGCAAAGACGGAAAAAGGTATAGAAAGAGAGAATGGGAAAATGATTGATCTGTATTATGCTGAGGACGATGAGACGATTGCGCAGCTGGTAAAAGAATATCTGGAACAGGCAGAATGCCAGGTAACTGTTTTCCATATGATTGAGGATATGAAGCAGGCGCTTCGAAAGAGGCAGCCGGATATAATCCTGCTAGACTGGAACATGCCGGATGGCCAGGGAAATGACTTGTGCCGCTGGCTGCGGTTAAGATGGCTCCAGCTGCCTGTGATCTTCCTGACTGTCCGCGGGGATTCCTGCGATATAGTCGATGGATTTCAAAATGGCGCTGATGATTATGTTGTCAAGCCTTTTGAACTGGAAGTCCTGCATTCGCGTATCCTTGCTTTGCTGCGGCGTGCCGGGCAGAGAAAGGATGCCTGCTTTTATTGCGACTCCCTGATTCTTGATACTGAGAAAAAGGCTGTTTTCCGCGACAATGCGGAGATCGCCTTAAGTCAGCCGGAATACCAGATCCTTCTGCTATTGATGGAAAACAAAGGGAAAACGGTAACGCGAAGGCAGCTTCTTGAGCAGGTATGGGACAGCAATGGAAGTTATGTGAACGATAATACTTTGACCGTTACCATAAAGCGGCTGCGGGAGAAACTGCGTCACCCCGCATGCCTGAAAACCATCAGGAGCTTTGGATACCGCATGGAGGATTCGCTATGATAGAACGAAAGAAGCAGATGTTGACGGTCTGGCTTCCAGTGGTGATTTGTCTGGCAGGAGTCCTGTTTCTGAACAGCATGTGGCAGCGCTGGCATGAGCAGGCTACTTTCAGCGGCATATCATCTCTGTCCCAGATCATTCTGGAGAACGACCCGGAAGGAGAGGAAATGCTGCTTTCCGCCCTGAAAGAGTACCAGACCCAGACGGAATCGCGGCCAGAAGGAAATGAATTTTTGAAACAATACGGGTATACAAAGGGTGACTTCTCCGGCAAGACCGGTGAGAGATCATCTCTTTTGACGATTATGGTCGCGGTTCTGATATCTACAGCGTTTCTTGCGTCATCATGGTCAGATAAAAGGCGCAGCCACACAAGGATATCCGGCTTGACGAGATACCTGGAACAGGTCAATACCGGCACGGCCGGGACCATTGTGCAGACCAGGGAAGATGAATTTTCCCATCTGCAGGATGAGATCTATAAAACGGTTACAAGCCTTTACGTGACAAAGGAAACGGCCATAAAAGCAAAAGAGCGTTTTGCGGAAAATCTGGCCAATATCGCCCACCAGCTTAAGACGCCGATTACCGCCGCCTTCCTCTCCTTGCAGCTTATGGAGAAAGAAGCGCCTCAAAAGTATACAAAGCCGATTCGGAATCAGCTGGCACGCCTGAACAGGCTGGAAGAGTCGCTGCTGACACTCTCGAAGATCGATTCAGGGGCGCTTAAGCTGGAGCATTCCCCTGTGGATGTCTATACAGTGCTGAATCTGGCTGTTGATAATCTGGAAGGGCTCATGTCCGAAAAAAATATCCTGGATGATATTCCGTATAATGGCTGTGCTGAATTTATGGGGGATATGGAGTGGACGATGGAGGCTTTGATGAATCTGATAAAAAACGCCATGGAACATTCCCCCCGGGGAGGAACCATTCACTGCGAATACTTCCAGAATCCCCTGTATACGGATATACGGATCTGGGATGAGGGAGCGGGCTTTGCCCCGGAAGATATTCCCCATCTTTTTGAGAGATTTTACCGGGGGCAGAGCGCCGCAAAAGACGGAAGCGGAATAGGGCTGGCACTTTCCCAGTCCTTATTTGAAATGCAGGGTGGAAGCCTTGAGGCCCGCAATCTGCCGTCAGGGGGCGCCTGTTTTGAAATCAGGCTCTACAGTCACTGAGATGTCATTTATCTTTGCTATAATAAGACTGCATGAAATAACGTGGATTATTAGAGAGGAGAGATAAGATTGGATGTCTTAAAATGTATTGGGGTCAGAAAACTATATGGCACAGGCAGTAATCAGACAGTTGCGCTGGACGGTATTGATCTGACCGTAGAAAAAGGAGAATTTATTGCTATCGTCGGGGCTTCAGGATCCGGGAAATCCACCCTGCTCCATATACTTGGAAGTGTAGATCAGCCAACAGAAGGAAAGATCCTGGTGGATGGAACAGATGTATCGTCTATGAATGCCACCCAGGCAGCTATTTTCCGCCGCAGAAAGGTAGGGCTGGTCTATCAGTTTTATAACCTGATTCCTACGCTCACCGTTAAAAAGAATATTTTAATGCCGCTTCTGCTGGACAAAAGGAAGGTGAATCAGGAATACTTTGAACAGGTAGTGACATCACTGGGACTTCATGACAAATTGGATGCCCTGCCGAATCAGATGTCCGGAGGTCAGCAGCAGAGAACGGCTATCGCGAGAGCGCTTATTTACCGTCCGGCCATTCTTCTGGCAGACGAGCCCACCGGCAACCTGGACCGGAAGAACTCGAAGGAAATCGTGGATTTGCTGAAATTATCCAACAGAAATCTTCATCAGACCATTCTGCTGATCACACATGATGAAAAAGTCGCGCTGGAGGCGGACCGCATAGTCACGATTGAGGACGGCCGCATCATCAGTGACCGGAAACGGAGGTGATCTGCTATGTGGAAGGATTATTCGTGGAGCTATATAAAGAATAACCGGGCATCCAGCATCTCTGTCATGGTGGCAGCCTTCATCTCAGCCTTGTTTCTGTCGCTTCTGTGCACCTTGTTTTATAACTTCTGGAAGTATGACATTGAGAGGATTGAAATAGAAGAGGGCAGCTGGCAGGCAAGGATTGAGGGAGAACTGGATAACAGCGTTCTGGACGTGGTAGAAAAATACCCCAACATAGATAAGGTCATAATAAACAAGGAATTATCAGATGGCCAGAATATTGTAGCAGATCTTTATTTCAATGATATGAGAAGGATTCTCGAAGATCTGCCCCAGATCGCCGAATTAACTGGAATAGATCAGGAGGCCATTACCTGTCATCATTCCCTGCTGTCCATGTATCTGATACGGGATCCGAAGGATCCGGCCCCACGGCTGGTTTTTCCTTTTTTTCTGGCAATTACAGGGCTGGCCTGCTTTTCCCTGATCATGATCATTCATAACTCCTTTGCGGTTTCTATGAATGCCAGAATACATCAGTTCGGCATTTTTTCCAGCATCGGAGCCACGCCGAGGCAGATCAGGGCCTGCCTTTTGCAGGAAGCCGCGGCGCTGTGCGCAGTCCCCCTTCTGCTTGGAAATGTTCTGGGCGTTCTGATAGGGCTGGGAGTAATGGAAATGACGAATATTATAGTTGGAAGCGATATATCAGGACGGCATGAGGCGGTCGGGGGATATCATCCGTTGGTATTCGTGTTTACTTTCGCGATCACCATATTAACAGTATGGATATCAGCCTGGTATCCGGCCAGGAAATTAAGCCGTCTGACGCCTCTTGAAGCCATCAGGAATACTGGAGAAATCCAGTTGAAGAAAAGAAAAAATTCCCGCGTTCTGGCTTTTTTCTTCGGGCTGGAAGGAGAACTGGCCGGAAATTCGCTGAAGGCGCAGAAAAAGGCCTGGCGTACCGCTACATTATCCCTGACGTTTTCTTTTCTGGCGTTTACCTTGATGCAATGTTTCTTTACCCTTTCGGGCATCAGTACAAGAATGACATATTTTGAAAGATACCAGGATGTCTGGGATGTGATGGTGACGGTAAAGGATACTGGAATAGAGGCATTTCATGAGACGGAGAAGCTTCAGGAAATTTCCGGTGTCCGAAACTTAACCGTATATCAGAAAGCAGAAGCAAAACGAATGATAACAGAGGAAGAAGTCAGCGAGGAGTTCAGCGGCTTAGGCGGCTTTCAGAATGCGGACGCGGATAGCGTGTCAACGGTAGATGGAGGGTGGCTGGTCAATGCTCCACTGGTTATATTGGATGATGCCAGCTTTCTTGCGTATTGCAGGCAGATCAAAGCAGAGCCCAGGCTGGACGGCGCGGTTATTCTTAATCAGATCCGGGATACCAGTAATCCCAATTTCCGTGATCCTGATTATTATCCATATCTGGAAGAAACGATAAATACGACAGTACTTCAGCAGTCAGAAGAAGAAAAGATGTCGGCGGAAATCCCTGTGATTTCCTATACCCAGGAGGTTCCGGCTTTAAGGGAAGAGTATGGCACGACAGATTATTATGAACTGGTACATTTCCTTCCGGCGTCCCTGTGGGAACAGTTGAAAGACACCATAAAAGGAGCAGAGGAAGATTCCTATATCCGGGTTCTTGCCAGGGAAGGCGTCACATTGGAGGAACTAAAGGATCTGGAGAAAGAGGTTACCGGGCTTATAGGAAATGCATATGAAATTGAAAGTGAGAACCGTATTCAGGATAAAATTGCCAATGATAAAATGGTTGATGGCATGATGCTAGTCTTAGGCGGTTTTTGCGTTCTGTTTGCCATCATTGGAATCGGAAATGTGTTTTCTAATACGCTGGGGTTCGTCCGGCAGCGGAGGCGGGAATTTGCGCGCTATATGTCCGTAGGCCTGACGCCGGGGGGTATTAAGAAGATGTTCTGTATAGAAGCGCTGGTAATTGCCGGACGTCCGGTGCTGGTGACACTGCCTCTGACAGTGGTTCTGGTTGCAGCCATGTTAAAAGCAAGTTATCTTGAACCGATGATTTTTATAAAAGAGGCTCCTTTTATGCCGGTCATTGTATTCCTTCTTGCTATCATTGGCTTTGTGGCGCTCGCCTATTATCTTGGCGGCAGAAAAATTCTGCGTCATCAGTTGGCAGATGCCTTGCTGGACGACACCATGATCTGACAGACGCATCCATTATAAAATTATATCTTCTTTTAATTAAATTTTAAATATGACAGACATATGTCGTGATTAAAATGTTATAGTGTATGCAGGAGGAGGTAATATTATGGAACTTATAAGAATCACACACGATAATCTTGAAACAGAGCACATCTGCTGTGCCATCGCAAATAATAAAGACTGTCAGGTGCTTTCAAAAAAAGCATGGCTGAAAGAAAGGATAGACGAAGGACTCGTTTTTTTGAAAGGCAATGTACGTGGAAAATGTTTTATCGAGTATATTCCCGCTGAATACGCCTGGGCGCCGATTTCAGCCGACGGCTATATGTATATTGACTGCCTTTGGGTATCCGGGCAATTCAAAGGACATGGGTATTCGACTCTTCTTCTGGACGAATGCGTCAGAGACAGTAAGGAGAAAGGGAAAAAAGGACTTGTTATACTATCGTCAAAAAAGAAGATGGGATTCCTTTCGGACCCCAAATATATGAAATACAAAGGATTTGAAACAGCAGACACTGCAAGCCCCTATTTTGAACTCATGTATCTGCCCTTTGATAAAGACGCCGATAGGCCCTGCTTCAGTTCTTCGGTAAAAGAGACCGAACACAGTGGCACGCAGAATGGTTTTACACTGTATTATACCAGCCAATGTCCTTTTACAGCAAAATGTGTTCCACTTATTGAAGATATGGCCAAAAAGAGAAATGTTAAATTTCAAGCAGTCCATATTACCACGCGGGAACAGGCTCAGAATGCCCCTGTTCCATTTACAACATTTAGTCTGTTTTATAATGGCCAGTTTCTTACTCATGAGATACAGTCGGAGCAGAAATTTGAAAAAATACTTGCTGTAAAAGGGCTATAAACTTCAGGCTTATGAAAAGGTGTGGATAAACTTATGGAACCTGATTTCTATACTAAATACAGGCCATTGATCTCAAGGCCATTTTTAAGCGGCAGGGCATATTCCGAATATGCCCCTTGTAAACAACTTCTGCCCTATGTCGTCTGCTTCTGGGAATCTCAGAGCGGGATTGGAGATGAGACGGATCAGGCGGTACGGGTAGTTCCAGATACCTGTGCAGATATTATTGTGGAAGGAATAATTATCAATATTAAAGAATGATCTTAACTGTGCCGACGGTTCCAAACGCGCTGAGAGGAATTGAACAGCCTGACGAGGTGGAGTTTTGCGGAGGTTTTGATAAAGTCAAGCGGCGCATGTCTTCGCAAAAGGAGCGGATGAATTGCCTGGATTGTTTGAGCCTATAGCAGATATCATGAAGAAGGGATTCCTCATTCTAAAGTTTGAATAGAGTTGTCACTTTCCTGTCACATTGCCTTACTATTATGTTGGTATCGAACAGGAAAGGAGATATACGACTATGGAAATACTTCGCTGCAGTCATCTTACAAAAATATATGGCAGCGGTTCGAATACCGTAGCTGCGCTTAATGATGTCAGTTTTTCTCTGGAACGGGGAAGCTTCACCTCGATCATCGGGGCGTCCGGCTCCGGCAAATCAACGCTGCTTCACATGCTGGGAGGGGTAGACCGCCCTACCAGCGGAAGCATTTATATTGAGGATACAGACATCTCAAGCCTTGGACCGGAGCAGCTTGCCGCTTTTCGGAGGCGGAAAGTAGGGCTGGTGTACCAGTTCTATAACCTGATCCCCACGCTGAATGTGCGGAAGAATATTCTGCTTCCGGTATTGCTGGATAACCAGAAGCCGGATGAGGAGCGGTTCGAGCATCTTGTCTCGACACTTGGAATTGCCGACCGTTTAAGCCATCTTCCAAGCGAACTCTCGGGAGGTCAGCAGCAGAGGGTCGCGATTGCCAGAAGCCTGATTTACCATCCGGCGATTCTGCTGGCAGATGAGCCGACTGGCAATCTGGACCGGAAGAACTCGGAAGAGACTATCGAATTGTTAAAATTGTCTAATCGCCGTTATGGGCAGACGATTCTGCTGATCACTCATGATGAGAAGACCGCGCTTATGGCAGACAGGATCATAACGCTGGAAGACGGGAAGATTCTGCATGACGAGGTGGTGGGCTGATGAAGATTCTTAGGGAATATGTGTGGGATGCCATACGGAAGAATAAAAGAACAAGCCTTGCCATAATGACAGCCTTATTTTTAATGACTACCATGATGTCCTGCTTCTGCGGGTTTGTCTATACGATGTGGACGGATTCGATTGCGCTTTCCATCAATGAGGATGGTAACTGGCATGGAGAATTGTTTGATAATACCAAAGGCGAGAGCCTGAAGCAGATAGAGAATTATGCGTCTGTACAGGCCGTGCTGTTAAAAGGTCCTTGGGAAGTGGCAAAACTTGAGGATACAGGGAAGAGGACTTACCTTATATCCAGGGGCGCCAATAAGGAGTATTGGGATTCCATGCCGGAGAAAGGCCTGATAACCCAAGGGCGCATTCCGGCTGCGGAAGATGAGATCGCTCTTTCAAAGCAGTATTTTGATGACCACCCGGAAGCGGCTGTGGGAGATACGCTTACCCTGCCGGTGGGACAGCGGATCTATGAAGGAAACGTGTGCATGGAGACGGATGGCTTCCATGATGGGGAAACCTTTCGACAGACAGGGACGAAGGCATACAAGATTGTAGGGATAATGGATGTTGCCACATCTTCATCGGTTCCTGCATATACCGCCATGAGTTTTCTGAAGGAAGAATCGATCAAGCCGGAGGATAGTCTGACGGTCTATCTGCGTTTTGACCCTATGAGAAGCACTTACAAGGAACTTCCTGCACTTGCGGCATCCATCGGATATGAGACGGATGAATATGAGACGTATAATCTCAGGTACAATGCAGGGCTGCTGTCCAAATATGGAATTCTTGCGCCGGAGCAGATTCACAGTATAGACAGTTTGAAGATGCTGACGGTTCCCCTGCTTTTTCTTGTCCTGGCTGTGCTTTTGATCGGCGTATTCGTGCTGGTGATCCACAACGCATTTGCCCTGTCCGCCAATGAAAAACTTGCCCAGCTGGGCACGCTTGCGGGAATCGGGGCTTCGCCGAAGCAGATTAAGGCGGCAGTTTCATCGGAAGCCTTGGTGCTGCTTGTGGTGCCGCTTCCTCTGGGCATCTTATGCGGATGGCTTCTGGACGCGGAGCTGATGCGCCTGATTAATCAGGCGAATGATATTGGAAGGAGCGCGCCGGATATTGTACTGACTTTCGGGCTGCCAGCCATAGTCCCGGCTATCCTCCTGTCTGTCGTCACGGCTTGGCTGTCTGCCAGGATACCGGCGCGCAAGGTGGCTAGATTAACGCCTGTGGAGGCGCTTAAGCAGGTGGAGACGCTGAAGGGAAAGAAGATACGCAGAAGCCGGATTTCCAGCCGGTTTGGAATCAGTGGGGAACTGGCCGCCAATGCGTTGGCGGCGCGCCGCAGATCCTACCGAACGGCTACGATCTCACTGTGTATGTCCTACCTTCTGCTGACCGGGTTCCTGTATATTGTTACAACCCAGAACGCTGCCAGAGAGATCTATCAGACGCAGGAGGAAAAAGAAGGACATATTTTTCTTACGATCAGCGATGGAAGAGTGCCGGAGCAAAAGGCGCTGGATGAGATAAAAGAAGTCTCCGGCATCAGCCAGTCCGTTCTTTACAGCAAGATGCCCTGCGCTACCTGGGTGACCAAAGAGCAGGCTGCGGATGATATAGACACTTATCTAGGAGGCTTTGATGAGATCGTTTCGGAGAAAAAGTACACGCCGATTAAGCGGGATGGAAAGTACCGAATCTATTCCCAGTTGATTGGGCTTGAAGAAGAGAGTTTTCGGGAATACTGCCTGAAACTTGGGATAGATCCCGAACCATATCTGGAAGATGGGAGCAGAGCGCTGATTTATAACCAGACTGCAGATCCTCATGCCAGTACGAGAAAGAAAAAAGTTTATAGAGAAATGTTAAAAATTCAGATAGGACAGAAGATTCCATTTACGGAGAAGGCATATGATGAAGATAAAGGTGATTATCAGTTCCAGTTAACGGCAGGGGAGATTGTAGAGAAACTGCCGACAGAAAGGCTGGGACTGCCCAGGTTTACGCTGACAGCAATCATGCCAATGGAACATGTCAGAGAAATCGCGGCAAATTGCAGCGAAAAAAGGCGCTTCACTGCAACGGCGGTCTATGGAAACTTTATGACGGATAGTTCCACAGGCGTGTCTTATTCCAGAATCCAGGAGGTATCCAAAAGTATCGAGGAGATTGTGGGACGCTATTATGGCAGCGGGGACTATATGGTCTCAGACTTGACGCAGAAAAAGGAAATGATGGATCATGAAAATGGGGTCATGTCGACGGTCGTCGCTTTCCTGACGGGGCTGCTGACGCTGATCGGACTGTCCAATGTATGGGCCAGCATATCAGGAAACCTTCGCCAGAGGAGCAGGGAGTTTGCCATGCTTAAGTCGGTGGGGCTCTCCCCGCTAAAACTGCGCTGCATGCTGCTCCTGGAGGGATTGAATCTGGGCCTAAAGCCCTTGCTCTACAGCCTTCCATTCCAGGTGGCCGTTCTGGCAGGCTTCCTGTATCTCAATGAAGTAAGTCTTGCGGAATACCTGCCCTATGCGCCTTACGCGGCCGTGCTTGGTTATACAGGCCTCGTCCTTGTCTGCATCATTGGGGCATACGCCGTAGGGGACAGGAGAATCCAGAGACAGAATATTATTGACGCGATCAAGGATGAGACGATCTGACAGGGTCAGTCCTTGTAGAGTCTTACAATGAAGCGGGCATGTCCGGCCGGAGAGTTTTCGGCGTGGACATGTCCGTTCTGCGCTTCCAAGATCAGCCGGGAAAGAGCAAGCCCGATACCGGCGCTGTCTTTTGCCGCCTGTTCTCCGCGGTAGAATCTGTCAAACAGATGGGGAAGATCCTTTTTGGAGAAGCCGCTGCCGCCATCTTCTATAAGAATCTGGGTATAGATCGGGTTCTGTCCGTATTCAATCTGGATAGTGCCTTGATCCGGCGTATGTTCTACGCAGTCTTTCAGGATATTGATGAGCGCCTCCGAGGTCCATTGCATGTCTGCGTTTATCCGGATGTCTGCCGGAGTCTCCTGGCCTTCCCAGACTTCCCTTTGAATCTTAAGCCGGATCTGTCTCTGATCCATCATTTCTTTGAGGGGGCCGGCAGCTTCATAGAGCAGTTCCTCCACGCCCAAATCCTGCCGGCAGAATTCCAGAGTGTGGGAATCCAGTCTGGCCAGAACGAGAAGTCCGTCTGCAAGTCCTTTCAGGCGCTCAATTTGGCGTCTCAGCCTCTCCAGATATTCTTCCTCCTCCTTGCGGGAAGGCTCCAGAAGTTCTGCCATCAGCGACATGGAAGTAAGAGGGGTCTTTAACTGGTGGGCAATATCCGCTATCCTTGCGGCAAGGATTTCATGGTCTTTTACCGCATCTTCTTTTGCTGAGGCAAGGGAGACGACCGTCTTGTATATGGCATCCTCCAGATGGGAGAAGGCATCCTCCCTGCGGGGAAGCAGCGCGGCCTTTCCGCTGTCTGCAGCCCGCAAGTAAGCAGTTAGTTCGCGGATCCTTTCCTCCTGATAGTTCCAATCCCGTCTGCGCATATAGAATACGGCGCATCCTGCCGCTTCAAAAAGTATCAGGCAAAGAACGATGGTGTAAGGCAGAATCAGTGGCATCGTTTCCCACTGGTGATGACCGTACTGTTCCAGATAGTGCATTCCTTCCTTAAAGTTCTCTTTGTTCTCCGTTTGAAGCCTGTCCTTCATTGCCGCCGGGAGAGATTGCCCTTCCAGAATTGCCCCCGTTAAGCGGGCGGTGAAGTTGTAATCATGGGAACTTAAAATGGCGGCGCAAAGAAAGCCTGCTGCCAGACCGGGAAGCAGCCAGAGCAGGCAGGAAGCGAGAAATGCTTTCATCCCTTGTTTCTTCATACAATTTCCTCCATCCGGTAGCCGATGCCGCGGATTGTCACGATATGCCGCGTATCATTCAACTTTTTCCGCAGGCGCCTCATCGTTACCGTCAGCGTATTATCGTTAACAAAGTTCCCGTCTGCATCCCAGAGCCGTTCCAGAATCAGATTCCGGGGCAGTGTCCGGCCCTTGTTCTCCAGAAGTATATGGAGAAGGCGGTATTCAAGGGCAGTCAGAGTGACCGGCTCTCCGTTAAGATATCCCTGCATTTTATCCTTGTTAAGGGAAATATCTCCGCAGACGAGTACCGGCTGCTTGTCCTCCGGAAGCCTGCGAAGAACGGCGGCAATCCTGGATTCCAGAACGGCGATATGAAAGGGCTTGATGATATAGTCATCCGCCCCCATATCAAGTCCTCTTGTAATATCCGTTACACCGTCGCGCACGGTCAGGAAGATAATCGGGGTATCTGCCTGTTCCTTTACCCATCTGCAGAAATCATACCCGCTTCCATCGGGGAGATTTAAGTCCAGCAGGATCAGATGAATATCGGAGGAAAAGCATTCCCTCCCTTGCTCTATAGAAGGGCATGTGATGCATTCATACCCTTTTCGCCTTAAGGCTGCTTCAATGCCAAAGGAAATCGTGTCATCGTCTTCCAATAATAATATTTTAATCAAAAGTTCCACCACCTGTGAAATGAAAAGTACGACAAAGTCGCCATACTGTATATTATAACGCATATGATGGGAATTGCCAGAATGGATATAAAATACGCAGAATTTTCTGGTTGACCCTCACGCTGCGTCATAGGATATGATAAGATCATCAAGAACAGGAGGAATACGGTATATGAGGACAGTAAAAGAGATCGGACTATTTAAGCCGACTCTTGTCAGCGAGGCGGGATACCGGCTTTATGACGATAAGGCATTGGAGATCTTACAGCAGATACTGTTCTTTCGGGAATTCGACATGCCCCTTAAGGAGATTAAGGCGGTCCTTAAAAATCCTGATCTTGATAAGAACGAACTGCTGAAGAGCCAGCAAAAAGAACAAGATGAATTTCGAGGTTTTTAATAAGGCGGATATCGAGCAGCTGTACCGTGATATGTTAAAAAATATGACAGATGAGCAGAAGGATATATTTATCAAGGAATATGGAAGCATAAAAAGGGAGGCTGGATGCGGCGACGGAAAAACTGGCAGTCAGAATGGGAGCGGATCAATTATATCAGATGAAAGATGTGTCTGCATTCATGTCATATTTTAGCAACAACTGATTAAAATGGCCGATATGTACCTGGAAAATGCAACATTGCAGGAGAACACGGATCAAAAATATGGGGAGGGAGCGTCGGTATTTATCGGAAGGGCGCTGAAAGCATTCTATAAAGGGTAGTATAAAGGCGGCTGGCGGATGTGAGCCGCCTTTTGACGCATGAAAGGGCCGGCAAATCAAAACTGTATATTTTTGTCCCGGAATTTGCTATAATAGTATTTGATTGATGATATTGGAACTGGCGAAGCAATTTTAGCAAAGATAATATGAAAAATGAACTGAATGAAAATGGGGTTGTTAGAATTCAATTCAGAGCCGGAATTCCAGAAACTCTCTGACATGGCTGCCAGCTGCCAGGACAGCGAAACTGCCAGGCGGCAAGGCGGATTTTGCATGCCGGAATGGAATCTGGCAAAGGAATACGCAGAATTTACGACGGACTATCTGTATGCGTCATTGAGGAACATTTCCTGGGCTGATGCATATGATGTTGCAAGGAGTGTGATGAAATGTTTAAGGTGATTCAAGAAATACCATCGGCTCATGCAACCATCAAAGGCAGCGAGGCATATGAATCCATCCAGGGAAATGTCTATCTGTATGAAGTATACGGAGGGACGGTTCTTATGGGTGAAATCTATGGAATCCCCCCGGAACTGGAAAGAGAGAGCGGCGGCTTCTACGGCTTCCATATTCATGAAGGAGGCAGCTGTACGGGAAGTTCTCAGGATGAATTTGCGGATGCTAAGAGCCATTACAATCCCGAAGGGGTACCCCATCCCAGGCATGCGGGTGATCTTCCGCCGTTAATGAGTCACAACGGTATTGCCTGGATGGAGGTATATACCGGAAGATTTTATCCGGAAGAAGTGATTGGAAGGACGATCATTGTTCATGGAATGCCGGATGATTTTAGAAGCCAGCCATCCGGGAACTCGGGAGAAAAGATTGCGTGCGGAGAGATCATGGAATGGGAAGGATAGGATAAGCGTCATATAACAGGCAGAGGATACACAAGGAGGGGAAGGCCATGGCACAGAAGAGGCTTGCATGGGGATATACAACAGGAACATGCGCCCAGGCAGCAACCAAGGCAGCAATGCAGATGTTGTTTTCCGGGGCACAGGCAGATCAAATACAAGTAGGGCTTCCCAACGGGGAGATGCTCACCCTTGAGATCTATGACATAAAAATAGCGTATGCCGCGCAGGAAGACAGGGCGCCTTCCAGCGTATCCTGCGCGGTTAAAAAAGATAGCGGGGATGACCCGGATATCACCGACGGCGTGCTGGTATATAGCCAGGTAAAGCGTACGAAAGGGAGCGAAAGAACCCTTCGGGGCGGCCAGGGTATTGGGACAGTAACAAAGCCAGGTCTGGAGCAGCCGGTAGGAAGTCCGGCCATCAATCAGGTGCCGAGGAAGATGATCCTGCAGGAGGTGTGGGAAGCCTGCGAAGAAGCAGGATATATCGGGGGAATTGATGTAGAGATATCCATTCCGGATGGAGAGAGGCTGGCACGAAAGACCTTTAACCCAAGGCTTGGCATTAATGGAGGACTGTCCATACTGGGGACAAGCGGCCGGGTAGAGCCGATGAGCGAGCAGGCGCTGATTGATACGATCCGGCTGGAGATTCAGGTAAGGCTGGCCGGGGGGAGCAGGTATCTGGTCATTGCGCCGGGCAATTATGGCCTTACGTTTTTGAGGGATGCCTACGGCATCGAAGAAAAGGCTGTTATCAAATGCAGCAATTATATTGGACAGACCCTGGATATGGCAGCGGAACAAGGATGCAGGGGAATTGTGCTGGCGGGCCATATCGGAAAAATGATCAAGGTGGCGGGCGGGATCATGAATACCCATTCCAGATGGGCAGACTGCAGGATGGAGATTCTGGCATCTGCGGCTCTTCGGGCAGGCCTTTCGGGGGAGCAATCCAGGAGGCTGCTGGAAGCCCTGACCACGGACGATGCCCTTGCCATGCTAAGTGGCGGGGAACGCTGCCTGGTAATGGAGCAAGTCATGGGCAAGATACAAAGATACCTCCAATACCGCGCAGGAGGAGAAATGGAGACGGGAGCGGTCGTATACTCCAATGTATACGGAATATTGGGCAAGACCAATCTGGCGGATGTCCTGCTTAAAAGAGCGGTGGCAGACATGGACCAAGACGGGAAAAAATAAAGAGAGACAGTTGAAGCAAGAGAGGAATACAGATGGCAGGAAAATTATACGGAGTAGGAGTTGGACCCGGGGATCCGGGACTTCTTACGTTAAAGGCAATTCAGGTGATGGAGGCATGCGACGTCATCGCGGCGCCGGGAAAAGAGCCGGAAAATACGGTGGCATACCAGATCGCGTCCAGCGCCTGCCCGGCAATTCAAAAAAAGGGGATACTGGGAATCCATATGCCTATGACGAAGGATAAAGAGAGGTTAAAAAAGAGTCATGCAGATGGAGCCCGAATACTGGAAGAGTATCTGGATCAGGGAAGGACGGTAGCATTTCTGACCCTTGGCGATCCTACGGTTTACTCTACCTACATCTATCTGCACAATATTGTGAAGGAAGCGGGATATGAGACGGAGATTGTGAGCGGAGTCACCTCTTTTTGCGCCGCTGCCGCGCGGCTTGAGATGGATATTGCCAGCAAGGCGCAGCAGATCCATATCATACCGGCTTCCTATCAGATCGAGGAGGCGCTGCTTCTTCCGGGCACCAAGGTGCTGATGAAGGCTGGAGGAAAACTTCCGGAAGTAAAAGAGGTATTAAAGCATCATCCGGCCGAGGTGACGATGGTTGAAAACTGCGGGATGGAGCAGGAAAGAATTTATTATGGGGCAGAGCAGATACCGGAAGATGCCGGGTATTACACGCTGCTGTTTGTAAAAGAAGAAGGAGAGCCATTATGATACATTTTGTTGGAGCAGGCCCGGGGGCGGAAGATCTGATTACCGTCCGGGGTCGGCGGCTGCTTAGAGAGGCGGACGTAATCATATATGCCGGGTCCCTTGTGAATCCGGGACTGCTAAAAGAAGCGGGGGAAGCGTGCAGAATCTATAACAGCGCGGTAATGACGCTGGAGGAAGTGATAGCGGTGATGAAGCAGGCGGAGGCAGAAGGGCTTAAGACTGTCCGGCTTCACACCGGGGATCCTTGCCTGTATGGCGCGATCCGGGAGCAGATGGACATTTTGGATCGGCTGGGAATACCTTATGAATCCTGTCCGGGCGTCAGTTCATTCTGCGCGGCAGCGGCTGCATTGAATCTGGAATATACATTGCCGGAAGTATCCCAGAGCGTGGTGATCACCAGGATGGAGGGAAGGACGCCGGTTCCGGAGAAAGAACGGATCGCATCCTTTGCATCCCATGGCGCGACTATGGTATTATTCTTAAGTACAGGACTGCTTAAGAAACTGACGGACCAGCTGATTGCGGGAGGATATCGCCAGGATACGCCGGCGGCAATCGTATACAAGGCCACCTGGCCAGAGGAAGAGACGCATATCTGTACGGTTGGAACGTTAGAGGAGACTGCAAAAGCATATGGGATTACGAAGACTGCGCTGATCATCGTAGGAGAAGTGGTGCTTCATCAGAACTATGAAAGGTCTAAACTTTACGACCCTTCATTTACGACAGAGTACCGAACAGCCGAACATCCATGGAAGCAGCAGGAAGCAGGCGACGGGAAGGATTGAATCAGGGAACGAGGAAGGACAGGCAGGATGCAGATAGCAGTGATCAGTTTTACCAAAAATGGGAAAGAACTTGCGGACAAGATTGCCGGATGTTTATCTGAAGAAGGATATGAAGTAACGGCAGATATCAAATGCAATGGAGCGCGGGGCTCCATAACAGAATCCCTGGGTGAATGGACAGGACGGATGTTTCGAAAGTGCTACGCCCTGATCTATGTTGGCGCAGCTGGAATCGCCGTGCGCGCGATAGCCCCTTATGTGGAATCCAAGACGAGCGATCCGGCTGTGCTGGTGGCAGACGAAAAAGGCAGCTACATTATCCCGGTTCTGTCCGGCCACATAGGCGGCGCCAATGAATTGGCTGTTTCGCTTGCCGCCGGAATAGGCGGAACGCCTGTGATCACTACGGCTACGGACATCCATCATCTGTGGGCAGTGGATAAGTTTGCCCAGGAGAATCATCTGTGGATTGCGGACATGGCGAAGGCTAAGCGGATATCGGCCAGATTATTGGCGGGCGAGGAAATCATCGTGGATTGTACCTGTGAAGAGAACCGGATAAAGGGTGAACCTCCGGAGGGAATTCGAATGGTGGATTCACAAAGCCAGGAGAAAGAGCCGGACATATGCATCGGCATCCACAAAAATCCCAGCTGGAGGCATACGCTGTATCTGGTGCCCCGGGCAGCGGTTGTTGGAATCGGATGCAGAAAAGGGACGGACGCGGGAAAGATAGAGAAGGCAATTGAGCGTACTTTAAATAGAGAAGGCATTTTTCAAAGCAGCCTTTGCAAACTGGCAAGTATTGATATAAAAGCAGGGGAAGAGGGGATTCTGAGGTATTGCAGAAACCATTCCCTGGAATTGGAAACTTACAGCGCCGGAGAACTTCTAAAGGCAGAGGGGGAATTTCATGCTTCTGCGTTTGTAGAAAAGATCACCGGAATTGATAACGTGTGTGAAAGAAGCGCCGTATATGCCAGCGGCAATGGCAGGCTGGTGGTAGAGAAGCAAGTGGATGACGGAGTTACGGTAGCGGTTGCGCAGAGGGATTGGAGGATTATATTTGAATAAGATCTATGTAGTTGGAATAGGCCCTGGAGCCTATGAGCAGATGACGGTGAAGGCCGTGCGGGCCATAGAAATGAGCCAGGTAATCGTCGGGTATACCGTGTATACGGACTTGCTGAAAAAGGAATTTCCGGACAAGGACTATCGGAACACGCCTATGCGGCAGGAGGTAGAACGCTGCCGCATGGCTTATGAGGAAGCGGCGGCAGGAAAGAAGGTGGCTATGGTATGCAGCGGAGATGCCGGCATCTATGGGATGGCAGGCTTGATGTATGAGGTTGGGACGGAGTATCCCCAGGTGGAACTGGAGATTATTCCCGGCGTCACAGCTGCGCTGGGAGGGGCAGCTGTATTGGGCGCTCCTTTGGGACATGACTGCTGCATGATCAGCCTGAGCGATCTGTTGACCCCCTGGGAGCAGATTGAAAAAAGAATTGTGGCTGCCGCTTTGGCAGACTTTGTAATCTGCCTGTATAACCCGTCCAGCAAGAAGCGGAGCGACTATCTGCAGAAAGCCTGCCATCTGATGCTTTCCTATAAAGGAGAGGATACGGTCTGCGGCATTGTAAAGAATATAGCAAGAGAAGGCGAGAGCATGGAGATATTGAGCCTGCAGGAACTCAAAGACGCAAAGGCAGATATGTTTTCTACCGTGTTCATAGGCAACTGCAAGACAAGGGTTATTGACGGCAAGATGATAACGCCAAGAGGATACCAGTATGAAAGAGAATAAAATTTTGTTGTTCGCGGGGACAACAGAGGGAAGAGAATTAGCAGAATATCTGGTGGAGCGTAAAGTCAAAGTCCATGCATGCGTGGCAACGCCCTATGGGGAGAGCCTGCTTCCTAAAAACAGGCTTTTGAGCATATCCCACCAAAGGCTGGACGAATGCCAGATGAAGGAACTCATAAAGGAATTTGAACCCCGCTATGTGGTAGATGCGACGCATCCTTTTGCAAAGGAAGTGACAGAGAACATCAAGCATGCCTGCATAGAAGTGAAGGCCCCATATATAAGGCTTCTCAGGGAGGCAGGGCAGGCAGGGGAGTCTGTGCGCGTAGAGGATGTGGAGGCAGCCGTGGAATACCTGGAGGGTACCAGCGGAAATATTCTGGTTACGACAGGCAGCAAAGAACTGGAGAACTATACCAGGCTGACCGATTACCAGAAACGTATCTTTGCCAGGGTCCTGTCTGTAGGGGATGTGGCAGTTAAGTGCGAGGAACTGGGAATCCGGGGCCGCCACCTCATCTGTATGCAGGGACCGTTTTCTGTGGAAATGAACCTGGCAATGTTAAGGGAATATAAGATTTCCTATCTGGTAACGAAGGAATCCGGCATTGCCGGCGGATATCCGGAAAAATGCGAGGCAGCAGCCATGGCCGGCGTTGGCCTGGTGGTGATCGGAAGGCCCAGACAGGAAGCGGGAATGAGTCTGGAAGAAGTTATTAAGTTTCTTAAATACGAAATGAATTTACAGGATAAGTGGAAAGTTTCTCTGGTGGGAATCGGAATGGGAACGGCGGAGACCTTGACGGCAGAGGGGAAAGAGGCGTGCAAGAAGGCCCGTCTGCTGATCGGGGCAAAAAGGATGCTGGAAGCAGCCGATCAGCGGCAGCATACGTATGCTTCATATCAGCCGGAGGAAATCGTCAGCTATATCAAAGAACATCCCGAATATGAGAACGTTGCCGTGCTTTTGTCCGGGGATGCGGGATTCTACAGCGGGGCTTCCAGGCTTCTTAAGAGGCTGGAAGCCGAGCCTCAGATAGAGGCCAGGGTCATTCCGGGCATTTCCTCCGTGGCGTATTTTTGCGCGAGACTCGGCGTATCCTGGGAGGATGCGGCACTAAGAAGCCTGCATGGAAGGCAGGGAAATATCCTTGCAGCAGTCAGGGAGCATGAAAAGACGGTGATCCTGGCAGGATCGGCCCAGAGTGTTCGAAGCCTTTGCAGGAAACTGACAGAATACGGATATGGGGGTCTGAAAGTCTGCGTAGGCGCAGATCTTTCCTATGACACGGAGAAGATCATAGAAGGAACGGCAGAATCCCTTCAGGTATATCAGGGGGCAGATCTGGCCGTAATCTATGTGGAGAATCCTGATATGTGCAAAGGAATGGCAGTGCATGGATTGCCGGATGGCGAATTCCTGCGGGGAGATGTCCCTATGACGAAAGAGGAAGTAAGAAGCGTCTCTCTCTCAAAACTGCGTCTTGCGAAGGATTCCGTGGTCTACGATGTAGGCGCGGGCACCGGTTCCGTAGCGGTGGAGGCAGCGCTTAGGGTGACGGATGGAACCGTATATGCCGTTGAGAAAAAGGAAGAGGCCGTCGCATTGATTGAAAAGAACCAGAAGAAGATGAAGGCAGATAATCTGGTGATCGTAGAGGGAGAGGCCCCGGATGCGCTGTTAGGCCTTCCGGTGCCGGACTGCGTATTCATCGGCGGCAGCGCGGGGAATCTGGAAGGAATCCTGGATACGGTCTATCGCAAGAATAAAAAGGCACGAGTAGTCATTAATACGATCACGCTGGAAACGTTAGCGGAAGTAAAGCGCTGTATGGAGGAACTGCCAGTCACGGAAGAAGAGATCGTCCAGATCGCCGTGTCCAGATCGAAGAAGGCCGGCAGGTACCATATGATGCAGGGGCTAAACCCGGTCACGGTGATTAGTTTTACATTGCATGGGAAGAAGGATGAAGAAGCATGAGCATAATTCGAGTGCCAAGACTGATGATGACAGCGTGCGGCAGCGGAACGGGAAAGACGATGATCACCTGCGGGATTCTTCAGGTATTGAAGAATCGAGGCGTAAAATGCGCTCCCTTTAAGTGCGGCCCCGATTACATAGATCCGATGTTCCATAAAACTGTGCTGGGGATGGACAGTGAGAATCTGGATACGTTCCTGTGCGGCAGGGACAAGGTGCGCTCCATCCTGGCAAGAAGAGGAAGGGGAATGGAGATTGCCCTGATCGAAGGGGTGATGGGGTATTATGACGGCCTGGGAGGAATATCCTGCGAGGCCAGCGCCTATGACGTGGCGGATGCCACGGATACGCCGGCGGTATTGATCGTGGACTGCAAGGGGGCAAGCAAGTCTGTCATACCTGTGATCCAGGGGATTCTTAACTACCAGGAAGACAGCCATATCAAAGGAATTATCTTAAACCGCCTGTCCCCGATGATGTATGGGCGGATGAAAGAGATGATAGAAAAAGAAACGAGGGCGGAAGTTCTGGGGTATGTGCCTGTACTTGAGGACTGCGAGCTTGAGAGCAGGCATCTGGGATTGAAGATGCCGCATGAAGTAGATGGACTTGAAGAGCGTCTGCTTCGGATCAGCCGGACGCTGGAAGAGACTCTAGAGATCGACAGGATGCTTAGCCTTGCAGAGACCGCGCCAGAGATAGAGGTGCAGGAGGTGCAGGAAGAGCAGGCAAGCGGCAGGAATAGGAAGACAGGCAGATCTGAAGAAGTTCGGGTCGGACTTGCCAGGGATGAGGCTTTCTGCTTTATGTACCAGGAGAATCTCCGCCTGCTTCAGGAGAGGGGAATCAGCCTGGTTCCCTTTTCCCCTCTCTATGATGCGGCCTTGCCGGCAGATCTGCACGGCCTACTGCTATACGGCGGCTACCCGGAACTTTATGCCCGGGCCCTTAGCAGGAACACCGGAATGCGTGAGAGCATTCGCCGGGCAGTCACAGGAGGGATGCCCTGCATGGCAGAGTGCGGAGGCTTCATGTATCTGATGGAAGAGATGGAGGACGCGGAAGGGAAACGCTATCCCATGGCTGGAGTCCTGGAAGGGAAATGCTATCCCACTCCAAGGCTTAAGCGGTTCGGATATATTACATTGACGGGCGGGCAGGCATTTGGAAAAGATGTCGGCGATATACCGGCTCATGAATTCCATTATTATGACGCTGACAGATGCGGGGAAGGATACACGGCCAGGAAGCCGCTGTCTGAGCGTTCCTGGAAATGCATGGTCAGCACGGACACTATGCTTGCAGGATATCCCCATATCCATTACGATGGAAACCAGGAAGTTGCCAGAGCATTTCTGGAAGCATGCAGAAAGAGGAAGAATGATGACCATAGAGAAGATAATAGATAGTATAGAGCCCATTGACAGGAAGGCGATGGAAGAAGCAGGAAAACGCTGGAATTCCATTGCCAAGCCCCTCCACAGTTTGGGAAGGCTGGAAGAAGATATTATAAAGATTGCCGGCATGACGAGCAATGCAGACGTATGTCTGGATAAAAAGGCGCTGATCGTGATGTGCGCAGACAACGGCGTGGTAGAGGAAGGCGTGACGCAGACTGGCCAGGAAGTGACGGCGATCGTAGCAGAGAATTTCCTTACCGGCAATACCAGCGCGGCGATCATGTGCAAGAAGGCAGGAGTGGATCTGTTTCCGATTGACATTGGAATGGCGGTAGTTACGAAGGTTCCGGATTATAAAGTTGCCTATGGAACCAGGAACATTGCCTTGGAACCGGCCATGTCCAGGGAAGCAGCCGTACAGGCAGTGATGACAGGCGTCAAGCTGGCCGGGAAGGCAAAAGATGAAGGCTACCAGATTCTGGCTACCGGTGAAATGGGGATTGGCAACACCACTACCAGCAGCGCGATAGCCAGTGTGTTTACCGGATGTTCGCCAGAGCAGATGACCGGGCGGGGAGCCGGACTTAGTACAGATGGACTTAGGCGAAAGGTTGAAGCAATCAAGAAAGCAATCGCTGTGAACCGGCCAGATAAGGCGGATGCACTGGATGTCCTTTCAAAAGTAGGCGGATTTGACATCTGCGGCATGGCAGGGATATTTTTGGGTGGCGCATACTACAAAATTCCGGTGGTGATGGACGGATTCATATCTGCTGCGGCAGCCTTGGCAGCAGTCAGGATGTGCCCGGCCGCAAGCGGATACATCCTTGCTTCCCATGCATCGAAGGAGCCGGGGATGCAGGCGCTTCTTAAGGAACTTGACATGTCCGCGCCCTTGTGCTGTGGCATGAGTCTTGGGGAAGGAACCGGCGCGGTGGCGTATCTGCCGATTCTTGAGATGGCAGCGGAAGTGTACCGGAAGATGAGTACATTCAGTGAAAACAAGATTGAAGACTATAAGGAACTAGGAGAAGAGTCATGATACATCTGATCACAGGAGGGAGCGCAAGCGGCAAGTCCGCCTATGCAGAAGACTGGCTTCTTGAAGCAGCAGATGAAGCCCAAAAAGGCGCATATATCTATGTGGCGACCATGATCCCTTATGGCAGGGAGACAATGGCAAAGATCCTGCGCCATAGACGCCTGCGGGAAGGAAAGGGATTCGTCACAATGGAGTGTCCAAGGAACCTGGCAGGCGCCGCTATCCCCGGGAACCGGGGAGTCCTGCTGGAGTGCGTCTCCAATCTTGCGGCAAACGAACTCTATGGACAGCATGGAAGGATAAAGGATGTAAAGGAAACCCGGGATGCAATCCTGGAAGGCATCCGGCATCTGGCGGAGTATACAGATCGTCTGGCTATCGTGACGAATGAAGTGAATTCCGATGTGAATGACTATAGCAAGGAGACAGAAGAATACCGTACTCTTATTGGCCAGGTGAACCAGAAGATCGCTGACATGGCGGATATGGTAACGGAGGTCGTCTATGGAATACCGGTGGAGATAAAGAGATCATGAAACGATTATGGAACAGTTTTAAAATAGCATTTTCCATGTATAGCAGGATTCCCATGCCGCACAGCGAATGGACAGAGGAAAATACATCCTATGCTATGTGTTTTTTTCCGTGGATAGGCGGCGTTATAGGGATCGTAACATGGGGGATTTATCATCTGGAACGATGGCTCGCAAGTTATGGGATTGATTATGGAAGCCTGTTTTTCACCATACTGATGGTGGTGGCTCCAATCATCATCACCGGCGGAATCCACATGGACGGTTTTTTAGATACCCAGGACGCCCTAGGCTCTTACCAGCCGAGGGAGCGCAGGCTGGAGATTTTGAAGGATTCCCATGCAGGAGCCTTTGCGATTATATCCTGCGCAGTCTATCTGATGATGTATGTGGCAGTCTATTCTGCCCTGACTTCCCATGCTGTCGTGGTGATTGGATTCGGATTCGTGTTATCCAGGACCTTAAGCGGACTGTCGGTCATCACATTTCCGCAGGCGCGTCAAAAGGGGCTTGCCGCCACATTTTCCCAGAATGCGGCGAGGAAAGCCACCAGAAGCGTTCTGCTCTTATATCTTGCAGGGCTGATCGCAGCGATGCTGGCGGCAGGAGGACTTGCAGGTGCAGGCGCGCTTCTGGGGGCAGGAGGAATGTATCTGTATTATTATCGCATGTCCCTTAAGAAATTCGGCGGGATTACCGGGGATCTGGCGGGATACTTCCTGCAGATGTGTGAATTGATTATGGCGGCCTGCGTGGTTCTTGTGGAAGGAGTGTTAAGATGATACTGATTATTGGCGGAGCATATCAGGGGAAGGCGGCATTTGCAGAGAGCCTTTTTCCAAAGATCAGGTGGGCGGACGGGGAGTCGTGCGATCTTGAGGATCTCTATGAGTGCCAGGGCATTTTACGATTTCATGCTTATATCCGGCGTATGCTGGAAAAAGGGCAGGATGTGGATGATCTTGCGGAGAAGCTGATGCGAAGGAACCCCGGGGCGGTGGTCATAACCGACGAGATCGGCTATGGAATCGTGCCGGCAGACGCCTTTTTGCGGGAATACCGGGAGGCAGCCGGTAGAGTATGCACGAAGTTGGCCGCGAACGCAAAAGAGGTCTGGCGGGTATCCTGCGGAATTGGAACGAGGATTAAGGGATGATGACAATCTATTTGATCCGCCATTCCATCACCGAGGGCAACCGATGGAAGCGGTATATCGGACGGACAGATGAGCCCTTATGCAGGCAGGGAGTAAAACTGCTGGAAGGCAGGACATATCCCCAGGTGGACAAGGTCTATGCAAGTCCTATGAAGCGATGTCTTCAGACGGCTGGCATCATCTATCCGGATATGCGGCCCATGGTTATTGAGGAACTGGCAGAGTGCGATTTTGGCTTGTTCGAGAATAAGAATTATCAGGAACTTTCCGGATACCCGTATTACCAGCAGTGGGTTGACAGCAACGGGACGCTGCCTTTTCCGCAAGGGGAGAGCAAGGAAGCATTCACGAAGAGGAGTCTGAAGGGATTTGATAAAGTGCTGGAAGATATGAGAGAGACACAGGAAGAGAAGGCGGCTCTTATCGTGCATGGAGGTACGATCATGAGCATTATGGATGCTTATGCCTGCCCGAAAGGCAGCTATTTTGAGTTTCAGGTGGGAAATGGAGAAGGATATGAACTTGTTATTACGAATGATTTGCCCGGTACTGATGGGATTTGTGCTGGATCTGATCCTGGGCGATCCCAGGTGTCTCTATCATCCGGTGCGGATGATCGGACAGCTGATTACAATATTAGAAAGAATTATAAGAAACTGCCTGCCCAAATCTAAATGGGGCGAGAGGATCGGAGGAGCCATACTGGCGGCTGCCTGCGTAGGCATTAGCGTGGCAGCGCCCATCCTGATTCTCGCCGCCGCATATCGGATACAATGGTGGCTTGGAATATTGGCGGAAGGCTTCATGTGCTACCAGATTCTGGCGGTAAAGTCCTTAAAGACAGAGAGTGACAAGGTATTCCGGGCATTAAAGGAAGAAGGGCTTGAAGCGGGAAGGAAAGCAGTTTCCATGATCGTGGGAAGGGACACGGACAGCCTTGACGAAGCAGGAGTGACAAAAGCCGCTGTAGAGACGGTGGCGGAGAATACTTCCGATGGCGTGATCGCCCCCTTGTTTTACATGATGATCGGAGGCGCCGTGCCTGGCTTTGCCTATAAGGCCATCAACACGATGGATTCCATGATCGGATATAAGAATGAGAAATACCAGTACTTTGGCACGGCGGCAGCCAGGCTGGACGATGCGGCCAATTACATTCCAGCCAGGCTTTCCGCCTGGATGATGATCGGCGCGGCCTGCATTTGGGGCCTGGATTGGCGCAATGCCATCCGCATCTACCAGAGGGACCGCCATAATCACAAAAGCCCTAATGCGGCGCAGACAGAGTCTGTGATGGCGGGAGCCCTGGATATCAAACTTGCGGGAAATGCGTGGTATTTTGGAAAATTGTATGAGAAGCCCAGCATCGGCGATGCGATAAGGGCGGTGGAGCCAGAAGATATCAGAAGATCCCACAAACTGCTATATGGGACGGCAGTGCTGGCGGCGGGAGCATTTCTGACGGTAAAGATTGCCATATTGGCACTGCTGATGACCGTTTAAAGAGTAAGAGAAGGGAAGAGACAAGGTGGAGAAGGAAAGAATGAATGGCCAGGCCAGGCAGGTACAGATCCATGGAGGAGACATATACAGGAACAGGAATGCAACGGATTATTCCGTCAACAGCAATCCTCTGGGACCTCCGGACGCGGTGCTGGAAGCGCTTCATGAGCATGCGGGGGATATTGTGCATTATCCGGATATATGCTGCCAGGAACTAAAAGAAGCGATTGGGCGCTTTGAGGGGGTATCGTCCGGCGAGATCATCTGCGGCAACGGGGCAGCAGAACTATTTTTTGCGGCGGTACTGGCCGTACGTCCGAAAAAGGCGCTGCTCCTAGCGCCTTCCTTTGCGGAATACGCCCGGGCGCTTGTGGCGTCAGGCTCGGACATCCGGTACTATAGGCTGACCCAGTCTGACGGATACAGGGTAAAGGAGGATATCCTGGGGGAGATTACAAAGGACATTGACATGATGTTCCTGTGCAATCCCAATAACCCGACGGGAGAACTGACGGATAAGCCCTTGCTTTTCAGGATTCTTGATAAATGCCGGGCCTGCGGCGTGCTTCTGGTGCTGGACGAATGCTTCCTGGACTTTCTGCCAAAGCCCCATAAGTATGAGATGGCCGGCGCAAGGGGAACCTATCCCAACCTGCTTCTGATCAAGGCATTTACCAAAATATTCTGCATGCCGGGCCTGCGGCTTGGTTATGGGATCAGTTCTGATGAGGGGCTGCTTTCTAGGATGGCGGATGCCATACAGCCATGGAACGTGTCGGTACTGGCCCAGGCCTGCGGAGTCGCGGCCCTAAAGGATTGTGGAGAGTATCTGGAAGAGACCAGGGACTATGTGGAAAACGAGAAGAAAGATCTGATCGAAGTGCTGTCTGGCAAGGGATACCCCGTGTTCGGATCCAAGGCCAACTACATCTTCTTTCAGGCAAAAGAAGGGCTTTATGAGGAGGCGCTCAAGGAAGGCTTCCTGATCAGGGACTGTGGAAATTATGAAGGGCTTGCGCCGGGATACTACCGGATTGCGGTCCGCACAAAAGAGGAGAACGAAAGGATGGCAGCATGGCTAAGACGATTATGATACAAGGGACCATGTCCAATGCAGGCAAAAGTCTGATCTGCACAGGATTGTGCCGGATATTCAGACAGGATGGATACAAGGTGGCGCCTTTTAAGTCGCAGAATATGGCGCTGAACTCGTTTATCACGGAAGAGGGACTGGAAATGGGAAGGGCCCAGGTGGTGCAGGCAGAGGCGGCAGGCATTGCGCCTCAGGTGCAGATGAACCCGATACTCTTAAAGCCAACCAATGACATGGGCTCCCAGGTGATCGTGAATGGCGAGGTTCAAAAAAACATGAGCGCAAGAGAGTATTTTGCCTATAAGAAGCAGCTGATACCGGATATTAGGAAGGCTTTTCGCCAACTGGATGAAATGTATGATATTATCGTGATCGAGGGGGCGGGAAGCCCTGCCGAGATCAATCTGAAGGAAGACGATATCGTCAATATGGGGATGGCAAAGATGGCTAAGGCCCCGGTATTGCTGGTAGGGGACATTGACAGAGGCGGCGTTTTCGCCCAACTGCTGGGAACCTTGATGCTGCTTGACGAGGATGAGAAAGAGATGGTCAAAGGGCTGCTTATCAACAAGTTCCGCGGGGATAAGACGATCCTGGATCCGGGTATAGACATGCTTACGGAGCGCGGGGGGATCCCGGTGGTGGGAGTCGCGCCGTACCTTGATGTGGAGATTGAAGATGAGGACAGCCTGACGGAGCGGTTCCATGGACAAAAAGAATGCGCGTGCATTGATATCGCAGTCATACGCACGCCCAGGATTTCTAATTTTACGGATTTTATGCTTCTTGAGAATCTGAATGGGGTGTCCCTAAGATATGTGGATCGTCCATCAAAACTTGGCTCTCCGGACATGATTATCCTGCCCGGGACTAAGAACACTATGGAAGATCTGCGCTGGATGCGCCAGAACGGACTGGAAGCCAGAGTGGTGCGGGCAGCATCCCATGGAACGGTAATCTGGGGAATCTGCGGAGGATACCAGATGCTTGGCGACATTTTACGCGATCCGGAGGGAATCGAGGCCGGCGGCACGATGAAAGGGATGGGGCTGCTTCCGTTGGAGACCATATTTACGAAGGAAAAGACCAGAACCCGGGTGGACGGAAGATTCCTGAAGGTGGAAGGCATTCTGGCAGGGTTGGAGGGCATAGCTTTGGAAGGATACGAGATCCACATGGGCGATACGAGATCAGGCCTGCCAGCCATGTGCGAGATCAAGGACTGCGCCGGAAAGCAGACAGCCAGCCAAAGGACGCGCCAAAGCATGGACGGAGTTTCCATGGGGAATGTATATGGAACCTATATCCATGGAATCTTTGACCGGGAAGACGTGGTGACAGCCGTTGTCCGCGCGCTGGCGGCAAGAAAAGGAATGATCCTTGATGATCTGAAGGCTGTGGATCTGAAGGACTTCAAAGAGAGACAGTATGATCTGCTTGCAGACGGCCTTCGGAGCCATCTGGATATGAAGAAAATATATGAGATATTGGAAGGGGGAATCTGACGGGATGAAGATCGAAATTGAAAACGTTCTTCCACAAGACATAGAGGCCAGAAGTTTTGCTATCATCACGAAAGAACTAGAGCAGGAAGGAATCTGCCTTCCGGCGGAGCAGGCGCCGGTCATAAAGCGATGCATTCATACCAGCGCGGATTTTGACTATGCAAGGAATCTGTTATTCTCAGAAGGCGTGATCGAAAAAGCCCTGCATGCGATTCGAAATGGAGCGTCCATTGTCACGGATACACAGATGGGCCGCTCCGGCATCAACAAAACACGCCTGGAAGGGTATGGCGGGAAGGTATATTGCTTTATGTCCGATGAAGACGTGGCGCTGGCAGCAAAAGAGAAAGGAACCACCAGGGCTGTGGCAAGCATGGAAAAGGCCTGTGCCTTAGAGGAGAGACTGATCTTTGCTATCGGGAATGCGCCTACGGCGCTGATCCGACTCTATGAACTGATTCGAGAAGGAAAGATTCGCCCGGAACTGGTAATTGCAGTTCCGGTGGGATTTGTGAACGTGGTGCAGTCGAAAGAACTGATCAGAAGCCTTGAAGATACGCCCTATATTGTAGCGAGGGGCAGAAAAGGCGGAAGCAATATTGCCGCCTGTATCTGCAATGCATTGATTTATATGCTGGACAGATCCTGACTCTGGCTCTGGCCTACGCAGGACAGGAGCATCTGCTTTAGAGCATTGGCGGCAATGCTTAAAGGCGCGCTTCTGTCTTCAATCAGGCAGATGTCACGCTGGGGGATCTGTTCGATTAAAGGGATCTTGACCACTTTCCCCTGGGAGATCGCATCTCTGGCCAGTTTCTCCGGAAGAAATCCGATTCCCAGATTATGCAGGATCATCGGCGGTATCTGATCGATAGTGGCAACCTCTGTGTCCGGAGACAGAATCAGGCCATGCTCCAGATAGAATTTGTAGTAGAATTCATAGGTGGTAGTGTGCCTGCCCAGGCATATGAGAGGATATCTGGCAATTTCTGCCAGATGTACCGGCTCTTTTGTCAGAAAATCATACTGCCGGTTGCCGACCAGGATATCCGAGGCCTTCATAAGTAACTGTGCCCTTAACGGGTCATGGATATCCGTGGGTGTGGATACCACGGCCAGATCCGCGGTCCCGGATTTGACGGCCTGTATCGCCTCTGGCGTGGAATGGTTGGAGATCCGCAGCCGTATGCCAGGATAGGTCTGGTGAAATTTGCTTAGGACAGGCAGAAGCAGTAAGTGGAGCGCGATCTCGCTGGCGCTTAGGGTCAGGATGCCATGTTCCAGGCTTCGGTCCTGAGCCAGTTCCATCTCGGCAGCCTGAAGGTGCTGGAAAGCGATGGAGACATGGTGGTACAGTTTCTGCCCTTCCAGGGTCAAGGTCACCCCGCGGTTGGAACGTATGAAGAGCTTGCAGCCAAGCTGGCTCTCCAGATTGCTCATAAAGCGGGAGATGTTGGGCTGGCTGCTCATCAGTATGGTGGCCGCTTTTGAGAAACTTTTGTATTTGGCCACATAGTAAAATATCCTGTAGTAATCATAGGTGATTTCCATAATACCTCCATTATGCATATATGATATATCAACTATTTCATATATGTATTATACAATTTCTGAATCTCATTATATACTACAAAAGGTATAAGGAAAAGAGGAGGTTATAAGGATGGTAAAAAAGACAGTAAAGTTTGTCACGCCAGGACAGATACTAAGCTTCTGCAAGGCGTGCCAGAAAATGAAGTCAGATATAGATGTAAAAGATGTTTCGGATAAGAGAGTCGTCATTAACGGAAAATCTTTAATGGGAATGATGACGATCCAGATGGGGATGCCGATGCATCTGGTGGTAAATGGGGAAGATGAAGGCCTGACGGACAGGTATTTCGGGCGTTTTGAATTGCATTGACATTAAATGGAAGATGGTGTACACTTTAAAACGGACGAAATAGAATAAGAACTTATTGTGGTCATATTGTGGTAACAGCAATATGAATGGACAAGGGAACCAGGTGCGAATCCTGGACGGTACCGCCGCTGTATGCGCCGAGCCTGTAATTCGTTGGCGAAAGCCAGTCATTGGGAAACCGAGAAGGCAGAATGCAGGCGCTGAGACTTCAAGCAAGTGTCGTAAGCGCGAGTCAGAAGACCTACAAGAAGAGGGATTGCTGATTGTTTCATGGAATGGATGGAGCAATTGGTTTTATTTGCATAGAAATACGGCTATGGCGATAAATGAAATAATTGCCATAGCCTTTTCATATGTAAAAATATAGATTCCAACGTGAGGAAAGAAATCCCTAATAAAAATACAAACTAGGAGGAATGAAACAACATGAAAAAATGGACAAAAGTCGAAAAGAGACTATGGCTCTTTTCCGTATTTGCCGCTGCTTTGTATGTCTGTGGCTTTGATTCGCAGGCTATGCACATTATGGAAGGGTATCTGCCGGCGGGACACTGCATCGCATGGGGGGCCGTCAGCATCCCGTTTCTGGCTGCAGGCGTGATCAGCATCCGCCATACCGTTCAGAAACAAAGAAAGGCACTCATTCTGCTTGCTATGTCAGGAGCGTTTATCTTTGTTATATCATCTCTTAAGATTCCCTCAGTAACGGGAAGCTGCAGCCATATGACAGGAACAGGGCTGGGGGCTATTCTGTTTGGACCGACGGCGGTCAGCGTGCTTGGCATTATTGTGCTGTTATTCCAGGCAATCCTGCTGGCGCACGGCGGACTGACTACTCTGGGCGCCAATACATTCAGCATGGCAATTGCGGGGCCGTTTTTAAGTTTTGGCATTTATGCAATTGGTAAGAAATTAAACTGGAACAGGAAGGCGACCATATTTTTAGCAGCATGTCTGGGAGATCTGCTGACCTATTGCGTGACGAGCATCCAGCTGGCAGTGGCATATCCAAGCGCCAGCGGAGGCGTGGCTTTAAGCGCAGTCAAATTCCTTGGGGTTTTTGCTCCCACGCAGCTGCCGCTTGCAATCTTGGAAGGAATTCTTACCGTATTGATCGTGATGGGTATGGAAAGTTTTGCTGCGCCGGAACTCCGTGCAATCGGTTTTATAGGAAAGGAGAACGCTGATGTCAGATAGCAGGAAATCAAACAAGAAACTTGTAACCATTCTAATTATCGTGAGCCTTTTACTGATCGTTGTTCCCTTTATCGCATTGAAGGGCGCCGAGTTTGGCGGAAGCGATGATGCCGGAAGCCAGATGGTCAATGAGGTGACGGGCAAGGAATACACGCCATGGTTCACCCCGATTCTTGAGAACTTTATCGGGGGAGAGATTCCAGGGGAGATCGAGAGCCTGATATTCTGTGTGCAGACGGGGATTGGAGTCGGCATTATCTCATATTGCTTTGGATATCTGGCAGCGCGTAAGAAATATATGAAACAGGAAGAATAAAGAATGATTTTTACGGGAATCCTGGCAGCCGGCGTAGTCTGGTGCCTGTTTTACAATTACATATCAAACGCGGCATTGCTGCTGTTAAGCATCTGCGCCGCAGGATTGTTTCTGTGGGCAGGGCATGTGAAAGAACAAAGGGTCGAGATTGACCTGCTGGCAGGAAGTTCCCGGCTGTCCGAGGTGCCGCCTCTTCTTAAGTTCCTGCTTGCTGTTAGTCTTATGGCATGCAGTATCTGTGCCGGGAGACCGGTGATAGGAGTACAGATCGCGATTCTGCTCATGCTGATTAGCATCATAGCGGGAGGGGTACGCGTAAAGACATATCTCCATATGGTCGCTGTGCCCCTATCCTTTCTGATGATCAGCGGCCTTGCGCTTTTGTGGGAATATAATCCCGCAGATAAAGGGAATCTTAGCATTTCTATCGGCATCGGATATCTGTGCGTGACAAAGGCGGCGCAAGTTAGGACTATGCTTGTAATGGCCAGGGCATTGGGAGCGGTCAGCGCATTATATCTGCTGAGTCTGAGCACGCCGATGCCAGAGATTATAGGTGTGCTTAGAAAAATGCGATGTCCGGACGTGATGACGGAATTGATGTATCTGATCTACCGATATATCTTTGTGCTATTCAATATACATGATTCCATGAAGAACTCCGCAATGAGCAGGCTAGGGTATATTGATTATCCTACCGGCATCCGGACTACAGGGCGAATTTATTCAAACTTGCTGGCATACAGCTATCGCCAGGCCAGCCGTAATTTTGACGCTATGGAAAGCCGTTGCTTTGATGGAAGCATCCGATTTTTGGATCCGGAGAGAAAATGGCAGCCGGCATATGTCGCAGGCGCTATATTTCTTGCGGTCTTGGAATGGTTATTGTGCGTGATGGTCAGATAAGTCTGTGATGGGAGAGTAAGATGGTAGAGATATTACGGTTTGAACAGGTTGGATATAGTTATGACGGGGAAAGGGAAGCCTTAAAACAGGTGGATGTAACAATTCATCAGGGAGAGAAGGTTGCCCTGCTGGGGAATAACGGAGCAGGAAAAAGCACCTTTTTCTTATGCGCCAACGGGATTCTGAAGCCTCAGAAAGGCAAGGTCTATCTTGAAGGAAAAGAAATCCATTGGGATAAGCAGGAAATTACAGAACTACGCCAGAAAATCGGATTGGTGTTCCAGGAGGCGGACAGCCAGTTGATCGCAGGTACAGTTGAGTCAGAGGTCAGTTTTGGACCGATGAATCTGAAGATATCGGAAGATGATGTAAGAGAAAGGGTAGAAGATGCCCTTGGCAATATGGGGCTTAAGACGCTGCGCAAAAGGGCGCCTCATTATTTGTCCGGTGGAGAGAAGAAACGGGTTAGCATTGCAGATGTGCTGGCGATGCGTCCTCGGATGCTTCTGATGGACGAACCAGCATCTAGTCTTGACCCTTTTAATTGCGGAATGCTTAAAGAGAATCTTGATAAATTAAGCGGGCAAGGAATGGGACTTGTGATCGCTACCCATGACATCGATTTTGCCTGGGAATGGGCAGAAAGGATTCTGATTTTTCATGATGGCGTCATTGAAGCAGACGGCCAGCCAGAAGAGATTTTTGCGCGTAAAGAATTGCTGGAGAGATGCAGGCTGAAAAAGCCGCTATTATTCCAAGTGGGACAAATCTATGGCGTGAAGCCGATTCCCAGAACAATTGAAGAACTAAAGAGCGGTATGGAAAAAGAAAGAGTCGATTAGATGGCTCTTTTATATATTCAAGGCGCTGGAAAGATGCTGGATAAAAAGGCGGCGTATGGCAACATATTCTCCAAGTCCGGTTAGATGGCAGGCTACATCATAGCCGGCATCTTTACATATGCTGGCCCAGGAGTCTTTGGAATCCCCGGCCATATCATTGGTGGCATGATCCCCGGCCACGATCATAAGGGGCGCCAGATGGATTCTCCTTATGCCCTTGCCCGGCAGTCCACAAAGAATGTGTTCCAGGGAAGGGTAAGCTTCTACCGTTCCAACGTAGATCTGGGAGTATCCCTTCTGCTTAAACATATAGTCAAGCGCTGCATAAGCCATATTCGCATAGTGTTCGCTTCCATGGCCCATCAGGATCAGAACTTCATCATTTCCCAGAGACGGAAATGCCTCTATAATAATATGAACCAGTTCTTCCATATCTTGTGTAGAGGATAATAGCGGTACTCCGAAAGAAATAGAATCAAAGGAATCCCGGAACTTTAAGGCATCCGCTTTCATTATGTCATTTTCAATTCCATTGATCACATGGGTTGGCTGGATAAAGACATCTGTTATTCCATCCGCGGCCATCTGGCTTAGCGCTTCGTTTACCGTGGGTATTTTTTCCATTGTATTTTTTTGGATTTTAGATATAATCATCTTACTGGTCCAGGCTCGGTATACTTTGATGTCAGCAAAGGCTTTGCTTATGCTGTCTTCGATCGCTTCAATTGTGGCTGCCCTGGTCACAGGATGACTGGTTCCAAAACTGACCACGAGAATTCCCTTTTTTTTGTCCATGTATGTTCTCTCCTTTAAAAAACTACAATAACATCGGCGGAATAAGCTGGAATCCACCCTTGATAATTTTTATCTTACAATAAAGGAGAGGGACTGTCAAACGGTTAATGCCGGAGTTTTTCCAATAATTGCGGCAATTGGGATATCTGCACATTCTCATAAATTCGTCCATCTATTTTTATGTTAGGGCCATGCATGCAGTTGTGCATGCAGTATTCGGTATTTAGAAGAAAAACGCCGTCTTTTGTCACTTGGCCTGGCTTGATCTTGAGGAGTTTTTGCAGTTTTTTCAAAAGGTCGGAACCACCTCTGGCCTTGCATCTGTCGGAGATGCAGACACGGATCTCATGGCGGAATGCCTGCGCGTGCAGATGGGGCAGATTCTTGATGATGGCAGCCACATAGCCGCGGTTTACTCCTGCGAGCCGGGCCACCTCTTCCTGAACGTCTTTGGATACGTATCCGACAGTTTCCTGTATCCGCGTCAGCATGGCGATGATCAGTTCCGACTGGGAAAGAGAATGGTCTTCTTTATAATAATCGTAGAGTTCCTGTAATATAGCATTGTCCATAATAGGTATCGTCTCCGTTTAGTCTGTGATATTTGTGATGCAATTAGTATGCTGATTTTTTGCATAACCTATGCTATGATAGTAAAAGTGATTGAAAGAAAGGGATGCATATGAAAAAACCATTTTTTCCCATGTTTGTTGATTTGTCAGAGAAAAGAATCGTTATTGTAGGCGGAGGAAAGGTCGCCGCAAGGAGAGCGTGCACGCTGGCTGCGTTTGCATCGGATATATTGGTCGCCTCCCCGGAAGCAGAGGAGGAGATCCATCAGCTTGAGCGGGACAAAGTGTTGAAGTGGTACAGAGGTACCTATCATGAAAGCCTGCTGGATAAGGCGGATATCGTACTGGCGGCCACCGATGATGCGGCCCTTAATGAGGAGGTTGCCAGATGCTGCAGGAAAAGAGGGATTCTGGTTAATACGTCGCACAAGAAGGAACTGTGCGATTTTTACTTTCCCGCAGTCGCCATCCAAGGCAATGTTGTGGCCGGGATTACAGCCAGCGGCCAGGATCATGCCAAAGCTAGAAAGGCGGCCGGGCAGATCAGGCTGGCGTTAAAAGATTTAGAAAAAGAGGATATAAGTACAAATGAGTAGAAAGATCGTAGTAGGAAGCAGAGAGAGCCGGCTGGCAATTATCCAGACGGAAAAGGTTATGGAGCATATCAGGCGCAGCCATCCCAAGATAGAACTGGAAATGATGACGATGGAGACAACCGGCGACAAGCGTCTGGATGTGACCTTGGATCAGATCGGAGGAAAGGGCCTGTTTGTGAAGGAACTGGATAAGGCGCTGCTTGACGGACGGATAGATCTGGCAGTACATAGCTTGAAAGATATGCCGATGGATGAATCAAAGGTGATTCCAATCGTGCGATATTCCCCCAGAGAAGATGTGCGTGATGTGCTGGTGCTTCCAAAAGGCGTGGAAGAATGGGATGGACGCGGGATCATCGGCTGCTCCTCCTTCAGGAGAAGGATCCAGGCAAAGAGGCTGTTTAAAGAGGCTGAGTTCAGAAGCGTCAGAGGGAACGTGATCACCAGGCTTGAAAAACTCGACCGGGGAGAATATGACGCGCTGATTCTGGCAGCGGCAGGCCTGAAAAGGCTGGGGCTTGAGTACCGGATCAGCCGGTACTTTTCCACGGATGAGATCCTTCCTGCTGCAGGACAGGGAACGATGGCGGTGCAGGGGAGGATAGACATGAATTATGATTTTCTGGAAGGATACGGCAAAAAAGAAGATGCATATATTGCCAAGGGGGAAAGGGCTTTTGTCCGGTATCTGGACGGTGGCTGTTCCTCGCCAGTTGCAGCCTATGGGGAAGTGATAGATGGCCAGCTCTTGATGAAAGGCCTTTACTATATGGAAGAGACAGGGAATTATGCCATCGGTTCGAAAAGCGGCCCGGTAGAAGAAGCAGAGAAGATCGGAAGGGAGCTGGCTATCAGCATGGAAGCAGAATATGGGAATCCTGATTTAGAACAAAGACAGAAATGCCAGGGAAAAGTATGGCTGGTAGGAGCAGGCCCGGGAGATATCGGACTTATGACGGTGAAAGGGCAGGCAGTGCTGGAGGATGCGGATGTAGTCGTATATGACCATCTGGTTGGCAAGGATATCCTGGCGTCAATCCGAAAGGAGAAGACCTTTATCGACGTTGGAAAAGTGGCGGGTCATCATCCCATACCACAGGAGGAGATCAACCAGATTCTGGTCAGGGAGGCGAAAAAAGGCTGCAAGGTAGCGCGGCTTAAGGGGGGGGATCCGTTTCTGTTCGGAAGAGGCGGAGAAGAATTGGAGGAACTGGCGCGCCATAAAATTCCATTTGAGGTAGTGCCGGGAGTGACCTCTTCCCTGGCAGTCCCGGCATACAATGGAATTCCGGTTACCCACAGGGATTATGCATCTTCCCTGCATATCGTGACTGGGCATCAGAAGGAAGGACAGGAACAGCCGGTCAATTACCGGGCACTGGTGGAATCGGAAGGAACGCTGGTATTTTTGATGGGGGTAACAGCGCTTCCGCAGATCATGGCCAGCCTTCTGGAAGCAGGGATAGATCCCGAGATGCCTGCGGCGGTACTCCAGGATGGAACCACTGCCGGCCAGAAGAAGGTGGTGTCCACAGTAGCGCGTCTGCCGGATGCTGCAACAGAGGCAGACATACGTCCGCCCGCGATTATTGTGGTAGGAAAGGTATGCGCGCTGTCAGAGACGCTTTCCTGGTATGAAGAACTTCCCCTGATGGGAATGCGGGTTCTGGTGACAAGGCCAAGGGAACTGGCGTCATCTATGGCAGAGAAGTTACGGCTGCTGGGTGCGGATGTGCTGGAAGTCCCGGCAATCGATACGATTCCGGTGAAGGAGAACCACCGGCTGAGGCAGAGTTTTGAGAAGATCGAAGAATATGACTGGATTGTTTTTACCAGCCAGATTGGCGTGCGTATATTCTTTGAGGAGATGGAGAAGGCGAAGGTGGATGTCCGCCGCCTGCATGCGGCAAAATTTGCCGTGATCGGCGAAGGGACGGCACGGGCCTTAAGGCAGAAAGGCATTCATGCAGATCTGATGCCTAAGGTCTATGACGGAGTGTCCCTTGCAAGGCTGCTGGCCGGGCAGGATATAGAGGAAAAGAAGATACTTGTGCCAAGAGCGGCCATAGCGAATCCGCAGCTGGTGCCGATTTTGCAGGAGGCAAAAGCCATGGTGGATGATATTCCGATTTATACCACTATATACCAGCAATGCAAAGGGTTCGACCTGAAGGAAGAGATTGAAAAGGGAAAGATTGACTGCGTTGCGTTTACCAGCAGTTCCACGGTCGAAGGATTTGCCGACGTCAGTAAGGGCGCCGACTATTCGAAGATCAAGGCTGCATGCATCGGGAAGCAGACAGCCTGTACGGCCCAAAAATACGGCTTGGATTGTTATGTGGCCAGCAAGGCCACGATTGACGACTTGATAACACTGATAGAAAGGATTAGGACAGAAAGATGATAAAGAGACCTAGAAGATTAAGGCAGAATGAAGTACTAAGGAAAATGGTGAGAGAGACGAGGATAGACAAATCCTCGCTGATCTATCCAATGTTTGTAAGAGAAGGAGAGGGAATCCGAGAAGAGATTCCTTCCATGATCGGCCAGTACAGATACAGCGTTGACCAGATGTTCTATGAACTGGAACAGGTAAGCGATGCCGGCGTCAATGCGGTTATGCTGTTCGGGATTCCCGCACATAAGGATGAGAAGGCGAGCCAGGCATACGCGGAGGATGGAATCATCCAGAGGGCGCTGAAGGAGGCGAAGAGACGCTTTCCAGACTTGTACTATATTACGGATGTATGCCTGTGCGAATACACCTCCCACGGCCATTGCGGAATGCTATGCGGCAGCAGCGTAGAGAATGACTCCACGCTGAAGGTGCTTGCCAAGACGGCGTTGTCGCATGTGCAGGCCGGTGCTGACATGGTAGCGCCTTCCGATATGATGGATGGGAGGGTAAAGGCCATAAGAAAGACGCTGGATGAAAATAATTATGTAAATACGCCGATTATGTCCTATGCCGTCAAATATGCGTCCGGATTCTATGCCCCATTCAGGGATGCGGCTGATTCTGCTCCGGCTTTCGGAGACCGGAAAAGTTATCAGATGGATTATCACAATAGCAGGGAAGGCATCAAGGAAGTGCTTTTAGATGAAGAAGAAGGCGCAGATATTATTATGGTGAAGCCGGCGCTTGCGTATCTGGATATAATCGCCCGCGCGAAAGAGGCCACAAATCTTCCGATTGCCGCCTACAGTGTCAGCGGAGAATATGCCATGATCAAGGCAGCGGCACAAAAAGGCTGGATTGATGAGGCGCAGATTGTCTGCGAGACGGCAGTTGCCGCGTACCGTGCAGGCGCCCAGAGTTATCTTACTTATTTTGCCAAAGAACTGGCCGGCTATATGGAAGAGGGGCGCATCGGCTAGGAAAAGAGAGAAACAAAAATATCGGTCTAAATGGAATCTTAATACGGATTCCTCAATATTATTACCGTCTTAATGCAAAGTAGATTATGCTATAGGTAGAAGAAGAGGGTGATGATATGTTGACGAATATTCTATTAATTTTAATTACTGCAGCAGCCGCCGGATATGGATACTACCTGACCTTCCGGCTGGATCGCTGGGTAGGAGAAGAAAAGAAACTACAGGCAGATGAGGAGCAAAACGAGTCGCAGGAATCCTGCGCGGTTGTATTTGGAGAGGACGAGTGGACGGAAGAGATTGGAGGATGGCTTAAGAGCAGAGGGCTGCGTCCGGTATTCATTGAAGAAGCATGCCTGAAAAAAGACTGGAAGAATGTCAGTCTTGTAATTGCCATATCTTCCTCGGATGAAGACAATCTTTCCGTCTGTAACCTGCTGCGAAAGATATACCATACGGAACAACTGTATGGTATCTGCAACGACCAAGTAAATTATATCGTATACAAGCGTTTTCATATACAGGTGCTGAACCGGGATATCAAGATCACAGAGCAGCTGGAAAATGCTATGTCGGGAAACGAGGTCGTGATAGCATGAAAGTTATGATTCGTAAACTGACGCAGACACAGATGATTGTTATCGGCTATGCGCTGATCATCCTAATAGGGTCGCTGTTTCTGATGCTTCCGGCGGCCAGCAGGGACGGACTTGCAACTTCATTTCCGGATGCCCTTTTTACAGCCACGTCGGCATCCTGCGTGACGGGCCTGGTAATCGCAGACACGTTTAACAAATGGACGATGTTCGGACAGTGTATCATTCTGGCGCTGATTCAGATTGGCGGCCTGGGATTTATGACCATTGGCGTATTCTTTGCCATCATCCTCCGAAGGAAGATTGGACTATGGATGCGGGGGACGCTGCAAGAGAGCGTCAACATTCTGCAGATTGGAGGAATTGTCCGACTGGCAAAAAAGATCATGCTGGGAACCCTCCTGTTTGAAGGAGTCGGAGCCGCGCTTCTGGCGTTTCGCTTCCAGGAACAAATGGGATGGGGAAAGGCTGTCTATTATGGAATCTTCCACTCCATTTCCGCATTCTGCAATGCCGGATTCGATCTGATGGGAAAAGACGCCCCCTATGCTTCGTTTACCGGGTATTATGATGACCCGCTTGTAAATATCGTGATCATGGCCTTGATTATCATAGGCGGCATTGGATTTTTCGTCTGGAATGACGTATCCGCCCACCGCTATCATATCAGCCGATACCGTCTCCATACCAAGATCGTGCTGGTGACAACGGCAATCCTGGTAATCGGAGGGGCGGCGCTTCTATATCTGTTTGAAAGCCAGAACACGCTGGAAGGAATGTCCACCCAAGGGAAGGTGCTAAGTTCCTTATTTGGTTCTGTGACGGCAAGAACGGCAGGATTCAATACGGTGGATACGGCGGCGCTGACCGATAACAGCAAGATGCTTACCATATTCCTCATGTTTATCGGGGGCAGCCCCGGGTCAACGGCAGGCGGAATTAAAACCACCACATTCGTGGTATTGCTTGTCTACGTCAGCGCCAATCTAAGGAATAAGACCTATTGCAATATATTTGGCCGAAGGCTGGATGACGGCGCAATCCGCAAGGCCAGCACGGTCCTGTGCACGAATCTGTTTCTGGTTTTCATGGCAGTGATGATTTTGGCAGCGATCCAGCCGCAGCCGGTGATGGATATCGTATTTGAAGTAGCGTCGGCAATCGGAACGGTAGGAATGTCTACCGGAATCACGCGGGATCTGACGGAGGTTTCAAAGCTGGTATTAGTATTTTTGATGTACTGTGGAAGGGTTGGAAGCCTGACGTTCGCACTTTCGCTTCGGGGGCATAAAGCCGAAGTGCCGGTGAAAGTGCCGGTAGAACCGATTACCATAGGCTAGAATAAAATAGATTGGGGAGAGAAAGATGAAATCTGTATTAATTATTGGCTTAGGAAGGTTTGGGCATCATCTTTGCAAGAATATGATCCGCCTTGGAAATGAAGTGATGGTTGTAGACAAGGTGGAGGCGAATGTGGAGGATTTGCTGCCCATAGCGACGACAGCAAAGATTGGGGACTGTACCAATGAGGAAGTACTTAGGAATCTGGGGGTGGGGAACTTTGACATCTGTTTTGTGTGCATCGGCTCCAATTTTCAGAGCAGCCTGGAGATTACCAGTCTGGTTAAGGAACTGGGAGGGAAATATGTGGTAAGCAAGGCAAACCGTGACATTCATGCCAAATTCCTGTTAAGGAATGGGGCAGACGAGGTGATATATCCTGACAGAGATATTGCGGAACGGCTGGCAGTCAAGCACAGCGCCAACCATGTGTTTGACTATATCGAACTGGCAGAAGGATACTCCATCTTTGAGATTCCGCCAATGCACAGCTGGATAGGGAAAAGCATCCGGGAGGTGGATATCCGCTCCAAATATCACGTAAGCGTGCTGGGAATCAAGGAGAACGGGCATCTGCAGCTGCTTCCAAGGGCTGACTACAAGATGAATGACAGCATTCATCTTATGGTGATCGGTCTTAAGAAAGACGTAGACAAGATATTGGCAAATATCAAGTAAGATGCTATGATGGGTAAATGGAGAAGATAAGAGCGCTGTTAAAAAATAAAAAAATAGCATATATGGCAGAGACGGCGGCGATCGTGATAACAGCCAGCATACTGGGACTGATCCTGAATCGATTTGGAGTGGCCAAGGAGAACGTCCTTATGGTATTCATGGTGGGCGTCCTTCTGGTCAGCACCTGTACCTGGGGGTATGAATATGGAATCTTTGGCGCAATCTCCAGCGTGCTGATATTCAATTACTTTTTTACGGTGCCGGTACATACCTTTGCCATCATGAATCCCAACGATGTGGCACTCATGGCGTTCTTTTTGATTGCCGCATTTATATCGTCCAGCCTTACCGTCAGGTTTCAGAAGCAGCTGATCATATCGAAGAAGAATGAGGAGACTGCCACCCGCCTGTACGAGATGTCGGAACAGTTCATCAATGCTACCGGCAAGGAAAAGATCATCGAACTGGGCATACGGCACATCTATGAGCATACGGGATATGAGTGCATCGTGGAACTGCTGGATGAGACGGTGGTATCCGGAGCGGGCAAGGAGTATACCTCCAGGGATTACATGATGTTTCCCATCATAGGCATGGTGAAGCAGATAGGGATACTGAAGGTATTAAACCACAATCAGGGACTCAGCGTGGAGCAGGAGCTGATCGTCAAGACCGCAGCAAACCAGATCGGGATCGCGCTTGACCGGGAGATGATCTATGCGGAGCAGGAGCGGATCAAGGTAGAGGTGGAGCGGGAGCATATGAAGAGCAGCATGCTCAGAAGCATATCCCATGACTTTCGTACGCCATTAACCGGGATCATGGGCGACTGCGGGCTGATCCTGGAATCCGAGGATATGGATTCGCCTGAGCGCGCCCAGCTGGTACAGGATATTATGGAGCAGTCTATGTGGCTGATGAAGATGATGGAGAATATCCTGAGCATGACGAAGATCGAGAGCGGGCAGCAGTTTATCAATAAGAGTCCGGAAGTCGTTGATGATGTGATTAATGAAGCATCCCTTCACGTGATCGGCCTGAGGGACAGGCGGAATTTCCAGGTATCGTTGCCAAAGGAGGTTATCGTGGCGGATATGGATGCCAGGATGATTGCCCAGGTGATCATCAACCTGCTTGACAATGCCATGAAGCATACAAAAGAAGGCGGAAGCATATCTCTTAGCGTGTCCTACCGGGACAATAAGGCATATTTTGTAATAGAGGATGACGGGGATGGCGTTTTGGAAGAACTGAGGGAGCGGATATTTGATGAATTTGTCTCCGGCGGTGATAAAAGCACGGACCAGAAGCGCGGAATCGGGCTGGGACTTACCATTTGCAAAGAAGTGGTACATGCCCACGGCGGTGATATTTGGGAGGAGAACAGGAATGTGAGGGGAGCCAGATTTATATTCTGGATTCCGGCCAAGCAAGTGGAATAAAAGATATGGAAGACAAGAAGACGTTATTGATCGTAGAAGATGACAAGTATATTATAAATTTTATCAGCATGACATTGAAAAAGGAAGAATATGCGTTCTTTGTTGCCAAGTCTGTGGAAGAGGCAGTCAGCCTGATTTATGCCAATCAGCCGGATCTGATCATCCTGGATCTGGGGCTTCCGGATGGAGATGGCATGGAAGTAATCAAAAGCGTACGGGAGGTTTCGGATATTCCCATCATCGTAGTGTCTGCCAGGCAGGAGGAAGGGGAGAAGATTCAGGCCCTGGATGCGGGGGCGGATGATTATGTGACGAAGCCTTTCTATATGGGAGAACTGATGGCAAGAATACGCGCCGGCCTAAGGAAAACCGGTACGGCCCGGCAGGAAGAGATCATGACCGTGTTCTCTACCGGTAGCCTGACGGTGGATTATGAGAAGCGGAAAGTGCTGGTGGAAGGAGAAGAGGTGCATCTGACTCCGATCGAGTATAAGATACTTCTGCTGCTGATCGCCAACAGAGGGAAGGTTCTGACCCATAATTATATTATCCGGGAGATATGGGGGTATGCGGAGGATATCGATGCCGGAAACCTGCGTGTATTCATGGCAACGTTAAGAAGAAAGATTGAAAAGGATCCGGCAAGCCCTGAATATGTGCTGACGGAGATCGGAGTGGGCTACCGCTTCCGGGAGAAATAGCGCCAGGTACGTCGTAAGAGTGCGGCCAGAATATCGGGGATGGATCGGGACTCGGAATATAGCTGATAATAGGGTTCATTTATATCTTCAAGATAGTGAGCATCTGAACTGCTGACAATGTTGCATTGCAGAAAGTAAGGGTGCTCTTTTTGTATGCGGTGAAGGTTGCCCATATTGTGAATTTCAGCACAAAGAAAGGTGCTGTCAGGGGGAACGAAGCCAAGATTGGACAGCAAACTTGTTGTAGTTTTGTCAATGTGGGCCGGATATGCGATGCCGTGGTAGGAAGAGACCAGGGCGAATATGCGGTCAAAGGAGATATCTGTGGCGCTGATCAGCAGGCGCTCGACATTTCCGGTGACATGATCCTCCTTGTCCATGATCTGCTGCCGGCCAAAGATATGTTCCTTGTTCTTTATGGGAAGGATATGGTCGTAGACATAGGCATCAAAAGAAAGCGCATCGTCAAGAGTCGGAAAAAGGCAGACCACGTGGACTTCTTCTGATGTGGTCAGTTCCATTCCTGGAATTACGATAACGCCATATTCTTCTCCATGCTTCATAGCAGCCGGACAGTTCCTGCAGGAATTGTGATCTGTCAGCGCAATCACATCCAGTCCCTTGACGGCGGCCATGCCCACGAGATTAGCAGGGGTCATGTCATCGTCGCCGCAAGGAGACAGGCAGGAATGCATATGAAGATCATAATACAGGGGAATCATGACAGCAGCTCCTGAATCTTAAGCGCAGCATCAAAGACCGGTAGTTCCGTCTCAAAAACGGCAATTCCTTCCTTTTTGGCACAGGCGAGATCCTCGTCTGAAAAGGTGATTCCCTCTGCCAGGATAATGCAGGAGACATCCGAAAGGGAAGCCACGGCCAGCGTGTTCTTGTTTCCCATGACAGTGACCCAGGCGCCGTTTTCCGGCGCTTTGCTCATGGCTATGCTGAGGAGGTCGCAGCAGAATACCTTCGCGATCTTACGGGATGCATTGCCAGGCTCCTTTAAGGCAAATAATCCGGCATCGATCAATGTCTGTACAGTCGTCATAATCATCGCTCCTTTTTATCCAGTTCTGTTGTAAGCCTCTCTGTATAATCCTCCAGAATCCTTACCGACTCGTCATTGTTGCCACAGCTTAGGTTCAGCGAGCGGGTGAGGAATGAGATCTCCTTGGAGAGCGTGTTGATATACTCATGGAAGGCATAGATGCAGTCGGTTCTTGTAGCCTCTCCGCGTACGATGTCCTCTGCCAGAGCGCGGCAGGTAGGGGCTCCGCAGGAGCCGCAGTCAAGTCCGGGCAGCTGCTCCGTCAGTTCCTCGATAAGACCCATCATCTCCAGGCTTTCCCGGAAGGAATGGCCGAGGCGGAATACAGGCTCATATTCTACGAAGTTGTTCCAGTGGTAATCAATATCATCAAAATTGCTGGCATGAGTCTGGGCCACTGGAAGATATCTGTGCAGTTTCTTGGATTTGGCGGTGGCAACATAGGGATTCTCTACAGTGAGAGGACCTCCCACGCATCCGCCGTTGCAGGCATTCAACTCTACGAATTTTAAGCCATGGAACTTTTCATCCTCCAGATCCCCAAGAACGCGAAGCGCGCTCATGATGCCGTCGCAGGCCAGGTAATTATCGGTGATCAGTCCTGCGGATTCTCCGCCGGCATTGCTCCAGCCGATTCCGATGCGACCAGACGCGGCCAGAGGCTTAAGCTTGCTCTCATCGTGAGTCATATGCTCCAGAAGAATGGGATAAACCTCTTTTATGGCAAGCACTTTGTCAATCTGGCTTTTTTCAATTCCCAGAGGGGATTTGACGTAGGTCACCTTTGACGGGCATGGAGATATAAAGAATATGCCGATATCTTCGGACTTTAGACCCGTCTTTTCAATCGCCCTTTTCCGGGCTATTTCAGCCGCCACTTCTACCGGGGGCTTCAGGGGAAGCAGCCGCGGTATCAGCGTAGGATACTTGACGCGGATAATTCTTACGATGGTAGGACAGGCCGTGCTGATAAAAGGCGCTTCGTCCCGATGTTCGCTGATGTAGGCGCGGGACGCCTCCGATACCAGTTCGGCAGCCGCGCTGACTTCAAACACATCGTCAAACCCCATGGACAGCAGTGCGTTTAAGACGATGTCCACGTTGGTCAGATTGTTGAACTGCGTATAGAGAGAAGGGGCGGGCAGGGCAACCGTATACTTGTAATTGCGGATCTCTTCAATGGAATCATAGATGGCAATCTTCGCGTGATGCGGGCAATAGCGCAGGCAGCGGCCGCAGTCAACGCAGAATTCCGGCGTGATCTTAGCCTTCCCGTTATGTACCCGTATGGCCTGGGTCGGACAGTATTTAATGCAGTTTATACAGCCGATGCAGGCATCTTCGTCTAGTTTTACTGAATGAATGAATTTGTCCAAGCTTCTCCCTCCCTGCTGTCTATAAATGAACATCCATGGTCACGGTAGTGCCGACGCCAATGGTGGTTTCAATGTTCATATAGTCGGAATATTTTTTCATGTTCGGCAATCCCATCCCTGCGCCAAAGCCTAATGCGCGCACTTCTTCAGGGGCAGTGGAATAGCCTTTCTCCATTGCCTTGTCAATATCTGCGATACCTGGGCCGGTATCAGCAAGAATCATCCGTATGCTGTCGTGGGATATCTCGACGGTAATGGTTCCGCCGTTGGCATGGATTACCATATTGATCTCGCCTTCATACATGGCAATGGCCATTTTTCGTATCACATTGTTATCTACACCCATGACTTTTAGTTTGTTCTTTACATCGCTGCTGGCTTCGCCGGCACGTGTAAAATCGTCGCCTGATATGTCGTAATGTAAGATTAGGTTTTCACCCATTAAATATTTGCACCTCCAAGTAGTCCATTGCTGTATAGTATGCCGCAAGTCGTAAACATGCCTCGCGCCGTGCATAAGATGACAATTCCTTTTTCTTCCGCAAGCGCCAGGATACTCTGATTCGGAATCTTATTTCTTACAAATATGATACAGACAATATCAAGCATCTCCGCCGTCCTCACCACCTGGGGATTGCAAAGGCCGGTAATCAAGGCAGAATGCTCGTCAGCATAGGCCAGAACGTCACTCATCATGTCTGAAGAAAACGCGTAATTCACTTCATCATCCAAGGTGTCTTCGCCATACAGCACATCTGCCTCTAATAAGGCTTTTATTCTTCCGATTGTCATAAATACCTCCTGCGTATTAATAGACTTATTTTTATAAGTATATCATTCAGATAAGTGAAAATCAACTGCGGTTGTATAATATTACTAAAAAACCGAGAAAAATATTGTACATTTTTTAACATAATGATAGTGAAATATCAAACGAAACTGTCTGAAAGTTAACAAAATTGACAAGAAAAAACTATAGATTTTTGTATTTTTGTATGATAGAATGAATAAGTAATTCAACGCGAATGTACCAAATTGTCACCAAAAAAGATAGTAAAGGGAGGTAAAAACAATGCTTTCTAAAAAATCTACAGTTCAGTTCAATGGGACGAAAGAGCAAGAAAAAGAACTGTTAGAAGTAATCCATGAACTGAAAGATGAGAAAGGTTCCCTGATGCCTATTCTGCAAAGGGCCCAGGACATCTATGGCTATCTGCCGATTGAAGTTCAGAAAATCATTTCTAATGAAACCGGAATTCCACTGGAAAAGATCTATGGAGTTGTCACCTTTTATTCCCAGTTTAACCTAAATCCAAAGGGACGCTACCGTATATCTGTCTGTCTTGGCACGGCTTGTTATGTAAAGGGCTCGGGAGATATCTATAACAAGCTGATGGAAAAATTAGGAATCGTGGGAGGGGAATGTACGCCGGACGGCAAGTTCTCGCTGGATGCCTGCCGCTGCGTAGGCGCCTGTGGACTTGCTCCTGTTATGATGGTTAATGATGAAGTGTATGGCCGGCTTACCGTGGATGATATCGATGATATTCTGGCCAAATATGAATAGATATGATGCCAGAAATCTCATTGAATATATTGGATGTGGCGGAGAATTCCATACGGGCGGGAGCCGGTTACATAGAGATTGACGTGATTGCCGACAGCCAAAAGGACACCTTGGAGATTATGATCAGGGATGACGGATGCGGGATGGATGAGGAGCAGGTTAGAAGAGTGACCGATCCGTTTTATACGACCAGAACCACCAGAAGGGTAGGACTTGGAATTCCCTTTTTTAAGCAGGCAGCGGAGAGCACGGGAGGGAGTTTCCAGATTGCGTCCCGTGTAAACGAAGGAACCTGCGTGAAGGCGGTTTTTGGATTGTCCCATATTGACAGGATGCCGCTCGGGGATATTAATTCTACGATGTTTACGCTGATCGTATTCAATGAACAGATTGATTTCCATTATAGATATGCATATGACGAGAAGGAATTTACGCTTGACACGAAGCAGATGAAGGAACTGTTGGGCGGGATGTCATTTAAAGAAGCCGAGGTATCTCGGTTTATCCGGGAATATCTGGAAGATAACAAGGCAGAAGTAGATGACGGAAGAACATTATAATTATCAGACTAAAAGGGAGGATGTATATGAAATCTCTGGAAGAATTAAAAGCAATAAGAGAAAAGAACCAAAGCAAGGTTGGAGTTCGTTCTGAGAGCGAGACACAGACCAGAGTCGTTGTCGGCATGGCTACCTGCGGAATCGCAAGCGGCGCAAGGCCTGTTCTTGCCGCTCTTTCAGAAGCGGTACAGAATGAATTCCTGACAGACAAGATCAGCGTTACGCCTACCGGATGCATCGGCCTTTGCCAATATGAGCCGATCGTAGAAGTATTGGAGCCGGGAAAAGATAAAGTAACTTATGTGAAGATGACGCCTGAAAAAGCAATGGAAGTATTTAACCTCCACCTGAAACAGGGACAGGTCGTTACCAAGTATACATTAAGCGCTGAGCAGAAATAAGCAAAGGAGGTATAAGACTATGTATCGTTCGCACGTTTTGGTTTGCGGTGGAACAGGATGTACTTCCTCAGGCAGCCAGAAGATTAGAGAGAAATTAGAAGCAGAGATTAAAAAAAATGGGCTGGAGAATGAGGTCGGCGTTGTCAAGACCGGATGTTTTGGATTGTGCGCCTTAGGCCCGATTATGATCGTGTATCCGGAAGGATCCTTTTATGCAATGGTAAAGGAAGAGGATATTCCGGAAATCGTAGAAGAGCATCTGTTAAAGGGCAGGGTTGTAACCCGGCTCCTGTATGAGGATACGGTTAAGAATGAAAAGGTGCTTCCTCTTCAGGAGACCCAGTTTTATAAGAAGCAGCACAGAGTCGCGCTTCGCAACTGCGGCGTGATCAATCCGGAGAATATCGAGGAATATATCGGTACGCGCGGATATGAAGCGCTTGGCACGGTTCTTACCACGATGAAGCCGGAAGAGGTTATCCAAGTGATTCTGGACAGCGGACTTCGCGGTCGTGGCGGGGCAGGATTCCCTACTGGCCTGAAGTGGAAATTTGCGGCGGCAAACGAGGCAGATCAGAAGTATGTCTGCTGCAACGCTGACGAGGGCGACCCGGGAGCGTTCATGGACCGTTCCGTACTGGAAGGCGATCCTCATGTCGTACTGGAAGCAATGGCGATCGCAGGATATGCGATCGGCGCGTCCCAGGGATATATCTATGTTCGTGCAGAGTATCCAATCGCGGTGGAACGTCTGAAGATCGCGATCGGTCAGGCCAGAGAGTATGGACTGCTGGGAAAGAATATTTTTGAATCCGGATTTGATTTTGATATTGATATCCGTCTTGGAGCAGGCGCATTCGTATGCGGCGAGGAGACCGCGCTTATGACTTCTATCGAAGGAAACAGAGGAGAACCAAGACCGCGTCCTCCATTCCCGGCGCTTAAGGGACTGTTCCAGAAGCCTACGATCCTGAATAACGTAGAGACGCTGGCAAATATTCCTCAGATCATCCTGAATGGGCCGGAGTGGTTCTCTTCCATGGGAACAGAGAAGTCCAAGGGAACAAAAGTATTTGCCCTGGGCGGCAAGGTTAAGAATACAGGACTCGTAGAGATTCCAATGGGAACAACTCTTCGGGAGATCGTAGAAGAGATTGGCGGAGGGATCCCCAATGGCAAGAAATTCAAGGCGGCGCAGACCGGCGGACCATCCGGCGGATGTATCCCGGCAGAGCATTTTGATGTGCCGATTGACTATGACAACCTGATCGCCATAGGCTCTATGATGGGCTCCGGCGGATTGATCGTAATGGATGAAGATACCTGTATGGTTGATATTGCCAAGTTCTTCCTGGAGTTTACGGTTGACGAGTCTTGCGGCAAGTGCGCTCCATGCCGTATCGGTACAAGGCGCATGCTGGAGATCTTAGAGAAGATCACCAACGGGCAGGGCACGATGGAAGATTTAGATAAGCTGGAAGATCTGGCCGCGCATCTGAAGTCTAATTCCCTGTGCGCCCTTGGACAGACAGCTCCAAACCCGGTACTTTCAACCTTGCGTTACTTTAAAGACGAGTACATAGCTCATATTGTCGACAAGAAATGTCCGGCAGGCGTCTGCAAGGCACTTCTTTCCTACAAGATTGACGCAGATAAATGTAAAGGATGTACATTGTGTGCAAGAACCTGTCCGAATGATGCAATCACAGGCGCTGTCAAAGAGCCTCATGTCATCAATCAGGATAAGTGCGTTAAGTGCGGGGCTTGTATGGAAAAATGTCGTTTTGGTGCTATTTACAAAGAGTAATGGAGGATGGAGACTATGGAAAATATTAATCTTAAAATTAATGGACTTGATGTATCAGCTCCTGCAGGTTCTACTATCCTTGAAGCGGCACACCTGGCAGGAATCAAGATACCAACCTTATGTTTTTTAAAAGAAATCAATGAAATCGGCGCTTGCCGTATGTGCGTGGTTGAAGTGAAAGGAGCCAGGAATCTGGTAGCCGCTTGCGTACATCCGATCAATGAAGGGATGGAGGTATACACCAATACACCGCAACTGATCAAATCCAGAAAGAAGACCTTGCAGCTGCTTCTTTCTAATCATGATAAGAAATGCCTTTCCTGCGTAAGAAGCGGGAACTGCGAGCTGCAGCAGCTTTGCCGGGAGTACGGAGTTGATGATGAGAACTTCTTTGAAGGCAAAGTAAATCATTATGAACTGGATACTTCTGCGGCACATATGGTTCGTGATAACAACAAGTGTATCCTATGCCGCCGCTGTGTCGCGGTCTGTGAAAAGGTACAGGGAATCGGCGTTATCGGCACCAACAACCGCGGATTCAGCACAATGATCGGCTCCGCATTCGAGATGGGGCTGGGCGAGACCAGCTGCGTATCCTGCGGACAGTGCATCGCAGTCTGTCCTACAGGCGCACTATATGAGAAGGACTACACCCAGAAGATTCTGGATGCCATTGCAGATCCGGATAAATATGTAGTGGTTCAGACCGCTCCTTCCGTCCGCGCAGGACTTGGAGAGGAATTCGGATATCCGATGGGTACGGATGTGGAAGGCAAGATGGCAGCCGCGCTGCGAAGAGTTGGTTTCGATAAGGTATTCGATACAGACTGGGCAGCCGACCTTACTATCATGGAAGAGGCTACGGAACTCTTAGACAGAATTAAGAATGGCGGCGTGCTTCCGATGATCACGTCCTGTTCTCCGGGATGGATTAAGTATTGCGAGCATTATTTCCCGGATATGACAGAGAATCTGTCTACCTGCAAGTCTCCGCAGCAGATGTTCGGCGCGATGCTGAAGACTTATTTTGCTGAGAAGGAAGGCATCGATCCTAAGAAGATCGTATCGGTCAGCGTCATGCCATGTACTGCCAAGAAGTTCGAGATTGGCAGGGATGACCAGGATGCCGCGGGAGTGCCGGATGTGGATATTGCCATTACGACCAGAGAACTGGCAAGACTGATCAGGCGCTGTGGCATCGACTTTACAGTCCTTCCGGATGAGAAGTTCGATGATCCGATGGGCGAGTCCACAGGAGCGGCCGTAATCTTTGGCGCTACCGGCGGAGTTATGGAAGCAGCCCTTCGTACCGCAGTGGAAGTGCTGACGGGCGAAGAACTGGCGAACCTGGATTTCACGGATGTCCGTGGCACCCAGGGCGTAAAAGAGGCTACATACAATGTTGCGGGCATGGATGTAAAGGTGGCAGTGGCATCCGGACTTGGCAATGCGAGAACGCTTCTTAACAAAGTAAAATCCGGCGAGGCAGACTACCAGTTCATCGAGATCATGGGATGCCCGGGCGGATGCGTCAACGGAGGCGGACAGCCTCAGGTATCCGGCGATGTAAGGAACTTTACGGATGTAAGAGGAATCCGTGCAAGCGTGCTGTATCAGAATGATTCGGCTAAGCCGATCCGCAAGTCCCATGAGAATCCGGCAATCAAGAAACTATATGAAGAGTATCTTGGCGAGCCAGGAAGCCATAAGGCGCATGAGACCCTGCATACGAGTTATGTGAAGCGGACGATCAATTAATTTGGTGATGACATAATCTCATATAAAATGAGGCGGCCTACGATTTCGGTTGTAGGCCGCCTCGCTTTGTGGCAGAGACTCCTAAAATATGATAAAATTAGGGATGTCAACCGAAAGTTTACGTTATTTTCCGCAAAAGCAACAAGGACTTTATAGAGGTTGCGCTGATGATATGCTATCTTTTTATTACAATCGATTGGAATATAAATGAAACGGAGAGAAAAATATGGCAGCATTTTCAGAGAATTTACAGTTTTACAGGAAGAAAGCGGATATGACCCAGGAGGAACTGGCTGAGCGGATGGAGGTATCCAGGCAGACGATTTCAAAATGGGAATCAGGAGCAACCTATCCGGAGATGGAGAAGATATTGCAGCTGTGCGAGATGTTCCGATGCGATATGGATACGCTGATCAGAGGCGATGCGACGGAGTCTTTTGCAGAAGATAATGCACAATATGACCAGCATAAGAATGAGTTCAGCAAGGCGGTAGCCTTTGGCGTAGGTTTTATACTGCTTGGCGTGACGATATACGAATTCCTGATGGGGATCCGAGTCAGCGAAAGTTATGCAAATATGCTGTTTCTTATCATGTGCGTGGTATCCGTCCTGCTATTCGTGGTTCACGGGTTGAAAGATGAGGAATTTCGGAGAAGATATCCGGTGATAGAAAATGTATATACGACAGAAGAAATTGATAAGTTTCATAAAAAATATATTAATGTTGTTGCTGTGGCGATTGGACTGATACTGTGCGGTGTGATCTATGAAGGATTTGTGGAGGAAATGCAGCTGCCTGCCCGGTTTGAGGAAGACATTTTCTTCTTTCTGCTGGGTTTTGTAGGAAATTATTGGAACATCAGTTGGATCGCATTTCCTGTGGGAGGGCTCCTATGCGGTATTGTCAGCATTATTCTGGCAAAGGAATAGGATATGCCTGAAGGTAAAGTGGAATCTGTAAGTGAAAGTATAAGTGAAAATTATAAATCAAAAACCTGAGTAGAAATCATAAGCAGAAATAAACATTTCCCGAGATTGCGCCTTAATCTGTGTGATGTTATAATGGAAGAAGTAACTATGTGCGGATTAAGGAGGACATTATGAAGGTTCTGATATGCATTGGAAGTTCCTGCCATGTGAGGGGCTCCAAGGATGTTATTGAGACATTTACCAGGCTTACGAAGGAACACAGAGATGTAGCGGATATCGAGCTTAGCGGCTCATTCTGCATGGGCGCCTGCTCCAAAGGCGTCAGTGTGAAGATCGGGGAGAATATTTACCATGTAAAGCCGGGGGATGCGGAAGATTTCTTCCATGAGGTCATATTGAAGGAGGCGGGAAAGTGCGAGTAATAGATTTTAAGGATGCGAGCTGCAGGCATTGCTATAAATGCGTGCGAAACTGTGAAGTGAAAGCCATTTCCGTCCAAAACGAGCAGGCTCATATTATGAAGGACCACTGCATCAACTGCGGCCATTGCCTGGAAGTATGTCCTCAGAATGCAAAGACATTTGCCAGCGACATGGATCGGGTGAAGCGGTATCTGAAGCAGGGAGTGAAGACGATTATATCCATCGCCCCTTCCTATCTTGGCGTGCTGGAATACGACAAGCCGGGCCAGATCGTGGATGCCCTGAAGCAGCTGGGCTTCTATGAGGTGCGGGAGACGGCCGAGGGCGCCGCGCTGGTGACCAGAGAGTATTGGAAACTTCTAAAAGATGGCCAGATGGACAACATCATCACGACCTGCTGTCCCAGCGTCAATGATCTGATTGAGAAGTATTATCCATCCCTGGTACCTATGATGGCGCCGGTGGTATCTCCTATGATTGCCCATGGCCGGCTCATCAAGGATATTTACGGACCGGATGTGAAGGTGGTATTCCTAGGGCCTTGTATTGCCAAGAAAGAAGAGGCAATCGGGGATGAAAGAGTACAGGGGGCAATCGATGCTATCCTGACGTTTGAAGAGATCGTGAAATGGTGGAAGGCAAAAGGCATAGATGTCCACCAGTGCCAGAACCTTCCTATGGGGAATCCAAGCCCTAAGGTTAATCAGCTCTACCCAATCAGCGGGGGGATTATTAAGTCTGTGCGTGCAAGTTCAGTGGAGGACAATTACTATAAAATACATATTGATGGGCTGAAAGCCTGTATGGAACTTTTTGAAGAACTGGAAAAAGGCGGGATCCAGAACTGCTTCTTCGAGGTCAATGTCTGCGAGGGCGGATGCATCAAGGGACCAGCCTCTGATAAATGGCAGCAGTCCCTGGTACGGGCCAAGATGGATCTGGAAGACCAGGTCGCATATCAGGAAGAGGCGCAAGGCATTGAGGGACGAGATATCGAACTTCAGAAGACATTTAAGGATCGACGCGTCCATGACCGCACGCCTTCAGACACGGAGATGGAGCAGATTCTTCATGCGATGGGCAAATATACAAAAGAGGACGAACTGAACTGCGGCGCCTGCGGATATCCGACTTGCCGGGCCAAAGCGACAGCAGTGTACCAGAAGAAAGCCGAGATTGGCATGTGCCTGCCTTATGCGGTGGCGCAGGCGGAATCAATGTCCAACATCGTTATGGATGTGACGCCCAGCATGATCATGATCATTGACAAGGATATGCGAATACGGGAATGCAACAAAAAAGCCCGGGAGATGCTTGGAGTGTCCAGGGAAGAAGCACTGGAGCGGTATATTTTCGAATTTTTGGACGACAAGGATATTGCGGAAGTCCTGAATACCAGACAGCAGATCGTTCACAAGAAACTGAACCTGGAGACCATGAAACTGACGGTGGTAGAGAGCATCATTTATATAGAAAGCCTGGAATCCGTACTGGTGACGTACCAGGATATCACCAGGGAAGAGAAGGCCAAAGAACAGCACTATAACCTGAAGATGGAGACGGTAGAGATGGCGCAGAAGGTCATTGACAAGCAGATGATGGTGGCGCAGGAAATCGCCGGCCTTCTGGGAGAGACGACTGCAGAGACCAAAGTGACCCTGTCAAAACTGAGGGATTCAATTCTGTTTGAAGAGGAAGATTGATATGAGTGTAAGTGTAGATATATCCTGGAAAAGCCTGAACAAGCATCATGAAGAACTCTGTGGAGACAAGGTAGAGGTCCTTAAGACGGACGATTCTGAGATTATTATACTGGCGGATGGAATGGGAAGCGGCGTAAAGGCCAATATTCTGGCCACCTTGACATCCAAGATCCTGGGAACCATGTTTTTGGAGGGGGCATCCATAGAAGCCTGCGTAGAGACAATCGCCAAGACGCTTCCAGTGTGCAAGGTACGGGAAGTAGCCTATGCCACCTTCAGCATTCTTCAGATTTTTCACAACGGGGAGGCGTATCTGGCAGAATTTGACAATCCAAAATGTGTGTTTGTGCGGGATGGCGAGATCGTGGATTATCCTTATGAGGAGAGGGTGATTGAGGACAAGACCATCCGGGAGTATCGTTTTCAGGTAAAACTTAAGGACTGTTTCGTACTTATGAGCGACGGCGTCATCTATGCGGGGGTCGGAGAACTTCTGAATTTTGGCTGGACCTGGGAAAGTATGGCAGAATATACCTTGAAGTGTACGAAGGAGACTCTGTCAGCATCCCGGCTGGCCGCCATGCTGAGCCAAGCCTGTGATGACCTGTACGGGCAGAAGCCCGGGGACGATACCACGGTTGCCGTCGCGAGAGTCATAGAACGGCGCATTCTCAACATATTTACGGGACCTCCTACTCACAAGGAGGACGACGAGCGGGTGGTCCGGGACTTCATGAATCAAGAGGGCAAGAAGGTCGTCTGCGGAGGGACCAGTGCGAACATCACTGCCAGGGTGCTGAAAAAAGAGATCATCACGTCCCTGAATTATGCGGATCCAAGCGTTCCTCCTACGGCAAGCATCGAAGGCCTGGATTTGGTGACAGAAGGCGTGCTGACTATTGGAAAAGCGATGGGGCTGCTTAGACGTTACGAGAATGATGATTTTGACGAGGCATTCTTTGATGAACTGGATGCCGATAATGGTGCATCCAAACTGGCCAAACTGATAATCGAGGAATGCACGGAACTAAATCTGTTCGTGGGAAAGGCTATGAACACGGCCCATCAGAACTCCAACCTGCCATTCGACCTGAGCGTCAGGATGAATCTGGTGGAACAATTGCGGGAATGCGTAGAACACCTGGGAAAAACCGTAAGAGTAACGTATTATTGACACGTAACACTTTTCACTTTGACACGTAACATTTTTCAAAAATGTTACGTGTTCACTTTGTTAAACTGGTGTGTAAAATTGATATAACCCCTGTGTAAAAATGTAAAATGTCCTGCGTTAAACTTTATGAATTCAATAAATTAAACGAAAAGGCAACTAATCCAAAAGAAAAATAAATATGCTTGGATTATTTACCTTTTCGTATTCTATATGCATTCTGCGCACCAGTTTTTTCACTTTTACGCAGGGCTTTTTTTAATTATACACACCAGTTATGAAGGTTTGGCACGTAACACTTTTTAAAAGTGTTACGTGTCAAAGTTAAAACTGTTACGTGTCACTTCTTATTCTTTCTACCGCCTCGAAAAATTCTGGATAGGACACATCTACGTACTGACTATCCTCGATAACGGTTTCCCCTTTGGCGGTCAGGCCGGCGATGGCGAATGCCATGGCGATACGGTGATCCATATGGCTTTGAATCCGGGCGCCAGAGAGTGGGGAACCTCCTTCGATGATCATGCCGTCGGCGGTAGGGGTTATGTTACAGCCCATAGCCTTAAGGTTTTCGGTGACTGTAGCGATCCGGTTGGTTTCCTTTACCTTCAGTTCGGCAGCATCCTTGATGACGGTTGTGCCTTCTGCATGGGCAGCCATAACTGCGAGGATGGGGATCTCATCGATCAAGGCAGGGATGATGTCCCCTTCTATCGTTGCGCCTTTCAGATCGCTGGAGCGGACCAAGATGTCCGCGCGTCCTTCGCCCCCCAGGAAGGTCTCGTTTACACGGGTAATATCTGCCCCCATTGCCTTGCATACGTCAAGGAATCCGGCTCTTGTGAAATTGGTGCCTACGTTCTTGACCAGCAGCTCGGAGCCCGGGACCAGAAGGCCTGCAGCGATAAAGTATGCTGCAGATGAGATGTCGCCGGGAACAAAAATTTGCTGCCCGTATAATTCGTCGCAGGCGTGAACGTAAGCGGTGGCGCTGCCGTCCGGATGCATAGCGGCGGATACGCTGGCGCCAAAACTTTGTAGCATGAGTTCCGTATGGTTCCTGGACAGCGCCGGCTCAGTCACGGAAGTCTCTCCATCTCCGTAGAGCCCCGCGAGAAGGATGGCAGACTTGACCTGAGCAGAGGCTACCGGAGACTGATAGACAATGCTGTGAAGATGGCCCGGCTCAATCTTAAGCGGAGCGCAGCCGTTGTCTTTGATACTGGTAATATGGGCCCCCATACTGTTCAAGGGCTTCATGATGCGCGCCATTGGGCGCTGGTTTAAGGAATCATCCCCATTCAGGACGCAGGAGAAGTCCTGCCCGGCCAGGATGCCGGACATCAGCCGCGTTGTGGTGCCGCTGTTTCCAACATCCAGTATCCCATCAGGCGCAGTCAGGCCATACAGGCCTTTCCCGTGTACCAGGATGCTGGAGGGGCGGCAATCAATGTCGATGCCCATTTTGCGAAAGCATTTGATGGTAGCAAGACAGTCTGCCCCGGTTAGGAAATTGGTGATCTCCGTGGTTCCCTGGGCAATTGCCCCCAGCATGATGCTGCGGTGGGAGATAGACTTATCGCCGGGAACCGTGATTTCTCCTTTTAAATTCTTTGCCTTGGCTATAGTTCTAACGCTCATAAACGATATACCTGAATTTCTGCAGTAATTCTGCGGCCCGTTTTGAAGAGCCTTCATCATAGAATTCAATACGCAGAACCCCTTCTTCAAATTCTCTGTTATGTACAATCCCGATATTCTTGATATTCAGATTGTTGGACGCAAGTATTGTCGCGATGGCGGCAATTCCGCCGGCCTCGTCTATAATGTCGCAGTATACGGCGAAGGCCTTCTTGATCGGTCCGGCTGAAGAGCCGGGGATAGAATTGCGGTAATTCCTGGAACTGTCGAACAGGGAATAGAGTCCCTGCTCATCCTCCTGATCGATCAATTCCTTTGCTTTGCCAAGAGCCTGTATATATGCATCCAGGATCCGGGAGATATTCTCCTTATTCTTGAGGCAGATATGCTGCCACATGGTAGGCGAAGATGAAGCGATCCGTGTGATATCCTTAAATCCTCCGGCAGCCAGGTTCTTCATCAGTTCGTCCTTTGTATCCGTGTCTCTGACAAAATTCACCAGACTGGACGCGATGATATGGGGGAGGTGGCTGATGGTTCCGGTAACCTGGTCATGTTCCTGATAGTCTAATATAATAGGGATAGCCCGCAGATCACGGACAAAATTTACATAGTTATCTATCTTTTCCCGGGGTACTTTGCTGGTAGGAGTAAGCACATAGTAGGCATTTTCAATCAGCATGGCCTTTGCGTTGCTATAGCCGCTTTTTTCGGAACCAGCCATGGGATGGCCGCCGATGAAATATGGCTCGATTCCAAGTGCTTCCACCTCCCGGTGGATATTTGTCTTAACGCTTCCTACATCGGTAAGAATGCAGCCATCGTGCAGATATCCTTTGATCTGCTTTAGGTAAGCCGTATTATAGGAAACAGGCGCGCACAGGAATATGTAACTGCAATGGTGGAAGTTATCGTCAATGGTTGTTGCGGCTACGTCTATGATGGATTCCTGAGTCGCTAAAGCCAGAGTTTCTTTATTCTTGTCAAAGGCTACGATCTCGTAATCGGGATAATACTGGCGGATTGCCTTTGCTATTGAGCCGCCGATCAGGCCCAGGCCGATAAAGCCGATTTTAAGTTTCATGTTAGTCCTCCTTTGCTGTGTCCAACTTATTTTACTCTGTCTGAGCCGGGTTTGTCAATGCTATAACGCTTTAAAGCGAAAAAGTATTTGGAGTTGCGCGGTAAATCAAACAATGTATTGTAAATAATGTATAAAAGAGTTGTAATAAAGAGTTTTTTTTAGTACAATATATACATGAGATTTTACCAATATAAGGAGGCAGCAGATATGAAGGTTTACAGAACGGATGAGATTAGAAACGTTGTCCTTTTAGGACATGGGGGATGCGGGAAGACAAGTCTTGTAGAGGCTATGGCTTATGTATCAGGAGCGACCAATCGTATGGGCAAAATCACAGATGGCAATACGATTAGTGATTTCGATAAAGAGGAACAGAAACGTGAATTCTCTATCAGCACGGCCTTAGTCCCGATCGAATGGGAGAAGGCAAAGATTAACGTGCTGGATACGCCGGGATATTTTGACTTTGTAGGAGAGGTAGAAGAGGCAGTCAGCGCGGCGGACGCGGCGGTGATCGTTGTATCCGGCAAGGCAGGCGTGGAAGTAGGAACGGAAAAAGCGTGGGAGTTATGCGACAAATATAACCTGCCGCGCATGATATACGTAACAGAGATGGATGTGGACGACGCAAGCTTCCGTCAGGTAGTGCAGGATCTTACAGACAGATATGGCAAGGTGATCGCGCCTCACTTCCAGCCGATCCGCGAGAATGAAAAACTGGTTGGATACGTCAATGTTATCAAGAATGCCGGCAGACGCTACACGGGCATCGGGCAGAGAGAGGAATGCGAAATTCCGGATTACTGCAAGCCAAATCTGGAGATTTACCGCGAGAAGCTGCTGGAGGCAGTGGCAGAGACCAGCGATGACTTTATGGAAAGATATTTTGCCGGAGAAGAATTCTCCGTAGAAGAGATCCGCTCTGCAATGCGTACGGAAGTCATGGATGGAAGCATCGTTCCGGTGGCAATGGGATCCAATATCCAGGCGCAGGGAGTTGCCAATCTCCTGTCTGATATCGTTCGATTCTTCCCAAGTCCGGAATACAGAGAGTGTGCAGGCATCAACCGGAAGACAAACGAGATCTTCGAGGCGAATTATGACTTTGCAAAGGCAAAATCCGCATACGTATTCAAGACGATGGTTGACCCATTTATTGGAAAGTATTCCTTCATTAAAGTGTGTTCAGGCGTTTTAAAAGGCGAGGATACGCTTTACAATCCGGATACTGATACGGAAGAGAAGCTTGGCAAGATCTATACGATGATTGGAAATAAGCCGGTAGAAGTAAGCGAATTATTTGCAGGAGACATCGGAGCCATAGCAAAACTCTCCAATACTAAGACGGGCGATACGCTCTCCGCAAAAGGCACGCCAGTCTTATATGGAAGGACGGAGTATTCAAAGCCATATACATATATGAAGTACATTGTAAAGAACAAAGGGGATGAGGACAAGGTATCCCAGGCGCTTCAGAAGATGATGGCAGAAGACGTTACGTTAAGGGCGGTAAATGACAGCGAGAACCGCCAGACCCTGCTCTATGGCATGGGAGACCAGCATCTGGAGATTGTAGCGAGCAAGCTGGCTGCCAGATTCAAATGCGAGATCACGCTGGACACTCCAAGAGTAGCCTTCCGTGAGACGATCAAGAAGAAATCCGATGTGGATACCAAGTATAAGAAACAGTCCGGCGGACATGGACAGTACGGTCATGTAAAGATGAAATTCGAGCCATCCGGAGATCTGGAGAGCCCTTATGTATTTGAAGAAGTCGTTGTAGGCGGAGCCGTTCCGAAGAACTACTTCCCGGCAGTTGAGAAAGGCCTTCAGGACTCTGTCCAGAAGGGACCTCTTGCAGGATATCCGGTAGTCGGAGTCAAGGCAATCCTTTATGACGGATCTTACCATCCGGTTGACTCTTCAGAAATGGCATTTAAGACGGCTACGATCCAGGCATTTAAGAAGGGATTTATGGAAGCAGGGCCTGTACTTCTGGAGCCAATCGCATCCATCAAAGTCGTAGTGCCGGAAGACTATACCGGAGACGTCATGGGCGATCTGAACAAGCGCCGCGGACGCGTGCTTGGAATGAATCCGATTGCAGGCGGATACCAGGAGATTGTCGCAGACATTCCAATGACCGGATTGTTCGGCTATTGCACCATCCTTCGCTCCATGACAGGAGGAAGAGGAACATATTCTTATGAATTCGCCCGTTATGAGCAGGCTCCTTCTGATGTCCAGGAAGCGGAAATCGCAAAAAGAGCAGCAGAAGAATAAGGAACATATTATTTAGAAGAAAAGCCCGGAAGGGCTTTTTTTCTTAAAGCAAAAGTGCTATAATCTCTTTGCTATGCAAAAAACAGATGAGGATAGTATGAGGAACAGGAAATGAAAATAGTGATTATTGGCGACGGCAAAGTCGGCCATAAACTGACGACGCAATTGTCGGAAGAAGATTATGACATTGTATTGATTGACCAGAATGAAGGAAAGTTAAAGGAGGCATTAAACCAGCTGGATATTTTCTGCATTACCGGCAATGGCGCGGATGTAAACGTCCAAAAGCAGGCAGATGTCCCGCATGCGGATCTTGTGATCGCATGCGCTTCTACCGATGAGCTGAATATGCTCAGCTGCCTTCTGGCAAAGAGGCTTGGAGCAAAGCATACCATAGCCAGGGTGCGCAACCCCGTCTATTATCGTCAGATAGATATATTAAAAGAGGATTTGCACCTGAGCATGGCGGTTAACCCGGAACTGGCGGCTGCCAATGAGATTTTAAGAGTGCTGCTTTTCCCAGAGACAAGCAAGGTAGAGACATTTATGAAGGGAAGAGTGGAACTGGTAGAATTCAACCTTAGAGACGAAAGTCCTCTTACAGGCCTGTCCCTGGCCGAAGTATACCAGAAATTCCAGATTAAGATCCTGGTATGCGCTGTAAAAAGAGGCGGACAAGTGTATATTCCGGATGGAGACTTTGTCCTCCAGAAAGGTGACAAGATGCATATTGCCGCGGCCCATCAGGATTTGGAGACATTCTTCCGGTCTTTGGGACGCAGGAATGCCAGAGTGAAGAAGGTGCTGATTTGCGGAGGCGGTCATGTTTGCTTCTATCTTGCGGCCCAGCTGCTTCAGGTTGGCATGCAGGTGAAGATCATCGAATCCAGGCAGGAACGCTGCGAGCAGCTTTGCGAGGTACTTCCAAAGGCCACGATCATCCACGGAGACGCTGCGGACCATGACCTTTTGATGGAAGAAGGGATCGGAGAGGCCGATGCGGTGATCGCATTGACTGGAATGGATGAAGAGAATATCATCATGTCTCTCTTTGCAAAGACGCAAGGGGTAAATAAGATCGTTGCCAAGGTAAACGAAGATTCCAGAGCTCAGATGGTGGAGGGACTTGGGATCGACAGCATCGTGTCGGCAAAGAGTGCAACGGCAGATGCGATCATGAGTTATGTAAGAGCCAGGAATAATTCCTACAGCAGCGCAAATGTGGAAACCATGTACCGGCTGTTGGGCGGAAAGGTGGAAGCAGTAGAGTTTATTATTAAAAAGGAATGCAAATTTACCAATGTTCCGCTTAAGGATCTGCCTACCAAGGCGAATTATCTGATTGCCTGTATCGGACGGAAACGAAAGGTTATTATTCCAAATGGCGAGGATCATCTGGAAGTCGGAGACAGCGTAATCGTGATTACCAAAGATCATATCATCAATGAATTCAGCGATATACTCGCATAGGGAGACGGAATGTAGATTATGAATACGAAAATGATACGATACATACTGGCCAAAATGCTGGGGGTAGAGGCAATCCTGCTGCTGCTCCCTGCTCTTGTTTCTTTGATTTATGGAGAATTCAGCGGGGTATACTTTCTAATACCTTCCGGCATACTGATAGTGATCTATCTGCTGGTAGGAATGAAGAAGCCTGAGAAGAGAACCATATATGGAAAAGAGGGGATGGTGATCGTCGCCAGCGCCTGGATCTTATGGTCATTATTTGGAGCCCTGCCATTTACTATTTCAGGAAGCATTCCGAGTTATCTGGATGCATTCTTTGAAACGGTATCCGGCTTCACAACGACAGGGTCCTCCATTCTTACGGATGTAGAAGCCCTGCCGCAGGGTATGCTGTTCTGGAGAAGTTTTACCCATTGGATCGGCGGTATGGGCGTGCTTGTGTTTGTCATGGTGCTGACAACCCTGGATAAAAAGAATTCCATGTATCTGATGCGGGCGGAGGTTCCGGGACCGGAAAAGGATAAGCTGGTGCCAAGGACCATGTCTACTGCCAGAATACTATATGGCATGTACCTGGGCCTGACGCTGATTGAAGTCATCCTGCTTCTGCTTGGCGGAATGAATATGTTCGACAGCCTGATCCATGCATTTGGAACAGCCGGAACAGGGGGCTTCTCCAATTATGCGGCCAGCGTAGGCCATTTTGACAGCGCTTATATAGATGGCGTGATCTCTATCTTTATGATTTTGTTCGGAGTCAACTTTAACCTGTATTTCTTCCTGCTGATCAGGGATTTTAAGCCGGTATGGAAGAATGAAGAACTCCGGGCATACTTAGGAATCATCCTTGCAGCGGTGGCGGTGATCACCCTGAATATCAGCGGCCAGTATCCAAACCCGCTGAAGGCGTTCCGCTACGCCTTATTCCAGGTGGCATCCATCATCACCACGACGGGATATGCGACGGCAGACTATAACGCCTGGCCGATGCTGTCCCAGTGCATCTTGCTGATGCTAATGGTGATAGGCGCCTGTGCGTCTTCTACGGGAGGCGGCATCAAGGTATCCAGATTCCTGATGGTATTGAAATGCATCAAGCGTGAGATTAAGCAGATGGTGCATCCAAAGTCTATCAGCATTATCAGGGTAAATGACAAGAAGATGGGAGCGGATGTCCTCAGAAGCCTGTATGTCTATCTGATGGCATATGCTGGCATTGTCGTTGGATCGGTGCTTATCGTCTCGATTGACAATCTGGACTTTGGCACCACATTCAGTTCTGTATTGGCAACATTAAACAATATTGGCCCTGGAATCGCGGATGTCGGCCCGGTGGGAAGTTTTGCAGAGTTTTCACCGCTGTCTAAGATCGTGTTCTGCTTTGACATGTTGGCAGGACGTCTGGAGATCTTCCCATTCCTGATGTTGTTTACGGCTTCCGCATGGAACAGGAAATTTTAGGAGGTATTATGAAAGGAAAAAGAAAGTTACTAATTGCAATCGTGGTCATATTGGCAGCAGGACTATACTACTATATTGCTTTGCCCGCATTCAACATCCACTCTTCCGACACCTGGTTTTTTATTATATTTTTGCTGGTGGTGGTGGCAGTCATTTACGCGGTCCGCAAGAAAATTGGAAAGGCCGAACTGCGTACAAGCAAGACAATGAAGTTTTTTGGCTTTGCAATCCTGGGATTAGGAATCATCTATCTGGCTGGATCCTTATTGTCTTCCCCAATCGTCAATGCCAAGAAATACCAGAAGCTGATGAAAGTAGAAGAAGGAGAATTTACGGAAGATATAGAAGAACTTTCTTTTGATAAGATTCCGCTTCTTGATAAAGATACCGCGGAAATTCTTGGTGACCGCAAGATGGGCAGCATGGTGGATATGGTGTCCCAGTTTGAGGCAGACGACATCTACAGCCAGATTAACTATCAGGGCAATCCGGTTCGGGTATCTCCATTAAAGTACGCAAACCTGATCAAATGGTTTACCAACCGTTCCAATGGAATCCCCGCTTATATCAGGATTAACATGGCCACCCAGTCTACAGAACTAGTAAAACTGGATGAAGGCATAAAATATACCACCAGCGAGCATCTGAACCGGAATATCTACCGTCATCTCCGTTTTGCGCATCCTACGTATATTTATGGAGAACTGAGTTTTGAGATTGATGAAAAGGGCGTTCCATACTGGATCGCTCCTGTGAAAAAATACAATATCGGCCTTTTCGGAGGAGAGACGGTGGGCAAAGTAGTGCTTTGCAATGCCATTACCGGAGAGACGAAGACTTATGACATCAAAGACGTTCCCCAGTGGGTGGACCGGGCGTATTCCGCAGACCTGCTGGTACAGTTGTTTGATTATTATGGAACCTTGAAGCATGGCTTTTTCAACAGTATATTGAGCCAGAAGGACTGTCTTAAGACCACGGACGGATACAACTATCTTGCCCAGGATGATGACGTATGGATGTACACGGGCGTAACTTCCGTTAATGGCGACCAGTCAAATGTAGGATTTGTCTTAGCCAATCAAAGGACCATGGAGACGAAGTACTATAAGGTAGAAGGAGCAACGGAGGCTTCCGCCATGTCCTCTGCAGAAGGCCAGGTGCAGAACCTGAAGTACACGGCCACCTTCCCGCTGCTGCTCAATATATCGGATGAGCCGACATATTTTATCGCACTCAAGGATGATTCGGGCCTCGTAAAGAAATACGCGATGGTGAATGTACAGAAATACCAGATTGTCGCAATCGGCGACAGCGTAAGCCAATGCGAGGAAAATTATCTGGAACTGTTGTTCAGCAATGGCGTGAAAGAAGTGGAAAAGGACACCAGGGAAGTCAAGACGATTACCGGAAAGATTACCAAGATTGCCCAGGGAGTCATAGAGGGAACCTCTCATTATTACCTCATGCTGGAGAATTCAGAAGACATCTTTGATGCATCCGTAGTAGATTTTATCGATGTAGTTAGATGCGAGCCAGGGCAGGAAGTAACGATAGAGTACAAAGAGGATAAAAAGGCAAACCTTGTTATGTCTCTGGAATTTGACGGAATAGTAGACAAGGAAGAAAAAGAGTAATGGAAATAAGTATGTTATTAGCAGAACAGATTATGGCGATGTTCCTGACGATGGCGGTAGGTTACGCCGTCGTCAAGATTGGCCTGTTTCGGACGGAAGACAGCAAGGTCCTGTCGAATATGGTCGTCTACATCTGCTCGCCTTGTATTATTGTAAATTCATTTCAGATCGAATTGACCAAGGATAAGGTACAGGGACTGTTGATAGCGATCGTTGTGGCGGCTGGTGTTCATGCCGCCATGATTATTTTAACAAAAGTCCTGGAGAGGCCGCTGCACTTCAACAGCATTGAAAAGGCCTCGATCATATATTCCAATTCGGGATTTCTGGTGATTCCCCTGGTAGCATCCGTCCTGGGACAGGAGTGGGTGTTCTACACCACAGCATTCATCGTGGTGCAGACCGTCCTTTTGTGGACCCACGGCCGGGGTCTGGTAAGCCAGGAGGCACAAAGAGATTATAAGAAGATCATACTGAATCCGAATATAATCGCAATGCTGATAGGAGGATTCCTGTTTGCCACGCAGATAAAATTCCCGGTGGTAATAGGCAGCTGCGTCAGCAGTTTCGGAAATATGATCAGCCCGGCCAGCATGCTGGTTATCGGCATGGTGATCGGCAACGTGGATCTTCGCTGGGTATTCAGGCAGAAGAGACCCTATCTTATCAGTTTTATTCGCTTGATCGCAATTCCGGCGCTGGCTACTATTGCATTCGTGTTCATAGGCCAAATATGGCTTCATAAAGATGCCGAATATATATTGATGGTAGTCCTGCTGTGCACATCGGCGCCTGTAGCCACTATGATTACGCAGATGGCACAGATCTATGACAAAGATGCCCGTTATGCCAGCGTGATCAACGTCATGTCCGTAATCTTCTGTATTGCGACCATGCCTCTGATGATTATGTTCTATGAGTTTTTATACCGCCATCTATAAGTCTTTGTTGTATTCTTCGATCTTATCAAGGACTCTCTGTTTGGAGTCGCCTTCCAGCGGAGTCGGACAATAGTCATTATATCCGCTGGCAGAGGACAGGGAATCATATGGATGTCATCGTTCTTTTGAACCACTCCCTTTTTAAACGTAGATGTCTGCTGGAAGATCATCGTATCCTTATCTTCCGGGTTGGAATTGTCTCCAAAGCAGAACTTTCCAAGACTGTAGGCGATATATTTGTCTTTATACTTCTCATACAGAAAAAAGAGCGCACAGCATCAGCCGAAGCCTGTTTCTTTTTTGGTCTTTGATTCCACTCATTTTCTCATACCGTAAAAGGGCAGCCCATCACTGGACCGCCCTGCAATTCCATTCGCTTCGTGTATTTTCCGGTTGTTCTAGTTTAGATACTGGCAGCCTGTCTGGTCAATACCAGATAAATCTTCTTTGTTGGCGCTGATGCTTACATAGAATTCAATGTCGCATTCTTTTGAAATCTTCTTAAGGCGCTCAATGAATTCTGGCATGTTGCTTAAAGAAATATCGGCATGCTTCAGTATTCCATCGATGAATACACATTCAATATCATGGTTGGAACTGTACATGCCATATAAAAAGCCGATATACTCGTCAATATTTTCAATTGCTGGAAAATCATCCATACAGATCGTACGGATATCAAATGCAACACTTGCGGTGTCGCGATGTGTCTTTTTGATAAAAACTACGTTTCCGTTACAGCTTTTCGCCTGCTGATTAGCCTGCTCAATCATTTGTTGTGTCTTTCCGGTGCCTTTTGGGCCTGTTAATAAATTTACCATGGCAAACCTCTCCTTTATGTATCATATTATACTGAAGTTTTCAGTACCATTTACTTATGTTTATTATACACTAAAGCTAAGGCGTGAACAACTACAAAAAATAAGTTTTTCAGGAACCCTAAAATCAGGACTTGACTTATTTTAACATTCTTCATATAATAAGTAAGAATATTGTAGAAACGAAGAAGAGGAGTAGTAAGAGCCTACCGTTTTACAGAGAACTGCCGGATGGTGCAAGGCAGCAAGCGTAATCTCCCAACTCGCCTTGGAGTTCTTCTGCTGAACCCTGTATGATCGCATAGGCAGAAGCGGGCCTTCCCGTTACAGAAGATAATGAGTGCATCTGTATTTTATCAGTACGGGTGAAAAAGAGTGGTACCACGGAAGTTCAGGCCTTTTCGTCTCTTGCGAGATGAGAAGGCTTTTTCTAAGAAAGCAGTTATGCTGACAAGGCCGATGGGCCTTAATATATCAAAAGAGCAGGAGGAAAGAATAATGTCAAACGTACCTTATAATCATAAGGCAATCGAGAAAAAATGGCGTGAAAGATGGGAGCAGAATCCAGTCAACCTTAAGGCTGACGAAAAGGGGAATAAGCGGGAAAAGTACTACTGTCTGGACATGTTCCCATATCCGTCGGGAAATGGCCTTCATGTAGGACATTGGAGAGGATATGTAATCTCTGACGTATGGAGCAGATATAAGCTGCAGCAGGGATACTATATCGTGCATCCGATGGGATGGGATGCGTTCGGACTTCCAGCTGAGAACTATGCCATCAAGATGGGCGTGCATCCTGCAATCTCCACAGCAGAGAATGTAAAGAACATCAAGCGCCAGATTAACGAGATCGCTGCCCTGTATGACTGGGATATGGAAGTGAACACTACAGATCCCGAATTCTATAAATGGACCCAGTGGATCTTCGTAAAAATGTTCAAGGAAGGCCTTGCTTATGAGAAGGAATTTCCGATCAACTGGTGCCCATCCTGCAAGACCGGCCTTGCGAACGAGGAAGTTGTCAATGGCAAGTGCGAGCGCTGCGGCACGGAAGTGACCAAGAAGAATCTGCGCCAGTGGATGCTGCGGATCACCAAGTATGCGGAGCGTCTGCTCAGCGACTTAGACAAGCTGGACTGGCCGGAGAAGGTTAAGAAGATGCAGGCAGACTGGATTGGAAAGTCCTATGGAGCTGAAGTAGATTTCCCAATTGAAGGAAGAGAAGAAAAAATCACGGTCTACACCACCAGGCCGGACACCCTCTATGGCGCTACCTTCATGGTACTTGCGCCTGAGCATGAACTTTCCAAGAGCCTGGCTACGGATGAGACAAGAGAGGCGGTAGAAAAGTATATCTACGATGCGTCCATGAAGTCTAACGTAGACCGTATGCAGGATAAGGAAAAGACCGGCGTATTTACCGGAAGTTACGCGATCAACCCGCTGAACGGGGAGAAGACGCCAATCTGGCTGTCCGACTACGTTCTGGCGGATTATGGTACAGGAGCCATCATGTGCGTTCCTGCCCATGACGACCGTGACTTTGAATTTGCCACCAAGTTTGGAATTCCAATCGTCCAGGTTATCGCCAAGGACGGCAAGGAAATCGAAAATATGACAGAAGCCTATACAGAAGCGGCAGGAACCATGATCAATTCAGGAGAATGGAATGGCATGGAATCCGCGGTACTTAAGAAAGAGGCGCCACACATCATCGAGAAGCGCGGACTTGGCCGGGCAACCGTGAACTACAAGCTGCGTGACTGGGTATTCTCCCGCCAGAGATACTGGGGCGAGCCGATTCCGATCGTGCATTGCCCGGACTGCGGAGCCGTTCCGGTACCGGAAGAAGAACTTCCGCTTCGCCTGCCTGAGGTAGAATCCTATGAGCCTACCGGAACCGGAGAATCTCCACTGGCTGGAATTGACGAGTGGGTGAACTGTAAGTGCCCGGTATGTGGAAAGCCTGCCAAGCGAGAGACCAACACCATGCCTCAGTGGGCAGGGTCTTCCTGGTATTTCCTGCGCTATGTGGATAATCACAATGACAAGGAACTGGTTTCCAGAGAAAAGGCAGACGAGATGCTTCCGGTAGATATGTATATCGGCGGCGTAGAGCACGCGGTACTTCACCTTCTGTACTCCCGCTTCTATACCAAGTTTTTATATGACATCGGAGCGATCGACTTTGACGAGCCGTTCCATAAACTGTTCAATCAGGGAATGATCACCGGCAAGAATGGCATCAAGATGAGCAAGTCCAAAGGAAACGTGGTTTCCCCGGATGATCTGGTAAGAGACTACGGATGCGATTCCCTCCGGATGTATGAACTGTTCGTAGGTCCTCCGGAACTGGATGCAGAGTGGGATGACAGAGGAATCGACGGAGTAAACCGTTTCTTGAAGCGTCTCTGGAATCTTGTGATGGACAGCAAGGATGCGGATGTTAAGGCTACCAAGGATATGATCAAAGAGCGCCACAGACTGGTGTATGACATTACAACCCGTCTGGAAAGTTTCAGCCTGAATACAGCGATCTCAGGATTTATGGAGCATAACAATAAATTGATTGAGATTGCCAAGAAGGAAGGCGCGATCGATAAGGAGACATTGTCCACAATGGCAGTGCTGCTTTCCCCATTCGCCCCTCATATCGCAGAGGAAATCTGGGAGCAGCTGGGACATGAGGGTAGCGTGTTCGCAGCCGGATGGCCGACTTATGACATGGAAGCCATGAAAGATGACGAGATCGAAGTGCCAGTACAGATTAATGGCAAGACAAGAGCAGTCATTTCCGTGGCAGCGGACATTTCCAAGGAAGATGCGATTGCCGAAGGAAAAGAAGCAGTGGCAGATAAATTGACAGGCACGATTGTAAAAGAAATCTATGTGCCGAAGAAAATCATTAATATCGTGATGAAATAATTTGAGAGAAAAGCTCACAACAGAATAAAGTGCTTGGAAATATTGAAAAGTTCGCTGAATATCAAGGCTTACAGACATTTTTCTTCAAAGAAAAGGTATCGTAGAATATCGTAAAATATCGTAACAGATTTTAAAAATGGAGTAAATTTGGAGTAAAAGTTGAAAGAAAATGGAGTAAATATTTCAAAAATGTAATGGGAAATGACGTAGGTAGTGAAAACATTATCTGCGTCATTTCTCATTTGTAAAAGTAAAGGCAGTATTATTGAAGATGTGATAAAATGGAAAAAATATCTTGACTCTCCAGTAACGTAACGGTTTACGATGAAAGGGAAAGGAGGACATATGAAAACAGTTAAAGAAGTATCAGAATTGACTGGAATCAGTATAAGAACATTACGATACTATGATGAAATTGATTTGTTAAAACCTGCTAAAGTAACAGAAGCAGGATACCGCTTGTATGATGAAAGGTCATTGAAAAAACTACGTCAGATTATGTTTTTTCGGGAACTAGAAGTTCCATTGTCGGAAATAAAAGCAATTATGAAAGATTCTGAAAGTGATAATCGTAAGATTCTTAAAACACAGAAGATGATGTTGGAAATGAAACGGAATCGTCTGAACGGTATTATCGAATTGATTTCTGATGTGTTGAAAGGAGAGGACAAGATGAGTTTTGAAGCATTCAATGATGATGACATTCAAAAAATAATCCAACATTCTTTAGAAATTATGAGTGAAGAGGATAAAAAAGTAATTATTGAGCGTTATGGAAATGTTGATAAGTTTAAAGAATCTGTTTCAGAAAGCTTCAAAGATGAAAAGGCGTGTGAACATTTGATTAAGATTTATGGAAGCAAAGAAAAAGCAGTAGAAGCAAGTCTGAAGTCAACAGGGCAAAGCCGAGAGGAAATGGAAGAACAAAGAATTGCAATCGATTCGGTTTATAAGCAGTTTGCCATTGCAATGGCTCAATTTGATGAAGAACTGGCAATAGAGTCAGTAAAAGCACTGGGAGAAAGTTACAAAAATATGTTTAGAGTGGAGAATCCAAGAGCTTTGTTATTGGAAGTCGCCAAAGATTATCTGAATCATTCTCAGATGGAAGAACCTACAGATAAACAGTACGGAAAAGGAGTTACAAAATACATTGGTTCAGCAATATATCGGTATTATGGTGTAAATAATTTATGAAGCAAAATACTATAACAGAAAGAAGTGTTGTTTATTCAAAGTCTTTTACATACATTTAACTGGTAAAAGGCATAGAAAATGTTAAAATTATTTGGTAATTGTGGAAATTATTGGTTTTTTATTTCGAAAAGATATGAAATGAGTGAAAAAGTAGACAGAGGAATAGAAATTTGTTATTGGAAATTAAGTTATAGACGGAAATTTATTAGAACATTGTGGTTGATTCTTATAGGTATTATTATAATTGTTGGGTTTTATAAAGAATTTGATATAAATATCTTCACAGGGATAATTGAAATTGTGATTTTTAGTGTAATTCTTATGCAGGCTTTTTATAATTACAAGAAATGGAAGAATGAAATTAGGCAATAAAGCGTATTTGATTAGTATGTAGTGAGGTCAAGGAACAAGGCGAAGCGGACTTGAAAGGTCGGAAACCTTGCAAGTCCTCTTGTTCTATCAAACTGTCCCCCCCCTTAAATTTCTCGCCGCTGCAATATTAAGGCCGATCTACAGGCGGGAACTTCCGGTTCTTGAAGTAGTACTCCCGGTCATACTCGCCGATTTCCCGCAGGATCCGGCAGGGGTTGCCCACTGCAACAACATTAGAAGGAATATCCTTTGTAACCACGCTGCCAGCGCCGATCACGACGTTGTCGCCGATGGTGATGCCGGGCACGATAATGGCGCCGGCGCCAATCCAGCAGTTTCTCCCAATGCGTACGGGGAAATTATATTGATATCCTTCCTGCCTGGACTCAGGACAGATAGGATGACCTGCAGTAGCTACCGTCACATTAGGGCCGAACATGGTATAGTCCCCCACATAAATGTGGGTATCATCTACCAGCGTCAGGTTGAAATTGGCATAGATGCTATGACCGAAATGCACATGCCTGCCACCGAAGTTTGTATGCAGAGGCGGCTCGATATAGCAGTCCTCCCCAATTTCCGCGAACATTTCTTTCAACATTTCTTTTCTTTTTTCCTGCTCCGTGGGGCGCGTCATATTAAAATCATATAATTTTTCAAGGTATGCCAGTTGTTCCTTCATCAGCGTCTCATCTCCGGGGTAGTATAATTCTCCGCTGTGCATTTTTTCTTTAATATTCATACGGCTGTTCTCCTATTCTATGGAAATATATATTTAGTTATCATTATACCTCAAACATTGGTTCTATGTAACTCTGAATCAACTCTATCCTATCCCTGGCCTTGCGCTTAAAAAGAGAAGCAATGGAGACCACCATGTTTTTCTTGGTATTGACATAGATGACATTCCCGCCATCCCCCATTGCCGCATAGCCGTCCGCATGAACCCACCACAAATATCCATAAGGCAGATTGCGATTTTTCCACCGGCTATGTTCTTTTGTACTCTCGCGCACCCAGTGTTCCGGCACGATCCGTTTTCCATTCCACGTTCCGCCATTCAGATATAATTGCCCGATTCTGGCCATATCCGCCGGAGAGAGGGTAAGTCCCCAGCCTGCCGCATTGACTCCTGCGGAATCGATGACCCAACCGCTGATATCGGTCGCTTTGTTAAATGCCTGCTGTTCCTTTGCATTATGGAAAAGGAGATTTCTCTCAACCGTGATTCCCAGAGGCCGAAACAAGTTTTCTGCTGCGAAATCGAATACAGACTGTCCGGTTGCTTTTATAAAATCTGTCCCCGGCCTCCCAGCAGGTCAAGCGTAATAATCTGTATCGTCGTCTCCCTTTTTTGACTGGGTAATCCGGGAAAAAATCCAATACTTTCTGCTCCACGTTTTTGATGTATCCTTTATCCATGGCAATTCCAATCAATATGGAAATAATGCTCTTGGTTACGGAATAGACGTGGCAGCGGCTGGCGGCAGTACATCCGTTAAAATCGCCTTCATACAGCGTTTTGCCGTTCTTTAATACCATCATTCCCGCGATGTTTCCATAGTCACGAAGAATGATTTTTTCAAGTTCCTGCATCTTATCCTGCTTCATATTTTTTCTCCTTAAAGTGATTAAGGACGTCCTTGAAATAAAGGATAACTTGATTGTCCTAATTTCCGTATAGGGCAGCCAGTTTTTGGATCCTGCGCTTCATTTCTGTACGGATATGTAACGGCTCCAAACATTCACATTTATCCCCGAAACTTTCCTGGGTTGGATAATTAGATTTCAAGCGAATTGGAGCGAGATGACCTGGAAATTATAACAAGAGAAGTAGAATTATGAGGGAAGTATTTATTATGGAAAGAAATAGATTCGCAAGGGATGGATGGGAATTTATCCATATCGAGGGAGCGCCTTTTGACCGGGGTGTCTCCTATGGGAGGCTCATGGCAAAAGAAATCACAAATGCCATAAGGGAGGCGTCCCGGCTGGTAATGCTCCAGACGGGCATAGAATGGGAGTTTTTGAAAGAAAGCGAGATCAGTATTTTGCATAAATGGAAGGAGCACTTATGCAGGAAGCCTTACAAAGAATTTCTGGAAGAAATGCAGGGCATGGTACAGGGAGTCAGGCAAGTCATACCGGACTGTCCAGTGACGCTGGATGATCTGATTCTGTGGAATGGGTATGAGGAACTTACCGGTTCCTGGATCCCCAACGCAGCGCCAGAACTCTATGATAGCCTGGACGTACAGCATGGTATCCGGCATGCAGGCGGAAGAACCTTGAAAAGATTTCCTTCTGGAGCTGGGGATCACTGCAGCGCATTTATAGCAACGGGGACATACACGACTGATGGAAGGATTGTTATGGCACACAATAGATTTACGCCGTATGAGAATAGCAATTATATGAATGTAGTAGTAGATCTGGCTCCGGCAGAAGGGAATCACTTTCTCATGCAGTCCTGCCCGGGTTATATCCATAGCCTTTCCGATTTCTATGAGATCCGGGTTGGAGCGGGAAGAGGACTGATGATAACAGAGACCACCATTGGAGGATTCAATGCTTATGACTGCGACGGCGCGCCAGAGTTTGCGAGAATTCGGCGAGCCGTCCAGTATGCGGAATGCCTGGATGAATTCGTAGAACTTTTCTGGGAAGACAATAACGGCGGGTATGCCAATACCTGGCTGGCAGGGGACATTGAGACTGGAGAGATCATGCGGTTTGAGGCAGGTCTTAAGTTTTATCATATAGACAGGACCTCTGATGGATATTATGCAGGCTTTAATGCGCCTTTGGATCCTAGAATCCGCAACTTGGAATGCGAGAACAGCGGTTTCGCGGATATCCGGCGGCACCAGGGAGCAAGACAGGTTCGCCTTCCCTGGCTCCTGGAAGAATATAAGGGGAGGATAGATAATCTGGCTGCGCAGGAGATTCTGGCGGATCATTTCGATGTATACCTGAATAGGGAGAATCCATGCTCCCGAACGGTATGCGCCCATTATGAACTGGATGACAGGGCGTACATGAGCCAGCCGGGGAGGCCGGTTCCCTTCCAGCCAAGGGGAGCGGTGGATGCGGTGACCGCCGACAGCGAGGACGCGAAGGAACTGAGTTTATGGGCCAGATGGGGGAGTCCCTGCGGGATGCCTTTTTATGCGGAGGAATTTCTGAAGAAGCATCCGCAGTTCGAGTATCTGAGAGAATTTCTGAAAGACAGGCCGAGCCGGTCGTGGACAAGACTAAAGAGCGATATGCGGTAGAAAAGGATCCTGAAAGTATCAATTGTAAGGAAAAGCAAAGCCAGTCCGAGGCGAAGAACCGCACTCGGGCTGGCTGGTTAATGCTTGAATATTCCAAAAGAGGCAGAACAGCAACTGATGGCAGTGTGCTGGGGGATCCGAACTATGCAGTCATAGCGAAGATCCAGGTTAGCAGGTCTCTTGCAGACGTATAGCTTGCAAAAATATGAAAATAGAAGTATAGTAAAGGAAAAAAATAAATTCAAGCAATACAATTACTTAAAAACAGGAGGCTTACATATGGATGAGACAGAAAAGAGCGGACGCCTCTACTATGTGCAGGAAGCAAGACAAATGCTGGAAGGGATGAATGTACGGTGAGACAAGACTGGAAGCGGGAATATTTTTCAGTCCCGAATCTGATGGGATACTTCAGGATCATACTGATACCTGTATACTTATGGCTTTATTTTAACGCAAGCGGGACGGCGGATTATGTGAAGGCTGCCGCGGTGATCGGAATCTCAGAGCTTACGGACTGCTTTGACGGAAAGATTGCAAGGCGGTTCGATCTGATTACAGAATGGGGAAAGATCCTGGACCCCATAGCGGACAAACTGACCCTTGGGGCAGTCATCTTAAGCCTGACTTTTCGCTATCCATTGATGCGTGCGGTAGTACTGCTGTATATCGTCAAAGAAGGCTATATGCTCATTATGGGAGGCCTGATGATGAAAAAAGGACGGCATATGGACGGTGCCCAGTGGTATGGAAAGGTATGCACCGCATACACCTATGTAATGATATTCCTTCTTCTTCTGATACCAGGGCTGCCGGCTATGGCGACTAAGGCCATGATAGGCCTCTGCTGCCTGATTATGCTGTTTACATTGGCAAGTTATGTGCTGTTTTACGGGCGCATGCGAAAAGAAGCAGGAGAAGAGGAATCACATTGAAGAAGAGACTGAGGTTTAAATTGAGGTATTTGGTATTTATCATTGTGGCATTCATTCTATATGTGCTATTGGGAATCATACTGTCCTATATCAGGCATCCCCAGGTGAGCAAAGAATATCAGGAGGGCTTCGACCCCAAGGAATACTATTCGGATCAGGCTTCCTGCGACAGGGCCTGCGTGATCGAAGATAATGAAGAGGCGTTGAAAGAACGATTGAATATGTTTGCACAGGCGAAGGACCGGATTATTCTGTCCACCTTTGACTTTCATGCAGATAAGAGCGGAAAGGACGTGATCGCCGCATTGATCGAGGCGGCAGACCGGGGCGTGGATGTAAAGATTCTGGTGGACGGATTCTCGGCGCTGCAGCAGATGGATGGCAATGCATATTTTCAGGCGCTGTCCACCATGGACAAGGTGGAGATCAGGATCTATAACCGGATTAATCTGTTGATGCCCTGGAAGAGCATGGGACGGCTTCATGACAAATATGTGATCATAGACGACGATCTCTATCTGCTGGGAGGCAGGAACACCTATGATTATTTCCTGGGAGATCATGGATATAAGAATTATGACAGGGATGTGCTGGTCTATACGCCAGAACCTGAAAATCAGGAAAGTTCCATCCACCAGCTGGAAGAGTACTTTGAGTCTGTATGGAATCTGGATGTCTGCAAGCCTTTTTATAACGATTCGAAGAATGCATCCAAAGAGAAAGTGGCCCAGGCCAGGGAGGAATTAAAGAAGCGGTACCAGAAGATGAACAAGGAGTTTCCGGACATGGGGAAAGCGCGTGACTATGCAGAGCGTACTTTTGAAGTGAACCGCATTACGCTTCTTTACAACCCCACCCATGTATACTCCAAGGAACCGACGCTGTTCTATTCCCTGAAGCGGCTGATGGAAGAGACGGATGAGGAAGTGGCGATCCATACGCCCTATGTCATCTGCAATGACTGGATGTACCAGTCATTTGCGGAAATCTGCGAGGAAAATCCCAATGTAACCATGATGACCAATTCGGTTGCCAATAATGGGAATCCTTTTGGAGCGTCAGATTATCAGAAAAATAAAGGAAGGCTTCTGGAGACAGGCCTTAAAATCCAGGAGTATGAAGGCGGGGTGTCTTACCATGGAAAGAGTATTACCATAGGAGATGAACTTGCGATTGTAGGCTCGTTTAATATGGACATGAGAAGCGCATATCTGGATACGGAACTGATGCTGGTGGTTGACAGTAAGGAAGTAACTAGTCAGCTAAAGGGCTATATGGATGCATATGAGGCAGATTCTGTAAAAGTCCTGGACGAAGAGCATTATGAGATCCCGGAAGGAGTCGAGAGGCAGGAACTGACTAAAAAGCGGGAACAGCGAATCCGCCTTGTCGGCATGTTCAATTGGTTCCGGTTCCTGATGTAGGCCAAGGCGGATTATAGAATAGGCATTCGTGCCGATCATATCTGCAATCGTCTCCGATGCGAAATATAGGAAGGACTGGTGACCATGAGATTTTTTCATCTTTCAGACTTGCATATCGGCAAGCAGCTGCACCGTTATAATTTAAGAGAGGATCAGGAGGCCATACTGGAGGAAGTGGTAGCGTATGCGAAAGACCTCCGTCCGGATGCCATCATCATTGCAGGAGACATCTATGACAAATCTGTGCCTTCAGCGGAAGCGGTCGCCGTCTTCGACGAATTTCTGACCTCTCTTTCTGAGATTACCCCGGCTATTCCGTTACTCATCATCAGTGGAAACCATGATTCGGCCCAGAGGCTTGATTATGCTTCCGACATTCTGAAAAACCACCAGATCTATCTTGCGGGGACGGCTCCAAGGACAGAGGGAGAGCACATACGCAAGGTGACGCTAAACGATGAATATGGCGAGGTGGATTTTTATCTGCTGCCGTTTTTGAAGCCTTCCTATGTAAGAAACGTATTTCCGGAAGAACCGCCTCAGACTTATGGGGATTCTGTCGCAGAACTGATCAGGCGGGAAGAGATTGACTACTGCGGCAGGCGCAACGTGCTGATCTCCCATCAATTCTATACGGGAAATGAACTGCCGAAGACTTGCGATTCGGAGACATTTTCTGTAGGAGGAATCGATAATGTGGATATTGGGGCGGTAAAGGCGTTTGACTATGTGGCTCTGGGGCATCTGCACGGCGCCCAGTGCGTGGGCATGCCTCATATCTGCTACTGCGGCACGCTGCTGAAATATTCGGTCAGCGAGTCTGGCCAGGAAAAGGCGCTTACGCTGGTAACCCTTTCCCAGAAGGGCGCGCCTCCCAAAGCAGAGCGGCTTGCGCTTCATCCTCTCCGGGATGTCAAAAAGAAGAGGGGGAATCTAGCGGAGATTCTTGAGGGAGCGAATGAAAAGGAGCGGGATGATTATGTCAGCATTACGCTGACTGACGAGGTGGATCCCTATAAGCCCAAAGAACAGCTGGAAGAAGTATTTGACCGGATCCTGGAGGTAAAGGCAGACAATACCAGAACCAGAAATAAGCTGCGGGAGATGGACGAGGAACTGGTGCTTAAAGACCCCCTGGAGACATTCTGTGATTTCTATCAGGAGATGCAGGGCAGACAGCTTGCACAGGAAGAATTGGAAATTATGAAGAAGATGTTTGACGAGGCGGAGGGAGAAGAGCGATGAAGCCGATCAGATTAGTGATGTCAGCCTTCGGCTCCTATGCAGAAGTGACGACGATAGATTTTCAGGGAGTGCAGCAAGGGCTGTTCCTGATAACCGGGGATACGGGATCCGGGAAGACGACCATATTTGATGCCATTACTTATGCGCTGTATGACCAGACCAGCGGCGGAGCGCGGGACGGGAATATGATGCGCAGCCAGTATGCTTCGGAAGATATGGGTACTTATGTGGAATACACATTCTCCTATCAGGGAAAGGAATATACGATCCGCAGGAATCCGGAATATATCCGGCTGGGAAAACGGCGCTATGCGGACGGCTCTCCCAGATATGTGAAGGAACCTTCCAAGGTTGAACTGATCCTGCCGGATGGGAGCGTCTTTCAAGGCAAAAAGCGGGAGACGGATCAGAAGATCGAGGAGATCATCGGCCTGGATTCGGTTCAATTTACCCAGATTGCCATGATCGCCCAGGGAGATTTCCTGAAACTTCTGCATGCTGAATCTAAAGAGCGCAAGAAAATATTTACGAAAATATTCCAGACCAGGCTCTATTACAGGGTGCAGGAGGAATTAAAGAAAAACGCGGGCAGGCTCTACTATCAACTGGAAGATAATCTGCGCGAGATCAGGCAGGAAATAGAGCGGGTGGAAGTGGAGAAGGCCCTTCCTTCAAAAGAACGGTGGGAAGAGATAAAAAGCCTTGCCGTCCTGCCTTATGAAGAGGTAAAAGCGACGCTGGAAGAAATCCTGCAAGAAGGACGGGCTCTGGAAAAGGAGAAACAGAAAATATCTGACAGGCTGGCAAAAAGGCTGGATCAGTTAAAGAGCAAGAAGCTGGAAGCAGAGGCACGCAATGAACTCTTCCAAACCTATGAGAATATGAAAGAATCCTGGCAGGAACTTGGAAAGGAGAAGGAGAGATACCAGGAATCAGAAAGAAGACTTGCGCAGGCGAGACGGGCGGATAAGGCATCTTCTGCGGAGGAGGCGCTTGCACAGGCAAGGATGAATCTTGACAGGGGAAGGAAGACCCTGCGTATAACGGAAGAAAAACTGGAGGAAGCACAAATCCTGGCGGAAGCATTAAAAGCCGTAAAGAGTAAGAAGGAGCAGGAATTTCTGGATTGGAAGGCAGAATGCGAAGCGGGGATTATCAGAATCCAAGATGCCCTGCCCCGGTACGAACAGATAGAAGCCTTGAAAGAGCAGCAAGAAGCGCTTGGAAAAGCACTGGAGAAAAAGCAGGGGGTCCTTCAAGAAGCAGAAACGAAGGAGGACGGCTTGAAGCACTCCAGAGAGGAAGCGCGAAGGGCACAGGAATTATACGAAGAAAGCAAGATGAATGTGGAAGCCCTGGGGATGAAAAAGGAGCAATGCTCCCACCGGCTTTTACAGTTGAAAGAACTGAAAGGTTCCTTTGACACGCTTTTGTCGCTGGAGGAAGAATGTCACAGGAAGCGCTGCAGGTCAGAAGAGGATCGGAAATCCTATCTGAGCGCGGCAGCGCTCTATGAGGCAAAGTACCAGGCCTTTCTGGATGAACAGGCGGGCATCCTTGCCCAGGGGCTTGAAGCAGGGGATCCTTGTCCTGTATGCGGCGCCACAAGCCATCCCGCCCTCCAGCCGTTAAAGGAAGGAGCGCCTGCCCAGCAGGAGGTGGAAGAAGCCAGGGAAAGCAGGAATCTGGCAGAGAGGAGAAGGGATGCCTCTGCTGCTGCCTTCCAGGAGGCGGCCATCCGTTATGGTTCTGGAAAGAACGCCTTTTTAAGGGGATACCGGGAACTGACGGAGGATGAGCCGGATGAAGGAATGCTGCCTTCGGAGGCAATCTGTCATAGGATTCTGGAGGCAGAAAGGCAATGCCAAGAAGCGTATCATAAGGTCTCTTGGGCATATGAGAAGGCAGACAAAGAGGCTAAGCTGCATGAAGAGGCAAAAACTCTGGAACGGCAGATAGAGGATCAGCTGGCCGTGCTGAAAGAACAGCACTCCAAACTGGAGGCAGAACAAGGAGAACTTAAAAAGCAGTATCAGCAGATCCAGGCGGATCTTGCGGCAAAGTGCCAGGGATTGCCGTTTCTATCCCAAGAGCAGGCCAAAGAGCGCCTGACAGAGCTAGAAGATGAACTTCAACTTTTGAAGCAGGCCTATGAACGGGCAAAGGCCGAGGAAAAAGAATCTATGGTGACCGTGCGGAGGCTGGAAGGCCAGAAAAAAAGTAGTCAGGAAGCAGTGGAAGAACTTGACAGAGAGGCAGGAATAAGAAGCGAGGCATGGAACCAGGCGCTAAAGGTGCAAGGCTTTGCGGACGAGGCCGCATACCAGGCCGCAAGAATGCCGGAAGAAGAAACGGCGCTCTTGGAACAGAAGATTCAGGAATACCGCGTCAAGGTAAATGAGACCGCGGGCATGATTAAGACGATAGAAGCGCAGCTGGAAGGGATGGAGCCGGCGGATACAGACAAGATACTAGAAGAGATCCAGAAGGCCGAGACGGATGCGCAGGCGGTACAGAATGAATCCATGCGCCTCTACAGCATGAATCGGAAGAACCAGGGCGTAAAGGAGCATCTGAAGCAGTATCTGGATAAGAAAGGAATCCTAAGGAGCCAGTATGAAATGCTGGAAAACTTAAGCAGGACGGCCAACGGCAGTCTGAGCGGGACGGTAAAGATGGATTTTGAAACCTATGTCCAGAGGCAGTACTTCCGGCAGATCATCCATGCGGCCAATCAGAGGCTGGTGCGTATGACATCCAATGAATTTATCCTGCAATGCCGGGAAGTAGGCAATTTAAGCAGCCAGGGCCAGGCCGGACTTGACCTGGATGTGTACCATATGGCCAGCGCGTCCGTAAGGGATGTAAAGACCTTATCTGGCGGTGAGTCTTTTATGGCGTCCCTGGCAATGGCCCTGGGGCTTGCGGACATCGTACAGAATACAGCCGGCGCCATCCGCCTGGATACCATGTTCGTGGACGAGGGCTTCGGGTCTCTGGACGATACAGCCAGGGAACAGGCCATCCGGGTTCTTCATGATCTGGCCGGCGACAAGAGGCTGGTAGGCATCATTTCCCATGTGAATGAACTGAAGGAGCAGATTGACTGCAAGCTTCAGGTGACAAAGACGGAGAAGGGAAGCCAGGCCAAATGGTCTGATGGGGTTATCCGTTGAAATATAAAAGCAGAAGGGGTATAATAATCACCAGAAATAATCAGGGAAGGTGCAGATGCAAAGATGAAGTACGACTATTTGGTAGTAGGGGCGGGACTGTTTGGCGCAATATTTGCCTATGAAGCGAATAAGGCTGGCAAGAATGTCCTGGTGATTGATCGCAGGCCTCATGTAGGAGGCAACATTTACACGGAAGAAGTGGAAGGGATCCAAGTTCATAAGTATGGAGCGCATATCTTCCATACTTCGGACAAAGAAGTATGGGATTATATACAGCAATTTGCGGAATTCAACCGGTATACGAACTGTCCGGTTGCCAGATACAAGGATGAACTGTATAATCTGCCTTTTAACATGAACACATTCAGCAAAATGTGGGGAATCAAGACCCCGGAAGAGGCAAAGGAGATCATAGACCGCCAGATCAAAGAGGCAGGCATCAAGGAGCCCGCAAACCTGGAAGAACAGGCCATATCCCTGGTGGGGCGGGATATCTATGAGAAACTGATTAAGGGATATACGGAGAAGCAGTGGGGAAAGCGGGCAAGCGAACTGCCAAGTTTCATTATCCGCCGCCTTCCGGTGAGGTATGTGTATGACAATAACTATTTTAACGATCAATATCAGGGAATTCCCATCGGCGGCTATACGCAGATTATAGAAAAGATGCTGGAAGGCGTGGAGGTGCGCCTGGGCGTGGACTTCTTTGAAGATAGGGAGATATTGGAAAGCGAGGCGGATCATATTGTATTCACTGGCATGATTGACGCCTTCTACGATTATTGCTATGGGGAACTGGAATACCGCAGCCTCCGGTTTGAGACGGAAACACTGGATATGGAAAATTACCAGGGCAATGCCGTAGTAAATTATACGGAGTACGAGATTCCTTATACCAGGATCATCGAGCATAAGCATTTTGAATATGGATGCCAGGGAGGATATGGGAACACAGGGACGCCGGCCATCCAAAAGACCGTGATCACCAGAGAATATCCGGCCGCCTGGGAGAAGGGCGCCCAGCCATATTACCCAATGAATGACGAGAAAAACAATGCGCTGTATGAAAGATACAGGGAACTGGCAGAAAAGGAAGAGCATGTCATTTTCGGCGGGAGGCTTGGAATGTACCGGTACTATGATATGCACCAGGTGATTGCAGAAGCATTGAAGTGTGTAAAGGAGAATCTATACGGATAAGATGGAGCGAGAACAAGAGATTACAGCAATTCCGATTCATGAGACCTTTCGGGTCGCTGCCCTGCTTGCAGTGGTAGGAGGGTTTCTGGACGCATACACCTATATTCTGAGGGGAGGCGTATTTGCCAATGCCCAGACTGGAAACATCGTCCTTTTGGGCGTCCATGTGGCAGACGGGGACTACAGGCAGGCGTTGTACTATGTGGTTCCGATCATAGCGTTTTCCATAGGAGTGTTTATCACAGAGGTCCTTAAAAAATACTTCTCCAGCCGGGAATTCGCGATGTACGAGCACTGGATCATAGCAATCGAGGTGCTGCTGCTTTTGATCATAGGATTTATTCCGCCGTCTATGCCTGATGGCGTGGTAAATGTTACGATCTCTTTCGTATGTTCCCTTCAAGTCAACAGTTTCAGAAAGATCAAAAACCTTCCTTATGCGACCACCATGTGTACCGGAAACTTGCGTTCAGGGACTGAGAAACTTTTCCGATGCCTGATCAATAAAGAGCAAGGGACAGGACTTGAAGCCGCCCATTACTTTGGGATTATCGCGCTTTTTATCCTGGGCGCAATGCTGGGCACGGTGATGTCAGGTATGCTTGGGATCAAAAGCATCTGGTTTTGCTGCTGCCTTCTGGCAATCGTTTTTACCGCAATGTGGAGGAACTGAATGAATCCATCAAACAAGAAAGGGGCTATCGGGAAATAGATAGTTCCAAATAGGGGCAGATGTGACTCATACCAGGTCACATCTGCCCCTGAAATTTTTCCATAAAAGAGAAAAAGATGGCTAACGACAACCATCTCTTCTCCGTTACATGTTATAA